>Ga0307470_10001203_pt1 | contig 10433 bp, 7 predicted proteins | sample atmos_gasesAM3C__FD_204565 | JGI IMG/M metagenome (GOLD analysis project Ga0307470, IMG submission 204565) | Hardwood forest soil microbial communities from Morgan-Monroe State Forest, Indiana, United States - atmos_gasesAM3C_05 | ecosystem: Environmental > Terrestrial > Soil > Temperate forest... | reverse complement strand
CGCGCCGGTGTACATCACCAGCACATGCTGCAACCCCAGCGCCAGCAGGCGCGGGACCGGCAGGACTTCATCGACGGGATGGACTTCGGTGCTCATGGCAAAACCCCCAACTGCGCCAGGCGCCCCAAACACGCCAAGCCGCTGTCACAGCTTTGCAGCAATTCAAGCCCTGTGCCAGATGCCTCTCTCGCGCTGCCGCAGAGAAACATGTCTGCGTATTGCTCAGTACCGCCGATCTGAAGTCCCTGCAGCACAAGCGGCGAATTCGATCAGGGACTTCAGATCGATTAAGCGGTACTGGAATCAGTAGGTTTGCTCGTGCCCCGTGACTTTCCGAAGTTCGTGAAGGTGGGTGCTGCGATCGAGCACGAACTTCGGAAAGTGGGCACTAGCTTCCGAACTTCTCTTTCAGCGCCGGAAACAGCCGGTCCGGTTTGAACGGCGTCGCGGTAAAGCGGATACCGGTGGCATTGGCGATCGCATTGCCCATCGCGGGCGCCACGGGATTATATGGGCTTTCGCTCATGGACTTCGCGCCCATCGGTCCGACCGTGTCGTAGGTGTCGGCGAAATAGACCTCGGTGCGCGGTACGTCGGCAAAGGACGGCAGGTGATAGTCGCGGAAGCGCGGATTGACGATGCGGCCGCCTTCGTCGATCACCAGTTCCTCGTAGAGCGTGGCACCCAGCGATTGCGCCACGCCACCTTCGACCTGGCCGCGGCACTGCATCGGATTGGCGACACGGCCGGCATCGGCCGCCTGCACGCTCCTGAGAATTTTCACTTCGCCGTTGCCCTTGTTCACGGCGACCCGAAAACCCTGCACGTTGAAGGCGACCGTGCGCGGCGTGCCCTCGGACTTGCCGTGCGCCGTAAGCGTCTTGCCGCGCGCCCGCGCGGTTTGTGCGATCCGCGTCAATGGCAGGCGCTCGCCGTCACAGACAAGGTGATCCCGTTCGAGCACGATGGTCGCGGCGTCCGCGCCCATGGCCTGCGCGGCAAAGGCCTTGATCTCGGCAGCGAGATTTTCCGCGGCGAGTTTGGTGGCGAGCCCCGCCACGAAGGTGCCGGACGAGCCATAGGCGCCGGTGTCGTGGCCGCCATTGGCGGTGTCGGATTGCTTCAGGCGGATCTGGTCGACGGTGGTCGAAAGCGCGGTCGCGGCGATCTGGCGGTGCACGGTTGAGGTGCCATTGCCGAACTCGGCGGTGCCGACCGCAAGATCAAATCCGCCGTCGTCGCGCAATGAAACAAAGCAGTCGGCGAAGTGGCCCGCTGGCGGCACCGTATCGATCATGGAGAGCGCAATGCCGTCGCCGACCAGCCATTCGTCCGACAATTGCGGCCCGGGCGCATCAGCCTTCATCGCACGCTCAACCAGATCAAGACATTGGTCGAGACCGTAGGAGCCGTACAGCACGTCGTGATATTCGGACTCCGGCGGCGCCAGCATGGGATCGCCGGGCTTGACGACATTGCGGCGGCGCATCTCAAACGGATCGATGCCAAGCTGCCCGGCGAGCTCGTCGATCGCCGATTCCACGGCGATCAGTCCTTGCGGCAGCCCGTAGCCGCGGAAGGCGCCGGCCGGCACCGTGTTGGTATAGACGGCCAAGCCGTCGACCTTCTTGTTCGGACAGTTGTAGACGCTGATGCTCTCGGCGACAGCGTGGAACAGCACGGGACCTGCATGATTGCCATAAGCGCCGGTGTTGGAGAGCACGTCGAGGGCAAGCGCGGTGAGCTTGCCGTTGCTGTCTGCGCCGGCCTTGACGGTGACTCGCATCGGGTGGCGCGTCGAGGTCGCGATGAATTGCTCCTCGCACGTCAGTTCGAGCTTGACCGGACGCCCCGTCTTCAGCGTGGCGAGCGCCAGAATATCCTCGACGAACATCTCCTGCTTGCCGCCAAAGCCGCCGCCGACGCGTTCACATAACACGCGCACTTTGTCGGGAGGCAGATCGAAGATATCGGCAAGCGCTCGTCGCGTCAGGAAGGGGACTTGCGTCGAGCAGCGGACGGTGAGCACGCCATCGGCATCGACGTAGGCAAGCCCGCCATGGGTTTCCAGTGCGGCGTGCTGCACCCGTTGCGTCTGGAAGGTGCCTTCGTAAGTGACCGCAGATTCGGCCAGCGCCTTGGTGACGTCGCCGAATTCACCGTGGGTTTCGGCGGCGATATTGCGCACGACATTGCTGATACGATGTTCAGTTGTTTTGCCGGCGTGAATCACCGGAGCGCCCTCAGCAATCGCGGCGGCCGGATCGACTACGTGCGGCAATATCTCGTATTGCACCTTGAGGCGCCGGCAGCCTTCCTCGGCGGCGCCTTCGCTGTCAGCTACCACCGCGGCGACCTTTTGGCCGATGAACCGCACGACATCGTCGAGCATGCGCGTATCCGCGGGGTCCATCCAGTCTTTCTCGTGACGCGCCGTCGAGAACAGGGTTTTGGGTGCATCCTCGTGCGTCAGCACGGCATGAACGCCCGGCACCGCGAGCGCATCGCTCCGGTCGATCGAGACGATTCTGGCGTGTGGATGCGGCGAACGCAGAATCTTGATGTGGAGCAGGCCTTCGATCTCGGTGTCGAAGGTGTAGCGTTCCGCGCCGCGCACCACCTGCGGTCCGGCGGGCGCGGGCAGGCTGCGGCCGAACGCGTCGCCGGCGGCGGCATCTTCGATGTTGGTTTTGCCGTTGAGCGCATCCTCGATCGAGCGATAGCCGGTGCAGCGGCAGATATTGCCTTTCAGCGCCGCCCCGAGGTCGCGTTGCTGCGCCTGGTTCAAGGAAGCGCAAGTGAGGATCATCCCGGCGGTGCAGAAGCCGCATTGAAAACCCTGCGCATCCAGAAACGCCTGCTGCATCGGATGGAGTGCGGCTTCGCTTGCAAGACCCTCGATGGTCGTGACTGCGTGGCCTTCGACACGAAACGCCGGAATCAGGCAGCTATGCACCGGCTCGTTGTCGAGCAGCACAGTGCAGGCGCCGCAGTCGCCGGCGTCGCAGCCTTTCTTGACGCCGAAATGGCCGAGCTCGCGCAGGAACGTGCGCAGGCATTGCCCGGCGCGCGGCTGCTGTTCGAAACGCTTGCCGTTGATCTCGAACGTCATGCTGGTGGTCCGATCGTCAAATCCACCCCTCCACCTCGTCGCGGATTTCGGACGCCAGCCGCAGCGTCATGTGCTTGCGCCAGAACGGCTTGCCGTGGATGTCGTTGTGCCAGAGGCCATCGGGAATGGCTTGCAGGATCGCGTCGTGCAGTCTGGCCGTTTCAGGCAATCTCTTGAAGGACAGCTTGACCGGACGCTTGGTCGAGGCGGTCACCGTCAGCACGAAGCTGCCGTCAGGTGCGATCGTGCCGATCAACAGCGCCGCTGAACGCCCTACAGGGGTCAGCGAAATCTGCCGGAATGCCGATCGGCGTTTCAGCGCACTCACGGGAATGTCGATCCGCCGCAACAGGTCGCCGGGCTTGAGCACGTTAGCGTTGTTGCCGGTGACGAAATCGGAAACTGCAATGGTCCGCTCGCCGCCATCGGCTTGCCAGATCGTGCAGACACCGTCGAGCGCCGCCGTCAGCGAGATCATCGGCCCTGCCGGCAGCGACATGCAGACATTGCCGCCGACAGTTGCGGTCTTCCAGATCTTGAAGGAAGCGAGAAATGCTCGGCAGCATTGATTGATCAGGGAAGCCGCGAGCCAGTCCGGCGGACAGGCGAGCGCGTCGAGTTCGGCGACGCTGCAGGTGGCCGCGATCGATAGTCCATTGGCGTCGATTGTGAGCGCCGGCCAGTTCAGCTCGGCCAGATCGATCAGGCGGTTGAGATGCGTTTGCGGTTCCGAAAACAGCCAGGTCCCGCCCGCGAGCCAGGCATCGCCTGCCGTCCAAACGGGCAGCTCCGCGCGCGCTTTCGGACGGGCTACCGCCGTGATCGTATTCAGGTCCATACCAACGCTTTCAACGCCAATGCTCTTTCTGTAACTGTCTTGCAAGACCAGCGCCAACCGCGATCGGGCCTGGTCTTTGCAGGGGCAAGTTAAAAAGGAAGGCGTACATGGCGCAATCGCAGGCGATCTGGATCAAGGACCCCGTGGGCATTCTGGCCGAGGGTGCTGGCCGCGGTATTGTCGTGCGCGACGGGCGGATCGTCGAGAAGGTAGCTGCGGGCGCGACGCCGGCGACGGACGCCGCGGTGTTCGATGCGTCAGCGCATGTGGTTCTGCCCGGGCTGATCAATACCCATCACCATTTCTATCAGACGCTGACACGGGCGGTGCCGGCGGCGATGGACCGCGAGCTGTTCCCGTGGTTGCAGGCGCTCTATCCGGTATGGGCGGGATTGACTCCGCAAGCGCTCGAACTCGGCGTCACGGTGGCGATGTCGGAGCTGATGCTGTCCGGCTGCACCACCACGACCGATCACCATTATGTCTTTCCGGCTGGCCTCGAGCAGTCGGTCGATATCGAGGTCGGAGTCGCTCGCAGGCTTGGCCTGCGCGTGCTCTTGACCCGCGGTTCGATGAACCTGTCGCAGCGCGACGGCGGTCTGCCGCCCGACAGCGTGGTCCAGGACGAAGATACGATTCTCGCCGACAGCGAGCGCGTCGTCGCCAAATATCACGAGCGCGGTGAAGACGCTGTGGTGCAGATTGCGCTGGCGCCCTGTTCGCCGTTTTCGGTCACGACCTCACTGATGAAGAAGACGGCCGAACTCGCCGAAAGACTCGACGTCCGCCTTCACACGCATCTGGCCGAGACCCAAGACGAAAACCGGTTCTGCGAACAACTCTACAACTGCCGGCCGCTCGATTATCTGGAAGATTGCGGCTGGCTCAATGCGCGGACCTGGCTCGCACATGGCATTCACTTCAACACCTCCGAGATCAAGCGGCTCGGCAAGGCCAAAACAACGATCAGCCATTGCGCCTGCAGCAACCAGATTCTGGCCTCCGGCGGCTGTCCGGTCTGCGAGATGGAGGAAGCGAGCGTCGGCATCGGGCTTGGCGTCGACGGCTCGGCGTCGAACGACGAATCCAACCTGATGCAGGAGGTGCGCGCGGCGTTTCTGTTGCAGCGAGCCCGCTACGGCGTCGCCAGGGTGAGCCACAAGGATGCGCTGCGCTGGGCCACAAAAGGATCGGCGGCCTGCGTCGGCCGTCCTGAACTCGGCGAAATCGCCGTCGGCAAAGCCGCAGACCTCGCATTGTTCAAGCTCGACGAGCTTCGCTTCTCGGGCCATGGCGATCCGCTGGCGGCGCTGGTGCTGTGCGGTGCGCATCGCGCCGATCGCGTGATGGTGGCAGGGAAATGGACCGTCGTCGACGGCGCCATTCCCGGTCTTGACGTCGCCGATCTAATCCGCCGCCACAGCGCGGCCGCGCGCGCCTTGCAGGCGGGGTGAAAAGAAAAAGGCCGGGCGTTGCCGCCCGGCCTTTGGCTTGACGATCGCGAGCGCTTACTTGCCCGGAATCTTGTCGTCGATGCCCTTGACGTAGAAGTTCATGCCGAGCACTTGGCCGTCGTCGAGATGGTCGCCGCCCTTGCACTCGACCGTCTTGCCGTCCTGATCGACGATCGGGCACTTGAACGGAAACAGCTTGCCCGCGATGATCGCGGCTTCGGTATCTTGCGCCAGCTTCTTCACGTCGTCGGGCATGTTGGTGTAGGGCGCCATCACCACCATCTTGGCCTTCAGGCCGTCCCAGACATCGTCGGTTTCCCACTTGCCGTCGAGTTCGGCCTGGACGCGACGGATGTAGTAGGGCGCCCAGTTGTCGATGATCGAGGTGAGCTGGGTCTTCGGACCGAACTTGATCATTTCGGAGTCCTGGCCGAAGGCGAGCTTGCCACGCTCGGATGCGATCTGCATCGCGGCCGGCGAGTCGGTGTGCTGCATGATCACGTCGGCGCCCTGATCGAGCAGCGCCTTGGCGGCGTCGGCTTCCTTGCCGGGATCGAACCAGGTGTTGGCCCAGATGATCTTGACCTTGATGTTCGGGTTGACCGTCTGCGCCCCGAGGATCGTGGCGTTCATGCCCATGATGACTTCCGGAATCGGGAACGAGCCGATGTAGCCGAGCACGCCCGCCTTCGACATCTTGCCGGCGATCACGCCCTGGATGTAACGGCCTTCATAGAAGCGGCCGTTGTAGGTCCCCATGTTCTTGTCGCGCTTGAACCCCGTGGCGTGCTCGAAATGCACGTTGGGATATTTCTTGGCGACCTTCAGCGTCGGATCCATGTAGCCGAAGGAGGTCGTGAAGATCAGCTTGTTGCCGGCGCGCACGAGCTGTTCGATCGAACGCTCGGCGTCAGGGCCTTCGCTGACGTTCTCGAGATAGGTGGTCTCGATCTTGTCGCCGAATTCCTTGACCAGCGCCTGACGGGCGAGTTCGTGCTGATAGGTCCAGCCGAAATCGCCGACCGGCCCTAGGTAAATAAATCCAACCTTCAACTTGTCTGCGGCCGAAGCGCTCAGGCTTCCGGCCAGCAGAACTGCGGCAGCGGCCGCAAGTAGTTTTTTCCTCATCATCAATCTCCACACGTTTGGGGTACCAACTTACATTCAGAACGCGGCCTCCCCCGTTACCGCGTTTTGAAACGCGAAATCAGCGATCCGGCACAAATGTATTTCCCAAGGCCGCGGGCGCGGTCGAGCCGCCGGTTCTCGCCCGCGAAATCAGAACAAGGACAATGACCGTTGCAAGATAAGGCAGCGACGACATGAATTGCGAGGGGATTCCGAGACTGAACGCCTGCGCGTGCAATTGCAGGATGGTCACGGCGCCAAATAGGTAAGCGCCGATGGCCAAACGCAGCGGCCGCCAGGAGGCGAACACCACCAGTGCAAGCGCAATCCATCCGCGGCCCGCGGTCATGCCCGGAATGAAGAACGGCGTATAGGCGAGCGGCAGATAGGCGCCGGCAAGCCCGGCACAGGCACCGCCGAACATCACGGCATACAGGCGGATGCGAAGCACGGGATATCCGAGCGCATGGGCCGAAACGTGACTGTCGCCGGCCGCGCGCAGGATCAATCCGCCGCGCGTGCGGTAGAGGAAGAGCCAGACGCCGGCCAAAAGCGCGAGCGACAGATAGACGAACGCGTCCTCGCCGAACAGGATTCGGCCGATGAAGGGAATGTCGGTGAGGCCGGGAATGTAGAGATGCGGCGCCGGCGTGATCCGCTCGCCGACGAAGCCGGCGCCGATCAGGCCGGAGATGCCGACGCCGAGAATGGTCAAGGCAAGTCCGGTCGCAACCTGGTTGACGGCAAGGCCAAGCGCCATCAGCGCGAAGATCAACGACAGCAAAACGCCTGCGACGATCCCGAAGATCGCGCCGACGATGACCGAACCGGTGAGCCAGGCGCCGCCAAAGGCGCAAGCCGCTCCCACGATCATCATGCCTTCGACGCCGAGGTTGAGAACCCCGGAACGTTCGGTCACGAGTTCGCCGGTAGCTGCGATCAACAGGGGTGTCGACGCAGCCAATATCGACAGGATGATGGGTTCAAGCAGTTCCACTTGGCACCTGTCCGGAGGCGGAAATCAGCCGTATCCGGTAGAGAATGAGGGAGTCGCAGGCCAGCACATAGAACAGCAGGATACCCTGAAAGACCTTGGTCACGTCCAGCGGTATCTTCATCGCGATCTGTGCCTGTTCGCCGCCGATGAACGTGAGCGCAAGGAAAAGGCCTGCAATTAATATTCCAACCGGGTTCAGTCGCCCGAGGAAAGCAACGATGATCGCGGTGAAGCCGTAGCCGGGCGAAAAGCCCGGTTGAAGGTGGCCGACGGGACCTGCGACCTCGATGATTCCGGCAAGGCCGGCGAGCGCGCCGGAAATGGCGAAGGTCAAGAGGATCAGCTGTTTGGAATTGAAGCCGCCGAAGCGTGCGGCGCGGGGTGCTGCGCCAACCACGCGGATTTCGAAGCCCTTGATCATGCGGCCGAGCAGGATGGCGGCGGCAATGACGGCGATCACGGAAAAGATCCCGCCGAGGTGCAAGCGGCCGCCCTCGATCAGCGTGGGAACGGTGGCGACGGGATCGAATTCCGCGGTGGTCGGAAAGTTGAAGCCGTGGGGATCGCGCCAGGGGCCGCGCACGAGATAGTCGAGGAAGAGATCGGCGACATAGACCAGCATCAGGCTGGTCAGAATTTCGCTCGCGCCGAACCTCACCTTGCAGATCGCGGGGATCAGCGCATAGAGCGCGCCGCCGGCGGCGCCCAGCACCAGCATTGCCGGCAACACCCAGGCGCCGGCATCGGTGCCGTGGGTTTTCACCGCGATCCAGCTTCCTGCGACCGCGCCGATCAGGAACTGTCCTTCGGCGCCGATGTTCCAGACATTGGCGAGATAACAGAGCGACAGCCCGATCGCGATCATCACCAGCGGCGTCGCCTTGACCACGATTTCCTGCAGCGAATAGCTGTCGGTCAGGGGATCGATGAAATAGACCCAGAGCGCGAGAAGCGGATTCTTGCCGAGAATGGCGAACAGGATGACCATGGTCACGATCGTCAGCCCGATCGCAATCAGCGGCGAAACCAGCGCGATCGTGTTCGATCGCTCGGTGCGCTTCTCAAGTACGAGCGGCATGTGCCGCCTCCTTCTGATCGAGGCCGCTTCCGCCCATCAAGAGTCCGAGTTTTTCGCGCGTGGCCTCGGCCGTCGGCATAGCTTCCGACAGCCGGCCGTGAAACATCACCGCGATCCGGTCGGTGATCTCGGCGAGTTCGTCGAGGTCCTGGCTTGTGACGAGGACGGCCGCGCCGGCAGCGGCAAGATCGAGCAGCGCCTGGCGGATCACGGCGGCCGCGCCTGCATCGACGCCCCAGGTCGGCTGGCTCACCACGAGAACGGCGGGCTTTCGCAAAATCTCGCGCCCGACCACGAATTTCTGCAAGTTGCCGCCGGAAAGGCTCGCGGCTTCCGGATCGCGCTTGGCCTTGCGCACGTCGAAGACCTCGGTGGCGCGGTCGACCGTCAACAGCGTCGCGGGCGTATCGATAAAGCCGAATTTCACCATGCCGCTAGCCGCATGGCCGGTCAGCAGCGCATTCTCCGACAGCTTCATGCGCGGGGCGGTGCCATGGCCGAGCCGTTCTTCCGGCACGAAGGCCGCGCCCAGTTTGCGCCGCTGGGTGATCGTGAGATGGCCGGCCGCGATCCCCTCGATCACCACCGTGCCGGGGGCGTTGGAATAGCGCTCGCCGGAAAGCGCGGAGAACAATTCATCCTGGCCGTTGCCGGCGACGCCTGCGATGCCGAGGATTTCGCCGCCGCGCAGTTCGAGTGAGATGCTTTGCAGCCGCACGCCATGCGGATCGTCGGGTTCGAGCGAGAGATTGTCGACGACAAGGCGCGGCACCGTGATTGTCCGTTGCGCCGCCGCTTTGACTTGCTTGATCTCGGTGCCGACCATCATCCGCGCCAGCGAGGCTGCGGTCTCCGCCTTGGGATTGCAGGTCGCGACTTTCTTGCCGCCGCGCAGAATGGTGGCGGTGTCGCAAAGCCGTTTCACCTCTTCGAGCTTGTGGCTGATGTAGAGGATGGCGCGGCCCTCGGCCTTCAACCGCTCCAGCACGATGAAGAGCTGGTCGGCCTCCTGCGGCGTGAGAACCGCGGTCGGCTCGTCGAGGATCAGGAATTTCGGATTCTGCATCAGCGCGCGCACGATTTCGATGCGTTGCCGTTCGCCGACCGACAACTGCCAGACCTCGCGGCGGGGATCGAGCGGGAGTCCATAGGTGCGCGACACCTGTTCAAGGCGCGCCGACATGTCCTTGAAGGATTCCTTGCCGTCGAGCCCGAGCGCAACGTTCTCGGCTACCGTGAGATTGTCGAACAGCGAGAAATGCTGGAACACCATGCCAATGCCGAGGGCGCGCGCTTCCGACGGCCCGGACAGCACCATCCGTTTGCCTTCCCAGCGCATCTCGCCTTCGCTCGGCTGGATCAGGCCATAGACGGTCTTGACCAGTGTCGACTTGCCCGCGCCGTTCTCACCCAGGAGGGCGTGGATTTCCTTCGGCCAGACTTCGATGTCGATGGAATCATTGGCGAGAAACGTCCCGTAGCGCTTGGTCAACCCAACGGTTTGCAAGAGCGGCGTTTCGCCGGAATGCGGGCTGACGGGCGTCGAATCTGACATTCGGGTCCAAGGCTCAAAAAAAGCTGCCTGAATACTGTGCTAGTTTAAGCGTCAGCGTAAGTAGTGAAAAAGCGCCAGTTATTGCCCAAGCAATCGGCAACTGGGGATATCGGCGCGATTCTCAGGCAGGGCGTCCCCGCCGTCCACTTGGGGCATCCCTCCTGACCCATTTGGGCTTTCATGGCCTGAAATGGCTGTTGCATAATTGTGACGGTTCGTTGCAATTCGACATCGGTCACGGGACGTTGCCTTGCATCCCAATGTCGTCATT
>Ga0307470_10001202_pt1 | contig 10437 bp, 9 predicted proteins | sample atmos_gasesAM3C__FD_204565 | JGI IMG/M metagenome (GOLD analysis project Ga0307470, IMG submission 204565) | Hardwood forest soil microbial communities from Morgan-Monroe State Forest, Indiana, United States - atmos_gasesAM3C_05 | ecosystem: Environmental > Terrestrial > Soil > Temperate forest... | reverse complement strand
TCATCAAGGAAGGCACGGTCATCGATCGAACTGCGCTGCGGCTGGACCACAGTCATATACCGGACTATCAAGAAACCGGTTCCTCGATGGCGCCCGTGTGGTAGCGCGCGCGCCGTTCAGCGCCGGTCGCCGGAGGCATATGGCGGGTATCCTTGCGCGGGCAACGCTTGCACTGGTCGCATGCGGCGCTGCCGGCGCGGCGGAAAGTCCGCAGCTCGGCGTGACGCCGGCGTCCGGATTGGTCGATGCGCCCTTCCACGTCGTGATCAGGAACGTCGTGCCGGGCTCGCGGGTGAGGGTGAGCGCGCAACGGCCGGATCTCCACGGACGAAGCTGGACGGCTGTTGGAGTCTATTTTGCGGATGCGAATGGCAGCATCGACACCGACACCTCCCCGTCGCTCGGCGGAAGCTACGAAGGGGTGAGTCCGCATGGGCTGTGGTGCTCGGCTCTGCCGGTGGCGCCCGAGCAGCTGGGCGCCTACCTCGCCGATCTGCCGAAGCACCCCGAGTGGGGAACCGCGCCGACACTGGAGGCGGACGCGCTCTACACCGTGACGCTCACCGCCAGCATCGAGGGCGGCACCGTCGCGACCGCGACGGCGACGCGCAGCTATGCGGCCGGCATCATTCCGGAGGAGGTCACCGCGGCCGGAGGGGTGCGCGGCTTGTTCTACCCTGCACCCTCGCAACTTCCGCAGAGGGTGCCTGTCGTCGTCCTGGCGGGCTCCGGGGGTGGATTGCCGCAGACTCAAGCCGCCTTGCTCGCCAGCCACGGTCATCCGGCCCTCGCTCAGGGGCTCTTTGCCTATAAGGACCTGCCGTCGACCCTGCGCAACATTCCGCTCGAATCGATTCGCGCCGCCGCACAATGGTTGGAGCAGCGCACGGGCGCCAGTCGGGTGGCGGTGATGGGTACGTCGCGGGGCTCCGAGGCTGCGGGTTTGGCGGCCAGTTATTTTCCCCAGGACTTCTCGGCCGCCGTGGTCCTGGTCCCCTCGCACCTCAGCAATGGAGCGTTCGGGCCCGGCATCACGGAGGTTGAGGCGGCCTGGACCTACGCGGGCAAACCCGTGCCCGCCGATCGCGGAGAGACCGACTCGAACAACGCCGGCGACGCCGCGCATTCGAACGAGCCGCCGGGTTTTGTGGGGACTCCGTACTACCTGAAAACCTGGAGCGATCCCCGGATATCCTCGACCTTCGGCATTCCCTTCGAAAGGATGCGCGGGCCCGTGCTGGCCATCGGCGGCGGCGCCGACGAGATGTGGCCCTCCTTCATCGGCGCGGAGCAGATACGCCGGCGCCTAGCCGACCGCGGCAGGTCCGATCAGGTGGAGGTGCACATCTATCCCGGCGCCGGTCACTTCGTCTCGCGGGTCGGCAGCGGCGGCCCGCTCTCATCCTTCTTCTTTCATCCTGTCGCCAAGGACTTCGAGGCCACCGGTGGGCTGCCGAATGGCAACTGCGAAGGTTCCTACGACGCATGGCAAAACGTAGTGCTGTTTCTCGCCAAGGTCAAACCTCGCTAGGTCGGGGACCGAGTCGTATGTCGATACTTCGGTCGTATAAGCAAATGACGGAAGAGTAGTTCCAGGCTGCTTTTCCCTCCGGTACCTTGCCTTGCCCGGCAAGTCAGCGGGCGCTTCTCATTGGACGAATCATGAAGAATGATGCCTATGAGATGCCGTATTCAGCGGAAAACATGCTTTTTCCGTCGGATTGCATGCTTTGGCCGCTGTCAAATTCCCTAAAATCGGGGTGATTTGCCAAACCAACGATCGCACGCCTGACGTGCGGCGCATAACGACGCAATTGGGAGAATCTGGGTGAGCATAATTCGATCTGCCGTGCCGAGCTCGATCACATTGACCCTTGCCGTCGCCGCGCTCGGCGCCGCACCGGTCAGGGCGGAGATGGCTGCTGATGCCGCCACCGCGCCGGGCAGTGAGTCGCTCCAGGAAATCGTCGTCACTGCCACCAAGCGTTCGGAGGACTTGCAAAACGTCGGTCTCAGCATCACCGCGTTGACGACGCAGCAGCTGGAGTCGAAAGGGGTCGAGCAGTTCTTTGATTATGGAAATTCCATTCCGAACCTGTCTTTCGCGATCGATTCCGCAGACGGCTCGCTCGCGGCCCGCGGCATCGCGCTGCGCGGTATCCAGGGCTCGAATACCACCGGCTTCTACATCGACGATATACCGGTGCTCGAGACTCTCGATCCGCACATCGTGGATGTGGCGCGCATCGAAGTGCTGCGCGGCCCGCAGGGCACCCTCTACGGCGCGGAATCGATGGGCGGCACGGTGCGCATCATTACAGCGCAGCCCACCGCCACCGCGTTCGGCGGACAGGTGCATGTCGGTACGTCCGACACCGAACACGGTTCCGCGAACGGGATCGCGGAAGGGGACGTCAACCTGCCGCTCGTCGACAACATCCTCGCCGTGCGGGCGAGCGGGTTCTACCAGTTCGACAGCGGGTATTTCGACAAGGGCCTGGGTCCCGAGTCGGCGCCGCCGACGTCGGTCATCCACGGCGTCGGCAGCTTGGAGTACTACGGCGGCCAGGTCGCTCTCAGATGGGAGCCCATGGAGGGACTGGCGATCACCCCACGAGTCATGTACCAGGAGACGGTCGAGGACGGGGTCCCCTATGCGCTCCGCAATTCCAACAATCTCCTGCAGCGGCAGGTTTTCAACGTCGGCGAGGGGGGCACGGACAAGTGGTGGCTTGACAGCCTCACGGTCAACTACACGGCGCCGTTCGGCACCTTCGTTTCCTCGACCGCTTACTTCGACCGCAAGACGTTCGAGACCGAGGACGATACCGACTTTACGGTGTATGCCTTCGGCCTTGCGAACCCGCTTGCGTCGCCTATCACGCGCGAGATCGATCTCCGGCGTTTCGTGCAGGAACTGCGCTTCGCGTCCACATTCTCCGGGCCCTTACAGATGATATTCGGGGGCTTCTACTCGGAAAGCACGCGCCCGCGAGACTACGAATGGAACACGCCGGGATTCGGCGCGGCCACGGGCTCGCCGAGTAATCTCATTCTGTCCTTCATCGACTCGCGAAAAGCCACGGAGGAGGCCGTTTTCGGTGACCTGTCGTACGACATACTGCCCAATCTCAAGGCAACGGCGGGGGTGCGTTGGTTTCGCGACATCGCAACGTTCCACCAGTTCACGAACGGGGCGTTCTATGGCTTCACCCCCAGCACCTATCTCGCGCCGTCGACTACCGAGAGCGGCTTCACCCCCCGGTACCTGTTGGAATATAAGGTGACGCCCGATTTCTTGGTGTACGCAAGCGGAGCCAAGGGCTTTCGCGAGGGCGGCAACAACATCGCGCTGCCTCCCGGGCCGCCCCCGATAGGATGCGACCAGGATCTCGCGAACGACCACTTGACCGCCGCCCAGGTGGCCACCTTCAAGTCCGACAACCTCTGGAGCTATGAAGCCGGCTTCAAGTCGAGTTTCGCGGAGCGCCGGTACACGCTGAACGGCGCAGGCTTCTGGATCGACTGGAGCAACATTCAGCAGCAGATTTCACTGCCGCTGTGCGGTTACGGCATCACGGGCAATTCAGGCGCCGCTCGCAGTACCGGCTTCGAGCTCGAATTCAGCGGGCGGCCGATTCCGGAGCTCACGCTCGGCCTCGGAGTCGGTTACACGAACGCCCGTATTACTCAGCAAGGAGCCGGCAGTCCGCAAACGGTGGGCAGCCCCGTCTACAACGTGCCGGAGATCACCGTCGCGAGCAACGTCGAGTACGAGCGGCGCCTGACTGCGAACTGGAGCGGATTTACGCGCCTAGACTACAGCCACGTCAGCGGAAGCTATTCCGTCAATACCCAGGTAACCCCGCTTTATCGGCCGGCTTACAACATCGGGGATGTCCGGCTCGGCGGGCGCAACGAGCGCTACGAGGTCGCCCTGTTCGTCAAGAATCTCACCAACGAGCACGCAAACCTGGCAGACGCCGTCATGATCGGGGCGGAAATTCCCGGCCAGCCGCATTTCGTGATCAATCAGCCGCTGACGGCCGGAGTCGATGCCCGCGTGCGGTTCAAGTGAGCAAGGCGGTCCTTTATCCGGCAACGGCGCGGGGTTAACCCCGCGCCGCGCGAACGGCGTGCGCCAGCGCCGTGGCAGGTCTCGATCCTGTCGGAACAATCACAAAATAGGCGTGCTTCGGCTATTTTTCCGGCGCTTTACGACCATTCGTTCATGCAACGCGCAGATCGTATCGCTGCCTCGAGTGACGAATACGGCGGGCAACAAACCATGGACCACGCAGGCAACGCCGGCGACGATCATCTTCGTCCCGAAGCTCAGCGCGCTGATGAAATGCTCCGAATAAGTCTCGTCGACCGATGCAGGGTGTTCGATAAATAGGCTGCGGAAGAGAGGCACGAGAACACCCCATCTGGAATTTTTCAGCCTCGAGAATAAATCTATTCAGATAGAAAATGCTCCCATATTCTTCTGAAAAAATTCAAGTGCTTGGAATTTTGTGCTATTTTTTGGACGATGATGGACTCGATCGATCGCAAACTCTTGTCCCTGCTGCAGGATGATGCGTCCATGCCGCTTCAGGATATTGCGGCCCGCGTTGGATTGTCGGTGAATCCCTGCTGGCGGCGCATCAAGCGGATGGAATCCGAGGGCATCATTCACGCTCGCGTTGCCGTGCTCAATCCCGAAAAAATTGGGCTCAACCTGACCGTTTTCGTGCGGATCAAGATCCGGGAACACACGTCAGAGTGGGTGAAGCGCTTTGCGTCTGCGATCCGCTCGATCGCCGAGATCGCCGAGTGCCATCGAATCGGCGGTGACGTCGACTATATGCTCAAGGTTATCGTGGCGGACATTGCGGGTTACGACCGCGTGTACAAGCAACTGATCACAAAGGTGCCAGGCCTCGGCGAAGTGAGCGCTCTGTTCTCGATGGAACGCATCAAGTACACGACCAAGATTGAACCTCCCGTTTGAGCAGCGAAGTGAAACCATTGTTTGGCCGACCCAAGCTATCGCTGCACGAATGCACGCTCGATGACATAGTCGCCGGGCTCGCCGATGTGAGGGGAGATCTCGAAACCTCGAGAGTCGAGCAGCGCACAGGTGTCGGTCAGCATCGCGGGACTACCGCACACCATGACCCGATCGACGCGCGGATCGAAGGCGGGCAAATCAAGATCCCGAAATAACTTGCCCGATTCGATCAGGGTCGTGAGACGGCCATGATTCGGATGCGGTTCGCGTGTGATCGTCGGGTAGTAGCGAAGTTTATTGCGCACCGGCCACCCGAGAACGTCGTGTTGGCGCAAATCTTCGATGAAACGCTTCACTACGGCGGTTTCCGTTGACCAGCGCACTCCATGCACGAGGATGACGTCTTCAAAGCGTTCATAGATTTCAGGGTCCTTGACGACGCTCATGAAGGGGGCAACGCCCGTCCCGGTGCTCAGCAAGTAGAGACGTTTGCCGGGCTTCAGGTCATGCAATACCAGCGTGCCCGTGGGCTTTCGGCTGACGAGAATCTCGTCGCCCGGGCAGATGTGCTGCAGGCGCGATGTCAGCGGACCGTCCGGAACCTTGATGCTGAGGAACTGTAGAACATCCTCGTGATTCGCGCTGGCGATGCTATACGCACGCAGCATGGGCCGGCTGTCGACCTCTACGCCGACCATCAGGAACTGTCCGTTGTCGAATCTCAGGCCGGCATTGCGCGTCGTCGTGAATGTGAACTGTGTGTCGGTCCAGTGACGGACATCGAGCACCCGCTCGGTAGTGGTGGAAGACAAAGTAGGGGGCCCTCGAGCGCCGGTGGAGGTGTAATTATAGCGTCGCGGAAAATCGCGATGATCCTTACACAGCATGGACTTATTACCGGAAGTTATATGTTTCCTCCCATTGCGGCGCCTAGGGCGATGATCAACAGTACGAGCAGTGAAATTCCGCTGAAAAGCAAGTCGCGGCCGCGCACGAAGGCACAGAGCATCAAAACGACTCGTAAAACCGGCAAGAGAACGAGTAGAGAGATGCCGGCGGCGATTAGCCTCAATCCGGTCCCTGATGGAAATTCTCTCAGCGAATTGAAGATCGACAAAAATATTCCCACGGTTATGGTCGAGCAGGCCAGCAAGGATCCTAGGTACAGGACGCCGGCCAGGAGTTTTTCCAACCCACCATGCCGCCGCACGCCTATGGTCACGAGGTCTTACCCACGACATGAATCCCGAGAGCCGACAGCGTCATTTGTATCGCCAAGAAGATCAGTACGATGACGAAGAGCAGCCGCAACTTCGTGCCGGAGACAAAGAGCAGGACTCGTCCGCCGATGAGCGACCCCACGACGGAACCCAGCGCGACCGGCCCTGCAACTGCTGCGTCAATTTCGCCCCGGGTGTAGTAGGCCAGGCCGCTGGCCGCCGCCGTCACGCCAATCATGAAGTTGGATGTGGCCGAGGACACCTTGATGGGCAGCCGTAAGGCCGTATCCATGGCCGGAATCTTTAGGACTCCGCTGCCAATGCCCAGTAACGCGGACAACAGGCCGGCGCCGTACATCAGAACGAACCCTAGAGGAAGCCGTTGAACGCGATATGAAACCTCTCCATGTAAATGGGCGTCGGGATAGCTCGAGTGCACGCAAAGCCGGCTCGCGCAGTCTCGCTGATTTGAATCTTCGACTCCGATGATGGTGTCTGCTCTTCGGGTGTTCATCTGCCAGGCTGAGACCAGCAGCACGGCCGAGAACAAGAGATATAGCAGCGAGACCGGCAACACGCCGATCAGCAGCAAGCCGGTTAGGGCACCGAGTGTCGTGGCGACCTCGAGTACGATGGCAAGCCTGATGTTCGTCATGCCGTTGTTGAGAAACGGCGCGGCGCTGCCGCACGAGCATGCAATGACCGAGACTATGCTAACGATGATGGCGGCATGGATATCGAGGTGCCCAAACATCGTCAAAATAGGCACGATAAAAATGCCGCTCGCCATGCCGAGCGCACCACCGAGCGCGCCGGCGCCGATTGAGACGGCAATGAGCCACACGACAAACGCAGCGTCCATCGTTCGGAGAGATTAGGCCGGCTTACGGCGTATCAGACGCGTTTTGAAACGAATCAAGTCTCCCCGATAGAAGAGCTTCTCGTAATCGACGGGCCGGTCGCCAACGGTGTAAGAAGTGCGCTCTATGAGGAAGATCGGGCTTCCTACCTGGACGCTCAAAGCGGAGGCGACATCAGCTGTTGCGGACACTGCTTCGAGGTTGTAGTCAGCTTCCACGAGAGGAATGCTGTAGCGCTGTTCCAGTAGAGCAAAGATCGGATTGGCTTCCAGATCGTGTCTGACGATCTTCTCGCCGATGTGAAGCGGCAAGTACGTTTCGTCAAAGGACATGCCGATCTCGTTCGCAATGCGAACGCGCTGAATCCTCATCACATTCGTGCCAGTCGCCATGTGGAGGCGCTGAGCAACGCAGGCATCGGCGGCGATTACCCGTCGGTCGATGAGCCTCGCGGACGCAGTGTGGCCGAGCGCCTCCATGTCTTCGACGAAGCCGGTGAGCTCGGTCAAGTCCTGAGTGATTTTCGGCTGCGCGACGAAAGTACCCGTCCCGCGCTTGATTTCAACCAGCCCACGATCCGACAGGTTTTGGATGGCTTTTCGCACCGTGGTCCGACTGACCGAAAAGCGCTGAATCAATTGTTCCTCGGTGGGCAGTTGAGTGCCTACGGGAAACTCCCCGCTGGAGATACCCGCGGCTATTTGCGATTCCAGGGCGGCATAAAGCGGAGTGGGGTCTGCGGGCAGCCTCGTCATGTTGACATCATGACATCATGATGACACGATGTCCATACTCTTGATAGAAACCCGCTGTTCCATCCGAGGTATGCCTATGACTTCTCTATTAGACCGGTGCTCCCGCGTGTTTCCGTCATTGCCATCGAGCTGGTATGCGATTCCCATCCGACTCATCGTGGGTTTCGGATTCATGGAACACGGCTACGCAAAGCTGGCCCGGGGACCGGATGACTTCGCGAATATCCTGCATGCGCTCGGAATGCCGTTTCCGACATTGCTGGCATGGGCGACCGTCGGCATAGAGATCATCGGCGGCCTGGCGGTTTTTCTGGGCACGTACATTCCCGTGGTCAGTTTGCCGATGGCGGTGGTGCTCCTGGTCGCCATTTTCACGGTGCACCTGCCGAATGGATTCAGCTCCATCAAGCTGCAATCTGTGAATGCGGCCGGAGCTCACTTCGGTCAGCCTGGATACGAAACGGATCTGCTTTATTTTGCCGGCCTCGCTGCACTCGTATTAGGGGGATCGGGTCCGCTGGCGCTGAACAATTTATTTTCACGGCGTGGAAGCGATGAAGACACGGCCCTAAAGCAGCATCAAGACAATGTGCGGTAGGACCGCGCGGCCCTTTGTCGTAGCTTTCGGATCTTTTCAACCAGCTGGCTAGTTTGCGTCAGGCGGCCGGCGGTAGAATTCCCCCATCGGGTGACATATTCCTCCCAATCGAAACCGAATGCGGTGCTTGTCGAATACCGAAATGGGAATAAATCGGACCTGCCGCGAGTCTCATAGCTTGAGGGAACCCTGGTTAGATGCCATGAATGCCGTATGCAATCCGCTCCATGGATGATAGGCGCCGTCGTTTCGAGGCGTTGGTGCTGCCGCATCTGGACGCAGCGTACCGGTTTGCGCGGTGGCTGTCCCGCTCCGGCGACGCCGACGACATCGTACAGGAGGCGATCTTGCGTGCGTTCCGTGGATTCGACGCCCTGAGAGGCTCCGATGTCAAAGCGTGGTTGCTGACGATCGTGAAAAATTGCCATTTGACCGCGCTCCAGCAGCAACGGCGGCACGCCTCTGTGCCGCTGCCGGAGGAACATGATGTACAGGACGGCCGAGCCATGATCGCGACAACCCCCGATCCGGAAAGCGCCTCGATCCGCCGGGACGAAAAGCGTACGCTCGATCGGCTGATGTCGGGGTTGCCGGAAGAGCACCGCGAGGTTCTGGTGCTCCGGGAGCTCGAGGAAATGGATTATCGCGAGATTGCCGCAGTAACCAACGTACCCATCGGTACTGTGATGTCCCGTCTGGCGCGTGCGCGGGCGGCGCTCAAGACGCGGTGGCTGAAAGAGGCCGAGGGAGCACCGAATGCAGTGCGCTGAATCACTTCGGGTGCAGGCATACTTTGACGGTGAACTCGATGCGCTCTCCGCTGCGGATATCGAACGCCATAGCGAGACCTGTGCCGAGTGCCGTGCACTGCTTCATGACCTCGGCTACGTGCGCGCCGCGCTGCGGCAGGATTTGACTTACGCGAGCGCGCCGCCGCCGGCACTCCGCGCACGGATCCTGCGCGCGCTCGATGAGGAAAGCTCGGTCAAGGGCCCACTCCGTAATGCGGCGCGGCTCTCGGGCTGGCGGCCGCGTCCGTTCTGGGTGGGTGCCTTCAGCGGCATCGGCAGTGCTGCGATTGCCGCCATCGCATTCTTTGTCCTGGCGCCGCCGCTCATCAATCCAGTTCTTGACGAGCTGGTGAGCGCTCACGTGCGATCGTTGATGCCGGATCATCTGATCGACGTGGTGTCTACCGATAAGCACACGGTGAAGCCGTGGTTTGCGGGTCACACCGATGTGTCGCCCGTCGTGGCCGACTTCGATCAACAGGGGTATCGGCTCGTTGGGGGACGCGCGGACTATTTTGACCGGCAACGCGCCGCAGTGGTCGTGTACCGACACGGCTCGCATGTCATCAACGTATTCAGCTGGGCCTCGGATCAGCGCAGCGTGCCGGAGAACACCACCCGCAACGGGTATCACCTGGCGTTCTGGAAGTCGGGGAACCTCGTATATTGCGCGGTCTCGGACACCGCGTGGGACGAACTCCTTGGACTGGTGCGGTTGCTGCAGGACGTGAGCACCCATGACGCTCGATAATACTCAGCGAACGGCGCACGGGAATAGAATCGGCCATTGTCTGGAATAAATGGCGCTGCACCGCAGTCTTCTCTCCTGAACCGCAACTCAGGAGACGGACATGTCGGACGATCAATTATTGCTTTCGCGTCGCAACGCCCTCAAATGCATGGCCTATGGCGGGGCCGGAACCTTGTTCGCGCTGTCGGGCGGAGTCTTCACGCCCATCGATCTGGCCATGGCCGCGGGCGACAAACAAGGAGCGGCAAAGCTCGGCAAGCCGCTGTTCGTGCAGATCAGCGACACCCACATCGGCTTCAACAAGGAGGCTAACCCGGACGTCAACGGTACCCTCACGCAGACCATCGACATCGTCAATGGGATGCCCGATCAGCCCGCACTCATCATCCACACGGGCGATATCACCCATCTGTCGAAGGCGGCTGAATTCGATCTCGCGCAGCAGCTGTTCACCCGTCTGCGGACC
>Ga0307470_10001201_pt1 | contig 10447 bp, 10 predicted proteins | sample atmos_gasesAM3C__FD_204565 | JGI IMG/M metagenome (GOLD analysis project Ga0307470, IMG submission 204565) | Hardwood forest soil microbial communities from Morgan-Monroe State Forest, Indiana, United States - atmos_gasesAM3C_05 | ecosystem: Environmental > Terrestrial > Soil > Temperate forest... | reverse complement strand
GAAGGAGCGGTTCGGTCTGCGCCTGGTCATGGAGAACGACGCCCGCATGGCACTGCTGGGCGAGCACGCGGCCGGGGCGGCACAGAATTGCATGGACGTGGTGATCGTGATGCTGGGTACTGGGGTCGGGAGTGCCGTCATGATCCACGGCGCCCTGTTGCGCGGTGCACATTTTCAGGCGGGGTGCCTCGGGGGCCATATTCCCGCCCGCTTCGACGGGCGTCCATGTATCTGCGGTGCAATCGGCTGCGTCGAGGCGGAGGCCTCGACTTGGGCGTTGGATGCCATCGCACGAGAACTCCAATCCGATGGCGAAGGCAACCTTCCGCTGCCGTCGCAACTTGATTTTGCAACGGTGTTCGGGCGCAGCGCCGCCGGTGACTCCTTCATGACCGAGGTGCGCGATCATTGCCTGAGAGTCTGGAGCGCCGGCATCGTGGGCCTGATTCACGCTTATGATCCCAGTGTCGTAGTTTTGGGCGGTGGGGTCATGGCTTCCGCCGACCAAATCATTCCCGTCTTCAATTCTTACATCGAACGTCATGCCTTTACATGGTGGGGAAAACCGCAAGTGCGCACGGCGCAACTGGGCCCTGACGCGGCGCTCATCGGCGCGTGGCCCTTGTTGCAGGAATCTCAGTGAGCCGCCCAAACTACGACCTGAATCCGATCACGCCCGTCGCGGGTGATGCCTTTCGAGGCTGGAAGGCAATTTGCGCCGCTTTGACCGGGCGCACCGCTGGACGAATTGTCGTGGAACTCTATCCCGGCGCTGACAAAGCGGAGGTCATCGAGGCCCTCACCGATGGTCTTACGCCCGACCGGATTATCGATGCCGAGACATTCTTTCGCTCACCCGAGGCAATCGACGCCATGCTCAGCCCGTACCTGGGAGACGATCCCGTCTTCGGCAAACTGAACCGGGTGGAGATTGCCGACTTTATCGACCCGCATGGGTTAGACACCGCGCAAGCGCAGGCCGCGTTGCCAGGCCTCTCTCTGGTCGTCGGGACGGGTGCATCCATCATTTGCCCGGATGCTGACCAAATCATTTACGTCAACATGGCTCGCTGGCCACTGCAATTGCGTTTCCGTCGAGGAAAGGCCTTCAATCTGGGCACGCAAGCGCGACGCGAAAGCCCAACTGCCCTTTACAAGCGCGCATTCTTCGTCGATTGGCGGTCCGCCGACCGATTTAAGACGCAGCTGATGCCGCGAATTGATTGGATAATTGACGGCAACGAATCCACGCAACCCCGTATGGTGTCGGGCGTTGACTATCGCGCGGCGCTCCACACAATTGCCAGACGACCATTCCGCGTGAAGCCGTTCTTCGATCCGGGCCCATGGGGCGGACAATGGATGCGCCAAACGTTCGGCTTACCGGAAACTTCCACCAACTACGCCTGGTGTTTCGACTGCGTACCAGAAGAAAACAGCATGCTCTTGGGCTTCGGCGACCAAGTGTTCGAAGCCCCGGCCATCGACGCTGTCCTCATCGAGCCCGGACACCTGTTGGGAGAGGATATCGTCGCGCGCTTCGGGGCAGAATTCCCGATCCGGTTCGATCTGCTCGACACGATGGGCGGCGGCAATCTTTCTTTACAAGTGCACCCGCGCACCGCCTATATGCGCGATAAATTTGGGGTCACTTATACTCAGGACGAAAGCTACTATGTACTGGCGGCTGCTTCCGATGCCAGCGTTTACCTCGGTTTGAAATCAGGTATCGATAGAGAGGCCATGGCCGCCGATCTCCGGACTGCCCAACGCTCCGGAGGCGCGCCGTTCCCAGCTGAATCCTATATCAACCAATGGCCGGTCCAGACTCACGATCACCTCCTGATTCCGGGCGGCACCGTACACTGTTCCGGCGCGGGCATCGTTGTGCTGGAGATCAGCGCCACGCCCTACATCTTTACCTTCAAGCTCTGGGACTGGGGTCGGATGGGACTCGACGGCAAGCCGCGGCCCATCCATATCGATCACGGCCTCGCCAACATCGCCTGGGAGCGCGACACCGAATGGACGAAGCGCGAACTTGTCAACGCTGTGGCTCCCGTTGCCGATGGCAAAGGCTGGCGCGAGGAGCGTACGGGCCTGCATGGGCTGCAGTTCATCGACACCCGCCGCCACTGGTTTGACGCGGCCGTTGCTCATGACACGTGCAGTACCGTCAATGTACTCAACCTTGTCAGCGGAGAGGCCTGCCTAGTCGAAAGCCCAGACAAAGAATTTCCGCCTTTCGTCGTGCACTATGCTGAAACATTCATCGTGCCCGCCGCTGTCGGGGCCTACACGGTCTCTCCATTGGGCCGGGGGCCGCACGCGACTCTAAAGGCTTTTGTCCGCAAAGAACGTGTGCAGTGAAGCCGGTTGGCATCAAAGGACGCGGTTCACGTTTCAACGGGAGAGCGGCTCATGCGCCACGCAACGCCTGCGTCAACACCGATATTGCCAAAACAATATGATAGAGGTTGCCCGCCGGTGCGGGGCCGGCGGGAAACGTCCCGTCGGCGCCTAGGCGATCTCGCCAAACCCCCGGCGTCGGAGTAGCAAGATATTCTCGTAGGGCCTTCGCAGCGGCGACTGCGTGGATCCAATGCCGGCTGTCGCCGGTTATGGCTGCGGCGAGAGCTGCGGCTTTCAGCCTTTCTGTTTGCGGCCATAGTCTCGCTGACGCGGTGCGAATCGTAAAGTCGTCCAGCAGTTCATCGACCGCGACGCCGTCGCAGACGCCGGCCTCCTCGCCGATCCCGATGAGGCGCAGTGCCGCACGCTGGGCGTCAACCTCAGCGCGCCAACGTAACAAGAGCCAAGCCCACTCGAATTGGTGCCCCGGTTCGACGATTCTGCCCATTGTTCCCGCCACCGGATTCCACGACTCGTCGAAGCGTTCTCGCAATACCCCGCTCGCCGAATCGATGAATCGCGCCAGAGCTAGGGCTCCCAAATCATCCGCAAGAATTCGCCATGCTGGATTCGCGCTCAATTCACGCCACTGCAGGCACGCCTCGAACAAATGCATATGTGGGTTAGAGAGCAGGGGTATTGGATTGGTGAGCCCCGAAGCGAATCCGCCACCAGCGTGTTTCAAGTGACGATGCAGAGCGCCAAGCAGCGCGTCCGCCTGCTGTTCCCACTCCTTGTCGGGTCTCGTCAGTTTGTAGGCCGCTGCCATTCCGAGGAGTGCAAATGCTTGGTCGTATAACAGCACTGAGTCGTCGAGCGCGGCACCGTCGACGGCGACTAACGTGCGATACAATCCGTCCGGTCGGCGATATTTATCTATGAAGTATCGAAGCCCTCGTATCGCAATGGCCCCTGCGGCGCCTTGCCACCCAAGCTCCGCTGCTTGTGCAAATGCATAGACCTGCCGGGTTTGGACTCGAGCGCGACGCGCCTCTGCAATCGAGGTGCCGTCTTGATCGAGAGACTCGACGAAACCTCCGGTGCCCCGCTCCACACCGGCGGTTGCCCATAGTGGGTAAGCATCATTCACGACCCAATTCAATAAGTAACGCTCCATCCCGCGCGCAGCACTGATGACGGCAGCGGGATCGGTGCCTACGGACGAAGTCGGTTTCATCTACCGTTAGTGTCTCGTTTCAATTGGACCAACCACCGTCAATGATGTGGCATTGTCCAGTTACAAAGCTTGACTCGTCGGATGCTAGATAGAGAGCCAGGGAAGCTATCTCGTCGGGTCGCCCCAGACGTCCCATCGGTTGCCTTGCGGTAAACGCGGCCCACGCGCCCGCATAATCGCCGGTGGCTTGAAGGCGGTCGTGCAGGGACGGTGTGTCCACAGTTCCCGGGCATATCGCATTGCATCGGATGCCTTTTGTAATAAAGTCTGCCGCAATGGATTTGGTCAGCCCAACGACTGCGGCCTTCGTTACGCCGTAAACGAAGCGGTTAGGCACCCCTTTGATCGATCCGGCAACGGACGACATGTTGATGATCGACCCTCGGCCGCGCTCGATCATTCCAGGCAGGGCCGCGCCAATCAGCCGATACATGGCGGTTACATTGACATCCCACGAAAAATCCCAGGCCATTTCGTCGCATTCCAGGATTGTGCCGGAGTCCACGAAGCCTGCGCAGTTGAACAGCACGTCGATGGGGCCGGCTTCTGAAATCGCATCGGCGATCTCCGACCGGTCTCTCACATCGAGGTGGCGGCTTCGGCACCCGGCAATGTCCGCGAGCAAATCCATATTGATGTCGGTTGCCAGAACCGTGGCGCCTTCCGACGCAAACAATTCTGCCGTTGCGCGCCCGATCCCCTGCCCCGCTGCGGTTATGACTGCGGTTTTGCCTGCGAGGCGATTGTTCGTCATGTCGAGGGACCTGTTGTGCCTGCTTCGTCGAGTTCGGGTCGCCGCTCCGTGCGACTGACCGCTGGAACTGGAGCGTCGGAATGCAGCAGGCCCTCGTTCTTTAAGTCGTACCAGAAGTCACCGGGAATGCGCGTGTTGTATAGGTCTAGAGTCCGCTCAATCTGCAGAGCGCTGTGGAGACCTGGAATGACGCTCGCCACTTGCGGATGGGCCAAAGGAAATTGAAGGGCCGCCGCCGCCAAGGGTATCCCGTAGCGTTCGCAATGTGCCTCCAGGTGTTGAACCCGATCAATAACAGCCTGCGGCGCGACTCCATAGTCATAGTGCAGCACTCCGCCCTGCCGAGTACCTGTCGCCAAGATGCCGGAGTTATAAGGCCCGCCGACAACGATTGAGGTACCCGAACTCGCGCACGCTGGCAGCAATACGTCCAGCGCATTTTGCTCGAGGAGGGTATAACGACCCGCGAGGAGGATTACGTCCAGTTGCGCATGCTTCATCGCGTCGAGACAGATTGCAGTCTCATTGACACCGAGCCCAAATGCCTTGATTGCCCCTGCGATGCGCAGTTGCTCCAGCGCTCGAAAGCCCCCGCCGTCGGTCAGCTGACGAAAGGTCGCGTCGTGGCGATCGCCGTGGGTCAGTTGGCCAATGTCGTGGATATAAAGTATGTCGATACGGGCCATGCCGAGCCGCTGTCGGCTTGCCTCCCACGAAGTCATCACTCCATCAAAGGTATAGTCGAATTCGGGTTCGAACGGCATGGGTGAGTAAAATCCATACCGCTCGGCGCATCCGTGAATGTTCACGTTGGCCTTCAATAGCCGACCGGCCTTCGTCGATAGAACTGCGCCGGCATGGCCTCGCAATGCATCGCCCACGCGCCGCTCACTGAGTCCCAATCCGTAATATGGCGCCGTATCGAAATAGCCGATCCCCGCATCGATGGCGGCAGTCAGGGTATCCTTAGCGTCACTGTCGCTGACGATTCGGTAGAGATTGCCGAGCGATGCGGCGCCAAAGCCCAATTCTGTAACGCTAAGTGCTGTATTTCCAATAGGCCTGGTCGGCAGCAATTGGGTCACGGCTTAGACAGCCCGTTGTGATCGGCGAGCGTGAAGATGCATCGCAAGGCTTTCCACTTCTCGCCGGGAGCAGAGCCCGCCAATGGACGCTGAAACGCCGCCATATACGCTTCCCACCGATCGTTCTCCTGCTGACCGAAAGGCGACGCGTCGTATCGCGGATAGTCATCGGTAGCATCTATAATCATGAATAGGCGATCGCCTTGCTGCCAAATCTGCATGGTCTCAACGCCCTGGACACGAATGTGCTCGATCACGGCCGGCCAGACTGAACCGGGCTCGTGCATCCGGCAATACTCTCGAATCAGCGCTGCATCGTTTACCAAATCCAGCGCATAACATAGGCGACGGGTCACCGCGAACTATTCCAGTATGTCCAACGCGCCAAGGTCCTACGCTTGCTTCCGCAAATAGAATGCATATAAAATACCTTTCACTGGCAAAAATAACAAGCTGGACGACGATCTCATTCTATCCAAATGCCGCGTCGCCCCACCGCTGTTGCCATTCTGCGGACTGATTGCGGCAGAGATGGCCACCGTGCGGCCCGCCCAATAAGTGGGCCAGAGCGCAGGTTTTCCGCTGCCAACAAATAATCGGCATAAGCGATGAATCACCGAGGAATGTCCGATGTCGCGTGACATCACTCGATCTCGTCATTGCAATTAGATTCCTCTATACGATCAGAATTTGCTTGACATTTTCACCAGTGGAATCACACTGCACCAGTAATAATCGCCGCGATCGGCCAAAAAGAGCGTAATTAAACTTACGACTGACGAAGCTATGCACCGAAGTCGCGGAACGGATTTTGGCCGTGCGCGTCCCGGCTGATCGCAATTTACGAGGAGAATCATGAAACGCCGAGATTGTGCGGATTCGATATCAAACTCTTGCGAGATCGAGGAATTGCGCGAGTTTGGGTTCATTCTTGCCGGACATCCCGCATGGTGAACCGAGTCGATGCACATCAGCACTACTGGAGTCTGCAGCGCGGCGACTACGACTGGCTCACCCGGCGCCAGGTCGAGTTATACCGAGATTTCTCGCCGGATGATCTCGCGAATCAATTAAAGGACAACCAAGTGCGCGCCACGGTCCTGGTTCAGGCTGCGGCCACCGAGGCGGAGACCCGTTTTCTCTTTGAACTCGCTCGTCGTCATTCGTCGATAGCGGGCGTTGTTGGTTGGGTGGACTTTGAATCGAGTGACGTAGCCGATCGAGTTCGTCGTCTGATTCAGGAAGGTGGCGGCAAACTCAAGGGATTGCGGCCGATGATCCAAGACATCGATGATCCGCTTTGGTTGGATCGCACCTCGCTCGATGCGGCCTTTGATGCAATTCTCGAGTGTGACCTGGCATTCGACGCGCTCGTAACCCCTCGCCATTTCGAGGTACTCGAACGGCGCCTCCGTAGATATCCGGCGCTCAGAGCCGTGCTCGATCATGCCGGCAAACCGAATATTGCCGGCGGAGCCTTCGACTCCTGGGCGCGTCAAATCGACCGCCTCGCTCGAAGTACGTCCGTCTATTGCAAGTTGTCCGGATTGCTGACTCAGGCGCCGTTGAGCGCCGGTGCCGCAGAGTTGGATGCATTCGTCGGCCACATATTCGCCTGTTTTGGCGCGGGTCGGGTCATGTGGGGCAGTGATTGGCCGGTGGTGACCTTGCGCGCATCCTATGGGGAATGGCTAGGCATCGCACTGGCCCTTGTCCGACGGCACGCAGCAGGGCACGAGGAAGCCGTGTTCTCGAGCAACGCCATTCACTTCTACCAGCTTGATCTTAGAGGCGAACCCGAGTGTCCATGATTTCTGCGATGGAAACCCACGATATCCGCTTTCCCACGTCCCGGGAATTGGACGGCTCGGATGCCATGAATCCGGATCCTGATTATTCCGCCGCGTACGTGGTGCTGCGCACCGACGACCCGAACGATCCATGCGGGCATGGCTTCGTCTTTACCATTGGGCGAGGCAACGATGTACAGACCTCAGCCTACGCCGCCTTGCGTCACCTCGTCGTCGGACGCAAAGTCAGCGACATCATCCGCGATCTCGGCGCCTTTGCCCGCAGTCTGACCAACGACTCGCAGCTGCGTTGGCTGGGTCCCGAGAAGGGCGTTATCCATATGGCGATCGGCGCGGTGGTCAACGCCGCCTGGGACATGGCGGCGCGGCACGCGGGGAAACCGGTTTGGCAGCTGATCGCCGACATGAGTCCCGAACAAATCGTGGAGCTGATCGACTTTCGCTACATCAGCGATGCACTCACGCCGTCAGAGGCCTTGGCGATTCTGCGCGCTGCGGAGCCCGGCAAGACGGAACGGATCGCGACCTTGAGAGCGCTTGGATACCCAGCGTACACGACTTCGCCCGGCTGGCTGGGGTACTCCGACGAGAAACTCGTACGACTCGCGCGTCAGGCCGTCAGCGACGGCTTTCGAACCATCAAGCTCAAGGTGGGCCTCAATATTGAAGACGACCTGCGTCGCTGCCGGATAGCCCGGCAGGCGATTGGCCCTTCAATAGCAATGGCCATCGACGCGAACCAACGATGGGACGTTGCAACCGCCGGTGAGTGGTTGAACCAATTCGCACCCTTCAATGTGGCTTGGGCCGAGGAGCCCACCAGCCCTGACGACATTTTGGGTCACGCCGTCATCCGGCGGGCGGTTGCGCCGCTGCGCATCTCCACCGGCGAGCATACGCAGAACCGAGTGATCTTCAAACAACTGTTTCAAGCACATGCGGTCGATCTGATTCAGATCGACGCGGCGCGGGTCGGCGGCGTCAATGAAAACCTCGCCATTTTGTTGATGGCCAAGAAGTTCGGAGTGCCGGTGTTCCCGCACGCCGGCGGCGTCGGGCTGTGCGAGCTGGTGCAGCATTTAGCGATGGCCGACTACGTGGCCATCAGCGGCTCGATGGAAGACCGTGCGATCGAGTTCGCAGATCATTTGCATGAACACTTCCTTGACCCGGCGCGCATCCGCCGCGGCCGTTATGAGGTGCCCGCCAATGCGGGGTTCTCCGCGGAGATGCGACCCGAATCCTTGGAGCGCTATCGCTTTCCGAATGGTGCCGCGTGGAGGGCACCACAATCCGAAGCCCGAAAGCATGGGCCATGACCGACATGATCGGCTAGACCGGCTAGAGCCCTGGACTGGCTGCTAATTACGCGACGTACGCGTTTTTACTGGCAAAATGACCCGCGGTTGAGAGATCATTCAAGTATGGCAGATTCCACAGACCCAAAATATCGCGCTCCCGCGTTGGAAAAAGGTTTGGCCGTCCTTGAGCTGTTGGCCGGCGCGCGTGAGCCGATGTCGCTCAACGTCATTTCCCGGCACCTCGAGAAATCCGTCAGCGAACTGTTTCGAATGATTCAAGTGCTGGAATTTCGTGGATATCTCGAGATTGCGAGCACCGGTGAAGGGTATGTGTTGAGCAATAAGTTATTCACCCTCGGCATGACGCGGGCGCCGACCAGAAACCTCCACGACGCCGCGCTTCCCGTGATGCACCGGCTTGCCGACCGGATTAGCCAGTCATGTCACCTAGCGGTGGCCTCCGCCGACCAGATGGTCGTCGTCGCCCGGGTCGAGTCACCGGGAGACCTTGGATTCTCAGTACGGGTAGGCTATCGCCGATCACTGCTCGCCTCCACCTCCGGCCTGGTTCTTTACGCCTTCCAACCCGATATGGTGCGCGCCGAATGGAAGACCCGCCTGTCGGGGTCGGTGAGCCGACGCGACTGGGTGAATCTTGAAAGACGCGGTCATGCGGCACGAAAGACGGGCTTTGTGAAATCGGCGAGTGACGCCGTGCAGGGCGTCATTGACTTATCCGCGCCCGTAACTCAGTCCGGCAGCGTCGCCGCCGCCTTGACCGTTCCTTATGTGAAGACCTCTCGTTCGCTCTCGGACGAGGAAACCGTGGGCCTGGTGGTGCTCGCGGCACAAGAGATCTCGCGCGAATTGGGTGGCGGAAATCGGCCCGTCGAATAAATTGCCGGACCGGCTCGCGAGCTGATGCCGGTCTAGGCCGAAGGCGCTGGGTCCATTGCCACAATAAGCGCAGCTGAGCCATGACGCCGCCGTCCCTGACAATTCTTTGCGGCGATAAAGTCGGCACCGCCTGCGCGCACATTGCCCGAGATAATCCGGCTCGATATCCCATTGCGGATGCGTCAGATCGAGTCGCTGCAGCGATGATACCGTGCGCGCGAGGATCGCCGGACCCGATGCCAGCGCCTCCAAGCAATCCCGATGAAACGGACATACCCCTGGAAAGCCCGAATCCAAGCGAAGCCTGATCGGCTCGCCTTTGAGGTCCCGCCGCATTGCTTCGCCTAGATGGGCATTATTTTAGTGAAATTCGCCTATAGAAACATTTTTATTGCTAAATATTGAGGCGGTACTTAGAATTCACCCTGCTCCCGGCCGCTTGGGTGGGACGCAAACATCGGCGCCCATGTTGCCGGCGACTACGAGAACGATGAGTTGGGAGAACTTACAATGAAGAAATCGGGGAATTCTCAATGGCTTAGCGCTGGCATTCTCACCGCAACATTGATTGCGGCTAGCGCGCTCAGCGGGCAATACGCGGCGGCGCAAACATCGAGCGCGCCCCCTGCTCCTGCCAAGACTTCGGAACTCGATGAAATAGTGGTCACCGGCACCACCGTTGCGCAAAAGATCATGGAGACTTCATTTGCCGTCACGGCCGTCGATCAGGAGACCCTCGAGAATTCACCGGCGATAGGACTCGCCGCGCTGCTGACCAGCGTGCCGGGTCTGTACGGCGAGGCAAGCGCCGGCGAAGTGAACTTGAACATTTCTTCGCGCGGCGTGCGCGGCGGCTTCCTCGAATACATCAGCCTACAGGAAGACGGCCTTCCCATTTTCTACAACGGATTTCTGGAAGAGTTGGAACTGCGCCGGGACATGACCTACAGCGGAATGGAGGTCACACGCGGCGGACCCTCGGGTGTTCTGACGTCCAACGGCGCAGCAGC
>Ga0307470_10001200_pt1 | contig 10462 bp, 11 predicted proteins | sample atmos_gasesAM3C__FD_204565 | JGI IMG/M metagenome (GOLD analysis project Ga0307470, IMG submission 204565) | Hardwood forest soil microbial communities from Morgan-Monroe State Forest, Indiana, United States - atmos_gasesAM3C_05 | ecosystem: Environmental > Terrestrial > Soil > Temperate forest... | reverse complement strand
TGCCGGAGCGAACATCGTGGAGGTCTCGCATCAGCGGATCTTCACCGACCTGCCGGCCAAGGCGGTGGTTCTCGAAGTCGTCATCGAGACCCGCGACCGGTCGCATCTGGCTGCGACCATCGAGGCATTGCAAGCCGCCGACATTCAGGTCGAGGTTCTGGGTTAACCGCCGCCCGCAAAATTTTCGCTGCGCACGGCCCAGCCGGTGACCCGGCCTTCGATCAGCGAAAAGCCGGCATAGAGCGCGACGCCCAGGATGGCGAGGATGAACAGGCCGGCGAACACCAGCGGCACGTCGAAGCTCGAGCTTGCGATCATCATCAGGTTGCCGATGCCGCGGTTGGACGCGACTGTTTCCGAGATCACCGCGCCGACAAAGGCGAGCGTGGCGGCGACTTTGAGGGAAGCAAAGAAATAGGGCATCGTGCGCGGCAGGCCTATATTCCACAGGATTTCCCACTTCGTCGCCCGCAGCGTGCGCATCACGTCCTGCAATTCCGGCTCGGTCGCGGCAAGCCCCGTCGCGACATTCACGACAATCGGAAAGATGCACATGATCATGGCGGTCAGCACCGCAGGCACGGTGCCGGCGCCGAACCACAATACGAAGATTGGCACCACGGCGACTTTCGGGATCGAGGAAAATCCGACCAGCAACGGATAGGCGACGTCATAGGCAAGGCGCGACGAGCCGATCAGGATTCCAAGCAGCACGCCGATGGCAATGCCGAACGCAAAGCCGAGCAGTGTCGTATAGAGCGTCTGCACGGCGTGCGGCCAGATCGCCGGAAAGCGGGTCCAGAGCGTCACCAGGATCTCGCTCGGCCGCGGCAGCACGATGTCCGAGACATTGAAAATCAGGCACAGGATTTCCCAGATCACGAAGAAGCCGAGAATGCAGACGGTCGACAGGATGTGACGGCGAGCGGCTTCGTTCATGGTGCAGCTTCCTGGACGGCGCGCGCGGCGACGATGCGTTCGCGAAGCCGCTGGGTGAGGGAAACGAATTCGGGCGCGAAAGAAAGGTCGATGGTGCGGGGACGCGCGAACGGGACCACGCCGTCGTCAACGATGCGGCCGGGCCTTGCCTGCATCACACAGATACGGCTGGCGAGGTACGCGGCTTCCTTGAGGTCGTGCGTGACCAGGAGAACCGTGGGCCTTTTGTCGATCCACAGTTGCTGCATGATTTCCCACAATTCCTCGCGGGTGAACTGGTCGAGCGCGCCGAAGGGTTCGTCGAGCAGCAAGAGCGTCGGGTCGTGGATCAAGGCGCGGCACAGCGAGGCGCGCTGCTGCATGCCGCCGGAGAGTTGCCAGGGAAACTTGTCGCCGAAACCGCCGAGGCCGACGCGCGCCAACGACGCTTCGACGCGGTCGCGATATTCGCCGCGCCGCTTGCGGGAAAATTCCTTTTTGAACGGCGGCACGATTTTCAGCGGCATCATGACATTGTCGCGGACATTCAGCCACGGCAGCAGCGTCGGGTTCTGAAACGCCATGCCGATCCGCGCGCTCTCCGCGTCGACTTCGCGCCCCGCCACGAACACATGGCCTTCGGTCGCAGCGAGCGTACCGGCGACGAGCTTCAGGATCGTGGACTTGCCGCAGCCGGACGGTCCGACCAGGGCGACGAATTCGCCATGCGCGACGCGCAAGGACGTTTCCGCCAGCGCCGTCACCTGGTTCTTAGGCCCGCCGAAGGTCACCCGCACCTTTTCCAGCTCGATCACGTTTCCTGCTGGAAGCGAGAGCGACTCGGCCATGGTGCTAGCCTTTTTTGCCGGTGATCGCCGCCATGGTGGCGTCGGTGTTCCTTGGCGCCGGTGGCGGCATCTTCTGGATCGCGTGGACCGAGCGACCGGTGCCGCGCGCCTCTTCATTCAGTACACGGTTCTTCATGACGAAACGGCCGCGCACGATGGTGTGGATCGGCAGCGCCGTGCATGACCAGCCCTGCCAGGGCGAGATTTTCGATTTCGACTGGATTTTGGCGTCGTCGATGGTCCAGCGGCGATTCATGTCGACGATCGCGATATCGGCGTCAGACCCAACTGTGAGCGTGCCCTTGCGCGGATAAAGCCCGAACTGCTTCGCCGGATTGTCCGCGCTCCAGCGCACATAGTCGCGGATGGTGGCGCGGCCGCGATTGATCTCGGTGAGCATCAATGGCATCTGTGTTTCGACGCCGGGAAAGCCACAATCGACGGTCCAGATGTCGTTGCGTGTCTTCTCTTCCGGCGTATGCGGCGCGTGATCGGTCGCCACCATATCGATGGTGCCGTCGACAAGCGCGCTCCACAGCGGCTCCCGGTTCGGCGTCTCGCGCACCGGCGGGTTGACGCGCACGATGCCGCCGGATTTTTCGTAATCCTTCTCCGACAGCAACAGATAATGCGGACAGGTCTCGCCGGTGATCTCGACGCCGCGCGCTTTGGCTTCCGCCAGTGGCCGCAACTCGGCGGCCGAGGAGATATGTAGCACGTGGATGCGCGCGCCCGTCCATTCGGCGAGGATGGCCGCGCGGGCGACAGCTTCGACCGCAACGACCGCCGGCCGCGAGGCCAGATGCGCGATCGGTTCGGTGCGGCCGGCGGCGCGCAGCCGCGATTCCCGCCGCTCCATGATGGAGTTGGTCTCCGCGTGCAGCGAAATGCGCTTTCCGGTCGGCGCCACGAGTTCGAACAGCTCCAGCATCGCGCCGGTGGAAGGCGTGGGGATGCGGCCGAACGTGTTGCCCATGTAGCACTTGAAGCCGATGACGCCGGCTTCGACGAGCTCCGGGATGTGCTCGAGGCTTTCCTCGCCGAGCACGGCATAGAGCCCGTAATCGACGTAAGCCTTTTCCGAGGCGAGCTTGTGCTTGGCGGCGAGAACTTCGGCCGTCGCAACGGTCGGGATCGTGTTCGGCATGTCGAACACGGTGGTGACGCCGCCGAACGCCGCCGCCGCCGTGCCGCTGCCGAAATCTTCCTTGTGGGCATAGCCGGGATCGCGGAAATGCACATGGACGTCGATGGCGCCGGGCAGCACATGCATGCCGCTGGCGTCCAACGTCTCGTTGGCCGCTGGCATCGCCTCGGGCGCGCCGATCGCGTGAATCTTGCCGCCCAAAATCGCAATGCTGGCGCGGTATTCCGCATCCGGCGAAACCACGATGCCGCCGTGGATGACGAGGTCGACTTTCTCTGACGTGGTCATTGTCGGGTCCTCCTAGAGCATGATCCGGAAAAGTGTGAAGCGGTTTTCCGAAAAGATCATGCTCAAAAAAATTAGAGCATCGCCCAGCCGCCATCGACGGGCAGGTCGACGCCGGTGATCTGGCGCGAGACGTCGCTGGCAAAGAAAAGACAGGCGTTGGCGACGTCGTCGTCGACCGTGATGCGCTTTAGCGCATAATCGGCGGCGTGTCGTTGGGCTGCCTCTTCCTCCGAGATGCCGAGCTTTTGCGCCATGTCGCGGCAGACTTTGTCGCGGAAGCGCGGGCCGTCGACCATTCCGGGCGCGACGCAGTTGACGTTGATGTTGTGCTGGCCGACTTCGAGCGCAAAACTCTTGGTGATGCCGCGCAGGCCCCATTTCGAAGCGGAGTAAGCCACGCGTCCCGCGCGGCCGCGCATGCCGAACGTGCCGCCGACATTGACGATCTTGCCGTAGCGCTGGTCGATCATGGTCGGCAGTACCGCGCGCATGGTGTGGAAACAGCCGTTCATGTTCAGCGTGACGATCTCGTCGAACTCTTCCGGCGTGGTCTGCACGCCGGTCTTGCCGATCGGCCCGGAGCCGCCGGCGATGTTGACGAGCACGTCGATCCGGCCGCCAAAGGCTTGCTTGGCGGCCTCCGCTGCGGCGTCGCATTGCTTCGCGTCGGTCAGATCGCAAGCGACGACGATGGCGCTGCCGCCGCGCGACTTGACCTCATTGGCGACGGGTTCGATCGCGGAGGTGTCGCGGCCGATCAGCACCAGCTTGCAGCCCTCGGCGGCGAAGGCGTAGGTGACGGCGGCGCCCATGCCCTTTGCAGGGCCCGTGATGACAACGACGCGGTTTTCAAGCCTGAGTTTCATGGTCGGTCCGTGTGTGTGTCAGGTCGCGGGCCGGACCGAGGTCGGGCGCTCGCTCAAAGGCGGCAGGAAGCTGCGGTCGAAGATCTCGCCGACGGCCGGCGTGCGCGGCAGTTCCTTGGCCTTCACCAGGATGTCGATGGCCTTGGCCATGCGCTCGTCGCTGACATCGCCAACGCCGATCTTGGCGATCTCCGGATGGCTCATCTCGTCCGCCATGGTCGCATCGAGCCGCGCGCGTTCGATCGCAGGCTTCACCAGCGGCTCGCGCTTGACCACCGCATCGATCGCGGCCTGCGGATCGGCAATCGCATCCTTGATGCCGTGGTTGATCGCCTTCAGGAAGCCTTTTACGGCCTCGGGATGTTCCTTGACGAGCTTGCGCGAGACGATGATGCCGTTGGAATAAAGGTCCATGCCGTAATTTTCGAACTTGATGAAGCGCATCTGCTTGTCGGCGTCGATGCCGCTGAGTTTTGCGCTGAAGCGGATCGTGGTGACGTAACCGAACACGCCATCGACCTGGCCCTGCATCAGCATCTGCTCGCGCAGGTTCGGCTGCATGTTGACGATTTCGATCTTGGTGCAGTCGATCTTGGTGGACGCGCAAAGCGCCGGGAACAGCTTCAGGGCGCCGTCATTGGCCGGGCTGCCGAGCTTGTGTCCGACGAAATCGGCGGGCGTCTTGATCGGGCTGTCGGCTTTGACGGCAACGGTGAAGGGCGGACGGTCGTAGATCATGTACACGCCGACCGGCGCGTCCTCCGGCTTCTTCGCCGCGAGTTCGACCAGCGCGTTGATGTCGCCGAAGCCGGCGTCGTAGGCGCCGTTGGCGACTTGCGGGACGGCGGCGCCGGAGCCGTTGCCCTGGTCGAAGGTGACCTCGAGGCCTTCCTGTTTGAAGTAGCCGCGATCGTCCGCGAGGAAGAACATCCCCTGCGGCCCCTCATATTTCCAGTTCAGCACCATCCGGATTTGGGTTTGGGCCTGGGCCGTCGCGCTGAGGCCGGCGGAAAGGACAAGACCCAAGGCCAAACTCGAGGCAAGCGCCTGCATTCCACGAAACGCGTGTTTCCCGGTCATCGGATTTTCCTTCTGTGAAGCTGGCTTTTTCGACTTCGGCCTGTTTTCGCCCGTTCAGGCCACCGTTGGAGGTCAGGCTAGCCCTTTCCGGTGACCTTATCCGCTGCTATCTTTTGACTTGAGCGGTGCAAAAAAGGCATCACTAAAACGATGAGTCGCTAGATTCATGCGCCATTTGAGACTGCTGAGCCACGTCGTGGAGGTCGCGCGGACCGGTTCGATCCGAAAGGCCGCCGAGCAATTGAACCTGACGCCGTCGGCCATGAACCGGCGCATCCAGGATCTCGAAGCTGAAGTCGGCACGCCGTTGTTCGAGCGGCGGCCTCGCGGGGTGAAATTGACCACCGCCGGTGAAATGTTCGTGCGCTACGCGCGCAGTCAAATCGCCGATGCCGAGCGGATGAAATCGCAGGTCGAGGATTTGCGGGGCTTGCGCCGCGGTCCGGTGCTGATCGCGTGCAGCCAGGCGCTCGCGCTCGACTTCGTGGCCTCGCGCGTTGCCGGATTTCAGAAACAGCACCCGCGCGTGACCTTCGATCTGAAGGTATTGGACCACGAACGCGCACTGGCCGCACTCGCGGCCTATGACGTCGACCTCGCGCTGGTGTTTCGCCCCTTCATGCGGCCGACGTTGCGGGTCCTTGCCAGCATTCCGCAACGGCTGGTGGCCGTCGTTCGGGCCGATCATCCGCTCGCGGGGAAGAAATCCGTCAGATTGTCGGAGTGCGCCGCCTACCCGGCGGCACTGCCCGACCGATCGATGGGCGGACGGCAGATTCTCGATGAGGTCACGACGCGGCGCGACCTGCGCTTCAACGTGATGGCGGAATCCAATTCATTCGAAATGCTGCGGGGGCTGGTGCATCGCTGCAATGCGATTTCGTTCCAGATCGAGATCGGCGCTCCCGGCGGCGATCTCGGCATGAGCCTGATCGGAATTCCCGTCGATGTCAGGGACGTGCCCACCTCTGAACTCGTCCTGTGCCAGTTGCGCGGGCGCGTGCTCCCCATCGCTGCTGCGGCGTTCTCCGAGACACTTGCGGGCAGTCTGCAGGATGTCCGGTCGCAGGCCGCCGGCCGCGCCTGATTCTGTTGCGCCGGTGGACTTGCCATTTTTGACGCCATCGGCTGCATTGGAGGCTTCATAACCTCTGGCAAAGCGATAGCGTGGAAATAGCATGTCTCTGTCTTCAGTCGATGTTGTCCGCATTCCGACGTCAGGTCCCGGTGATACCTCGGGCCTGCTCAAGCTGATCGAGGCCGGAAAAATCGATCCGAAATCGATTTTGGCGATTCTCGGAAAGACGGAAGGAAACGGCGGCGTCAATGATTTCACGCGCGAATATTCAACCGTCGCGCTCGCGGGCGCGCTTGCGCCTTACCTCGGTGTTCCCAGCGAAGAAGTCGAACATCGCATCGCCTTCGTGATGTCGGGAGGCACCGAAGGCGTGCTCAGCCCGCACATCACGGTGTTCACGCGAACGCCGCTTTCTGACGCACCTGCGCGGCGCGCCGAAGGCAAGCGTCTCAGTATCGGCATCGCACATACCCGCGACTTTCGTCCCGAGGAGCTCGGCCGGCAGCCGCAGATCGCCGAGACGGCGGCCGCGGTGCGCAAGGCCATGACCGAGGCCGCGATCTCTGACGTTGCGGACGTTCATTTTGTGCAGGTGAAATGTCCGTTGTTGACCAGCGAACGGGTGGATGCCGCGGCGGCGCGCAACGCCAGTGTGGTGACGAAGAGCGCCTATGCTTCGATGGGCTATTCGCGCGGCGCCTCCGCCTTGGGCGTGGCGCTGGCGCTTGGCGAATTGGTGGCAGAGCCACGCGAAGAGGATGTGCTCAGGCGTTGGGACCTGTTTTCCTCCGTCGCATCGAGTTCGTCGGGGATCGAGCTGATGCATAACGTGGTCGTCGTGATGGGCAACTCCGTCGCGTCATCCAGCGACCTCGTCATCGGTCACGCGGTGATGAAGGATGCGATCGACGCCGCTGCCGTCAGGGCCGCGCTCGGCAGCGTCGGGCTGCTTGCGGACGAGACATCGAATCCGGCAGTCGGCGACCGCATCGTCAATATTTTCGCGAAAGCGGAGGCGGCGCCGGACGGCCTGGTCCGTGGGCTTCGCCACACCATGCTGAACGATACCGACATCAGTTCGACCCGCCACGCCCGCGCTTCCGTCGGAGGCCTCGTCAGCGGTCTTGCCGGGACAACCGCCGTCTACGTCTCGGGCGGAGCCGAGCATCAGGGCCCTGCCGGCGGCGGGCCGGTCGCTGTGATCGCGCGCGCCTGATGCCGCAGGTCGCGGGAGCAACGCTTGGCCCAATAGAACGCAAAATTTTATGCAAGCAGCGAATATAACGCGCGGCTGCGGGTTTTATCTCCTGGTGTTGTCAGGAGAAACCCATGAGCCGATTGGCGATCCGGTTTTCGAACTTCAAATGGGCGCCACTCACGATCTGCGCGACAGCGTTCTTGGCCGTTCCGGTCTTGACGCCCGCCGATGCCGTAGCCGGCAGCCGGCATGTCCACGCGAAGAAACACGCAAGGCACTGGCGTCACGCCAATCCCTGGTTTGTCGGCCAGGAGCGGCCATTTGTTTCGCCCTATGCCCAGTCGGGTCCGGTCTGTCCGGGCATCGGCCGAAGCTTCGAATGCAAGATATGGCCGCCTTCGTTCGCGGACGATCCTGACCGGAAGGTTTCGAAGCACTGACGCCACCCGGCAGTGCTTTCCGGGTTTGCTGAAGCGAGTTGCGTGGCGCGGACATCTGCGCCACGCAACTGTTGCTATGTCCTTTGCGAGAGGCTGCCGGTCGCGGCCACTCATACGCGCATGGCAAGCGGCTTCGCCTCTGGACACGCATCTTTAGTGTCGTCAAAACTCCCTCAAAATAATGAGGAGACGACCGATGCCGATTATCGATTCCCAGGTCCATGCTTATGAGGCGAACACGCCGAAACGGCCCTGGCACAATGTGCCGAACTGGCCGCCCCACGTCACCGGCGACGAGATGGTGGCGGCGATGGACAAGGTCGGGGTCGATGGCGCGATCTTCATCTCCGCTTTTTCGATGTACAAATATGATGCGAGCTACGCGGTCGAAGTGGCGCGCGCCCATCCCAACCGGATGGCGATCGTCAAGCCGGTCGATCCGGACGATCCAGGCGTCGACGATGTCATCGGCGAGTGGAAAAAGACGCCGGGCACGGTCGGCATCCGCATCATGCTGACCAAGGAGAACAAGCGCGACCCCAAGGATCCCGGCCTCGACCGCATCGCGCGCTCGGCCGTGCGCCATGATTTTCCGGTCAACATTTTGTGCTGGGACAATCTGGAGGCGGGCACCGCGCTGATCGATCGTCATCCCGACACGCGCTTCATTCTCGATCATCTCGGCATCTTGCAGCCGCGCGTGCCGCCGGCACCTAGCGAGCCCTGGGCCGATCTGCCCAAGGTGCTCGATCTTGCCAGGCGCAAGAACGTGGTCATCAAGGTCTCAGGCGCCTGCACGCTGTCGAAAAAGCCTTATCCGTATCCGGACATCTGGGATCCGCTGGCCCGCGTGTTCGACGCCTGGGGTTTCGAGCGCTGCCTGTGGGGCACCGACTGGACGCGCGCCTTTGCGGTCGTCAATTATGAGCAGGGCGTCAAACCGTTCCTGGAGACGGAGCGCTTAAGCGCCAGCGAACGCGCGATGCTGATGGGCGGCGCCTGCGCCAAGGCCTATGGCTGGTCGCCCAAGAAAAGTTAGCAGGAAAAGCTGGCAATTTACGACGGACATTCCGCGCCGCTGTCGATCCAGGCCTGCACCAATTGCCCGGCGGCTTCCTGGCTGCCGGGCGCGGGCACGCGCCCTTCGCCCGGATCCCAGCCATGCGCGACGAGTTCATCCTTGGCGATGTGTTCTTGCAACAAGGCAAGATCGCGCCCGCCATTGAGGTTGACGTCTTTCAACTGCCGGCAGATTTCGCCCAGCGATTTGTTCTGCCAGGCCATCGATAGCGGTGCGATCTCCCAGCGCGGATTGCCGGGAATACTCTTGTAACTGGCCGCTTCATGAAGCGTCACGTTCTGGTCGGTGTGACAGCCGGAGCAATTGGTGGCGAGGTGTCCGGTCTCGCCGCGCCATACCGGCGGCATATGTTCGTGTTGATCGTCGCCCTGCAACGGATGATCGCCGGCCGGATGGCAATTCATGCACCTGGGGTGCATGACGAGTTTGCCGATTTCGCGGAAGACGGCGCGCGAGCGCTCGGTTCTGTTTTCAATGGACGCAAATTCCGACGGGCTCTTGAGCGTCTGATCGCCGGTTGGCGTGTCGGCGGCGAAGGCCGGCGATAGCAACAACGCAGTGGCAAGCGTCACGCGCACACTGAGTTTAGGCAGCCGAGCTCTATGAATCGCGGTCATGCCGGCAGTAACCGCTGGGCATACGGTTAGTTCCGAGCGGTAGAGCTGCGGCTGGCGCTGATGCTGCGTTCGGCGAAGGACCTAGTCCTCCAACCTGTACATTTTTGTCCGGTCCAGTTTGTAGGACCACGGCAATCCGGCGTTCTTCCATCCGTTGAGGGCGCGCTGCCCGGCCTTGGGCCCGTCTTTCGCGAGATCGCCCTCAAATCCGTCGACGACCGAGTAAACATTCTTGAAGCCGGCCTCGGCGAGAAGATTGGCGGCTGCCGCGCTGCGGTCGCCGGACCGGCAGATCAATACGACGGTATCGGCGAGCCCGAGACGTTTTACGGCCAGCCGGCGACGAACCTCAGGGATGAAGTCGGGATTAGGCTCGAGCTTGAGCGTCGCCTTCGCGTTGTCCCACATCGGAAAATCCGGCTCCTTCATGTAGGGAACGTTGGCGTCCGCCTGCACCGGCATCCCTAAGAACGCCACTTCGGCGGGCGTTCGTATGTCGAGAAACAGCGCCTTTGACGGGTTCTGATCGACGAGTTTCGCCGCTTCGGGCGACGATAGATACATTCCGAGTTTCGTTCGCTTTATGTCCGGCACCGCGGCCGCATCGAACGCATGCGCCGCTCCCGAGGCCATCAACAGTACAATTAACCAACCAGCGAAGGCTCTCATTTTTTCTTCTCCAATCCTCCTCTCTGCTCCGAGAGGCGTTTGCTTTTCTTGTCACCATCGCTTGCGAAAGTTCCGTGTCCGCGCGACCGGTTCACCGGGCGAAAAAGCCGACTGCGAGAACCTTGAATCGGCGAAGGATCCGCTGCGACTGGCGCCATTGGTGGAAGATTCAGCTCCGACTGCGTCACAACTGTGACGTTGCATCAGTTCGGACGCCTGTGTTGAGAGGCGC
>Ga0307470_10001197_pt1 | contig 10478 bp, 9 predicted proteins | sample atmos_gasesAM3C__FD_204565 | JGI IMG/M metagenome (GOLD analysis project Ga0307470, IMG submission 204565) | Hardwood forest soil microbial communities from Morgan-Monroe State Forest, Indiana, United States - atmos_gasesAM3C_05 | ecosystem: Environmental > Terrestrial > Soil > Temperate forest... | reverse complement strand
GATGAGCTGCTGATTGAATCTGCGCCGATCGTCGCCGATGGATTCGATCTCGCGCTTGAGCCGCGCCTCGTTTTCCAGCGTCCTTCGTTGCGCGGCGCGCAGCGCCTCGAGCTCCTGGTCGCGCGTCTTGATCGCATCGAGGTCTCCAGCCTCGGCCGGAGCTTGCGGGCGGGGCGTTTGGGCCGACGCGGCGGTAAGCCCCAACGGGGAAAGGCCGAGAGCCGCCAGCATCAGCGCGGCAAGGACGGGAAACGGCGACACGACCGACATCAACTCGTTTTGCACACGCGGTTCCAACGGCAATACATAGCCATGATTGGCACCGGATTAAGACGCGCCCGGGTGAATTTCTTCGTGTTCTCCGCGAATTCAGGCGCGATGATAGGGGTGTCCGGCGAGAATGGTCACCGCGCGATAGAGCTGCTCCAACAGCATGATGCGGATGAGTTGATGCGGCCAGGTGGCCACGCCGAAGGCGATGGCAAGGCTTGCCTTTTCCTTGAGGCTCGGCGCGAGCCCATCGGCGGCGCCGATAATGAAGACGACCGCGGGCTTATCCTGCTGCCGCCACTCGTGCAGTCGCCCGGCGAACGCCTCGCTGCTCAAGCTTTCGCCGCGCGCATCCAAGATCACGGTGATGGCGCGCTCGGGGATGAGGTTGGCGACGGCGATCGATTCTTCGAGCATGCGCCGGGCGGTATCGCCGGCGCGGCTCTCCTTGATCTCGACGATGTCGACGGCGTTCAAGCCGGCGCGGCGACCGGCGTCGGTCGCGCGCTTGCGATAGCGCTCCGCAAGCTCGCGCTCGGGACCTTGCTTCAAGCGGCCGATGGCGGCGACCACGATGCGCATGCGTGACGATACGCATGGATCATGGATCGGCTCAAGCCGCTCACGCGCCCCGAGCGATACCGCGGGGACCCTTAACTCGCCCGCCACCCATGCCGGCCGGTCGACGCCCACATCTTCTCGAGATTGTAGAAGGCGCGGACTTCGGGCCGGAACACGTGGACGATGACGTCGCCGGCGTCGATGAGCACCCAGTCGCAGTGCGGCATGCCTTCCACGCGCGCGTCGGGCACGCCGGCCGCGGCCAGGTCTTCGAGCACGCGATCCGCGACCGAGCCGACATGGCGGTTCGACCTGCCGGAGGTCACAACCATGGCGTCCGCGATCGTCGATTTGCCGGTGAGGTCGATGGTGACAGTGTCCTCGGCCTTCATGTCGTCCAGGCGTGCGAGGACCAGGCGAAGGATCTCCTCGGCGTCAGGTCGCACCTTGGAGATGGGTTCGGCGGCGCTGTGGGCGCCAGCGCGAGAGACTGCAGGTGTCAGCAGGGGTCCTTTCCTTTCGTTCATCGCCCCGCGCGAAGCGAAGCAAGCCTAAGATAGGCACGGCCGGTTAACGGTTTCAACCTGCCGCCGTTCCACAATCCCCATACTGTGGCGCTTTGGCATCAGTTCTATGACGGGCGGCGCGCAAGGCCGTCGACGACAGCGGCGATTTGAGCCCATGGAGGTAAACCCAGGCCGGCGGTTTGCGGTAAGGGAGAGACTTCGCCGCCGTTTCCGGGATGCGCGCGCGCGAGAACGCGTGGCCTGCCGGGCTGGCGTTGGCATAGAGGCTAGGACCTAGTCGATCGACGACCGCGATCGGCACCACGGCGGCGATGCCGCGCCATCGTTGCCAGCGGTGGAAGCTGCGCAGATTGTCCGCGCCCATGATCCAGACGAAGCGGACACCGGGGCAGTGGCGGCGCAAATAGGCGATGGTCTCGTAGGTATATGTTGTGCCGATTTGCGCTTCGAGGCTGCTGATGTCGATGCGGGGGTGGCGCGCCAGCGCGCCAGCGGCGACGATCCGCTGCGCGAGGGGAGCAAGCCCGCGCGTGTCTTTGAGCGGATTGCCGGGCGTTACCAGCCACCACACGCGGTCGAGATCGAGCCGCTTCATCGCCAGCAAAGAGGCGCTGAGATGCGCCTCGTGCGGCGGGTCGAAGGTGCCGCCGAACAGGCCGATGCGCATGCCTGGGCCGTGCGGAGGCAGCACGATGCGTGGCACCGCCGCTTGACCCTCTGCCCGGGCGGGAGGGGGTTGCGACGGCGCAAGCGATGTGGTCACGGCCTGATCTGCCCCGAGCCGCGCACGCGATACTTGAAACTCGTCAGTTGCTCGACGCCGACCGGTCCGCGCGCGTGGAAACGGCCGGTGGCGATGCCGATCTCGGCGCCGAACCCGAACTCGCCGCCGTCGGCGAATTGGGTCGACGCGTTGTGCAGGACGATCGCGGAGTCGACCTCGCGGAGAAACTTTTCCGCTGCGGCGCGATCCTCGGTGACGATCGAATCGGTGTGATGGGAGCCGAAGCGCTCGATATGGCTGATCGCGCCATCCACGCCGTCGACCATTTTGGCCGAGATGACGGCATCGAGATACTCGGTCGACCAGTCCTGTTCGGTCGCCGGCTTGACGCGCCGGTCGGCCGCACGCGCCGTCTCGTCGCCGCGCACTTCGCAGCCGGCGTCGAGCAGCATGGTGACGAGCGGCTTGAGGTGCGTCGCCGCGGCGGCACGGTCGACGAGCAGCGTCTCCGCCGCGCCGCACACGCCGTTACGTCGCATCTTGGCGTTGAGTACGATCGTCTGCGCCATGTCGAGCTTGGCCGCCTTGTCCACGTAGACATGGCAAACGCCTTCGAGGTGGGCGAACACCGGCACGCGCGCCTCACTTTGCACGCGCGCGACCAAGCTCTTGCCGCCGCGCGGCACGATCACGTCGATCGCGCCGTCGAGCCCCGCAAGCATCATGCCGACGGCGGAACGGTCGCGGATCGGCACGAGCGCGATCGCGGCCTCGGGCAGCGATGCCGCGCGCATGCCTTCAACCAGCGCGGCGTGAATCGCTTGGTTCGAGCGGTAGCTTTCCGAGCCGCCGCGTAGGATCGCCGCATTGCCGGCCTTGAGGCAGAGCGAGGCGGCGTCGGCGGTGACGTTGGGGCGGCTCTCGTAAATGATGCCGACGACGCCGATCGGCACGCGCACCCGTTCGATGGTCATGCCGTTCGGCCGCGTCCAGCGCTCGGTCACCGTGCCGACCGGATCGGCGAGCCCGCGCACGACCTCGAGCGCCTCGGCCATGGCGGCGACGCGCCGCTCGTCGAGGGCAAGGCGGTCGAGAAACGCCGCCGTCGCGCCAGCGGCCTTCGCCTCGGCCATGTCCTCGGCATTGGCGGCAAGGACCTGCGCCTGCCGGGCGCGAATCGCTGCCGCCATGGTGGCGAGCGCACTATCCTTTTGCGCCGTCGGCGCGAGCGCGAGCACGCGCGCGGCACTTTTCGCCCGCACGGCGGTTTCGTGCATCAGCACGGCGATGTTTGATGCTTCCACGGTCTTGAGCGGCGCGGTCATGGCCACATCCGTTTTTCTTGGCATTTGTTCCTACCATGTTCGCGGCAGCCCGGCGAGGCCGGCTTGCTTGCGACATGGCCAACCGTAAGAACCGCCGAGGCCGTGGTGTTTTTAGCGAGCGAGGATTCCCCGTTCACGGGGCGGCGCCAATCTGTTCGTCGACGGCGGCGTCTCGGCGATGGATTTATCGTGATCGCGGGATCCGCTGTCACACCTTCGCCTTGAGCAGGTTCGCGAGCGGCATCCTCGGATCCGCGAGCTCCCCCGCATCGATCGGGATGCTGCGCTCGATCAGGCGCCGCGCCAGCGCGATCTCGCGCTGGGCATTGATCCCCCACGCCTGGGCAAGACGCGGCCCGTCGAGCTCGAACATGAGCACCGCGCCGCCAGCGAGCGGCCGGCGCACGCGCCCGCTCGGTTGCGCCGATGGCCAGCCCACGCCCTGGATGTACATGTCATGCTGCTCCGACCAAAACGAGGGCACGGCCGCATAGGCTATATCGCCGCCGGCGGCGTTGCGGCCGGCAATCGCCCCATGCTCCTGGGCATGGCGCCAATTTTCCAACCGTAGCGATCCGTGCGGTCCAAGAAAACGCGCGCAGTCGCCGGCCGCGAAGATGGCTGGATCGCTGGTGCGCGCACGGCAATCGACCATGATGCCGTCCTGCACGGGGAGCCCGGCCTCCCTCGCCAGCCGATCGTCGGGCATGACGCCGGCGCCGACCACGATGAGATCGGCCGTGATAGTGCCGCGCTGTGTCTCGACCGCGAGGCGGCCGTCCGCAAGCTCGCGCAACTCCCGCGGGGTGGTGTCGATGTAGAGATCGACGCCGCGCGTGGCGTGGCGCTCGTGGATCAAGGCGGAGAGCTCCGTGTTGCAGGCCCGCGCGAGGATGCGCGGTGCGATCTCGATCACGCTCGTCTTGATGCCGAGCTCCGCGGCGGAGGCGGCCACCTCCAGCCCGATCAGGCCGCCGCCGACGACGAGAAGTGTCCGGCTCTGATGCAGTCGCACCTTGAGCGCGCGGGCGTCCGCCTCGGTGCGCAGATAATGAATACCGCTGCGCGCCGGCGGGAACAGCGGCAGCACGCGATTGATCGACCCGGTGGCGAGCACGAGCGCCTCGTAGCCGATGCGCACGCCCGCCTCTGTCACCACCGTGCGCGCGCCGCGGTCGATAGCCTTGACCGCGCTGCCAAGCGCGAGGCGCACGCCGTGTGCGGCAACGCCCTTCGGCCCAGCGATCGGTGCATCCTCGGGCAGCGCCTTGCCCGTGAGCACGGCCTTCGACAGCGGCGGCTTCTCGTAGGGCTCCTGCCGCTCGTCGCTGATGAGGACGACCTCGGCGGCGCTGTCCTGTTGCTTGGCTGCGAGCGCTGCGGCGACGCCCGCCGGTCCGCCGCCGACAACGACGATCCTGCGCGCGCTCATCGGCGCCCTCCCTGCGCATGCGCGGCGGCATGGCGGCAGCAGGCAAGCATGACTTTTTCAGCCGCCGTCATGCTCGCAGCGCCGACAGCATCTCCTCGATGTACTCGTCGCCGTTGGCGATGACGATCATCGATGCGTAAGGCCGCAAGGTCGCCAGCGTTTTCGACAGCGCATCGTCCGATTGCTGTTCGCTGCCGATGATCAGCGCCATAGTCATCACCTTGCGCGCGGCACAAGCTTCGCCGATCACGGCAGCCGCCTGCGCGTTGCTGCCCGCGGTCGACACCATCACCACGAGGTCAGCGCCCGCCACCTCCTCGACCAGCGCCTTGGTGCGCCCGGCGAGGTCGCCGAGCCACGCCTGCATCGACCAGCTTTCTCCGGCGCGCGCGGCGCCCTCGAACTTGATCGAGGTGAAGAACCTCGCGCGTTGCCAGGCCTGCTGGGCAACGCGCTTGACCACGCGTTCGCTCGGCGTATCGAGCGCAACAACCTTGACGACGCGCGCCTTGGAGTTGGGGTAATCGACCCGAAAGCGGGTCTCCGCGGCGGAACTCATGCGTGCGCTTTCGCTGTCCATGGTCGCATCTCCACGCCCGCCGCCGCGACACGCGGCGGCGGGTTCTCCCGTTCTGCCGCCGGCAATGGCATCTTGGCCCAGCCGGCGGCGACGAGCAACGATTTGGAACTCGGAAAGGATCGCCAGACGGAAGTTTCTCTATACCAACGGCCGAAAGTTCGTGCACGCGGATTAGGAGCATCCTAGTCAGAGTCCAATTTCCTCGCGCTGGCCGCCGTTTCGCATCACTTGAGCGGCGGAGCACAGATCCGCTCTCTGCGAAAGACGCGCCGTGGATCGAAAGTGAGGGGGCAACTCGATGGCGGAGCCAGTAGCCCTAGCGCGGTCGAGGGAAGCGCCTTCCTTCGAAACCCCTGCGCAGTATCCAGAGCAAGTCTTTCTGGACTGGACCAGCTATTGCAACGCTAAATGCTTCTTCTGTCCGCGCAACATCGAAGGAGGCGAATTCGTCCCGCTGGAAAAGCTCACCAAGCTCGAGAAGGTGCTGAGCAGCGTCAAGTACTTCAGCATGTCGAGCTCCATTGGCGAACCGCTGCTCCATCCGGAATTGCGCCAAATCCTTGAGTGGCTCTATCGAATAAACCCAACGGTACTAGTTCGCGTCACCACGAACGGCACCGCCCTGACGGCGGAAAAGGCGGCGTGGTTCGCGGGCCATCTCGATTGGTTGTCCATTTCGCTGAACGCAAGCAACGGCGAAGCGCACATGCGCGACATGTTCCCGCACCTGGCCAAGCGCGGCGTCGACGCGGGCAAAAGGTGGGAGCTGCACCTTCGTCACATCACGGAATTCATTGCCGCGCTGCCCGCCGAAGATCGCCGGCGCGTGCGGCTCAACATGATCGCGCATCGGCACAATATCGAGGATATCATCGACTTCGTTTATGTCGTCCAGCGAGTGGGCAGTTCGCACGCGACAATAACGAATATCATGGTACATCCGAACATCGTGGACTGGTCTTTGTATGGGGTCCGAGATCTTTATAACGAGGCCATCGACGCGGCACGCGTGCTTGGCAGCCAGCTCGGCATCCGGGTCGATGCGTCTCGATTCCTCACCAGCGTGAAAAGTGCCATCGATCTCGACACCTACTGCCGCGAACCCTTCTATGTCGCCTATATCAGCCGCGCGGGCGTCAGCGCGCCCTGCTGTCAGTGGAGCGAGGAAGGGCTGTCCCAGGACCTCTATTCCGATGACGAGGGTTTCGACCGGTATTGGAATCAAGACGTCTATCGCCGCCTGCGGCGGAAGCGGAATCTGGCAAGCTGCCGCGTCTGCAACCTCGGACGCGTCTTCGACGAGAGCGGGTTTCACTTGTCGCCGCAACTCAAGCACGTCCTCATCGCTTCGGGACAGCTGCCGGAAACTCACCGCGAGAGTGATTATCCGGAAGAGCAGTTGGTCCGGACCTGCGTCGAGAACCGTTTGGACCTTCCGAGCATCAGGCACACGCTGCGGGAGACACCTGCCGGGCCGAGTGACATCTACGTTGCGGGTCCTTTCATCGGGATCGGATGGGGACCTCCCGTCCATGATCCCGGCCAGAAGATTTCCGGACGATGGCTCGGAGGCGCGCAGGCGGCCTCTATTTTCGTCCGCGTCACGCCTGGCCTTGACTGTGCGATTTATGTCACGATCGCGTATCCCCCCGAGCTGGAGCACCGGCTACAGGTCGAGGTGTGCGGCCGTCCCATCGAGCCGCGGTTTTCCCGCGACGAGGCGGGACGCACCTTGCTCGTCGCTTTTGTCCCGGGTGGCCTGACGCGTCTCCACGACGGACGGCTTTGGGTGCGGCTCGCATGCCTCGATGCCGCTGGGGAGCCGCTTGCGGGCTGGCTTTCCGTGATGCGGTTCTCGACATTGCAAGCGGACGCAATGGGAGAGGGGCCGGAACAGCTGGTGATTGAACTGGAACGGCTGGTCGCGGACAAGGATGCCTTGCGCAGGCAACAGGCCGCGCAAATAATTCAGCTGGAGCAGCAGCTGTCGGAGCGCAACGCCAAATTGGGTGAGTTGGAACGGATCTTGCGGTGGACGCACGAGTCGCGGTCGTGGCGTCTGACAGCACCGCTGCGGAAAATAAAAGACTGGCTGTTCTGACGAGTGGAGACCGCGAGTTATAGAACGATTTGAAGCGGTGCCTTCCTCGCGCCCTACACCGCCTGAGCGTCGGAGCACCGATGCGGTTCTGACAAGAAGCGCTGCTCGTTCTCCACACCCGCCGCCCGATATGTCGCCAGCAGTGGCATCTTGGCCTAGCCCGCGGCAACGAGCAACGATTTGGGAAAGGATCGCCCGATGCAAATTCTCTGCACCAACGGCGTGAAGTCGGTGCTGCTCGAGCTCATCCCTTCGTTTGAGCGCGCCCGCGACACCAAGCTTGCGGTCACCTGGGGATCGACGCACGCGCTCCTCAAGGACCTCGAAAGCGGCGTCGGCGGCGACGTCGCCATTCTGACCGCCGAGGCGATCGATGACCTTATCAAGCAGGCCAAGGTCAAACCCGGCAGCCGCGTCGATCTCGCCCGCTCCGGCATCGGAGCTGCGGTGCGCAAGGGTGCCAAGCGGCCCGACATTGCTTCGCCGGAGGCGCTCAAACGCGCGCTGCTTGCGGCGAAGAGCGTCGCCCATTCCAAGACCGGCTTGAGCGGCATCTATTTTCCCACGGTGCTCGAGCGTCTCGGCATCGCCGAGGAGATGAAAGCAAAGATCGTGATGCCGGATGCGGGCACGCCGGTCGGCGAGCTCGTCGCCAAGGGCGAGGCCGAGATCGGCATCCAGCAGATCAGCGAGCTTCTGCCGGTCGCCGGTATCGACATCGTCGGCCCGCTGCCGCCCCCGCTGCAGAAGATCACGATCTTCTCGGGCGGCGTATTGACGGCGGCGAAGGAGGCGAGCCTTGCGGCGGCGCTGCTAGCATTCCTCTCGGCGGAATCTCCGCGCCTGCTCAACGCGAAGGGCCTGGAGCCGGCGTAGCGGGCGCACTAATCACCGGTGCTGGGTTATGGTGTCGACGAGTGCCAGCCGTCCCTTCTTGACCTCGGCGAGCGCGCGCAACAGCGCGGGACGTACCTCCTGCGGCTTGTCGATCGGGCCCTCGCCGTAGCAGCCCATGGCGCGGGCCAGCGCGGCGAAGTCGGGCTCCGGAGCGAACAGGTCCATGCCGATATGGGCCTTGGACTCGTCCGTCCCGCGCAATCGCGCCATGCGGATCTGGTGCTCCCAGTCGTTGTAGTAGGCGCGGTTGTTGTGCATGACGACGAGCATCGGGATTTCATATTTAGCGGCAATCCAGAGCGCGCCGGCATCGAACATCAGATCGCCGTCGGGCTGGATGTCGACCACGACGCGACCCGTGCCTTTGTGCGCGAGCGCCACGCCGAGCGAGATGCCGATCTGGGTCGAGGTGCCGAGTTCGGCGCCGGGATGCCGGTAGGGCTTGTCGAAATCCCAGAGCTTGCGGACCTGCTGCTTGAGCGTGTTCGCGGTGAGCACCCAGTCCTCGTTCTTGATCACCTCCCAGACTTCAAGCGCCAGGCGGGCGAAGGTGATCGGAGAGGCATCCCAATTGCGCCGCGCCTCCTCCTGCCATTTTGCCCAGACTTCGTCGTGGCGCTTGGCGATAGCGGCTTTGCGCTCGGCGATGCGGGACGCGAGCTTGCCCTCGCGCGCGACGCGCTCCTTGCACAGCCGCGTGAGCTGCGGAATGCCGAGCGCGGTATCGCCCAAGGCGCGGATCGAGCAGGGCTGCATGCGGCAATAGTCGAACGCCCACTTGCTGATATTGATCTCGCCGAAGCCGATTTCGACGAAGTCGCACGATGCCGGCGTGAGCCGTTCGCGCGTGCGCGTGGCGCTGTCGAGCTCGGTGAGCTGCTTCTCCCAATCGTTCACGTCGAGACCGACGACCAGATCGGTGTGGCGGAGCGATGCGTGGTCCATGCTCAGGCACAACGGGTGCTTGTTGGGAAAATTGAGCGCGCTGTTGACATCCCACACTGCCGCGCCGACGGTCTCTGCCAACGCCACGAGACTCTCGAAGCCGCCCGCACGCCGGCCGGCATATTCGGCGAGCAGCAGGGGATGCTCGGCGGCAAGCAGCTTCTCCGCGATCGCGGCGATCGCATCTGGATCGGGAGCCATCGGCGCCGGCGTCGCCGCCGCGCCAGCGGGCGGCAGCGGCACATTCGCCGCCAGCGGCGCCTCCTGCAGCGCCGCGTCGTAACACATATAGACCGGGCCCTGCGGCTCGGTGGTCATGATCGAAAAGGCGCGCGCAAAGCTTTCCGGCACGCCCTCGATCGAGGTCGGCTGGTAGTCCCATTTGACGTAGTCGCGCACGGCATTGCCTTGAACCAGCGCCGAATGCGTCCAGTCGATGTGCGGGCGCCGCTTGCCTTCATCCATCGGACCGGTCGCGCCAATGATGAAGATCGACGCCCGGTCGATGTAGGCGTAATAGATCGCCATGCAGGCGTGCAGCAGCCCGACGAGGTCGTGCAAGATCACCGCCATCGGCCGGCCGGTCGCCTTGGCATAGCCGTGTGCGATCTGCACCGCGATCTCTTCGTGTTGGCACAGCATCATCGGCGGCTCGTTGCCGCCGTAATTGACGAGCGAATCGTGCAGCCCGCGAAAGCTCGCGCCGGGATTGAGCGTGATGTGGGGGAAGCGGTAGCGCTTGATCAGATCGACGATCACGTCGGACTGCCAGCCGCGGTAGTTGGCCGGCTTGCCTCGCCCGGTCTGTTCCTCAATCTGCGCGCGCTTGCGATCCATCATGCCATATCAACGGAACGCGCGCGGCGGCAACGCGTCAAGCCTCACCGCGCTGACTGTTGGCTCGCCTCGAATCCCGGCGCGCTTTCCACTTGATCGAACCAGTCGAAGCCCATCTCCTTGACGATCCGGTTGCTCATCATGATGAGCCGCGTCTCCGCGGTCGCGAAGTGCTGGTGCGTAGTGAAGGGCGGAATATAGATGTAATCGCCCTCTTTCCACTCGAATTTCTTCGGCACTTCGGCCCACTCCCATTTGAACGCATCGAGGCAATCGAAC
>Ga0307470_10001196_pt1 | contig 10489 bp, 13 predicted proteins | sample atmos_gasesAM3C__FD_204565 | JGI IMG/M metagenome (GOLD analysis project Ga0307470, IMG submission 204565) | Hardwood forest soil microbial communities from Morgan-Monroe State Forest, Indiana, United States - atmos_gasesAM3C_05 | ecosystem: Environmental > Terrestrial > Soil > Temperate forest... | reverse complement strand
GAATAGCGCCTCAGCGGCGCGCCTCAAAGGTTGTCTGCACGTGAATTTGGACGAACTGAAACGCCAGGCGGCGGCGCGCGCGCTCGAATTCGTGCGGGACGGCATGAAGCTCGGGCTCGGAACCGGCTCGACCGCCAAGCATTTCGTCGAACTGTTGGGCGCGCGGGTGCGCGACGGCCTCGACGTCATCGGCGTGCCGACATCGGAAGCCACGCGTAACGACGCCATCCGCTGCGGCATTCGCCTCACCACGCTCGACGAGGTCGACCGGCTCGACCTCACCGTGGACGGCGCCGATGAGGTCGACCCCGCCCTCAACCTCATCAAGGGCGGCGGCGGAGCGCTGTTGCGGGAGAAGATCGTGGCGGCGGCCTCCGACCGCATGATCGTGATTGCCGATGATTCAAAATGGGTCGAGACGCTCGGCCGTTTTCCGCTGCCGATCGAGGTCATTCCGTTCGGGCTCGCCGCCACGCAGCGGACGATCGAAAAGGCTTTTGCGGGCAGCGCCGTTTCCGGCCAATTGGTGCTGAGAAAAGGCCGCGACGGTCACGTTTTTGTCACCGATGGCGGCCACTGGATCGTGGATGCCCATCTCGGGCGCATCCCGGATGCGCCGCGTCTTGCGCAGTCGCTCGCCGCCATACCGGGCGTTGTCGAGCATGGATTGTTCATTGGCCTCGCCAGCACGGCGATGCTGGCGGGCTCCCAGGGAATTCGTGTTGTTGAACGGCGATAAAGCCGCGATCTAAGGAGAGATCATAATGAAGGGTCCATCGCAAATCCTACTCGCCGCCGGGGTGGCGCTGTCACTCGCGTTCTCGGCGCTACCTGCCGCCGCGCAGCAGCCCGCAGCCCCGCAGCAGCCTGAGCTCAAGCCGGTGTCGGCTTCCGCCATGCAGGCGGCGCGCGATCTGCTCGCGGTGAAGAACGTAACCCAGGTTTACGCGGCTGCGGTCCCCAACATCATTACGCGCACCAAGGACCAGTTCCTCGCCAACAACCTCAACTACCAGAAAGACCTCAACGAGGTCGCAGCCACGGTGGCCAAGACCATGGCGGGCCGCGAGAAGGAAATCGGCGAGCAGATGGCGAAGATCTACGCCAACTCCTTCACGGAGCAGGAATTGAAGGATCTCACCACCTTCTACAAATCGACGCTGGGCCAGAAGCTCCTGAGCGCGGAGCCGAATGCGATTCAGTACAGCATGATCTACATGAACCAGTGGGCGCAGAGCTTCACGGAAGCGGTCGTCGGCGAATTCCGCTCGGAAATGAAGAAGCGCAACAAGCCGCTGGGTTAGTGTTTGCTTTTCCCTCCCCCGCGGAACGCGTGGGGAGGGTGGCCGTCGCGAAGCGACGGTCGGGTGGCGGCTCTTGGGCTGTCCCAGCGCACTTCCCTCGCGGCGATCGCTCACCTACCTTATCGCTTGAGCCCATCTGACCTTGAGCGGGAGCCCCATGGCCGAATTCGATACCGATCTGTTTGTCATCGGCGGAGGGTCGGGCGGCGTGCGCGCGGCCCGCATCGCAGCTAACCACGGCGCGCGGGTGATGATCGCGGAGGAATATCGGATGGGTGGCACCTGCGTGATCCGCGGGTGCGTGCCGAAGAAGCTGCTGGTCTATGCCTCGCATTTCCATCAGGAGTTCGAGGACGCCGCAGGCTTCGGCTGGACGGTGCCGCAGCCCACCTTTGATTGGGCAACCCTGATCGCCAACAAGGACAAGGAAATCGCGCGACTGGAAGCGGCCTACACCACCAACGTGGAGAAATCCGGCGCGAAGGTGTTGAAGACTCGCGCGGTGCTCGAGGATGCGCATACGGTGCGCCTCTCGACCGGCGAATCCCTGCGCGCCAAATATGTGCTGATCGCAACCGGCGGCGCGCCGAACCACGGCGCGCAGATTCCGGGCATCGAGCACGTGATCTCCTCGAACGAGGCGTTTCATCTGGCAAAACTGCCGCGGCGCATCGTCATTCAAGGCGGCGGCTATATCGCGCTCGAATTCGCCGGCATCTTTGCCGGCTTCGGCTCTGACGTGACCGTGGTTTATCGCGGCGAAAATATCCTGCGCGGCTTTGACGAGGACGTGCGCACGCATGTACGCAGCGAAATGGAAAAGACCGGCATCACGCTTCTGACGGGCTGCACCGTGACCAAAGTCGACAAGCACGCCCACGACTTCACCTCGCATCTGTCGAACGGCTCGAGCATCGCGTCGGATCAGGTGATGTTTGCGATCGGCCGGCATCCGAACGTCGGGGGGCTCGGGCTCGAGAAGGCCGGCGTCGCCATCAATCCGAAGAACGGCGGCATCTCGGTCGACGGTTTTTCGAAGGCCTCGGCCGACAACATCTACGCGATCGGCGATGTCACGCACCGCATCAATCTCACGCCGGTGGCGATCCGTGAGGGCCACGCCTTTGCCGACACCGTGTTCGGCGGCCGCGAGGTGAGGGTCGATCACGCCGATATCCCGACCGCCGTGTTCTCGCAGCCGGAAGTCGGCACGGTCGGTCTCACGGAAGACCAGGCTTGCGAGCAGTTCGGTAAAGTCGACATCTACAAGGCGACGTTCCGCCCGATGAAGGCGACGATGTCGGGCCGCGACACCCGCATGCTGATGAAGCTTGTCGTCGACGGCACGACCGATCGCGTCGTCGGCGTTCACATCGTCGGCGACGGCGCCGCCGAAATGGTGCAGGTGCTCGGCATCGCCGTGAAGATGAAAGCGACCAAGGCCGATTTCGATGCGACCATGGCGTTGCATCCGACCGCGGCCGAAGAACTCGTGACCATGCGCACGCCGAGCGCGCGGCACGTGCGCGCCGCAGCCGAGTAGGGGCCGCGCTGCCGGGGTCACGGCAGCGCGGCGAGTTACGACGGTCTTAAGAGCCTTCTCGTTATGGGCCTGGGCTGACCCACGCCGACGAGATTATTCCATTCGAATTCAGGGCAATCTTCCAGTGCGACGCGCCGTTGTCGTGCCTGACGGTGTAAGCGTCGTCACCCTGGCGGCTGACACCGAGAAACTGGATGGATTTGATCGCACCGAGTTCCTGATGACTAGCTTGCAAGTTCGGCAATTGCTGCCGCGTCGCGTCGGCCAAAGTAGTGCTCATCTCGGCATAGTTCGGTTCGCCGCTGGTAATGCCCGCGATAAGGCGCCGGAGCGCTGGCTCGGATTCGGGGTTCGCCGTCTGACTAGTCACCCGTTCGGCCGTCCTGCCCTCGATTGATTGCGCCGTCGCAGTATCGATGCGCTGCATCGGATAGTCTTTGCCATTCTGATGCAGCACGAGCGACGTCGCATATCCTTTCGCATCCCCGACGAAGCTGATCTGCGCGTCGACGGCTCTGGCAAAGAACTCCGTATCGCTCTCGGCAAAGATCGGGAGCGAGCGCTGTCCGGTCAATCGCGTGATCAGCCGGTTTCCTTCGCGCGTCACGGTGAAGACGGCTTCGTGGTCGGGCCGATAGAAGCCGACATATCCGTCGAGCGTCGCGGCGTCCACGGCAACCTCCTGCCGCGCAGGCGTGCTTGCAGGAGCGGCCGGCGCCGTCCCCGCGTTGGCGGCCGGCTTGTCTTCGGCCTGTATTTTTGCCGACAACACATTCCAGTCGTGAAAGCCAAGGATTTTGGCGATCAGCTCCAGGCTCTCGCTGTGTGTCAGGGTGATGGATTTGGCGGTGAGAGATTCGCGCAGCGTGTGCGCCATGGCCTTAGCGTCGCGGAAATCGCGCATGAGATCGTCCTCTGCAAAAACGAACGGAAAATGTCAGGCGCTTGCGTTGCTGACCCGTTCGTCCGGGCAAAGGAAGCCTTGATCGGCCCGATACATTCGCCATACCCAAGGGGTGCAAGCAGCGGGTTGTATCCACCCGCGCGAAATCTGCCCCCAAGGTGCGGTCGTTGTCAATATTCATGGCCGTCGGCAAGCGATCAACATGCCGCTGGCGCCACTCACGCGGTCGGTAATTGCAGGTGCGCGGCACGCAATTCCACCAATCAGACCGGCAATCGCCAAACGTAGACGTAGAACGCGGCTTGAAGCGCGAAGATTGCGGCCAGAGCCAGCAGGCCCAAACTTGCGCGCAGCATGTGTCCCGCGATTCTGTGGGCGAGACCGGGCACCATGCGTGGCAACGACTCAACATATCGACTCAGCCGCCTTCGCCTTCGAGATCCAGCTCGAACGTGCTGCATGCGAGTGCCAGTGAATGGCTGCTCGCCTGGAAGGGCTGTCTTTACGGTCGTCACCATCGGGGCCTCTTTACGAAACGTAAGGCTCGTCTAGGTGGCGATGAAGCCATAGGAATGCGAGATAACTCGCAATCGCCGGACATAAGGGAGGCATAAGCGGCGCGGGTTGCGAAAACGCGCGAGATTTTGCGCCCTTATAGAACCTCTATGCGAGAAGCCCGGACGCCCTCTCGATTTGATATGCGCCCTCGCGCATTTTGTCCCACGGCACCTCGTGCCATGGAGCGGAAAAATGGCTAACACCTCTGCGGCCGATTACGAGCGCGGCGATTGCACCTATCGCTTTGGCGGCGGCGTCCCAAGGTTCGGCCGAAGCTCATTGGTGTTGCTTCGTGCCATGCGTCGCTATTTGAAGAGCGTGATCCAGGCGGTCGCCGACGCAAAGGTCCGTCGCATGCTGCGTGAGCTTGAATACGGGGGCGGACACCTGGATATGCGAGACGAACTGTGGACACCTGATGTGTCGCGCAGGCGCGGAGGAGCGCGCTCGCCATCTCCTAATCTACTGAGTCAAAACCCTCATGGTGATGAGGCGCCCGTGCCCGAGCAGGTCGAGTCGAAACGAGGCCGTTAGCGAACGGCACAAAACAACAATGCGCCGTCGCTGGACGATGCCTCGCATCGCCAGGAGAACCATGAGGCCGCCAGCACGGGCCAGCGCAGGCGCGCTCCTCAGGATGAGGAATTAGCGCTGCTTGACACGCAGTAAGACTACCGCGAGCGCCGGCCGACGGCGATGCCGATCAGAAACGCCAGCGCCAGCGAGCCCAGCGGCGCTTCCCTCGCGACATTGCTTAGGACACTCAGCGGCATTCCCGGTTGCCGCCCGGCGTCGATCGCGCCCTTCGCCCGGGCCGCCGCCGATTTCAACGCGTCGATGGCGTCCGTCGTCTTCGATTTGCGCTCGATGGGAGGATCGAGGCCGTCGTAGATCGGAGGCGCCAGCGGAATGTCATCGTTCACGGTTCTCATCTCCAATGCCGCATCCCCATCACGAATTAAAACGCCCTCGCGATTGCCGGCGGCGCGCCGGGCGCGACAGCATTAACGCCAGCGCAAAACCAATCGCGCCTGCGGTCACCAGCGATCCGATCGGGTTGTCGCGGACCTTCTTCGCCAGCGCCTCGGAGCCCTCACGAATGGCGTCGCCGCGGTTGTTGTAGATGTCCTTGGCGTAGTCGGTCGCCGTGTCCGCGGCATCCTGCACCGCATCCTTGGCCTGGCCGTAGAGGTCCTGCGCCTGGCCGGCCATCTCTCGGGCGCGGCCGCTCATCTGGGACTCGGCATCGCCGGTCGCCTTGCCAAACGCGCTTTCTGTCTTTCCAGCAAAATCCTTGGCGGTGCCAACAATGCGATCTTCGTTCATGGGGTACCTCAACTGATGCTTCAACGGGTTTTGATTGGCGGGATAACGGGCGCGGCGCGTATCCGTTCCTCGGGTACTTTTGGCTTCAGGAACCACGTGACGATTTGGCGCGTTCTGGAAACTCAAAGGGGGAGCGGGCGATGCGCACCAGGAAAAAACCCACGATCATCCCGAAGCCCGGTTTCGTCCTCGCGGTGGCGAACCACGCCGCCATGGGCGTCGCGCTGGGGCTGGTGTTCGCGCTGATCCTGATCTCGACGCCTTTCTTTGGCGTTCGCGCGCTCATCAACCTCAGCGACGATCCCGGAGCGACGATGGCGACGTTCGTCGGTACCGTCATCCTGATGTTTGGCGTGGGCGCGGCGCTGACCGGCTTTGTGCTGATGATGGAAGACAGCTGACAAAACGGAACGAATGCACCTCCGTCCGGCTTGTTGAGAACAACGATCGGACGGCGCCATGAGTGTCCTTGCCAGCGAAAAATTGCGTCAAGCCAAGCCGCGCGGGTTTTCCGCGCTGTTGGGATCATACGGGCAGGATTTGCGCGGATGGGTTGTGAGGCTCGCCGCCGGATACGGTATCGCGGCGGCGCTGATGCTTGGCGGCATCCTGGCGGTATTCGGCGCCATCGCCGTCGGCGCGATCACGCTGTTCCATTTTCTCGAGCTCCGTTACGGGACCAACATGGCCTTCGCCACGCTCGGCGGCGGCTTGCTCGTGCTGGCCGCGATCCTGCTGCTTGCGGGCTGGCTGATGCTGCAACGGCATGCGCCGTTGCCACGGCCCGAGCGGCAACTCCGCGCCGCCAAACAAATGTTAGTCGGCACCACGATTTCGCGCGCCGTCACAGCCGTGCGTGACAGGGAAGCCGCCAAGCCCGATGCGGCCACGCAGGTGTTGCTTGGCGCAGCGGCGGTCGCCGCCATCGGCTGGCTCATCATCAGCCATTTTGGATCCGCTTCGCCGAGGGGTCAGGTGCGGCGTTGAACAGGCGGAATCCTTTTTCGAGCGATCTCGCGCTCGTCGCCAGCACGGTTCTCGCCACGCTCGCCGTTCGACGGCATCTCGGACGATCAGCCGATACCCCTTCGATCGTTCCGGACGCGCCGCCGCCGGCCACAAGCGCCGGAAATCCTCTCGCGGTGATCTCATCGCATGGCGCAGAAATCCTGCGCGGCACTTATGAGCGGATCGGGCGCGACCGCATTCTCGCCAATGCCGCGGGCGTGGTGTTCTACGGACTGCTCGCGATCTTTCCTGCGATCACCGCGCTGGTGTCGAGCTATGGGTTGTTCGCCGATCCCTCGACGATCTCGGACAATCTTCAAAGCATCGCCTTGATGCTGCCGGGCGATTCCTTCTCCATCGTGCAGGACGAGATCGGGCGCGTGCTTGATAAGGGGAATTCATCGCTCAGCGTGGCCTTTGGCTTCGGGCTGCTGCTCGCGATCTGGAGCGCGAATGCCGGCGTGAAGGCCGTGCTCGATGCGCTGAACGTCGCCTATGAGGTGGAAGAGGAGCGGGGGCTCATCCACCTCAATCTGGTTTCGCTCGCTTTCACCGTCGCCGGTCTCGCCGCCATCCTGCTCATGGTCGGCGCGGTCATCGGCGTGCCGCTCGCGCTGCAACGGCTGGGCCTCGATGAGACTGTCCGGCATTTCGTTCAACTCGGCCGCTGGCCGCTGTTGGGACTGGTGTTGCTGACAGCACTTCTCGCGCTTTATCGCTTCGGGCCCAGCCGTGCCGCGCCAAAGCCGCGCTGGCTCATCGCCGGCGCCGTGCTTGCCATCGTGCTGTGGCTGATCGGTTCGGCGCTATTGTCCTGGTATCTGTCGGACTTTGCGAATTACTCCGCGACCTACGGCTCGCTCGGCGCCGCGATCGGCCTCATGACCTGGATGTGGCTATCGGCCATCATCATTCTGGTCGGCGCGGAATTCAATTCGGAGATCGAGCGGCAGGCTGGGCTTCAATCAAGCTGAGGGTACGCCCTCGACGGCCGGCCGCCGGAATCCCATCGCCATCCACACACCCAGCAGTTTCAGCATGAACTTGCCGGACTGGCCGGCATAGTTGGTCAGGCCGTCATCGGGCAGGTCAGCACCATTGGGCCGGTCTGCCGTCATCATCCGGATGGTGGCCGGCGGAATGTCGCCCGCCAGGCGGCCGCGATAGACCGTGAGCCAATGCCCCTTGGTGAAGTCCAGGAACATCGCGGTGTTGCAACAGCGCGCGAACATGCGCCGCGTCGGCGACTCCGGCTTGAGCCGGCTTTCCCAAAGCTGATCGCCGCCTTTGACGCAACTGACCCGGTCCTTGCGGTAGAGCACGTAGTCCGTGCCGCCATCCGCGGCCACTATGGTATCCGCGCCCGCAGCGGTCTGGTGCAGGCGGCCGGCCTGCTGGCAACTCTTGCAATAGCAAATGCCGTGCAGAATGGGCTCGCCGGCAATCCGGAGTTCGACGTTGCCGCAGCGGCAAGTGGCCGATGTCATCTTTGTCATGTAGCACCACGCGAATCGTCAAACAGTCTCCGTCATTCCGGGGCGCGCGTACGCGCGCGAACCCGGAATCCATCTTTCCACCGTCATTGCTGCGACATGGATTCCGGGTCTGCGCCTTTCGGCGCATCCCGGAATGACGGCGCTTCATTTTGACGTGCGTGATCTGGCGCATCATAGATCGACGTTGGCGTGTGAACGCCAACGCCGGTCACATCAAAGCACTACTATTTCGGCATCGGGATGGCGATCGCCTTGTCCTTGGCGCGGTCGCCGACCCACAGCGTATCGCCGACGGGCTCGATCGCGGTCGGCCGGGTCAGGCCTTCGAGGATCGGGACGACGGTGGCCTGATCGCCATTGACGGTGACCATGCTGGCACGTCCGTTACGGTTCTCGGTGAGATACAGCTTGCCGTTGGCGGCGCGCATGCCGTCCGGTCCCTTGATCGGCTTATCGGGCCAGATCTGCACCGGCGCGCCGCCTTGCCGGCCGCATCCAGCGGAATGCGATAGAGATTGTTCGAGATCACGTTGTTGACGTAGAGCTCGTTGCCCAGAAAGGTGATGCCGTCGACGCCGTCGAGCGTGCGGTCCTCGATCAGCAATTCCGGCTCCGAGGCGCCGGGCTTGAGGCGGAAGATCTTGCTGCCGAAGGTGTCGGCGATATAGAGCGCCTTGTCCGGCCCGACCACGAAATCGTTGCACAGGTTGATCTCGCCGGGGAGCGGCCAGCGCAGTTTCGGCGCGCCGCTCGTGAGATCGAAGCTGCGCAGGATCGAATGGCGGTTCTTGCCGGTGCCGATGATCTGGCAGGCCCACAGCGTGTTGGTCGCCCCGTCGGCGAGCACGCCGAGGAAGCTGACATTGCCCTCGGTGGCGCTGACGTCGATGAAGACCTTTGCTTCGGTGGCGCCCTTGGCGGCGCGGTAGATCACGGGCTTCGCGGCGCTGCCGAGGATCAGCGAACCGTCCGGCGCCTCGGTGACGCTCTCGGGGTCGGAGCCCGGATCGGTGGTGACGACGAGTTTTGGTTCGGCCGAGTGCGCCGCCGCGCACAGCAGCAGCGCGGCTGCGAGCGATAATACCGAGGTGAAGGTTTTGTTGGCGTGCCTGTTGGCCGGCAGCTTGATCCTCCCATGACAGTCTGAAAAATGGCCCGCGGGACTTCGACCACGGGCTCGTTATTGCCTGTTGTTAGTGACGGATATTTAAAGGGTAGGGCGCGCTGAAACACAAGCGTTGGGTACACGCGAATATAGCGAAGTCAAAAATCTTTCGTGATTGAATCGTGGCGAGGATTGTGTTGTCTCGTTGTCACGTCATCGGCATGGCCGAAAATCACGTAATTGCTAAAACGCTGCTGCGAAGAGCGATCGAGCCGATTTCGATACGACCATCGCGCTGCATCCGATCGCGGCCGACTCGCGACCACATGCAGCCCGATTCGCGCCGTCGTGATGCGGCGGCGGAGAAAGGGCGCCGTAGTAGCCGTGTGGGAAAACGGAATGGTGCAGTTGGGTGGGTACAGCCAACGGCAACTTTTAGCGTTGATAAAGCTAGCGAATTTGCTTCGCCGGTGAAGGCTTTTGTATCAGCGTTTTGTATTCGGGAGAAGCTCGCCGTCGGCTGGAGCACCTACTGTCCATGCTGACCAGCGGGGTCCTGCTGCGGGGTCTCTCAGGAGCGAACCTCGCGACGATTTAGCGCTGGGGCATCGGCGCTTTGCGTCGGCTGTCGGCAAGAAGTGTCCCGATGTCCTCACCCATACCTAATCATCGCCGACCCTGCGGGCGGAAATGCCCGCACGGCAGTTCGTCAAGTTTTGTCGTTCATCCGCTAGGTCGTGTAACTTAGCAAATGCGGCACGCTCCCCAGCTTGCGCAGCAGCCGCCGACGCCGCAACCCCCGCAACCCCAACCCACGCCGCAACCCCCGACACGGCAACCCCCGCAACCCCCGACACGGCAGCCACGGCAGCCCCCGACACGGCAGCCACGGCAGCCACGAACAACAACAGCTAGCTGCATGTCGCTGCCAGCGTTTTCCTTATCGAAGAGATGGAACGTGGCGAGACTGACGTCGGCCATTTCCTCTTCGCTAAGAACGAAGCGCTGACTGGGAGAGATGTTGTCAGATTTCGGGGTATCAGCAGTGGGTATCGTGGATGCGGATGCGCTCCCCGCCAGCGAAAGACCCAGTCCGGCCGCACCGAGTGCCGTTACAGCGGCGGCTTTGGTTGTGCGCGCGTGCTTCGCAGCTTGCTTCACCTGTGGCATGGTCGCATCCTTTCGTAAGTTGTTGTGAAAGGGTCAACTTGACGTAGCAAGTGTGCCTGTACGTCTAGAAATGCG
>Ga0307470_10001195_pt1 | contig 10489 bp, 7 predicted proteins | sample atmos_gasesAM3C__FD_204565 | JGI IMG/M metagenome (GOLD analysis project Ga0307470, IMG submission 204565) | Hardwood forest soil microbial communities from Morgan-Monroe State Forest, Indiana, United States - atmos_gasesAM3C_05 | ecosystem: Environmental > Terrestrial > Soil > Temperate forest... | reverse complement strand
AATACATCGGAGGGCGATTCGCCTTCGGGGATGAGCGGAATGTCGAATGGATTGATGTGCTCATGGGAGGAAAGCGAGATGTTGAACATGCTGCCGCCGAAAGTTTCGGCAAGGCGCTGATATTCATTTTCCGGGTCGATGACAAGCACCATGTCGATGCCCGCCATGAGCGAGCGGATGATTTCGAGCTTTGTCGTGTATGATTTTCCGGAGCCGGATTTCGCAAAGACAACTTGATTTGCGTTTTCAAGCGAGAAGCGATCGAAGATGACGAGGTTATTGTTGTGCAGGTTGATGCCGTACATAATCCCCTGATTCGAAGAAAGATCTTCGGAAACGAACGGGAAGAACGACGAGATGGGACTCGTGTTCATCGGCGTATAAATTTGGATCTTGTCGGAATTAATCGGGAGGATCGAGAAGAGTCCTTCGAGTTGTTCGAAAAGCGCGGGCTTCAAGTAAATAAGCTTCGCCTCCATCATGGTGATGAGCTTGCTCTCAAGCCGCGCGAGTTCATCTTCCGTGTCCGCATAGATCGTGATATAGACGCCGGTATCGAATAATTTTTCCTCCGACTGCTGGAGCGAGTCGCGAAGACCTTCGACATCTTTGATCGCCGTCTCGAGCATCGGGTTGCGGACGAGCCCTTTTTCCTGCTCGTCATTCATTTGCGATTCGAGCTGCCCGGCTTTCTTGCGGAGATTTTTGAGCGCGGTTCCGGTATCGATCGGATTTACGAAAATTGAAACGTCGAAAAGATTCGGCAGGTTGATGAGCGGCTCGAACCATCCCGTTGAAAGATAGCGCGGATAGGAGAGGACGAAAAAAGTTCTCGCGAGCTTATCGCCAATTTTTAAATAATTTGAAAAAACTTCCGCGCCCGCGGGTGCGATGATTTTTTTGATGTCGCTGAAGTTGTCGGGTTGTTGTTCGGACATTGTGTTAGTCGCGCGGAACCGGCATATTCTGCCGTTCCACGGTTTGCGGATTATAAAAATTGTAAAAAAGTTCGACGAGCTGTTCGTAGCCAAGAAGTGTTGCCTCGAGTCCCATGCCGAGAATTCCGCTCATTGCCTGGCTCGTTCGCTGGTTAAGCTGCGCAAGGTTCTCCCGAAAAATAAGATCAACCTCTTCGTCGCTTTTTGCCTGCGCCGCGGCGTCGGGTTTCTTTCTTGAGAAGAAGGAAAAAGGAGAAGAGCTGCTTTTTATGCCGGTGCCTTTTGCGATGGGGTAATACGGGATCACCACAAGAAAGACTTTTTCCATAATCGCATTTTTCTGCACGAATCCCTTGATGAATTCCGCGTACTCGTCGATTTGGCTTTGAAGGATGGGAGATTCTTCAAGCCCCTTTCTTTGCGTGAGGGTCTCGATATATTTATCGATGTTCACCTTTCGGGAATGCACAAGCACTTGTAAGGGAAAATCGATACTATTCAGGAAAGTTTGATACGCCCCGGTGATAATGTTTTGTTCACTTTCCGATTTCAGGGAGAAATTTACACCGCCCACCATAATTACCTGGCGAAGGCCGCCATCTTTAAGAATGACGGTATTTTCCTTTATCTCTTTTACATCGACAAGATCAAGAGAGCTCCCCATGTCTTGCTTTGCGGGCAATGCCATAGTGTTATTTTCTCATAGCTAGGCTGATTTTGCCATGAGAAACCTAGCGGTAGTCTACGCGTCGCGCGGCATCCCGATCACCTCCTGTCTTTTGATAAATCTGATATCGCTCTTCCATTTTCTTTTCGAGGAATTGCTTATCGGAGTTTTTTGCCACAAGCGGCGACCCGGTTTGCAGGTTTTCCCAGCTCTTATGAAGAGGAGAATCGGCAAGGATGCTCTGGAGAGAGGCTTTTTTCGCCATACCGGACGCGATATTTTCAACCGCCGAACTGCCTTCGGATGAGCGACGGCGGGCGGGTGTTCTTGTTGTTTGCCATATATATATTTGAGGGCGCCAATAAAACCGCCCGGCCGATACGATTACATCAAAGAGCGGTCTTCCTTGTATCTTTACGAAGGAGACGGCAAGCGCAAGGCCCATGATAATAATAGAGAAAATGACGAAAAGCCATGTCTGAAGCATGAAATAAAATATGGCACAGACTATTCCGCCGCCGCCCACGTAAGCAAATTGGCGGAGCGAGAACGGGCCAACCACTTTATCTTCGGTGTCGATAAATTGAGGAACTTGAAATTGCATACCCTTTCATTTTCGGTTTTTATCGCTTATTTTACAAGCCGCGTTAAAAAATCATAAAAAATACCCCGAGCGGAGGCTAGAGGTAATTTTTAGTGATAACTTTTTCCTGTGTCGGCGGTTGCGGAGGTTTTGGAGGCTGCGGGGGCGGAGTTCCGGGCGCCGGAGGCATAGGTGCAGGAGCAGGCATAGGTGCCGGCATGGGTTTCGGCGCGATGGGAGTCGGAGTCGGCGGCATGGGCGCCGGAGGTGGCGCTGCGGTTATTTCTGTCACATGTCGATCACCTGCGGCCGAAGGCGGCATGTTAGAAGAGGCATTTTGCAATTCCGTGTAATGAACCATTCGTTGGGGCACCGCCGGTTTTGGCATCTGTCCTGGATTATTGCCGAGTTCAAGAACCGCCGCCTTTACTGGCATGAAAGGAACTTTCCCAGTATTCATATTCATTTCCGCTCCTTCGTCCGGGCGCGTTAAACGAAAGTCTGAATTTTTTTGGCTTGCCTTAAAGGAAGTATCTTCATGGAGCATCACGGGTGCCGGTTCACTTGAAGCGACCGGAGGTTTTGGCTCGATGGGCGCTGCCGGAGCCGGCATTGATGGCACGGGGGCTTGAGTTGGAGTTGGAGCGGCCGACTTTGAAATGCCACGGCGTTCGAATTCGCCAAGCGCCGGAGTACCAACGGTTGGTTTTGGTGCGATGGGAGCGGCGACCGGAGCGGCTTTCGGTGGTGCGGGTGGAGGCGCAATTTGCGATGCATTGAATTGAAGCGTCGGTCCGCCCGGCGCAACCCGCGACCAACCCGCTTCGGAGAGCGGCTTCGGTGGAGTGGACCTTGGGGCCATGGGCATGGGTACCGGAGCCGGAGGCGCGGCGCTAAAAGCGGGAGGCTTCGGCACGCCGATGTCCGTCATCATTTTCGGGCCAACGCCCGCACTACCTACCGGTTTGTAAACCTTATCAATGTCGGCACGTAGCGGATCAAATATTCTTTTATTGATGGCATCGGCAATTGACTGGGCGATTTTGATGTCGATTTGCAATGACTCTTTTATTTCACTGGCTGCATCGTCCGGATGTAAAAATCCCATCAAGACATACCCGACGATCCGAGCAACGTCATAAATTTTTTCATCGGGAATATGTTCGGCTTCGCACGTTGCCCAGACAAAATCACTTCCCGTAACAGAAGTAAGAGCCTCTCTGATATTTTCAGGAAGGGCGTCCCATCGCTGCGTTGATTGATCCTCGGTAATTTTAAGCATATTTTTTATTCTTCCGCAGGAGCAGACGCCGCGCTTTCTTCGGCGCTCGTACTTGATCCGCTTGCTTGGTTTTCAAAGCTCTTTTCAAATCCTTTTTCCGCAAGGGCCAGGTTTTCATTTTCAGCTTTGAAAGTATCGTCGATTTTCTTTTTTGCATCCTTGAGTTTTGTAGAGAGCCTTTCTCTTTGTTTTTCAAGGTCGCTCAATTTTTCTCTTGCACTTGCAAGCTTCTTCTTGCCTTCTTCGGTGTCATCTCCTAAAGATTTAAGACCACTAACAACGCCTTCTTGATCTTCGATCTCGATTTTTTTCGTCTCAATGTCTCCACGCACCGCATCGAGCGAAGTGCCGTGTCGAATTTCAATTTCTTTTCTGAGTGGAGTGGTGAGACCTTTCAATTCTTTCCCATAAGTAGTCTTAAAGCTCTTTTTTGTTTTCCCCTGCATTTTTGGCATCATTGCCGGCACAAGGGTTGGGTTAAATAGTGCAACATTTCTTGAGAATGCTTTTGCCATCAGACTTGCCGGATCTTTAAATACGTCATTTACGTTGATCTTGCGTGCATCTGCGCCGTCGAGGTCTTCAACGAACTTCTTCGATGCTTCTTCAAGTTCTTTTGATCTTATAACTTTTTCTTCATCAGTTCTTGCCTGCGAGAGTCTCTTGTCGGCTTCGCGCATTTCTTTTGAACTGCCGACGGTTTTATTTACATCTTTCGCGAGCTTGCCTTGGCCGTAGCGTTTTACGAGATCCTGATTGTCGTCCATAAATTCTGCCACTGTTTTATTTCCAACCATGGTGTCATTTTTAAGCTTCCCTTCTTTAACAAGATGAGCAATATGCGCGAGCTGGTCTTGCGCATTCATTGAACCCCTTAAGTTTCGCTCCACGGCCTCGGTGTCGTGCGGTACCTTCTTCGCTGCCTCTTTCACCATTTCCTCATTGGTAGCCGAGCTTTGAATTCCACGGCCAAGAAGCGAGGCTCCGCGCTTCGCTCCTGGGACAAATTTGAGCACGCCAACACGGCCTTCTTGCAGCCGCTGAGTAATACCCGCGCCCGTGCGTTTCTCGATTTGCTTGTCTGTTTTCTGGTATGCAAGCCTGCCGCCCTTCTTCGCCTGTCCTTTAATATAGTTGCCGGAGCTTTTCGCTGCCGATATTGCTGTTTTTGAACCAGTGATTGATAGCTTGTCTGCCGCTATCATGCCGCCGATCATAAGTCCGAGGACGATGATCATCTGCATGATCGTTCCTGCCATTTGGGTTACAAAAGGGAAGGAACTCGCGGTTCCCTGTGTTATCGGATTCGGGCCTCCAGATTGATATGCGCTGCCGTTCAATACCGCGAGAGGGCTGGTCGCCCCCTGTGCGCCGGTCGTATTCATCGCCGATGCCGTGATGATTGCGAGCCAGAGGAAAAACATTACCGTCGGCGCAAAAAATGTCCATCGCAGGAATTCGCTCCACCATTTGCTCCAGTGGCTTGAAAATTGGGGGAACACCCATGCAAGCCAGACGATCGGCATAAGAATGAGAAGTATGCCAAGAGTGATATAGCGCACCACGAGTTGAAAGAGAAATACCGCAAGCGTGATCGTGATAACGATGAGAAATGCGACGACGAAGCCGATGCTTACGAGCGGAGTGAGGATGTTCGCAAGGCTGCTTCCCGATCCGGCATTGACGGAAGTTCCGGCAATATTTCCCGACAGATCATTGCCGTTTGCACTAAGACCAAGCAGCGCGCGCTGGGGAGAGAAAGCTCCCGCGAGTGCGCTCGCAAAATTAAAGAATCCCGTGACACCACCGCCACCGCCCGGTACCGCCGTCATGAAGTAGCTCGTGAGCTGATCGGCGAAACCGATGATCGGTCCGCAAATGACGAGGCTGAAGTTTACGAGAACCGCCGCAACGACGAGCTTCCAAAGAATCTGCTTCATGCCGTACGACTGGCTGCGGATGATCGTCGCGATCGCGATGACGATAATTCCCAAAATAAATCCGAGATTCGCGACGGAAAGCGTTATGCTGAATCCCGTCTGAACGGCGAACGCGTTAACGATTTGAGTATTTAATGTGAGCAGCACGCCGATGAAGTAAGTGATGAGGGCGATGAGAACGCCTGCTACCGTTGCAAGAATATAGTTGATACTGAACGCTATCCATCCAACGACTCCGGCGGCGACGTCACCGATGCCAAAGAGATCTGCATGCGCATTGTGCGGAATAAAAAGTATTGCAGCGAGTGCGAGCGTTAAAACAACCGCAAACTTTTTTGCAATTTCGGTCTTTGGCGCGGCAATATTCTTTATGGCTTTTGCCGTCGTCCCGATTTTTTTAAAGAAGTTCATGATTGTTTTCATACATTAATTAACCGTGACGCTACAGAAATCCGAACCGGACGCACCCGAGACGCTCACTCCGTAGGTCCCCGGGAAGACGAATGCGGTGTTAAATGTAAGTCCGGTTCCGGTGGTCGTAAATCCATTGGGTGCCGACCACGTAAATGTGTCTGCGGGGTTTCCGCCGGTTACCGCAAATGTGAGCGGTTGGCCCGCTGATGCTGTTTGCGTCTTCGGACTGCATGCTACAGGAAGCGGGGCGGGCGGAGGCGTGGGTACAACGCCTGTGCCGGCCGGCGCCGAGCCGAGAATACCGTTCGCGCCCGATTGAATGATCTGCTGCATGAGTCCGCCTGCGACCGTCGCGAGTAATCCCGTGATGTCGTTTGCATTGGTAATGAGATCAATATCCGATGCCATGTTTCTGCTCAAGACATCGCTGAAGTTTTTACCCGGCGCGGTAACAATGGGATTTGTTCCTGCGGGGCAAAGTTTTCCCGTGGTGGAAGGCTTTGATCCATCGCTGCAAACTTCTGCGCCGATCGCTCCAGCTCCTGCAATGGCTTTATTTTGCGCCGCTTGCTGTTGTGCGTTCGCCACCGTAATAATGCTGTCGTGGGCTTGCAGCATGCTGCCGAAAATGTTGTTGTTTGGCTTGAGCATCGCACCGAATCCGCCCCAACCTCCTCCCTGCGAAAAGCTTCCATAGTACACCGTTGGATTGCCGACGATACCCTGCAGCGTACAGGTGGTTCCCACCGATCCATTAAGCGCCACGCCGTTCGGCGTTATTTGTGCTGTTTGGTATTCGTTCTTTAGCCACGCAGAAAGTGGTGCGCTATAACCTGGGCAAAGTCCGGGAATAATTTCTCCGAGTGCGCTTCCCGCGGCCGAGTTAAATGCGTTGGTAAGAAATCCACTCCAGTTTTGGACGAACTTGGGGCTGCCGCTGTTTTGAATCAGCTTAAGAACTTTATTTTGCAGAAGCGTAACGATTTGATTTTTCAGAATCTGAAGAAGCACGCTGTTAATAAAATCCATCACGAGGCGGCCGAAGACGGAAGGATCGAAAACGACTCCGCCAACGAATTGAGCGTGCGCTTCGTTGATGCCCAGGACTTTATTAAAGAGGAGCGCGACCTGATTTTTATTTTCACCAGGAGCAGATGTTTGGAGGAACGCCTCGGCTTGGGGAAGTTGCTTTGCGAAATCCGCTTCGGCGTTGTTATAATCCTGTTCCTTTGACTTGATGATTAACTCCGCCTGAAAAGGATCGGTGGCCGCTAGGCTGAGAGTGCCAAGCGCATTGCTTTCATAGGAAAGAAGCTTCAAGAAACTTTTATGAAAAGCGAGCAGTGATTGAGGAACCGAAAGATTCGCGGCGGCTTGAAGCGCCGCATCGATCTGCTGCTTTGCGAACTTCGCGTTACCGTCCGATCCCCCGCTGCTTCCTGCTGCATTATTGAACAGGCCGGAAAGGTCGGTCTGAATGAAATATTTATTTTCGAGCGCGGAAAATTCTTTTCCATATTCCACTTTCGCCGCATCGCTCGTATCCCCCGATACATTAATGTGCATCGCGGCCACCTGCGCATTCCAGTCGGGAGCCTGAAAGCTTTTAACGGCCGGATCTTGCGCAAATTGGCTCATCACTCCGGTAGGATCCGGAGAAGCGAGGCTTATTTGGCCGTCGTTCGTGGATATTGGGCCGTCGGGATTATCCGAGACGAGCGCTTGCGTAATATAGTTTGCAAGGCCGTCGGTGAGATTGCCCGAATTGCCGTCGGTATTTTCATTCGAAACTTCGCCCGGAAGATTTGCCGATGCATCGGTCGCCGGCAAAAAAGCATTTGCGGGAATCGATACCGAAGGCGCTGTATCGTTTACGGTTGCGATCTGTTGTTCCGTGGTTGCCGGATTGAGTGATGAAAAATAGGAAACGCCGACAGTAAGGGAGCTTACGGAAGCAGCGAAAATCAAGAAGATGATTACTAATCTTTTGACATCGATCATTTACCTCTATTATAGCTTATATTTCCACTGAAAATGCCCAAGTTATGCACACCCGAAGCTTTGCGGGCACGGAAAACACTAATAATTTTATCGAGATTTTAACGAAGCTGCGATTTCTGAACGGGCGATGGCCATAATATCCTGAACGGCAAGGTTTTGAGGACGATTTTCGGGAATGATTCCGCAGTCCATCAGATTTTTTGAAATGATTTCGCGTGAAAGGGTGCTTGCTTGCGAAATGTTGTTCAAAATTGTTTTCCGCGGCTGTGCGAAAAGCGCCGCGAGAACTTTATAATATCCAGATTCCTCTTTTTTGGATTTTTGCGGAAGAGTGTCGAGGCGTAGCAATGCAGAGTCTACGTTTGGCGGCGGAGCGAAGTCGGTTCGCGGAACCGATGCGAGAATCGAAGGCCTCGCCCAGAATTGTATGCTTGCTGAAAGTCGGTTCATGCGCGGAGGAATGTTCGTGGCGCGCAGCGCAACTTCTTTTTGCACCATGAATATGCAGACGGTCGGTTTGTGCGATAACTCCCCCGTGGTGCGCAGAAGTTTGCCCGTAATGTAGTAGGGAATATTTCCAACGAGTGCATAGGGCTTTTTGCCGAGGGAAAGAGAAGCATCGCCAAGAACCTTAAGAGCGTCTCCTTTGATAACTTTTATTTCCACACCGTTCGGCTCTTTCAGGCGTTCAAGTTCCGCCGCGAGCTCCTCATCTTTTTCAATAACAACAATTTTCGATCCTGACGGACGCGCAATTTCACGGAGCGCCATCGTGAGTTCTCCGTGGCCGGGGCCGATCTCGATCACGGCCTCTCCCTCTTTCAGCTCAAGAGATGCGATAATTTTTTTTATCACCGATTTATTTTTCAGGAAATGTTGGCCGAGCTTTTGCATGTTTTCTGTATTATGGCGGTTGGGCGAACTATTGCAAGAGCGCCGCGCAATCGTACCGTTTTGCGTCATTTAAAAAATTCGGTTCTTCAAAGAGCGAAAGCTTTTCGTGAATGACGAGCCGGACATCGGTTCCCGATGCGGCATACGAACAAAGTGAGCGGGTGATATCTTTAAAAATTCTCGGCGCCGGGTACGGTTCCGCGCGCAGTTCGTTTTCAGACCAAGCGTTTAAATCAAGAAAATAATAGCTGCCCAAAGATCCGCTTGATGCGTCGATATATTTTTGGATTCCGGCGGGAAATTCTTTTACCGCAGATTTGTTTACATATATTTCTCCCCGCGCAACGTTGCCCGAGTATACGTTAAACGACGCGCTTGAATCCCATATGTTTATAAAATTTAATCCCGGGAGGATTCCAAAAAAAATCATCGCCGCGCCGTACGCAAAATATTTCTCCCCGTGCTTCGGAAAAATAATTTCCTTCGCCGCAATATTTTCCGTCCGGAAAAAAAGAATAAAAACAATAAAGCCAGAAGCGAGATTCCACGCCCATGCTCCGGCGTTCCACGGATTTCTCCACGGGCCGATCAAAAAGAACAAAGCCGCATGCATGAAGAGCGCTTCGATAAGGGCCGCATTTCTTGTCTTTTTGAAGAGCAGGGCGATGCCGATTTCGATTTCGACAAGCGGGGCGATAATGCCCGCCCATCCAATGAAGCCTCCCCGAAGAGCCGGGAAAACCTGCAAAATCGGGAGCATCACCCATGAAATTTGTCCTTCAAAAAAAGGATTTATTTTTTGCATTCCGCTCCAGAAATATATCAACGCAACGCCGAATCTGCATACGTTTAAAATATTCCGAGAGACGTCCCTCCGCTCTTTTTTCCAAGAGCATGCGGCAAAAATAAAAAGAAGAATTATGTATTCATAGAATGAAGGAAATAATCTTCCCTGATCTTCTGCTATAAGAAAAATGCATAGTGCGAGTACGGCAACAATATATCGTTTCGGATTTTTTGAAAAAGCGATAAGAACGAGGCCGCAAAGAAGCAAGGCCGCCGCGATATCGTCGGTCCATGCCGGCAATAATTTTAGCGTATCTACGACGGGGCTTTTGGGATAGAGTCTCGCGCCGAACCAGAGGTGATTTGCAATAATGATGCCGATAAAAAAAGATGCGGCGATTATTATCTTGAGCCAGGCAATTCTTTTTTCGTCGTTCATATTATCAATCGAGAGAAACCGTTTCTTCTTCATAGGAATCGTAACCTGATTCTTTATCTGCGAGGGCAATGCAATCTTCGGGTATTTCACCGATGAACCGCGACGGCATGCCGGAGAAACTGATATAAAGATTTTTTTTGGCGCGGGTCATGGCAACATACATAAGCCGGCGTTCTTCTTCGAGAGCTTCTTCGCTGTCGATCGATCGTCCGTGCGGGAGTAATCCTTCCGCCGCTCCCGCGATGAACGCACATTCAAATTCCAATCCTTTTGCAAGATGAATGGTCATAAGATTTATTTCCGTTCCATCGGAGTTTTTATCCTTAACGTCGTCGGCGGCCTGAAGCAGGCTTAAGCGCTCTATTAATTCTTCAAGCGTTTGAAATTCTTCGGCGAACGCAATAAGCTCGACGATGTTGTCCTCCCGTTCATCGGCATTAAAAAAATTTCCCTCGAGATACTCAAAATAGCCAAAAGAGTCGAGAAATATTTTTATCGCATCAAGCGGTCCGAGAGCGCCGGCGGATTCCAGCCTGGCTTTGAAC
>Ga0307470_10001194_pt1 | contig 10490 bp, 9 predicted proteins | sample atmos_gasesAM3C__FD_204565 | JGI IMG/M metagenome (GOLD analysis project Ga0307470, IMG submission 204565) | Hardwood forest soil microbial communities from Morgan-Monroe State Forest, Indiana, United States - atmos_gasesAM3C_05 | ecosystem: Environmental > Terrestrial > Soil > Temperate forest... | reverse complement strand
GCCCGTGGGGATGAAAAGTTAGCGGCGGACAGTAGGGATACTGCTGGTCGCGATTGACTAAAAAATAGCCAGGCGCACTTTGTATCCGCAAACTCGGAGCGTTGCCATTGTCTCCAAACAGCGCCACCCAAACTAGTTGCAGCGATTCGCGTTCACGATTTCGCTGCGAACGACATCGCGTGCAGTACGATGCAGGAGGAATTTTTACAATGAGGTAACAGGAGCTAGAAATACCGAGAAATTTAAAGTTTTATTCATTGGATTCGCGAGCAATGTTGGAGCGAGCGCCGCACATCGGCTGCACTTCAATTGTGCAAACTGTCGCCATCCTGCGTCACCTGAATGCGGGCGGCGCAGGATCTTGCACGGCCTCACGACGCGGTTTGGATTACGCCGTATTTCCGGCGTCGACGGTCAGCGTGGTGCCGGTCACGTTGCGGCCTGCATCCCCGAGTAAAAACTCGACACTGCGCGCCACGTCGATGGGATCAGCCATGCGCTTGAGCGCACTGCGTCTCGCGATCTTAAGGCGCTGCGACTCCTCCAGCTCGTGCGTCATCTCGGTGGCGATGAAGCCGGGTGCGATGGCGTTGACCGTGATGCCGAGCTGCCCCACCTCGCGCGCCAGCGAGCGGGTGAAGCCGATCAGCGAGGCCTTGGTGGCGCTGTAGACGGAGAGTCCGCTGTAGCCGGTGGACGCCACGATCGAGGCGATGTTGATGATGCGGCCTTCACGCTGTGCCATCATCGATCGAACCACGTACTTCGACAGCAGAATGGGCGAGACGGTGTTGAGTTGAATCAGGCGCTGGATATCCTGATCGCGCATGTTGCTCAGAATCCCGCTGGTGCCCAAGCCCGCGTTATTGACGAGGCCGTAGATCGGTCCGAATTCGGCACGCAGTGCCTTTACCATCGGTGCAATCCGGCCCAACTCGGACAGGTCGCAGGCACGGAACTCGATCACGCCCCCGCTGTCCGCCGCCGCGCGGCTCGCAGCCATCAATTCCTCGGTGCTGCCGCGCGCAAGCGCGATGACGCGGTAGTCCGCGGCCGCGAGGGCGCGGGCCATGGCGAGTCCTAGCCCGCGGCTGCCGCCGGTCACGATGACATTTTGCATTGGACATTATCGTCCATGGCGCAAACCAGCGGCAAGCGTGAGCCCCATTCTGTCAAACTCTCGCTACTCGATTACATGAAGCGCGCCGTCTGACATGAATCCCGCCGCCTTGTCGACCCCATTGGGCGCCCTGTTCCCGCCTGGCGCCGCGGCAGCAGACCTGCGCGGGCCGGGTAATCCCGGCCTGCTGCTGGCGGGGGAGGCTGCGTATGTGGGACGAGCGGTCCCCAAGCGAGCGCAGGAATTCGCGGCGGGGCGCCTGTGCGCGAGGCGGGCATTGGCCGAATTCGGCATCGTCGATTTCCCCATCCGAGTCGCCGAAGACCGGCAGCCGATCTGGCCTGACGCCTTTGTCGGGAGTATCACCCACACAGAGGGGTACGGCGCCGCGGTGGTGGCCGAGCGCCGGCGCATTCGCGCGCTGGGACTGGACAGCGAGATCGTCGGGCAGGTCAAGGTGCCGCTTTGGGCGACCATCTGCACTCCAAGCGAGATCGCCTGGCTGCGCTCATTGTCCCCATCGGAGCGGGCCGCCGCAGCCACCTTGATCTTCTCGGCCAAGGAAGCTTTCTACAAATGCCAATATCCCTTGACGCGCGAGCGCTTGAATTTTCTCGATGCGGTGGTGGAGGCGGTGACGAAGCCTGCCTCGATGGGCACATTCAGTATCCGGTCCACGCGGCGCATCGCCTTTGAAGAGCACGCGATCATGCCGCTGCAAGGCCGGTATCTAGTGCACGCGGAAGGGTTGACGGCCGGGCTTGCCGTACCGGCCGAAGCAATGCCCGACGACCCGCCTTCCGCGTCGTCGCCGGTGTAAGCGCGGCCCGTCCGGTTCAGTAGGCCTTGTCGTCGCGAAACACTTTGATCGCGGTGAGCAAAATGATTTTGATGTCCAGCATGGGCGTCCAATGCCTGAGGTAGTCGAGGTCGTAATTCACCCGCGCCTCCATCTCTTCCAGCTGCGAGGTCTCTCCTCGGCAACCATTGACCTGGGCAAGGCCGGTGATGCCGGGCAATACTTTGTGACGCACCATGTAGCCCTTGATGAGCTTCCGGTATTCCTCGTTGTGAGCCACGGCGTGGGGCCGTGGGCCGACCAGGCTCATACGGCCCTGCAGGACGTTGATGAGCTGCGGCAGCTCATCCATCGAGGTCCGCCTGAGTATGCGGCCGATACTGGTGATACGGCTGTCGGACTTCGACGCCTGCCGGATCTGCTCGCCGTCTTCGGTGACGCTCATGGTCCTGAATTTGTACACCGCAATCTCGCGCCCATCCAGACCATAGCGGCGCTGCTTGAATATGACGGGTCCGGGCGATGACATTTTCACCAGGACAGCGATCAGCAGCAGCAGGGGCAGGAACAGCAGCAGGATCACGATCGACAGGCCGATGTCGGTCAGCCGTTTGGTGACGCCGCGGTATCCGTAGAAAGGGGTTTCACACATGGCGACCACGGGAATGCCGTGAATCTCGCCGGAACGCGCTTGGATGAGGTCGAACACGAAGATATCCGGAACGTAGTAAATCGACGCCGTGGTGTCGCGCAAATCGTCGAGCAGGTTCATGACGCGCTTCACATGCCGGATGGGCAGCGCGATGAAAATGACATCAGTCCCGTGTTCCTTCACGTAGGTGGACAGATCGCTCAGGCTGCCGACGAGTCTGGCGTCGGGCTCCAAGCCAAGCCGGTCGCTGCTGCGGTCGTCGAAGAAGCCGGAGACCTCCAAGCGCATTGCGGGGTTGCTCTTCAGCCGGCGTGCGAGCTCGAGGCTGCTGTTGTTGTATCCGGCGAAGATGGCGCTGCGGTTGTCAAAGGCGCCCATCAAGAAGCGATGCATGATTTCCTGCATGGCCAGCGTGGAGAAGGCCAGCGCGACCGGCGTGACCACCGCCCAGGTCATGAATATTCGGCGTGGATATTCAGCGAGAGAATGGGTGACATAGCCGATCGCCAGCATGACCGCGAGGAGCAGCAGCCAGCGAAAGATCACGTCCGCGACCGCGGATATGCGTGCCGACGTCAGCTGAGTGCTCACCTCGCGCGGCGGTTGCACCAGGATCAGACATAGCACTGCGACGATGATGATGGCCTGGGAAGACCGGTCGAACACGATGCCGAAAAATACGATCGTCGCATACAAGGAGGCGACGGCAACCACGGCCGGCATCACCGCCTGAATTCCGGCCAATACGGCGATGAGGAAGCTCTGCTTAAATAGGACCGGCTGGGTCATCAGTTATCCGTTGCGCCGCGAACGGCATTCGCGATGCTCGCGCGTGGCAAAAGTGCGACAAAATCAGTCCACATTATCAGTCAAATCCATCGACCGATGCGTGCAAATCCATCGATCCGTGCGTGATCTATCGCTAATGTTAAATCCTCTTCACCAATGTCAAATCGTCTCCGCCCGACGCCCGATCGCGTCCGAGGGATGGGCGCCTGCCGCCCAATGGTATTCTATGGGACTATGACAAACGTCCCATTACTCGATCTTAAGGCCCAATTTGCCCAAATTCGCGCCGAGGTGATGCCGGTCATCGACCAAGTGTGCGCCAGTCAGCATTTCATTCTGGGCGAACACGTGCGCGCTCTGGAGGAAGAGGTCGCGCGCTATTGCGCGGCGTCGGCCGGCATCGGCGTCTCCTCCGGTACGGACGCCCTGTTACTCGCGCTCATGGCTCTCGGCATCGGGGCGGGGGATGAGGTTATCACTTCTCCATTTACGTTTTTCGCAACGGCGGGAACCATCGCCCGCACCGGCGCACGCCCGGTATTTTGCGATATTGACCCCGTGACCTTCAATTTGTCGCCCGCTGCAGTGCAAACCTTCATTGACGAACACTGCGTGGAACGCGAGGGCTTGATCAACCGCGCCACCGGCGGCCGTATCAAGGCATTGATGCCGGTCCATCTGTACGGCCAATCCGCCGACATGGACCCGTTGATGGCCATCGCGCGGCGGCATCGATTGAAGGTCATCGAAGATGCCGCGCAGGCCATCGGCACGGAGTACAAGAACGGTGTTCGCGCCGGCTCGATCGGCGACGTTGGCTGCTTTTCGTTCTTTCCCAGCAAGAATTTGGGTGCGTTCGGCGATGCCGGCTTGTGTACGACCAAGGATCCGGAGCTTGCCGAAAGCCTGCGGGTGCTGCGCGTGCACGGCGGCAAACCCAAGTATTTTCATGCAGTGATCGGCGGGAACTTCCGCATCGACGAATTGCAGGCCGCCGTGCTGCGCGTGAAATTGAAATACCTGGACGGATGGACGGAAGGGAGACAGCGCAACGCGGCGTATTACGACGCTGCTTTTGCCGATGCCGGGTTGGGGGAACAACTGCGCACGCCGCCGGCCGTTGCCGGCTATCGTCACATCTTCAACCAATACGTCGTACGGGCGCAGAACCGGGACGCCCTCAGGGCAAGGCTCACCGAGCGCGGCATCGGCAGCGAGATCTACTACCCCGTGCCGCTGCATTTGCAGAAGTGCTTCGCCTACTTGAACCACCGCGCCGGAGATTTTCCCCAATCGGAAAGGGCCGCCGCGGAAACCCTGGCGCTGCCCATCTATCCGGAACTCACGCAAGCGCAATTGGCGCACGTCGTTGCAACGATCGCCGAGTTCTACGCCTAGGGAATAAGAGCGCGGCCCGTCTCAGCTCTTTTTGAAGTCATCGGGCAGCAATTGGTGGCGCGACAGCAGCTTGTAGAAGTCCGTGCGGTTGCGCTTGGCCAGGCGCGCCGCCTGGCTGACGTTGCCGCCGGTGATCTGCAGTATCTGCGACAGGTAATTGCGCGTGAACTCATCGCGCGCTTCGTCGAACGACGGCAGCCGCGTGGGGTTGCCGCCCAGGGATTGCTGCACGAGTTCGGCGGTAATGATGGCGCCATGCGACAGCGCGACGTTCTGGCGCACCACGTTGTACAACTGGCGCACGTTGCCGGGCCATTCGGCGGTAGCCAGGAGCTCCACTGCCTCGGGGGCGTAAATCTTTCGCTGGCCGCTCTCCTTGGCGATCTGCTCCAGGAAATGCGCGACCAGCAGCGGAATGTCCTCGCGGCGCCTTCCCAAGGCGGGCATCTCGATGTGCACGACATTCAGCCGGTAGTACAAATCCTCGCGAAATTGGCCGCCGACCATCAATTCATGCAGGTCGCGGTGGGTTGAGGAAATGATCCGGACGTTGATCGGCACCGCTTCGGCCGCCCCCACCGGGCGAATTTGGTTCTCCTGCAGCACGCGCAGCAATTTCACCTGCAATCGCATCGGCATGTCGCCGACCTCATCCAGCAGCAAGGTGCCGCCGTCGGCGGTCTCGAACAGGCCTTTCTGCGAGCGCGTCGCGCCCGGGAATGCGCCCTTTTCGTGGCCGAAGAGTTCCGATTCGAGCAGGTTTTCCGCCATGGCACTGCAATTGATGGCGATGAACGGCTTGTTGCGCCGGGGACTCGCTTCGTGAATGGCGCGCGCCAGGAGTTCCTTGCCCGTGCCGCTCTCGCCGGTCAGCAATACCCGCGCATCGGTGCCGGCCACCATGTTGGCCTGCGCGAGCTTGTCTTCCATCAGTTGATTGCGCGTGATGATGTTCGAGCGCCAATCTTCGTCCACATGCGCGAACCCGGACACCTTCAGGGCTTTTTGCACGTGATCGAGCAAGTCCTGCTTGTCGACCGGCTTGGTCAGAAAGCCGAAGGCGCCGCTCTGGGTGGCGTGCACGGCGTCCGGGATCGTGCCATGCGCCGTCAGGATGATCACCCGCAGCCCCGGCCACCGGCTCTGCAGCTCCTTGAGCAGGCCAATGCCGTCCATCTGATCCATGCGCAAGTCCGTGATCACGAGATCCGGCCGAAAGCGCACGCAGGCGGACAGGGCCGCCGCCGCACTCTCGACCGCTTCCACTTCGTAGTTCTCGGCGCGCAGGCGGATGGTCAACAGGCGCAGCAGCCCCGGATCGTCGTCCACCACCAGAATTCGCGCTTTGCGCTTTTGCGGCGCTTGGGTTTCCCGGGTGCTGGACTGCAGGCCGAACGAGAGGGGGGTCGTCGCGGCGATCGAGTAGGCGTTCAAATCAGTGTCTCCGGTGACTTTCACGGCGTGTGCGATCCGTTCGTCTTGCGGTCGTTAATCGATCGCTCAATATGCGTGATCGCCTCGAGTTTGGCTCGAGCCTCGTCCAAGGCCTTGCGCAACCTCGCATTTTCATCGGACTCCGCGGCCAGGCGACGGTTGATCGCCAGTAATTTATCGCGCGATTCGTCATGCTGCGCATCATCGCGCATGCGCTTGTTCTCAGCCTGTAGTATCAGCCTTTGTTCGACTTCTTTGAGCTCGACCAGGGCCAATAAGCGTTCAATCGGCAGTAGAGTCTCAGGCCTGGCCAGTAGTTCCGACAACTGTCGCTGCGCTGCGACGGGGTCGCTCCCGCTGTAGCCGGGAGTCGCCAGCGCGAGGGCATACCGCAGCTTGTTGCTGGTGGTAGGGGTCAGTTCGGCGGCATCTTTGGCCGATTGGAACAATTCCGCCTGGCGTGCCGGATCGCCCTGCGGCAGGCTGCTCATCATTTGGAGCAGGGGAGCGATCGGACTCAAGTCCTGCGAGGCGTGGTCCGGCTCGATGGGAACCGCCGGCTTCTGGCGGGCAAAGGGCCCACCCATGCCGCAGGCGGTGATCCAGCTCGCGACGAATGCGCATGCTGCGATGCGCAACCATTTATGCGGCATGAGCTTTTTCGCGGGATGCTGCCGCCTGCCGCATGGGGAGGCGCACGCGGAAGTGGGCTCCTCCCGCCTTGGCCTCGAGAATTTCAATGCTGCCGCTGTGTGCGTTGACGAATTCGGTCACCACGGATAACCCGATTCCCGTTCCCTTGACATGGCCTCCCTGCGGCGTCTTTCCCTGGTAAAAAGCCTCGAATATCCGATTGCGTTCCTCGGCTGGAATTCCCGGTCCGCTGTCGATGACCTCCAGCACCAGCTGTTCGCGTTCACCGCGCGCATGAATCGATATGGTGCCGCCGCGCGGAGTGAACTTGATGGCATTCGACAGCAAATTGTCGAGGATCAGGCGCACTTTGCCGCGGTCGGCGAGAGGCGTGAGATCTTCGATGTGAACGTCCAGCCGCACGCGCTGCGCGACCAGCGTGAGCTGCTGATTTTCCAGCACGCTCTTGACCAGGGGCCGCAATTTGAATTCGGTGACCTCCAGGCCGACGCTCTTGGCCTGCCAGGCGCTGAACGACAGCAAATTTTCAATGAGCCGCTGTAGCTTCATTCCGTTCTCGCGCAATATTGCCGTGACTTCGCGTTGGCTGCTCTGCAGTTCGCCGACCGCACCGTCCATCAAGAGTTCGGTCCCTTCGCGTATATTTGCCAGCGGAGTCTTGAGCTCATGCGACATATGTCGCAGAAATCGGTTCTTTTCCTGCGCCAAATCCAACAAACGGCCCCGGAGCCATTCCAATTGAGCCGCCAGGCGCTCGAGGTCCGCCGGTCCGCGAATGGCGATGGGTCTGGAAAAGGTTCCGCGCCCAAGTTCGCTGATGGCGCGGTCGATGGCGCGAATGGGCCGGCCGAACAGGTAGGTAAATACGCCCACCACCGACAGTGTCAAGGGTACGAGCAGCAGCGTCTCCCAAAACAGATTGCTCTGCGCACGCTGAGTCGCGAGCTGCAGGCTCGTCAATTCGCGGTCGATCTGTGCGCTGACGCGGTTCGACACATTGGACGCCATTTCCGAGACCTTCGGGAATGCATTGATCAGGTCCGTCATGCGCGCCGAGTTGGGCGCGCTGCGCTTCAATTCCTGTTCCAGCCGGTCGGCTTCGGCCTGGAGCGCCACGGCGTCGTTGTGCGACCCGGCGTCGAGCGGCATGGCGAGCAGCTCGTTGAGAGTGGCGACGAGGCGCTCCTGGTTGCGTGCGTAGACATCGAGCAGATCCGCGCTGCCGATGATCTGATACAGGCGCGCGGTACGCTCGAGTGCGCCGATTTCCTCGAACATGCGCTGATTGTTGCGGGTCCCGCGAACGCCGTGCAGCACCAGCTCTTCGCTGCGCGCCGACAGATGATTCATCTGGACTGCGGCGTTCACGATGGCGAACAGCAGCGGGGCAGCCACGATCGTGAAGCCGATCAGCATCAGGCCGCTCAATGACTTAGGTCGAGGAAATCGCATGGCGGGCATTCTAGCAGCGTGATTCGCCAAAGGAGTGACCGCATCGTACCTGTAGAATTCGGGATATGAACAGTAGTGAAGCACCTTATAGCGAGCTGTCTCCGCAGACCGTGCTGGACGCCATCGAGGCGGTGGGCCACCGCTGCGACGGCAGGGTCCTGGCGCTCAATAGCTACGAAAATCGGGTGTACCAAATCGGGATCGAAGAGGACCAGCCGGTAGTCGCCAAGTTCTATCGCCCGGCCCGGTGGTCGGATGCCGCCATTCGCGAAGAGCACGCGTTTGCCGGCGAATTGGCGGCGCAGGAGATTCCGGTGGTGGCGCCGCTGCTTCGGGACGGTGTATCGCTGCATGTGCATCGGGGGTTTCGCTATGCCGTCTTTCCACGCCGCGGCGGGCGCTGGCCGGAACTCGGAGTCAGCGACGATCGGGAGTGGGTAGGCCGTTTCTTGGGTCGCATTCACGCGGTGGGCCGGGCTGCGCGCTTTGCCGAGAGGACGCGTCTGTCCATGGAAGATCTGGGCCGCAAGGCGCGCGATTTCGTCCTGGACGGCGCCTGGATGCCCGATTACCTGGCGACCAAGTACGCCGATGTCACCGATGAACTGTTGGACGAGGTCGAAGCGCGTGCGGCCGATTGGGGCGGGGCGGTCCTTGGGCGCATTCTCGGCGATTGCCACCGCGGCAATATTCTATGGACGGACTTGGGGCCGCACTTCGTCGACCTGGACGATTGTTTGACCGGACCCGCCGTCCAGGATATCTGGATGTTGCTGTCGGGCGGCCGCCAGGACATGCGCACGGAGCTTCACGATCTACTCAAGGGATACGAGCAATTCCTCCCGTTCGATCGGGGCGAAATCGCGCTCATCGAGCCCCTGCGCGCATTGCGGATGATTCATTATTCGGCCTGGCTGGCACGCCGCTGGCATGACCCTGCTTTTCCCCAGGCCTTTCCCTGGTTTGCCGAACCGCGCTACTGGGAGCAGCACTACCGGTCGCTCGAAGATCAGCTCACCGCGGTCACCGGTCCGCCTCTCGAGTTGTGATTGGCGGCGTATTTGGGGATCATAGCCGGATGAAGACCGCAAGAGTCCTGATGCTCGTCATCTTGGCTGGAGCGAGCGCCTGTCACCAAGATTCAGGGCCTCCTGCTCCTCAGCCCGCACCCAAACCGCGCGTCAGCAGTGCGCCCGTGATCGCGAAAAAAGGGCCGAGCGCGGCGGATTTGACGGCCGGCATGGTACAAGCGGCGAGCCAGGGAAAATCTCAATTGCCCGTCGAACTCAAGTTCGATCTCAGGCAACGGCCTGCGCTGGGCCAAGCGCTCGACATCGACATCGCGGTCGTACCGCAAATCGACGCCGGTCCGGCGAACATCCAAGTGACGGGCGGCGACGGGTTGACCGTTGCGCAGGGCCCGAATCAAATCGATTTTCCCGCCGTCGAGGCGGGGCAGGTGTATCGCCAAAGCGTCAAAGTGACCCCTACGGCGGACGGCGTGCTGTTGCTGGGCTTGACCGTCTCGCTCAAGCATGACGAAATGACCGAATCGCGGGCGTTTTCCATTCCCGTGATCGTCGAGCGCTGAATACTTAAGGCGCGAAACCCCTCGAGGCCCTATAATGGGCGGTTTCCCTCAGGGCTTCACCGTGACTCAGAAACTTCGCAACATCGCCATCATCGCGCACGTCGATCACGGCAAGACCACTCTCGTCGATCAGCTGCTGCGGCAATCCGGAACGCTCGACGCCCGCAAGGACCTGCAAGAGCGGGTCATGGACTCGAATGATCTGGAGCGCGAGCGGGGCATCACCATCCTCGCGAAGAATACGGCGATCACCGGGGGCGACTACCGCATCAATATCGTCGATACGCCGGGACACGCGGATTTCGGCGGTGAAGTCGAGCGCGTGCTCGCCATGGTCGATTGCGTGTTGCTGCTGGTCGACGCCGTCGACGGACCCATGCCGCAGACCCGGTTCGTGACGCAAAAGGCGTTCAAGCACGGATTGCGTCCCATCGTCGTCATCAACAAGATCGATCGCGACGAAGCGCGTCCGGGTTGGGTCTTGGATCAAACCTTCGATTTGTTCGATCGGTTGGGAGCGACCGATGAGCAACTGGACTTCCCGGTGGTGTATGCATCCGCACTGCGCGGCTTTTCCGGCCTCGATTCGACGGTGCGCGAC
>Ga0307470_10001193_pt1 | contig 10508 bp, 17 predicted proteins | sample atmos_gasesAM3C__FD_204565 | JGI IMG/M metagenome (GOLD analysis project Ga0307470, IMG submission 204565) | Hardwood forest soil microbial communities from Morgan-Monroe State Forest, Indiana, United States - atmos_gasesAM3C_05 | ecosystem: Environmental > Terrestrial > Soil > Temperate forest... | reverse complement strand
ATTTCCTGCGCCGCCTCTTCGGCGACGAGCAGCTCCGCCGCCCCGAGGCCGCCGCCGGCGACCGCCGCAACCCCGGCGCCGTCCGCAGCCTGCACCAGCTCGTGCGGGCGTAGGGGTCATTTACACTCGCCCGGGGTTAGTGGGATAATCCCACCATGCCGACCTCGAAAGCAGACACCAAGCGGCGCGTGGTGCTCCCCACGGCAAGACCTGGGGACGTCTTCGAGATCCAGAGTCAGGGTGAAGGCCGGCTGCTCCTGGTGCGCCTCGAGCTTCCAGAGCCAGGTCCCCGGATGAGCATGGCTCGCTGCCTCGAAGCCATCGCCGCCGCACCTTTGCGGCCGAAAATGACCTGGGAGTCGCTGAAGACCGTGACCCGCCGGACGCCCTGAGGCGGCCGCGAGCGTCTTTCCACCTCAGGTTCGTGCCTCGGCAGCCCCGCACGGGCATGAATGCCCGTGCTAACGAGAAGGGGCGCCGGATGAATCCGGCTTTGCGCGAGCAGGACGTCGCCGGTGATCCAGGCCCCTGGGAATCTCCGGCTACGCGCCTGACGCCGACCCATCTACCGATCCCCCGTCCAGGGTTTCGCTTGGCGCAAAGCCGGATTCATCCGGCGCCTTTTTTCTATAGCACGGGCATTCATGCCCGTGCGGGGTTCGCGCCGCCCCGGACTCACGCCCCGGACCCTCACGCCCCGGACCCGCGCGTTGCCAGGCTCCTCCCGCCGCGATAGCATCCGTGGGCTTTGCGAAGCTTCTCGAAGCGTCTCGGCCAAGAGGAGAGGTGCCCGTGGATTTTTCTTTGAGCCCTGAGCAGCGCGCCATCGAGGAGACGGCGCGGGAGTTCGCCCGCCGCGAGGTGGACCCGATCGTCGACGAGATCGACGAGTCCCAGCGCTACCCGCGCGAGGTGATGGACAAGGCCGGCGAGCTCGGCTTCCTGGGCATCCTCTTCCCCGAGGAGTACGGCGGCGCCGGGCTGGGCTACGTCGAGTACGTGCTGGTGGTGACCGAGCTGTCGCGGATCGACCCCTCGGTGGGAATCAGCGTCGCCGCCCACAACTCGCTGTGCAGCAACCATATCTACAAGTTCGGCAGCGACGAGCAGCGGCGGCGCTGGCTCACCCCGCTCGCCTCCGGCAAGAAGATCGGCGCCTGGAGCCTCACCGAGCCCGGGGCCGGCTCCGACGCCGCCGGCACCAGGAGCCGCGCCGAGCGGGTCGACGGCGGCTGGATCTTGAACGGCGCCAAGACCTTCACCACCCACGGCAAGGTGGGCGAGATCTGCGTCGTCTTCGCGGTCACCGACCCCCAGGGGCCCCGCCACCACAACATCTCGGCCTTCGTCCTCGACCAGGGGATGGACGGCTTCCGCGCCGGCAAGAAGGAGAACAAGCTGGGGATCCGCGCCTCCGACACCTCGGAGGTGGTCATGGAGAACTGCTTCGTCGCCGACGACCGGCTGCTCGGCGAGGTCGGCGCCGGCTTCATCCAGGCGCTCGAGATCCTCGACGGCGGCCGCATCTCGATCGCCGCCCTCGGGCTCGGCACGGCGATCGGCGCCTACGACGCGGCGCTCGCCTACGCCAAGGAGCGCGAGCAGTTCGGCAAGCCGATCGCCGAGTTCCAGGCCATCCAGTTCGCCTTGGCCGAGATGTCGACCCGCATCGCCGCCGCCCAGGCGCTGACGCTCGCCGCCGCCGCGGCGATGGACCGCGGCCAGAACGTCAGCCGCCTCGCCTCGGAGGCCAAGCTCTTCGCCGGCGAGGCCGCCGTCTTCTGCTCCGAGCGCGGCGTCCAGATCCACGGCGGCTACGGCTTCATCAAGGACTACCGCGCCGAGAAGTACTACCGCGACGCCAAGATCTGCACCATCGGCGAGGGGACGAGCGAGATCCAGCGCTTGGTCATCGCCCGCCAGCTCCTCAAAGGGCACTGATGCCCGCGCCCGGCCGCGGCGAGCCTCCCAGCCGGGCGGAGAAGCGTCCGGCGCCGCGGCTCGACGAGCTGGTGCCGCGCCTGCTCGCCCGCGAGCCGCGCGCGGTGGCGCGGGCGATCTCGGTCGCCGAGGGCGGCGGCGCGGCGCAGCGCGAGCTCGTCGGCCGCATCTACGGCGAGACCGGCCGGGCGCGCATCCTGGGGATCACCGGACCTCCCGGCGCCGGCAAGAGCACCCTCGTCGACCGCCTCGCCCGCCTCTACCGCCAGCGCGGCGAGACCGTCGCCATCCTCGCCGTCGACCCCTCGTCGCCCTTCTCCGGCGGCGCGATCCTGGGCGACCGCATCCGCATGCAGGGCCACTACACCGACCCCGGCGTCTTCATCCGCTCGATGGCGACGCGCGGCAACATGGGCGGCCTCGCCCGCGCCTCGCGCGACGCCGTCGACTTAGTCGACGCCGCCGGCTTCGACCGCGTGCTGGTGGAGACCGTCGGGGTCGGCCAGGACGAGGTCGACGTGGTGCGCAGCGTCGACACCGTCGCCGTGGTCACCGTCCCCGGCATGGGCGACGACATCCAGGCGATCAAGGCCGGCATCCTCGAGATCGCCGACGTCTTCGTGGTCAACAAGGCGGACCGCGAGGGCGCCGACCGGTCGGTCCGCGACCTCCAGATGATGCTCGGGCTGGCCGCCGAGCATGGCCTCTGGGTGCCGCCGATCGTCAAGGCGGTGGCGAGCCGCGGCGAGGGGGTGGCCGAGCTCGCCGAGGCCGCCGACCGCCACCTCGCCTTCCTCGCCGAGAGCGGCGAGCTCGAGCGGCGGCGGCGCTCCCACCTGCGCCTGCGGGTCGAGACGATCCTCAAAGAGCGGGTGATCCAGGAAGCCGACCGCATCCTCGGCCTCGACCGCGAGGTCGAGCGCGGCTTCGCCGCCCGGCTCGACCCCTACCGCGTCGCCGACCGCCTCTTCGCGGGCGTGGTCCACCCGGAAGGGGTGGCACGGGAGGGGGCGTGATCAAGCCGGCGCCGCTGGCGGCGGGGAGGGAGGGAGGCGCATGATCCAAAAGATAGACCACCTGGGGATCGCCGTGCGCTCGATCGCCGAGGGGCGCAAGCTCTACGAGGCGATGGGGCTCCGCGTCGAGGCGATCGAGGAGGTGCCGGCCGAGAAGGTGCGGGTGGCGCTCATCCCCTGCGGCGAGGCGCGGATCGAGCTCCTCGAGCCGACCGCGCCCGACTCCCCCATCGCCAAGTTCCTGGAGAAGCGCGGCCCCGGGCTCCACCACCTCTGCCTGGCGAGCGACGCCATCGGCGCCGACGACCGGCACCTCCGCGCCGCCGGCTACGAGGTGCTCCGCCCCGAGCCCACCCGCGGCGCCGGCGGCTGCTGGGTGCAGTTCGTCCACCCGCGCTCGGCGGGCGGCGTCCTCCTCGAGCTGGCGCAGCCGCCGGACCCCGCCGAGGGATCCGCTGCGGAGGTGCCGGGGGCGGCGGAGGATGGCGAGCGATGATCCGCCCCGGCGCCCTCGTCATCGTCCACCTGATCAGCCCCACCGAAAAGGTCTGGGGGGTGCTCCAGGACCTGGGGGTCGCCGGGGTGACGCTGCGCGGGATCAGCCTCACGAGCTTCGACGACTGGATGCGCCAGGCCGCGCGGCCGGGCGAGCAGTCGCTCGGCCTCTCGACGATGTTCGTGCCGCTCTTCCGGGTCGAGAAGGTGTTCCTCGACGAGCCGGTGGGCGAGGTCGAGAGCTACCGCCAGCGCTTCGAGCGCCGCGTCGGCATCGCGGTCGAGCGCTACCTCGCGATCGAGGGTGCCGACGACGAGGGCTCGCAGGTCCCCTCGTGATCGTCGTCGACCGAGGCCCCGAGATCCTCCTCGTCACCCAGCCGGACCATGCCCACTTCTCGGGCGAGCTCCTCGGACTCTGGCGGGCGGACGGCCTGCCCGAGCACCCGCGGCGCGCCGAGATCCTCTTCGCCGGCCGCGAGCACGACAACGGCTGGCGCGAGGCCGACGCCGCGCCGCGTTGGGATTCCAGCGGGAATTCCGGGCGCGGCCGGCCGCACGACTTCGTCTCCATGCCGCGCGAGGAGCGGATCGCGATCTGGGAGCGCGGCACCGCGCGCTTCGCCGGCAGCCACCCCTACGCCGCCCTCCTGATCGCCCGCCACGCCCGCGCCCTCCACCGCGACCGCGTTGGCGAGGCCGGCTGGGAGGGCTTCTTCGCCTATCTCGACGAGCTGGAGCGCGGCTTGAGCGAGGAGACCGGCGCCACGCCCGAGGAGGTCGCGGCCGACTACCGCTTCCTCGACCTCGCCGACCTGATCTCCCTCGCCGCCGTGAACGGCGCGCCCGAGCGCTTCTCCCGCCACGGCATGACCGGCCGGCTCGACGGCGGCACGGTCGTCCTCGATCCCTTCCCGCTCGCCGGCTCGACCGCCTTCGCCGTCCCCTGCCGCCGCATCCCCAACCGCCCCTACGCCGGCGACGCCGATTTAGGCGGCGAGCTCGCCGCGGCGCGCTGGGAGACGGTCGCAGTGCGCCTCGCCCCCGAGCCTGCCCAAAAGGAGCCCTCATGTCGACCGAGCTCTTCCGACACCCCGTGAAGCACGTCGCCCTCGCAGCCCTCCTCCTGGCGGCTTGGTCGCCACTGGCCGCGCGCGCCACCGTCATCTACGACAGCATTCCCGCCCCGCTCCCTCCGAACGTGCCGAGCCTGGGGTATCAGGCGACGCAGACCTCCGAGTTCGGCGATCTGATCCAGTTCGCCGGTACGAGCCGCGTGCTGAACCGGGTGACGCTGGCGATGAGCGATTGGGCCCTGGCCGCGGACTACCCGTCGTTCCCCGGGTCTTCCGGCCCGACGTGGAACCATCCGCTCACGCTCAACCTGTACAACGTGGACAACAGTGGACCGAATCCGGCGCCGGGCACGCTGATCGCCACCCGGACGCAGACCTTCGCCATTCCGTGGCGGCCGCCGGCAGACCCGACGTGTCCCGGGGGGACGGCGTGGCGGGCCGGCGACGGCAATTGCTACAGCGGGCTGGCGTTCACGGTCGTGTTCGATTTCACCGGGACCACCGTGCCGAACCAGATCATTTACGGCGTGGCCTTCAACACGCAGACCTGGGGGTACAACCCGATCGGGGCGCCGGGGCCGTACGTATCGCTCAATTTCGGCTTGGCCCAGTCACCGCCCGCGGTGGGCACCAATCCGTTTCCGGATACCGCGTACTGGAACACGCAGACGGCCGGGAACTATGCGGATGGCGGCGCGGGAGGAGTGGGGATCTTCCGCCGTGACACCAACTGGACCCCGTTCAGCGGCGCGGCAACCTTCGAGACGCAGGCCCTGGTCGAGGTCCCCACCCTCTCGCCGTTCGGTCTGTTGCTGCTCGCTTCCTCGTTCGCTCTGATTGCGGTCATGAGATTGCGGCGACGCGTAGCTCAAGGGTAGAGCTACGGTCCTGTAAGCCACCAGCCCCCACGGAGCTATACTCGGCGCCGTCCTAAAGATCCACTTTCAGCACGGAGACGACAGACGGCCATGGGCGCACCCGACCGAAGTCGCGGATTGATGTTCGGTGGCATCCTCCTCTTCCTGCTGGGTCTTCTGACCGGGCTCGCGCTGCCCGCGCTGCCCTACCCGCGCGTCGGCCTCTCGTCCCACCTGACGGGGGTGATGAACGGCATGTTCCTCGTCCTCCTGGGGCTGATCTGGGGACGGCTCCGGCTCGGCCCCCGCGCCGCCACGGCGGCCTTCGGCCTCGCCCTCTACGGTACCTACGCGAACTGGGGCTTCGGCCTCCTCGCCGCGATGCTCGGCACCGGCCGGCTGACGCCGATCGCCAGCGCTGGCCGGATCGGCTCCGCCGGGCGCGAGGCATTGGTCGGCGCCGGCCTCGTCAGCCTAGTGGTCGTCATGGTCGCGCTCTGCGCGCTCCTCCTGTGGGGCCTGCGGCCCGGCTCGGGGTCGGACGCCGCCTGAAGCCCGCGCCGGATAGAGTGGCGGCAAAACCGCCCCCTGCTTCGCACGCCGTGAGCGCTCGGCCTCACGGCTCCGTCACCTATTCCGAGGCCAGTGGCGCGGATTACGTGAGGTATGCACGATCGCGAGAATTGAAGTAACCGCGCCCTTCGAGGCAAAGAAGCCTCGCCGGCCTCCCGCTCCGCCCGGCGAGAGACCCTCAGCCGTTGCGCCATGTGCCCTGGACGATGCGGCTGCGCACCTCTTCCCAGGGAGATCCCGCCTCTGGGTCAGCCTCGAACTCGGCCAGACGCCGATTCAACTCCACTTTCCATTCTTCGGGAAGCGTTACGGCTTCCGGCACGGCCGCGATGCTGTCCCAGATGATCTCGACCAGCCGAATGCGCTCTTCGATCGGCAGCTCCAGAATCTCGGCGACGGAAACGTCTTTCATGGCCGTCAGGTTACCACCACTCTAGTTCGTGGGTTCAGCGGTGAGCTTGAGCTGATCGTGGGGAGCGACGGCCGTCTGTCCATCGCCTCGTCGTCGATGCACAGCGTCTTGCTGTGAAGGCGGTCGACGATTTTGACGGTGGCGGCGCTGGCGCTCAGCTCCGCGAACGCCGCCCTGGCGCTTCGCGGCCGCCCCTCCTCGAGGTTGGCGCGGTCCGTGTAGACCACCACCTCCACGCCGCGGGCGACCGCCCGGGACACGCGTCCGGAGATGCCGTCCGCCGCGAGCGCCGCGGAGGCGAGGAAGGGCGAGACGATGACCAGCCGGCGACGGGCGCGCTCGAAAGCCTGGGCGAGCGCCTAGAGATGGGCGTTAGGCCGCGTCGAGCGTCTCGTACTGCGGCAGGGAGAACGCCTCGACCTCCTGGCCGACGACGCTCGCGAAGAGCTCTCGCGAGAAGCTCCAGAATGCCGGCCAATCCGCCGCCTGCTCGCCAGGCGGGTGCCGGGTGAGGAAGCGGTCGAGGGAATCGATGGAGCCGAGAGCCAGCGAGCCCTCGGGCAGCGGCTCGAGCAGGAAGCGCTGTATCCAGGGGGCTGCACCGGACGGGCACGCGAGATGCCCTTCACGGTCGACGAGGGCGGGAATCCACAGCGGGTTCACCTGCCGCGGCAGGCCCGCGACGTCATAGTCCCTCTCCTGGCGCAGGCGTGAGTGAATCGGGCACAGCAGAACGGAGCGCGCTTCGGAGCCCCTGCTGGAGGCGGCGCCGAAGAGGCGAGCCGTGGTCGCCGGAGCGAGACGGCCGGCGGCGATCTCGGCCCGCGAGCAGGACGCGGTGCCCGGGAGAGGCGAAATGCCTCAAAGCTCGCGAGCCTTGCCTGCTCTGTACTCTGCCAGTGCTTCGCCAATGAGGTCATCGAACTTCCCAGCCTTCGCGTCAGCTTCGATCTGCTGATCCCAGAGGCGGGCGTCCCGCTCGAAGAACCAGGCCCGAAGCTTGGAGAGCTCTTCCGGGGACAGGCTCTCGATCTGCTTTTCCAGCTCTTCGACCGCATTCATGGGACATCTCCTGCGCTGAAACACGTTCGCGTCACAACCATTCTACTCGCCTCATATCCACGGCCTCGACGATCCGTCGGAAGGGCGCCGTTGCCCTCGATCACGACCGAGAAGATCTCGGGCGGGTTGGGGCAGGGGGGAGGACGCGAGATCCACACTCGGGAGATGTTGCGCGGCACGCGGGAGATGTTGCGCGGTGGCAGGGAGACGTCTCCCGCTGCCCGGGAGATGTTGCACGACGCTCGGGAGATGTCTCCCGACGCCCGGGGGTAGTGGGGCCTTACTGTGTTGCTGATCCCGCCAGCCTGAAACCGCAGTACGTTCCCCCCGCAAGGGGGGGCGCTCCCTCCTGAAAACCGAAGCGGCCCCGAGCAAGGGTTGGCGCCTATGCCCGGAGCCTGACCACCCATGGAGGTATTCGCCCCATGAGCAGCTCCCCCGATTCTATCCGTCCCCCGATCGACCTCGCCCGAGTCACCGAGAGAACCCGGCGGCAGCTCTACGAAGCGGTCGCCGACGTCTTCTTTGACCGCGCCGACAACTCCCGCACCTACAGCCCCGAGGAGGCCGAGCTGGCGATCTACCACTTCGCCGGCCGGTGGTTCGCGATCTGGCACGACCTGGACGCCGACGCCGATTTCCCGGAGAGCGTCCGCCGGCAGATCCTCCGCATCCAACGGCATACCGGAGCACCTGGTGGCGATCCCGGCGGGTACGGGCTGGTGTTCGATGAAGCGTAAGCGCGAGCCGAAACCGCCCGAGCCCTGGGCAGACCCGTGGACGGGCTGGTGGTGGCACTCCAGGCCGGTAGCCAAGTCCCTGCACGTCCTGGAGGAGCTGGGGGCGCTGGTGAGCGAGACGGGGCGGACGGACAAGGACGCTCACCACGCCCTCTATCCGTTCTCGGTCTCCATCCGGGTCACGCCGCTGACGCCAGCCCCGTATCCCAAGCTCGACCAGCACGGCCAGCCCTGCGGCGTATACCTGCCCGGCGATGTCTTCATCACCTGTTCACGCCGCGAGCTCCATGCGATCGCCAAAGAAGCGCTCCGGCGCAAGGAAGCCGCCGCCGCCGAGGAGGAGCCTTGAAGGTTGCCCACTTCACCGTCCGCGCGACCATGGCGCAGTCGATCCGCTGGAAACAGGCGGCTGATGGGGAGGGCCATGCAGCGGTCGGCACTTGGCTCGCTGAAGCGGCGGACGCCTACCTGAAGGCCCGCGCGCGGGCTGGACGACCCGTCGCCCTCGCCTGGCACCGTGGGCTCTTCCTGGTGGCGCTGGAGAGCGGCGAGGTGCGGGTACGTGGCTCTGTCTCGCCGCCGTTCGGCACCTTCCGGGGAGACGAGTCAGGGCTCGGCTATCCGGGCTCGAAGCGTTTTACTTTGGTTCACGTTCCGACGCGGCGGATCATCGCCACGATGCGGACGGCTGCGCAATGCCGCTCACTTGGTGCTGAGCTGGCGCCCGTGCTCTTGCGCGAGGATCGAGAACTGGCGGCCGGGATCGTCGCGCGGCACGAGCGCGAAGGTCTCTAGTTTCAAAACCTTCCCTTCCCTTCGACCCCAAGCGGGGCGGTCGGTTCTGGCCGCCCCGCTCAGCCATGCGCAACTCGGGCGTAAATGCGGCATCCAGTGAGCTTTGGGCTGACACTGTTTGCAACACGCGTGTTGGAGAAACCAACAATCGTGTACCAAATTTGGTGGGCGGAAACTACGCTAGGGGCATACCACCACAAAATGTGGGACTTAGCCGCTGGCTAAATCTTCTTAGACTCCCCCGCTATTTCAATGTCGCGACTCTTGACCGTCAGCCGGCGACAGAGTAGAGTGTCGCGCATGGCATCAGATCTGAGGGTTTCAGAGGTAGAGGCAAGCCTAGTGGCGGAGTTAGCCGCTCACCGGGAGAAGCACGACTTCCACGTTGAGCGGGAGCGCCACCATGCCGAGCATGGCGCCCATCACCTCGGCGAGGTGCAGAGGGTCGAGCGCGAGTTGCAGTTACTGAGGTCGATGGTCGCGCGCGCATCCCGGATGGCGGCCGGGGTAGTCGAGGTCGAGGCGGTGCCGGCCCCAAAGAAGACGGCGCACCCGAAACTCACCCTAGCGGGCTCCGTAGCCGCCATGGTCCGCTCCAGGACCCTCCTGGAGATCTTCACGGCCGACGACTTGGTGCCCGAGGTGACGGCGTACTTGGGCGATGCCGTCGAGAGTCCAGTGACCGAGCATCAGGTGTCGAGCGCGCTCCGGCGGATGCTCGCCGCCGGAAAGGAGCTAGAGCTGGTCGCTCCTGGGCGACCCCATCACCCCTCGTCGTATCGCAGGCTCTTAACCGACTGGTCGAAAGGAGGAGGCAATGCTGATCCGAGAGCTTTCGCCGCCACCGTAAACACGAGCGCCGAGGAGTAGGGGCTCCTCGGCGCGGGTGCTGCTCACGGGGCTCGCGGCCCCGCCTACAATACTCTCACAAGAATTATTGTAGCACCGCGAGCCCCTTACTTCAAGAGGGCAGGCTAAATGCCTTACCGCAGCGGTGTTCTGGCCGTACCGCCGGACTGGCTAGCTCGCGCCATGGAGAAGCTCTCCCGGTCGTATTGGGCGCGCTCCGACTAGAGCGAGTCGAGGTTTGGGGGACGGGCTACGGCCCGCCCCCATTCTTTGCCAGCTCGCGCCGCGCCGCGGTCATCAATACCTCTCTCATCCAACTCGACATGTCGCCGGAACCTTTCCGGCGGGCAGCGCTATCCGCGGCCTGGCGGACGAGCTGGTCAACCTCTGAGGTGACACGGACGCGGAGCATCACGTCATGGGTGCGCTCTTGCTTGGGGCGACCTCTGGTAGGCATGGCGCAAAACTATAGCACCAACGGTGCCACAAAAAAACCTCTTGACTGTGGCGCCACTGGTGCTACAATAAATCAAGTCGAGCTGAGGAGGAGAGAACCCGAGAAACCAAACGACCCCGACAAGAGCGCCAACTCTCGCCGGGGTCAAGAATCCGCCAGCCGAAGCCAACGGACTCCGCACCCCGAAGTATGGCACGGCTGGCGATCCCGCGAGGAGATCCGCCATGCAATGCGA
>Ga0307470_10001192_pt1 | contig 10512 bp, 10 predicted proteins | sample atmos_gasesAM3C__FD_204565 | JGI IMG/M metagenome (GOLD analysis project Ga0307470, IMG submission 204565) | Hardwood forest soil microbial communities from Morgan-Monroe State Forest, Indiana, United States - atmos_gasesAM3C_05 | ecosystem: Environmental > Terrestrial > Soil > Temperate forest... | reverse complement strand
GGCCGGCGGTGTCGCCGTGGTCAAGGTCGGCGCTGCCACCGAGACCGAGATGAAGGAGAAAAAGCACCGCGTCGAGGACGCCCTGCAGGCGACCCGTGCGGCACTCGAGGAGGGAGTCGTGCCGGGTGGTGGCGTTGCGCTGCTGAACGCGCAGTCAGACCTCGATCCCGACAAGCTCGACGAGCCCGACGAGGCGACTGGGGCGCGGATCGTGCACCGCTCGCTCGAGGAGCCGGTCCGTCAGATCGCCGAGAACTCCGGCCTGGAGGGCTCGGTCGTCGTCAACAAGGTCCGTGACCTGAAGGCCGGCGAAGGCCTCAACGCGGCCAACGGCGAGTACGGCGACCTGATCAAGGCCGGCGTGATCGACCCGACGATGGTGACCCGGTCGGCGTTGCAGAACGCCGCCTCGATCGCCAAGAACATCCTCGTAACCGAGGCGATCATCGCCGAGCCGCCCGAGAAGGACGGCGCCGGCGGTGGGATGCCCGGTGGCGGAATGCCGGACATGGGCGGGATGATGTAGCCACGCCTCCCAGGCGTATGCTCGCCTCAACAGGCGAGTGGCTTTGCGAGGGGCCCGGGAGACCGGGCCCCTCGTCTTATGAGGTGGCGGGAACCGGTTTGCCTTTGGGTGGCTTGGGTGGCAGCGGCGGCAGGGTGCCGGCGTTGTATTCGGCTTCGGTAAGGAACGTGGCGCGGCGAATCTTCAGGCGCAGGGTGTTGGTCGTGCGCGGGTAGAGCTTCAGGTCGTAGGGGTTGTAGCCGGGGCCGAAGCCGGTGTAGTAGACGAGCATCCGCACCCGGGGGCGTTTGACCACCCAGGAGATCAGCTGTTTGGCGAATCGCGGTTCGTCCTCGCCGTAGACCGCCCACTCGGCGATCGCGATCGGCTTGCGCCTCCACTGCTTGCCGGCGAAGAAGCGGTTGAGGTCTTTCCAGACGGGATACTGGGAGTAGAAGTCGGTGCCGGCCCAGTCGACCCAGCGGCTGCCAGGCCAGTAGTTGCCGGGGAAGTTGCCCTTCACCCGTGGCGAGCCGCCGGGCAGGGGGCTCCAGATGATGCTCACCGGCGCCGCAGGCAATTCGGTCGGCGGCGGGCCTTTGGTCCGCGCGACTGGGGGCAGGCCGATTTCCGCCAGGGTCGCGTTGATCCCTTCCAGCGTGTTGCCACCGCGCACGATCGCCGCGATCCGGCGGAAGGCTTGCTTGTACCAGCCGGTCGTGTGTTCGCCGCCTTTCTGGCTGCCGTCGCAGTTGACCGCCGACCAGGCGTTGAGGCAGCGATTGGGCTCGCCGAGGGGGCGGATGTAGGCAAGCACGCCTTTTTTGGCGAGGAAGTCGTTGAGCTGCAGGAGGTAGTCGTCGCCCGCACCGAGCGCGATCTGCTGCGGGGTGATCTTCTCGGCCAGCGTCTGGTCGTCGATCGTGGAGATGTGGATGATCGGCCGCGTACCGGTTTCGCGCCAGCGTTCGTAGGCCTTGTTGAGGCTGTTCCCCCAGGGGTGGAAGGTCTCCAGCAGCGCCGGGTGCTTGCCGCCGAGCAGTTCGGTGAATTCGCCGAACTCCTGCGTCGAGCCACGGTCGCTGACGCCCCAGAAGACGCTTGGCTTCGGGGGGACCAGGGTGATCGCCGAAGCCGGCACGGGGGCAACGGCCGCGATCGTCGCCGCCAGCGCGACAGCGCTCAGCGCTGCTCTAGGTCTCCGCCAGGACATCGCCCATCCTTCGCGGCGCGACGCCCAGCTCCTCGGCATCGGCCGTGCCACGCTCGCTCGTCATCGCTATCTCCATCAGCTCTGCCTCCTCCCAGGTAGCGAACACGGCCTCGCCGAAAACGGAGCGGAGGCCGATCAAGCCGGCGCGGACGATGGGCAGCGGAACGTGGACGAGCGGGCGGGGGCGGCCGGCGACGCGGCTGACCAGGTCGGACATCTCGTCGTAGCTGAGAGCCTCGGGCCCGGCCAGCTCGTAGCGGTTGCGGCCGTCGCGGTCAAGCGCGGCGACCACGCAGCGGGCGGCGTCCTCGGCCCAGATCGGCTGGAAGCGCGCCCGGCCGTCGCCGGAGACCGGCAGCGCCGGCAGGAAGGAGAAGCGGCGCAGCAGCGTCACCCAGGGATCGCTGCGGTCGTAGACGATCGAAGGGGCGAAGACCGTCGTCTCCAAGGGGGAGGAATCGACGGCCTGCTCGGCCAGCCACTTGGCGCGGAAGAAGCGGGTGCGCTGTGCGGCCGCCGCGTTGAGCGCGCTGAAGAAGACGAAGCGCTCGACGCGGCTGCGCTCGGCGGCGCGCAGCAGTCGCACCGTCGCCAGCCCGTTCAGCTCCTCGATCCGGTGCGGCGGCTGGTCGCGAATCGTCGCCGCCAGGTGGATCACCGTGTCGACGCCGCGCAGCGCCTGCCGCACCAGGTAGGGATCCGACATCTCGCCGAGGTCGCCGAGCGCGATCTGCACGTCGACCCGGTGCGCGCCCAGCCGCCGCGGCTCGCGAACCAGGCAGCGCACGTCCTCGCCCCGCTCCAGCAGCAGCGGCAGCAGCCGTGAACCAATGCTTCCCGTTGCCCCCGTCAGCAGCAGCACGTCCACATCATCCCTAAAATGTGCATTCGCGCTTGGCGGGGCCGACTACCCGCCGGGCACCGCAAAGTCGACCCAGGAGAAAAGCTTCGAATGACCTACGTCATCGCCGAGCCGTGCATTGGCCAGAAGGACAACTCGTGCGTCGAGGTCTGTCCGGTGGACTGCATCCACCCGACCCCGGATGAGCCCGACTACGACTCGGTAGAGATGCTCTACATCGACCCCGACGAGTGCATCGACTGCGATGCCTGCGTCGAGGCCTGCCCGGTCGACGCCTGCTTCGCCGAGGACCAGCTCCCCGCCGAGTGGGCCAAATACGCCGAGATCAACGCCGAGTACTACAAGAGCAAGGCTTCTGCGTAATTATTTTCCGCTTGCTCAAGCCGTTTGCGGGCGACTATCGGGCGTAGCTACTCGTCGTAGCCTTCGTAGCCCCCCGTCCCGTGGGTCTAACGAAACGACATCGTGGGTCGCATTGCTTGAGGGCGGACCGTCGGGGCTCGGGGTGCGGCTTGACCGCGTGAAACCACGCATGGTGTTGCATACTGCCCGCTCATGGCTAACGTCTTTGAGCCGAACTGGGATGAAGAGCAGGATCGGCCGCCGTTCTCCTGGCTGCGAGCCCGGCTTGGCCGACAAGCGGGCTCAGATCGACTCGGTGCATCGGTGTTCGAGCTTCAGCCCGGCTCCTCTAGCTTCCCGCTCCACATCCACCATGCCAACGAGGAGCTCCTGGTGGTCATCTCCGGCCAGCCCACGCTCCGCACGCTGAACGGTGAGCGACAGCTTGAAGAAGGTGAGTTGGTCGCCTTCCCGCCTGGCCGTAGCGGCGCCCACAGGATCGACAACCGCGGTGGGCAGCCGGTACGTGTGCTGATCGTCAGCACGATGATCGCTCCGGAGGTCAACGAGTACCCCGACTCAGGCAAGGTTTGGGTGCGGACCTTCCCACCGGGTGCTCCGCGACCCGAGGAGGCGGTGGACATCCTCGTGCGCCCGGGGGACGAGCGTGCCGACTACTTGGATGGCGAGGCATAGAGGAACCCGTAGGGGGCTGCCACAAAGATGCGCCTGAGACTGATGAGGAGACTCAGCGCCACATTTTGTGGAAGCGGTTCAGGGCTCTAGACCGAGGTCGGCCCGAACAATTGACGCAAGAGCAAGGGCCAGCGCCTGAAGTAGGCTCTCGGTTGCGTTGGAGGTTCGTGTCGCAACCGAGCGTGATATCGACGGGATCACCGCGACGCTCACCGCCGCATTCGAAGCCGATCCGCTGTGGAGCTGGGCCTTTCCGCGCGAAGGACTCGCCGATCTCTGGCGCATGCTGGTCTCGAGCGCACTGCGCTATTCGTGGGTCTGGGTAGCAGACGACTACGCGGCGGCATCGGTCTGGATTCCGCCCACGGGGACTGAGCTGACCGAAGCGGAGGAGGCATCGCTCGGGCCGATGCTCGACGGTCTGGTCGGCTCGCGCGCAGCCGAGATCCTGACGCTTTTCGAGCGTTTGGACGACACCCATCCGGATGGACCGCCGCATTACTATTTGAGCCTGCTCGGCACGCACCCGGGCCATCGCGGCAAGGGATTGGGAATGGCCTTGCTTGCCGACAATCTCGCCAGGATCGACTCCGAGGGGATGCCGGCCTATCTGGAGTCGAGCAATCCCGCGAACGATCGCCGCTACGAACGCCTCGGCTTCGTGCGAGTTGGCGAGTTCCAGCGGCCTGACGGACGGTTGACCTGCTCGACCATGTGGCGCGAGGCGTGCTGATCTTACGGGATCGGGCCGAACAGTCGACCCGGTTACCTAGCCCTGGACGACCGGCAGCGGCGTGCCGCTGACCGGCGGTGCTTCGGCCGGAGCCGGGGTCGCCTGCAGGACGGGCAACTCCTGCGGCGTGGCGGCAATGATGCCGCGGGCGGCTTGGCGGATCGCCTGCGAGGCGGGCGAGTCCGGCTCGGCGGTGGAGAGCGGGGAGCCATTGTCGGCGTGCTCGCGCAGCGGCTCGGAGAGGGGAACCTTGCTCAGCAGCGGTATGTCGAGCTCGTCGGCGAGGAGCTGACCGCCACCCTCGCCAAAGATCGTGAAGCGCTCTCCGTCGGGGGTGGTGAAGCCGGACATGTTCTCGATCACCCCGAGCAGCTCGAGGTCGAACTTGACTGCCATGTCGGCGGCCCGCTTGGCCACCGTCTGCGCCGCCGGCTGCGGGGTCGTGACGATCGCGAACTTCGCCTGCGGGAGGAGCTGAGAAAGAGTCATGGAGACGTCGCCGGTTCCCGGTGGCAGGTCGAGCAGCAGGTACTCCAGCTCGCCCCAGGCGACATCCTCGAGGAACTGCTGGATCGCCTTGTGCAGCATCGGCCCGCGCCAGACGACAGCCGAGTTCTCCTCGACGAAGAAGCCGATCGACATCACCTTCACTCCGCCCGCCGATTCCAGCGGCAGGATCTTGCGCTCGCCGTTGACTTCCGGTTTGCGGTTGACGCCGAGCATGCGCGGGATCGAGTAGCCGTAGACGTCGCAGTCGAGGGCACCGGCCGGGTGACCTTCGGCGGTCAGCGCCGCGGCCAGGTTGGCGGTCATCGTCGACTTGCCGACGCCGCCCTTGCCCGAGGCGATGCAGATCACGTTTTTGACCTGAGCCAGAGCGCCCTCCGGCAGCTTGCTGCGGCCGAGCGTCTGCTGGAGGCTGCCTTTCTCCTCATCGGAGAGGACGTCGAAACCGACCGCGACCTCGGTCACCCCGTCCAGCGCAGAGATCTGTTGGGCGACCGCCTGTTCGAAGTGGGCGCGGATCGGGCAGCCCGCGGTGGTCAACGAGACGACGACCTCGACCCGGCCCGTCTCTTTGACGTCGATTGAGCGGACCATTCCCAGCTCGACGATTGAGCGGCGCAGCTCGGGATCGATGACGGCGCGCAGCTTCTCGGTTATCTGATCCTGGCTTGGAAGTGGCATCGCGGGCATTTTCGCAGAGCCCAGGTCCGGGCATCGCGCCGCCCCCCGGCCAGACATCCGTCCGCCGGGGGGAGAGAAGCAAGGGGCTGGGCTCTTGGGCCTCCATCTGCAACGCGATCGAAGGAGGGCGGATGTCGGGGACGCGCGGGGGGCTGGGACGGATCTTGGCGATGGGGATCGCGCTGGCGCTGGCGGTTCTGCTGCTCGCGGCGCGGGAGGCGACTGCGGGCAAGTACTCAGTTGCACAGTGCGGCTGGCATCTGGACGCCGATGCGAGCTGGGCCGACAGCACCGGCGGAGCCAAGTTCCGCCAGGACGCATGGTGCGCAACCCCAGCCGGCGCCGACCCCTTCGACGGCGCCCACATGAAGAGCTTCACCAAGGGCGGCGCCACCATCTCCGGCACCCGCTTTGCCCGCTGGCGCTGGGTGGCCCCCCCGGGCACCGGCATCACCCGTGTCAGCGGCACGTGGTGGCATGCCCTACACGACGGGATGGAGCAGCGGATCGGCGTCGGCACCTCGAGCGGCGGTTTCGACCCGTTCATTGCCGCGGCCGCTACCGACGTGAACCTGCGCGACTTCACAGCTGGCTTCTCGACCCCGCAGCCGGCGCTGGAGGATCGGCTGCTCTGCGCCAGGGCGGAGAGCAAATGGTGCTCGATCGAACCGGACTCCTGGTCGGCCGTGCGGGCGCTGACGATCACCATTCAGGACGATGTCGGTCCGGGCGCCTGGGTCTGGGGCGACCTGACGGCGGGGGGCTGGCGCCGGGGATCGCAACTGGTCATGTTCTCGGGCGTCGATGACGGCAGCGGCGTTCGCTTCGGCGAGACCCTGCTCGATGGCAACCGCATCTCGCTCTTCGAGTACCCGTGCGCGAAGGCAATGATCAGCGGTGAGTGGCGTGGAACCCGGATGCAGCCCTGCGGTACACACGGCGCCGACGGCGCGATGATCGACACGACGCGTTTCAGCGACGGCAATCACAGCCTGCGGCACTGCACGACCGACTTCGCCGGAAACGTCGGCTGCACTGGGGACCAGACCGTAGCCATCGACAACAACCCACCGGCTCACCCGCGCAACCTCGTCTTGGCCGGTGGCGATGGCTGGCGCCGGATCGACAACTTCGATTTCTCTTGGGGCAATCCGGATCAGGGTCCCGCCAGCCCGATCGGCGGCGCCTACTGGAGAATCACGGGGCCCGCGGGCTACGACACCGGTGTGCAATTCGCTGCCGGGCGCAACCTCGCCGCGCTCGCCGACCGGGCTCTTCCCCGACCGGGCGTCTACGTCTTCCACATCTGGCTGCGCGACGAGGCCGGCAACGCCAACTCCTCTTCAGCGATCGATATGACGATGCGGCTCGACGACGTGCCGCCGGGCGTCGCCTTCGAGCCGGCCCCGAGCCAGCCCGGTCCCGATCTGCCGCAGACCATCGCCGCCAAGGTGAGTGACGGCCACTCGGGTCCGGCAAAAGGCGCGATCGAGTACCGGCGCCTCAATGCCGAGCGCTGGCTCGAGCTGCCGACAAAAGTCGAGACGGGAGATGAGCCAGGAACCGCGCGGCTGATCGCCTCTGTGCCGCAAGGCATCGAGCCAGGCACATATGTATTCCGCGCCGAGGCGAATGACCTCGCCGGCAACACTGCGTCGACCACGCGACGGGCCGACGGCACCGAGATGGCGCTGCGCAAGACGCCACCCCCGGTGGGTCCAAGCCGTCCGGCGGCGGCACAGGGAGATGCATCTCGGTTGGCTCCGCAAGCGAAGACCCGGCTCTTTGCCAAGTTGCGCTGGCGCCACCATCACGGCTCTCAGGTCACGGTGCCATTCGGTGCTGCCGCTTCCCTCTCCGGCCGCTTGCTCAACGCTGACGGCGCCGGCCTGGCTGGTCGGCGGCTGCGGGTCGTCTCACGCCCCTCGCGCGGCGCACTGTCACGGCGCCAGTTCGACTCGGTTGAGACAGGTGCTCACGGCGGGTTCAAGCTTGCACTGCCTCCCGGCCCGTCGCGTCGCGTCACCGTCTCCTACGCGGGAGGGTCGGGGTTGGCTGCGGCGCGCCGCCCGGCTCTGGCGCTGCGGGTGCGTGGGGCAGTGACCCTCAACGCCGCCCCACGCAGTCTCCTCACGGGCCAATCGGTGCTGCTTTGGGGGCGCGTCCGCACCCGCGGGGCGCCCCTGCCGCGGCGGGGCAAGCTGGTCGCGATCCAGTACTACGAGGACGAGGCACGCCTCTGGCGCCCGGTGCTGGTGACGCGCAGCGATCACGGCGGCCGCTTTCGCGCTCGCTACCGCTTCCGCTACATCGTCGGCACGGCGCGGATCCAGCTGCGCGCCGTGGCCCTCGCCGAGGAGCGCTGGCCCTATGTTCCTGGCGCCTCGCGCCCGGTCGCGGTGCAGGTGAGGGATCGGTAGGGTGATCGGCCATGTCACAGGCCACGTTCCACACCAATGCCGGGGAGATCGTGCTCGAGCTGCACGACTCCGACGCCCCGAAGACCGTCGAGAACTTCCGCAAGCTAGCCGCCGATGGCTTCTACGACGGCTTGATCTTCCACCGGGTGATCTCCGACTTCATGATCCAGGGCGGCTGCCCGGAGGGAACCGGCCGGGGTGGCCCCGGCTACACCTTCGAGGACGAGATCAATGAGCACAAGATCGTCCGCGGCGCGCTGGCGATGGCCAACGCCGGTCCCAACACCAACGGCTCGCAGTTCTTCATCGTCACCGCCGAGGCAGCATCCTGGCTGGATGGCAAGCACACCGTCTTCGGCACCGTCACCTCGGGGATGGAGACGGTCGACGCGATCGAGTCGACCGCGACCGACGGTTCGGACCGCCCGCTCGAAGAGCAGAAGATCGAGCGCGTCGAGCTCTCCGAGTAGGGCTCAGCGCCCGCTCGGGGCGTTGGGTGCGGCTCCCTGGCTGCGCCGTTCCCTTCGCCGCTGCAGTCCTTCGCCCGGTCGCCAGAGGCTGACCAGGCCGGCCACCAGGGTGACGAGGAAGATCTGGCCGAGCATCATCTCCAGTCCCGAGACCATGCGCCCCACCTGCCCCGCCGGCACAAGGTCGCCGTAGCCGGTGGTGGTCAGCGTCGTGTAGCTGAAGAAGAGGAAGTCGTTGCCCGTCACGTCCGTCGCCGCGCCGAAGAAGCCGCCGCCTTCTATCCGGTCGATCAGGCCGTAGGTCCAGGTGAAGAGGATGCCGAGCGTCGTGTAGACGCTGATCGCGCCGAGGATCGTGCGGGAGGAGACGTCGCCGGAGGAGACGACACGGCGCAACACCGCTGCCATCGCAACCGCCAGCAGGCCGATCTCGATCACGTTGGCGGCGTTGAGCCAGGGCCGGCCGCCGGTCGCAGCCGAGACCACGGCGAAGAGGGTCGCCAGCAGCGCCAGCATCAGAGCGCGCCTGACGAAGAGCGGTCGCGCGTGCGAGCTGGTCAGCGCTACGACTGAGGTCGCGCCGGTGACGATCGTCAGCAGGACGGCGGGCCAGCCCCGGTTCGACATGACGGAGGCCAGCACATAGGTGAGGAGGACCAGCAAGAGGACCAGCCCGAAGGCGTCGCTGGCGCGCTGGGCGCGTCGGCGCCACCGCTCTTGGTTCATCCCCGCTAGTTCGGCCGCTGCAGTGTCGATCCTGCCGGATTGGGCGATCGTTCGCACGCTGGGCGGGGCCTCGCTAACCTAGTCTTCACTAGGATGGGACGCGACGACTTCTACGCCTCGCCTCTCGGCGTCGCCTACAGCGCTTACATGGAGCGGCCACGCCTGAGCAGCCGGATCAGCCGGCTTGTTTGGGGCGGCGACACCAAGCCTTACTACGAGTGCATGGCGGCGCCCGCTGAGGTGCCGGAGGGCGGCACGATCGTCGATTGCCCCTGCGGGGCGGGCCCGGCTCTGCGCGCCATCCCGGCGACCGGCGCGATCGACTACGTGGGGGTCGATCTCTCACCGTCGATGATCCGCCGTGCTCGCGAACGCGCTGCTACCCGAGGTCTTACCGGCGCTGAGTTCGTCGAAGCCGACGCAGCCGAGCTTCCCGTCGGCTCGGCCAGCGCCGACCTCTTCTTCTCCTTCTGGGGGCTTCACTGCTTCGACGACCCCCAGGCGGCGACGGTTGAGGCTGCGCGAGTGCTCAAGCCCGGCGGGCGCCTGGTCGGGTCCTCTTTCGTGCGAGGGCGGGACAGCCTGCGCCAGCGCCTTCTGATCCGTCCCCATACGGGCGACTTCGGCCCCCTCGGCACCCAGCCGGAGATCGAATCCTGGCTCGGCGCGGCGGGCTTCCAGCTGACCGACGCCAAGCGCTCCGGCCCGCTGCTCTTCTTCGAAGCACACGTGCCTGGCTGAGAGGCATCAGCGGAGGGGGTGGGATTCGAACCCACGAGACGCCCTAAGACGCCTAACGGCTTTCAAGGCCGCCGCATTCAACCGCTCTGCCACCCCTCCGAGCGCTCAGACGATGTGTCGATGCTAGCTGCAAATGTATGGCCAGAAAGGCATGGAGTAAAAGGGACCTGACGGTGATTGGATACCGGTTGTGCGCCGCCTGCTCGTCCTCGCTTCGACGATGGTCTTCTTCGACGTCGCTTTCTATGCGGCGATCGCTCCGCTGCTGCCGGACTACGCCGCCGACTTCGGCCTGAGCAAGGCTCAGGCCGGGATCCTCGCGGCTGCCTACGCGGCTGGGACGCTGCTCGCCTCGTTGCCGGCCGGGCTCGTCGCGACCTGGGCCGGGCCGCGCCGCACGGTGATCGGCGGGCTCTTGCTGCTTGGCATCTCCAGCCTCGTCTTTGGCCTCGCCGGCAGCATCGCCCTGCTCGACGGCGCGCGCTTCGCCCAGGGTGTCTCGGGTGCGCTGATCTGGTCGGGTGCGCTGACCTGGCTGATCACGGCCGCCCCCCCGGAGCGGCGCGGCTCGGTGATCGGAACCGCGCTCGGCACCGCCGTGGCCGGCGCCTTGATC
>Ga0307470_10001191_pt1 | contig 10526 bp, 13 predicted proteins | sample atmos_gasesAM3C__FD_204565 | JGI IMG/M metagenome (GOLD analysis project Ga0307470, IMG submission 204565) | Hardwood forest soil microbial communities from Morgan-Monroe State Forest, Indiana, United States - atmos_gasesAM3C_05 | ecosystem: Environmental > Terrestrial > Soil > Temperate forest... | reverse complement strand
GATGTCTAGAGCGTAACCATCACCTACAGCTAGAGGGGAAACAGCTTGGAAAAAGTAATTAGCCTCTGTAGGATCACCGCCAAAGAAGTGATACATGAATGGTATCTTGCCAGCCTTAATAGCGTTGGCGTAGTTATTGTCTAGCTGTGAGTCTAAGTAAAGACGTGTAGTGACACCATCACCACCCGAGGCTTTCATCATAACCATAGGGTCAGTGTTGGCTGCCATGTTGTAGTTTCCTTGAGCGTAACTTAAATCTTTAAAGGGCAACATTACTTATCCTTACTTAATCCTAAATGTTCGTGAATTTCTTTAGTGTGTCGCATGTGTTCTTCAAGTTTTCTAAGCCATTTACGACCTTTCCAAAACCACAGGACTGATCCAGCTACAATACCAGCTACCCAGTTAGGCCAGACTGGTTGGTAAATGTCTTGATAGACCCAGTGATGTAAGAAATTAATCATTTAGCCTCCTGGATGGTAAAACAAGCTTGAGCCTCTGTGGCTGTGCCTGTTGATGGGTTAAGACTAAACAGACATTTGACTGAATTTCTTAAGTCACTATCTTGGGTGTTTAGTTTAGTGATAATAATTTGTTGGGTTTGAACATTGGAATTATGACTAGAAGTTATAAGTTGTTTTATCTCTTGGCCATCATGATAAGCAAAATAGCTAGTCAACAGTGACGCTATAAATACCAAAAGTAGAACCACATATAAAAGTCTTTCGATTGTTGATTGCATTATTTTCAAGGCTTTATCCATTTGTTAGTTATTGCTTGCAGTATTACGAATAAAACAACGTAAGCTATAGTCTGTAGAATAAAAAACTTCGTAGTTATAGTGGCTTCTTGCCTAGTGTTATTAACTACAAAGTCATTCATTCTTTTCTCGAGAGCGGTCAGTCGTCCAGCCTCAAGTGTGGTGAAGTTACCTCTTAACTCTGCTACTTCTTTCTTAAGATCTGTAATGGCAGTTTGCATATCACTTTTAACCTCAAGTCTAAGGTGGTCAATTCTGTCGATAATATCTGTGTTAGTGGTCTTGCCATTAGACATTATTTTTTAGCTGCTTTCACTTTAAGTTTGTTGACTTTCTTCATATACTTGGAGCGTTCTTTAACGTCTTTCTTGTGAGCTTTAGCGTGTGATTTGTTATAAGCTACGTCTATACCTTTTTTGGCTTGCTTAGTATGATCAGAAGCTTTCTGTTTATCGAGCTTGATCTGAGCCTTCAAGTGTTTAACACTTAGAGCTTTGCCTGGTTTGGTAGTCGGTTTACGACCATAGCTTTTAGCCACTACTTTCTCCTTTTACGTCCAGCAGCAGCCATGCTTGCCATCTTCTTGGCTCCGTATTTTTTACGGCCAACAGCAGCAGCAATAGCAGCTCCCTTCTTGCCACCACCAGCAGCTTTAGCTACTTTAGCGAACCTGCCCCCACCGCCCAACTTCATGGATTTTCCAGCCATTAGAAACCTCTATCAGTTTTTTTCCAAGGTTTATTCTTTGGGCCTGGCATTGGTCTTACTGGTAAATTTCTTGGATCTGCCATTAGTAACTCCCCGATCCACCTTTAAGGTTTGGATTAGCAGCTAAAGCTTTACCACCTTTGGGCTTACCTGCTGGTTGAGGTGTAACGCCACTCATCTTACCCTTTGAGGCTGGACCGTTTCCGCTTCCGCCTGTCAGTGACTTTCCCCCGCCTTTCTTTGTCATTTTCTTTCTCCTTATTAAACTTATTAATAGCACTGGTTAGTGCTCCTAACGACATACTGTAGTAATGAAAGTTACATAAGTCCACCATCAGACCAGCAACTAGACGTGTATGGTTCTTAGTACTTCCGCACATAAAACACTTCTTAGCTTCTGGGTCTATTGTAAACTCAAATTCATCTCTATCTTCCATCTCATTGATAGGTACTTCTCTTTCACTAACTAGAAGACCATCACGCATATAGCGAACGATCCCATCTTTTCTTTCTACTCTTTTATATATAGCCATACTATCCTTTCTTTGCTGATGTTTGAGCTTGTGCTGCTAATGGGCTTGATGCTAGTGTACCACCGTAAGCAGTCGGGTTATTCTTAAGATTAGTTCTAGCAGTACGTACTAATTTGCCTGGGTTAATTATAGCTGTGTTCATTAAATAGCCTTGTAGAAGTGGGTCAAGGTACTGAGCACCACCACTGGTGATCCAAGGCTTAAGCGCTTGTAAAAGTTTCTGATTATATTGTGCAGCTTCTTGATGTGCCTTAGCTTCGTCACCTTGGTTAATAGCCGTCTGTACTGCGTTGGAAGTCTTAGTCTTTTGTTTAGACAGACCCCCGACCAAATCGAAGAACTGAGTATCAGCCTGTACTCTTTGTGGCGTAGCCCCACTAGCTTGTAGCTCCTGTAAGTAGGTCTGTCCCTCAATCGGCGCATACTGAGGATTGTAAGTCGGTGATACATGAAAGCCTACAGTATTAGCTATAGCAGCTGGAATGTTTTGGTTACCAGCTATAGTAGATTCTGCCTGTGATGCTGGAATTGGTAGAACACCAGCAGCTAAATTACCAGCGGTTTCTCCTGGTGATACTGGCCTACCGTAGTAATCATGCCCATATATAGGTTGGCCAGAGAAGTTACGATTAGTGGCTAGTTGCTCTAGTTCACTAGGTACAGCAGCAGCACGAGCTGTGAAGAAGTCCTTAGTTGGGTTCATGGCGTTCTTGCCCTGCGAAATATTACCAGCAGTTTGAGCTATTGGTTTAATGAACTCTGAGGCTTGAGTTTCTGGTAACCCAACATTGTAGTTACCAAACTTGAACTGTGGGTTAATGCTCTTGTATATAATATCCTCAGCTATCTTAGATGGGGGCTGTCCTTTAAACTCTCCACCTGCTGCCCCTAGAGCTGTAGCAGCACCAGCAAATAATAATGCTTTACCAAATACTACTTGTCTAGCTAAGTTACCGTCTGTACCGCCTTTAGTAAAAGCATCAGCTAGAGTCTTTAATTGTGATTCTGTGTAGTCTGTGGCTAGTAGGGCTCGTGATACTACTCGAAACTGTCTAGGCGTAAGCCCTTGAATGGCTCGATTCATGCCACCAAATTCTTTATTGATTTGCTTGCTCATCTTAGTGGCATACTGAGCGTCTTCTGTTGACATATTCTTAGGGTCAATACCAGCGTCAGTTAATTTTTGTTGTAAGGTAACAAGTTTCATCATCGGAATTTGTCTACCAAAGGTTAGTTCATGAAGTTGTTTAAGTACTGGTGCTTCACCAATTTTACCTTGTGCCCCAACGTCTTGAGAGATACCGAAACGATTGTACTCAAGTCCACCTAGGTCAGCAGCACGTAAGATACCAGATTGGTCTAATTCACTCATACGCTGTGCCATATATTTAGGGCTAAATGTGGCTGCTATAACGTGCCCAGCATCACTCATCCCCTGTGGAGTAAATAGTTTACCACTGACTAACTGTTGACCTATATAACTACCAGCTACGTTGAAACTGTGAAATAATCCACCACCAAGTTTAACGGCTTTAAGTTCTGAATTAGCGGTATCGTAAATATTTGCTGCTTTATTAGTGACTTCTGGAGCTGGAGCACGTTTATTAATTTCATCTGCAATAGCAGCAGGTAGTGAGATCTTACCACCACCAGGTATTTGGAGCTGCTTATACACGCCAGTCTGATCTGCACCTATAGTACCGATCTTAATTTGTCCTGGATGGGCTTCTTCAAAACCCTTAGCTAAAGCTAGTTGCTTAACTTGGCCAGACTTAACATCTATATCGTGAGCAAGCTCATCTTTAAAATTATCAAATGACCTTTCGTAACCATACTGTTGTAGCTCTTCGTCAGTAAGATTGCCTCTTGAAAAACCTTGACCTGGTTTATTGGGTAAGTTAACACCTGATACATCTTCTGGGTTATTAGACCCAATCTTCTGTACATAGCGAGTAAGGAAGTGGTTTTGTCGGTAGGCTACTTGCATATTTAATCCACCTGACCCAATTCCCTGCGTGAGGTCATCATACTGTTTTACGGCATTAGCAGCTTCTATAAAATCAGATGGCTTGTCAGCTTGGTTAGCAGCTAGGTCTGCAATTTGTTGTGGAGTCTTGTCACGTAGTTGATTTAGTAGAGCAGCATCTTTATCAGATAAATTATTAACTAGAGTTTTAGCTTGTTCGCCTTCACGCTTAACGGCATTCGTAGCTGTAGTAGCGTTATTGATAGGGGCTTCGATATCTCCCTCGGCTACTGGCTTTATTAAATTAGAACCTTCTTCAAAACGTGGGTTGAGTGAAGCGTTAATCTGACTCTTGTTTAATGGTATACCACTGTCTCCACTGGTTGCTCGTTGGTAAGCTTCTTGGGCTTGTTTGTAAGTAGCTCCACTACTTTCCATATATTTATTTAAAGCATCAGTGACAGTCCCGCCAGTATTTAGAACATGTTGAAGATCTTGTTGAGCACCTAAAGTATTTAGATGTGTGTTGGTTGTATTCTCGCCTGGCGCATTAAGGAAAGCTTCTGGTGTTTGGTTAGCTGATTGGAATAATGATTGTTCCTCAGCAGTCCCCTGCTCTGCCACCTGTGCTGGTGTGTTTATGTCGCTGGTAGGTGTTGGGGGTTCAATTGGGAGCGGGGCAGGGGAGGGAACATTTTGCGAACTTATGTTCGGATTTAGTTTACTTTGCATATCATTCTTAACTACACCCTGAACAATATTAGGGTCTTTAGTTTGGGATGCTAAGGTAGGTGCTACATCCCTGGCTACGTTAGGTCCAACTTCTTTTTCTAATGTTTTTTTAATTTCATTCGGATCTTCTGACTTAGCTACCTTGTTTGCAGCTTCGTCACTAAGCGGGTTGCCTCCCCCAGTTTGGTCTTGTAGCACACCAGAATTAGCTACGTCTTTAATAGCTGCACCAGCCAGTGGGACTGCCCCACCAGTTACACCACCTAGCTCTGCACCTTGTAGAAAATCTAGGGCTAGCTTTTTACCAGATTGTCCCTGTGTAGCTCCAGCTGCTACGTTCTGTGCCCCACCAAGAGCTGCACCTGCTGTAGCACTACCTATGGCTCTACCAGCTAATCCCCCGACCCCTTCTGCTATTGGGGCTTCAATGGCTTTAGCCGCTCCTGGAGCTGCAACATCTAATCCAATCTGGGCTGTGCTACCTATAATATCTCTAGCTATCTGACCCTGATTAGTTGTACCGAAAGTCTGTTGTTGAGTATTACGTTGGGCTACTGGGTTATTAGAAACATCAGCAGCTAGCATTTGTGGAGTATGTTCAACGGCACTTCCAATCTGTTCAAAAGGTTTAGCTGCGCCCTGCAAGAAATCTAATATAAAGTTAGACATTTACTAACCTCCTGGTTGTAAAGTTGACTGTAGAAGTTGTGAGATACCACCACCGCCAGCTGAACCAAGCATAGAACTAGTAATAGGATTAGGTTGATTAAGCCCTGGGTATTGTTGTAGTTCGTAGTATGGAGAGCTAGTAATTGGGTTATTCTGTGAGGTAAGGGTTGGGCTTACATTAGGTGCATTACCAAGTTGATTATATTGACTAGCTTGATTAGGCATACCAAAGAAGCTTCCGTATTGTTGTAAGAAAGCATTAGATACTTGTGAGGCTGTCATCTTTTCAAGTCCTGGGTTAGCTGAGTAATATTCACCTAGTTTAATCTTAGCCTGCTCATCGCCTTGACTGGCGGATAGGGTAGTCTGCATCAAGTCTTGTAGATTGTTATAAGCAGTTACAAACTTTTGAGCTGCTGGTGATGTAGATTTGGCTACAACGCTAGCTGGATTAGCACCAGTGAGATTAACATAAGTGCCTAAATCTACTTGTTGACCTAGAGAATTAGTAATACGCACTCCCTGTGGCTGAGCAGGATCATTATTAATAGTATATTTACTTGGGTCAAGTTGATCCTTTAGGTGCTCAGCTGTCAATTGACCTTGGGCTTTTTCTCTCTCAAACTCTTGCTGACCTTCATTACCTAGAGCTTGAGCATTAGCACCTGCTATCCTAGCCTGTTCTGGGATTTGGTAATAGTTAGCAATACTCTGTGGTGTTGGGCCACTGGGAGCTGGTATGGCTGGTGGTGCAAATGTACCATTTTGTAGTCCAGCTGGAGCTGGCATCTGGGGTGCAACTGGGGCTGGTGCTGGGGCGACAGCTTGAACTCCAGTAGGTGCTACTGTGGTTGGGGCTGGTGCGACTGGTTGTCCTGGCATTACTGGTGGCATAATCTATCCCGAGAAGTTTCCTGGTGTAAAGCTATTTTGATTTAGAATCTCTGGTGCACTCATTGGGGTGCCAGTGTAAGCACCATACTCTTGTTGCGTGGCACCACGTACTTTGGCATTACCAATATTAGATATGATATTACTAATCTGTGAAGATGCTTGGTTCCAGGCTTGGGCTTGTTGTGCTTGTTGTTGCCACTGTGAAAGTGCTGCTTGGAATTGTTGTTGCTGGTATTGTTCTTGTCTTATATAACTATTTAAATCTAGCTGTTCACCTTGAGATTGTTGGCCCTCTTGGGTTTGGGCAAACTGACTAGACTGGGATAATTGAGCAAATGTATTACTGGCACTTAAGTTAGCTACATTACGATTATATTGGAATTGACCTTGTTGCTGAGCATCGGCTACATTCTTAGCATTCTCAGCTTGCCATATCTGTTGAGCACCCACACCACTACCAGTTAAACCACCCTGACCAGCACTTTGTTGAAGGGCCTGAATTTTAGCGTTCTGGGCATTACCAGAATTAAGTTGATAGTTAGCAGCTTGGGTGTTTATATTACCTTGAGTAAGAGCGTTCTGTTGACCTGCGAATTGTTCGGCCTGAGTGTTCTGAGACAAGGTGTTAGATAATGTATTTTGAAAACCTTGTTGTGCTAAGGCTGCTTGTTGATTAGCGGTTTGTTGCTGAGCTGCTTCATTCTGTAGATATGAATTAAGCTGTTGAGTATAGAGGGCATTGGTAGCACTACTTGGTCCTTGGGCAGCTGCTAAGGCTTGAGCCTCAATAGCATTAGTATTAATTTGCTGTGGGGCTGCTGGTATTGCAGCTTGTTCTGCTGCTAAGATCTGTTTATAAAGAGACTGTTGCTGAGCTGCTTGAGCATCCATCGCTGCAAGTATGGCAGCATTAGGGTCGGCTTGTGGCTGAGGTGCTGGTGCAGCTTTTGGAGCAACAGGGTCAGCCTGAGGGACTATATCACTTAACTTAATAATGTTAGCATTACCAGAGAAAGCATTACTAGATCCGTTAGGGGCAAATACCCTAGCAGGAGAGTTGGGAGGGGCTACTCCTAAATTACCGCTTACATTCTGGTAGGTGTTTGTTGGTCCCATATGAATAAAGTGTTAGCCATACGTAATAAAAATACTAGTATCAGATCAAGTTCCATCATTAGCAAATACATAATATCTAAAGGCATAAGTGTTGCCTGATAAGGCTTCTATACTAGTATTAGTAACTACAAGTTGAAATATTATCTGCGTAGCAGTAGCAGTTGCTTGGAAGTAAATAAAGTTAAGTGCATCACCTGGAAAGAAATTACCTGTTTCTATACCAGTATTAGCTGTACTATCTCGTACACTAAAGAAGAAATAATATAGTGGTATATAGCCATAGTTATGATTGATAGTATAGATAGGATAAGTTCCTATTACTGGGTTATCCTGAAACTTTACAATAATATTCCCAAAGTTAGGGTTAACTGGGTCAACCTTAACCTTCATAGTGTCGAAACGTGAATCTACTGCACACTGTTCTGGCGTGGCTGTTCTCGCATCAAAACCTGGTAGTGCAATCTTTACGCCAAATGTCATAGTGTTACCACTGCCTGATTAGTTGCTTGATAAGGATCTAATAAAATTATAATAGATCCAGTACCAGTAGTGACAGCTCCAGAATTTATAATAATTGTGTTAGCTATAGAGCCATAACTAACCTTAGGTGTTACCTGCGATGCTGCTGCTAGTGGTATGTAATTAATATTATCAACTGCGTAGTATGCAAAATACACAGGGTTATAGGGTAGGTCAGGAGTATAGACTAGAGTATTTATATTTCCAGATGGTGTAACTGGGCCAACAAATACTTGATGCACCATTAGAGATTTGGCTGTTGAGTTAATTGTAAAGTCCCTAAGATCTTTAGACTTTGAAGCATCTTTACCTGGCTTAGCTACTTTAAATCCTGCTGCTGGTGGGGCACTCCCTGGGATTACAGGGTTAGCTTGGATATTCTGAGCATGGAAGTTCTGGTTAATTGGGAGCCTAAATATATAGTAAGTAAGTAAATCAGACGGATTAGAGCCACTATTCTGAGAGTTATTAGTAAAGGTTATGGTTTGAGAATTTATAGATGTTATATAGGTAGGCCAAAAGCCATTATTGGCTGACCACAACATAATGAATGGCGGGTAGCCTAGGTTATGGGTGATTGTAATGGAGCTATTATGCCCACTAGGTAGAGGTACATTAGTCCCTGTAAGTTTGGGATCTATCTTAAGTATTGGCCAGTTAGATGAGAAATATAAGTTAGGATCACCAGCACTATTTACATCGAAACCAGGCTGGGCTACCTTTATCCCAAAGCCTTCGTTCATTACGCACTCCCAAGATTACCGATTATTACCTGTGTCTGACCACCGTTAGTTACAACTATTTGTTGGTTACTGGAATCAAGCTGAACTCCACTACTAGAGCCACTACCATTACTACCACCTATCTGTACTATGTTATTTTGCGACCCGCCTTGTTGTGCTTGGTCATAGTTAATTGGTGTAGCTGAAGTCGGAGAAGAGCCTATAGGAAGATTACCGAGGGTATTGTAATAAGACCCTAGGGTATTTTGCCATGAAACCTCATCTAATGAGCGTGACATAAAGTTATCTATACCACTATCATTATAGTTATACTCTTGTGAAACAGCGTTGTCTGTCTTAGGATTCATGCTACTTGCTCTCCCCGAGTTCGTTTACTATATCTTCAATGACCTGGAAGTACAAAGTGAAACCATTAACTATCGGGGTATCTCCATAGTCATTATGAGACAGTCTAATACTAATGTCTCGACTTTTAATTAGGGCTGGGCTTTGCGGGAAATTTAGTGTCTCGATATTATCTGTAAGCTGACCAAGTGTTTGCCAGTCACCACCATCTAGTGAGTACATCACAATAGAATTTCTAGCATTTTCAGAATCAAGCTGTATACCCTGCCAGTTTTTCATCTGCTCAGTACCACAGTTAGTTCTACCCGACTCAACTAGCATAGGGATTGATAAGCCATTGTCAGTTAAGCTAGTCTCATCTCTAAATAAATAACCATTCTCATCAGTGAAGTAAGGCTTAGTATAACCATTCATATTGTGGTTGAACTGGAAGCGGTGTTCTCGGTTGTGAACTTCATACCACCAAATGTTTAGATCGAAGTCATAGCATAACTGGACGCATTGTTTGTTAGTAGGTTGAGTAGTTGTAGAGGACTGCGTAGTTGAGGTGCTTAGAGAAGTAGAAGTTGATTGAGTGGTTGAGATTGATGAGCTTGTAGAACTCTGTGATGTTGATGTTGTGAAACTTACAGTTGTGGAGGTTGATTGGCTGGTAGAGGTTGAGGAACTTGTTGAACTGGCAGAAGTTGAACTCATGCTAGTACTCGTAGTTGTGTTGGTAACTGAGGTAGTGGTACTGGTTGAAGTACTAGACGTAGAAGTGGAGCTAGTACTTGTACTAGTGCTAGAGGTTGAAGTACTTGAGGTTGAAGTAGAAGTGGTTACTACAATTGGGTCCATGAGCTGACCGATAGCTAGTTTGTAAGTACGATTAGATAGAACTGCGGAAGCTTTGATTAGATTGCTGGGGTTAATTCGTTTAATTAGGGGATTAACCGCTCGTGATATCATCTTTAGTTGTCCAGTAGTATCGTTATAACCCCATACTCCAGTAGGATGTAGCCATAGAGTCCATGATCCGATATTAACGATTGATTCATGTGATACACAGCCTGCACTAGGAGAGATTACAACAAGGTTAGACCCATCCCATTTAAGAACGATATTGCGAGTAAAGATTAATAATCGATTATTATTAACTGTATAGCCAGTAATCTCGGCATTCTCTTCTACCTCTGGTGGGATTTGGAGAAAGTCAGCTGAGGGTGGTGTTGGCCAATCTGTGTTCCAAAGTGTAATGGATTGGGTTGGTGTAGTGAAAACACCTGTTAGCCATACATCATCGTTAATGTTTATCTGAGGTAGCGTGATACCCGAGAAGCCAATCGTGTTATTGAGCTTATCTACAGAGACTATAGTAAGACCTTGGACTTTTAAGTTGTTAGTTTGAGCACCATAGATATCTACTTGCATACCTACTTTAAGATAGTGAACTGAGTTGACATGAATTTGATTTGCCCATCCAGGTGGAATAGCAGTTTGTACTTGTGTGATTACACCAGTTGGACCTGACGAGAAGTAGATCCTATCTTTATAAGTCA
>Ga0307470_10001190_pt1 | contig 10527 bp, 8 predicted proteins | sample atmos_gasesAM3C__FD_204565 | JGI IMG/M metagenome (GOLD analysis project Ga0307470, IMG submission 204565) | Hardwood forest soil microbial communities from Morgan-Monroe State Forest, Indiana, United States - atmos_gasesAM3C_05 | ecosystem: Environmental > Terrestrial > Soil > Temperate forest... | reverse complement strand
CAACGTCGCAACCAGGCAACTCAGTAACACGCGCCGACAACCGACAACCGACAACGCGGCGAAGCCGCAGATAACCGACATGCCTCGCCCCACCCTCACGACCGAGCGCCTCGTCCTGCGTCCGTTCACCAGCGAGGACGCGCCCGCGGTGCAGCGCCTTGCCGGGGAGCGCGAGATCGCGCTGAACACCCTGCTCATTCCGCATCCATATCCCGAGGGAGCGGCCGAGGAGTGGATCCAGGGGCATGACGAAAACTCCGACAACCACATCTTCGCCATCGCCCCTCGCAACGGTGGCGAGGTGATGGGGGCGATCGGATTACGCGTCGAGCGGAATCACGACCGGGCCGAGATCGGCTACTGGCTGGGCGTCCCGTATTGGGGCAACGGTTACGTGACCGAGGCAGCCAGGGCCATGGTCGGGTACGCGTTCGGCGAAGTCGGCGTCAACCGTGTATTCGCGTGCCACTTCACGCGTAATCCGTCCTCGGGCAATGTACTGCGGAAGATAGGGATGCAGCGCGAGGGAACGATGCGCCAGCACCTCGTGAAGTGGGGCGAGCATGTCGATGTCGACTGCTACGGAATCGTGCGCGATGAGTGGTCGGGGGAGTGACGCTCGATCGGAATGCATGCGCGGCCGGCGTGAGCACCGCCGGCCGCGCAAACGTTGACTACTTCACAGGTGCCATCAGGTGCTGGTACGGCGTGCCGGCCCACATGACGTAGGGCACGGAAGTGTCGGGGTCGGCGCTCTTTGGGTAAGCGTCGTAGAACGCCGCATCGGCTCCGACGATCATCATGTGCGGTCCGGTCTTGATCCAGTGGTTGTTGGCGGTCGGCTTTGTCGCGAACGGGTCGGTGTTGCTGGCATCCGTTCCGCCGGAGAGCATGTACATCAGACCGACCTTCCCAGACGGAGGAGGCTTGTGGCCGACCAACGAATTCACCCAGTCCATGGAAGCTTTGTCCATGCACATCGGATCCGGTCCCGGCGTCGAAGGATCGTCGGGGATGCAGGTGAAGCCGTTCGTTCCCTTGCGAAGTGTTCGCATCTTGCCGTCGGCGGTCATCTCGACGATGGTTGCTCCCTTCGCCACGGCGGGCGGGGCTGCGCTCATGGCGCTGGCAATCAGTTGGGCATCCGTTGGGCCTGCTTTCTTGGTGGGGGGCGCTGCGTATGCGACTAGGGTGGCCGAGGCGATCAGTAGACCAAGTGCAACGTGTCTTCCGTTCATGCTTCCTCCTCCTTGCCTGTTTGTAAGGTGTTGAACCGTATGAGAGAGGACTCAACTGTAGGCCGGTGCGAGGGGTTTTTCAACTGGGGGGTGGGTACGTAGGTCGGACTCTTTAGTCCGACCGGCGCTCGGGAGGACGTTAATTGATAACCGGCCTGTAGTTAAGAGCCGCGCAAGCTCCGGTCGGACTAGAGAGTCCGACCTACGTAAGCTAGAGAGTCCGACCTACGTAAGAATGACTACTTCCCGATCGAGGCGAACTCCTTCTCCGTCAACCGAATCGCCGCGGCGCCCATGTTCTCTTCGAGATGCTTGACGCTTGAGGTGCCGGGGATCGGGAGCATCACCTTCGATCGATCGAGCAGCCAGGCCAGCGCGATCTGCGACGGGGTGGCGCGGTGGCTTTTGGCGATCGTTGCGAGCGGGCCGCGATTACCGGCCAGCTTGCCGACTTGCAAGGGGAACCAGGGGATGAAGGCGATGTTCTCGCGGTCGCAGTAGTCGAGGACGGGTTCCCATTCGCGGTCGGCGAGGTTGTAGCGGTTCTGGACGGAGACGACGTCGAAGAATTTGCGGGCGCGCTCGATCTCCGCGACGGTCACTTCAGAGAGGCCGGCGTGACGGATTTTCCCTTCGCGCTGGAATTCGCGGATCGCTCCGAACTGGTCCTCTTCCGGAACGTCCGGGTCGATGCGGTGCAGTTGCCAGAGATCGATGCGGTCGAGCCGCAACCGGCGAAGGCTTCCCTCGACTCCTTTGCGGAGACGCTCAGGCCGGCCGTTGACCGGCCACTGGTTCGGGCCGGTGCGCTCGAGGCCCCCCTTCGTGGCGATGATCAGGCCCTTCGGATACGGATGCAGCGCCTCCGCGATCAGCTCTTCGCTGACATGCGGGCCGTACGACTCCGCTGTGTCGATGAGATTGACGCCGAGCTCGACGGCGCGCCGCAGGACGGCCAGCGATCCCTGGTGATCTTTGGGCGGTCCCCAGACCCCGCTACCGGTGATCCGCATCGCGCCGAATCCGAGGCGGTTCAGAGGAAGATCGCCGCCGAGGTGGAAGTTGCCGTTGTGCATGATTGCTCCTTGGAAAGTGACCTCGCGGAGAGTGTAACTGTCGAAGATGTGCATGGTTATTGCTGCTTCAACCGGCAAACGCGCGAAGCGCGGCAGTATAGGCGCTGTGACGTTTCGCGGTCCGGATTCGTATACCGATCGGATACCATGCTTTTCAGGCCGCGGAAGCCCGCGGCGCAATCGAGCAAAGGAGATTTATTGATGACTCAGGGTTCCCGTCTTACCGGCAGCACATGCCTGCTCGCGATCGGGGTGCTGCTCGCCTCTTCTGCGTGCGCGCAAACTACACAAAGCCGCAAGCACGCGGCTGCTCCGCCCGTGTCTGGCCCGCTGACCCGGATCGTCGGCGTCGTGAAGGACGCCTCCACCGGACTGCTGATCCAGCAGGCCATCGCGTCGTACGGCGATCAAACGACAAACACCAATGCCAATGGCGAGTTCGTCCTGAACCTCCCGACCGGCAGTCCGGTCACGGTCACTGTCCAGAACACCGCATTCCAGCCGCTCCAGCAAACCGTGACGGCGCAGAGCGGGGGCCGGTACGATTTCCCCATGACCAGCCTGCCGTCGGTCACGATCAAGACGAAGACGAACGAGACCCACATCGTCGACGTCGGGACCGCGAAGTTCGAAACCTTCCTTCAGTTCGGCGGCGGTGTCGCCTCCGATACCGGAAACTTCTGCAAACAAGACGGATCCGAATTCAAGCCCGCCAAAACGGACATCTCGCGGATCATCGGTCCGGCCGTGCCGGTGAGCGACACCACGTGCTGCCAGGGCGCGAGCGTCATGTCCGCAAATCTCGAGATGAAGTCCGGGGCCAAACTGCTGGTCTACTTCAAAGACAGTTGTACGGGCAACAGCGTGGCCTTCGTTGGCCGCGAAAAATCGACCGGGACCTATCTGTCTTTTCTGTTCTCTGATATCGCCGAGGTCGATTTCCCTTAGCTGTCCACGAACTGCGGTCGTTTGCACGATAGACTGACGCCATGGTCAGCGTCGATCCGCGTTTTGCGCTCGCATCCGCTTTCGAGGATATCGAGCGCATCTACGCGAAGCAGCGACAGAATCGCGATGCCGTAGCGGCGAGCTCGGCAACGGAGCGAATCGAGAAACTTCGCCGCCTTCGGGCGGCGATGTTTGCTCATCGCGACGAGATCTACGCCGCTCTGGAAGCCGACTACGAGAAGCCCGCTCCGGAAGTGGATATGTCGGAGATCTATCCAGTGGTCTCCGAGGCGCGGCACGCCATAAGGCACCTGCGCCGGTGGATGCGGCCGCACCTGGTGGCGACGCCACTGGCGTTGTTCGGATCCCGGTCGCGGATCATTCACGAGTCGAAAGGCGTCGTCCTCATCATCTCGCCGTGGAACTTCCCGGTGAACCTGACCCTGGGCCCTCTCGTCTCCGCGATCGCCGCCGGAAACTGCGTGGTGATCAAACCGTCGGAGATGACCCCGCACACGAGCGCGTGGATGAAACGATTCATCGGCGAGCTCTTCGATGAGAGCGAAGTGGCCGTGATCGAGGGCGACGCCGGCGTCTCCGAGGCACTGCTGCGAAAGAGATGGGATCACATTTTCTTCACCGGCAGCCCGGCGGTCGGGCGCGTGGTCATGAAGGCGGCGGCGGAACATCTGACGTCCGTGACTCTGGAGATGGGCGGAAAGTCGCCCGTCATCGTTGACCGCACCGCCAACCTCGACGAAGCGGCGAAGAAGATCGCCTGGGGCAAGTTCCTCAACTCCGGCCAGATCTGCATCGCGCCGGACTATCTGCTCGTCGATGAAGCCATTCGCGACGCGTTCGTCGAAAAGCTTCGGGCCGCGATCGCTCCCGAGACCGGCCTGATCGTCAACGAACGGCATGCGGCGCGCATCAAGCGCCTCTTCGACGATGCCGTTGCCGGCGGTGCCCAAGTCGTCGCCGGAGGAGACTTCGATCAGCGCGCCATCGCGCCGACACTGCTGGCGAACGTGAATCCCGAGTCGGCGCTCATGAAACAGGAGATTTTCGGGCCTCTGCTGCCGATGATCACCTACCGGACCATCGACGACGCCCTTCGTGTGATCGCCGCGCGCGAGAAGCCGCTCGTGCTCTACCTCTTCAGCCGCAGCCGCAAGGTGATCAACGACGTCCTCCGCCGGACCACGGCCGGAGGCACGGCCATCAACGACACGCTCATCCACTTCTACCAGTTGAACCTTCCGTTCGGCGGAGTGGGCGAGAGCGGAGTGGGCAAGGCCCACGGGTTCTACGGATTCGAAGCGTTCTCGAACGCGCGCGGCGTGTTCGAGCAGCCGACGCGCTTCAGCGCCATCCAGCTCCTCTACCCTCCGTACACGAAGTTCAAGAAGAAGCTGATCGATCTGACGCTGAAGTACTTCTGAGCCGGCACGGCGGGCGAAGCCGCGCCTTCGCCGCCGAAGGCGGCTCGACGTAGGTCCGACCGGAGCTTGCGCGATCGTTCGTTAAGTGCGGCTGACGCTCCACGTAGATGATGCAATTCCACCGGAGGCTCCGTCTTGAACCACAGGCATCGCAAGCTCCGGTCGGACTGAGAGTCCGACCTACGTCGAGTCGCCGCCGTTTGAGTTGCCCAAGGCTCGGCCACCATCGTCCTTCTGGACGCGGCTTTGCCCAAGGCAGGCGCCAGCGCTCCGATGTCACAGCCTGAAACCTTCGGCCTTCTCGAACGTTAATGCTGGCAGCAACGAGTCGAGGAGTGTTCTATGAGCGGCAAGCGGAAGAAGAAAGTCGCGGTGTGGTCGGTCATCGTCCTGGTGGTGGCCATTGTCATCACCCTTGTGGCGATGAAGGCCGGCGGGAAGAAGCCGGAAGCGAAACTGCCGGTCAAGGTTGGCAAGGCCGAAGTCGCTGACATCCAGGTGAAAGTCACCGAGGTCGGCAACGTGCAGCCGGAGGTGAAGGTCGACGTCAAGAGCGTCGTCTCCGGGAAGGTCATCGAGATCTTTCATCGCGACGGCGATCAGGTGAAGCGCGGCGAGACGCTGGCGCGCATCGAGCCCGACCTCGATCAGGCCCAGTCGATCGCTGACGTCAAGAACGCGCTGACCGCGACGAAGATCCGCTACGAGCAGGCCAAGAAGAACTACGAATCCGATCACAGCCTCTTCGAATCCGGCCTCCTCGCCGGCAAGCAGAATCGAGATTCCGAGGCCGAGTACCTCGCCGCCAGACAGGAGTACCAGAAGACCGAAGAGAAGTACGCCATCGTCGAGCGCAGCGGTATTCCCATCAACCAGGCCGCCAACAAGTTCCAGGGCTCGAACGTCGTCTCGCCGATGGACGGCGTGCTGTTGACCAAGAACGTCGAGATCGGCGACACCATCACCAGCGGCGTCTCGTCATTCAACGCCGGCACGGTGCTCTTCAGCGTCGCCGACGTGTCGAAGATGATCGTCAAAGCCGGCGTGAACGAAGTCGACATCGGCAAGATCCGCGTGGGAATGCCGGTCAAGGTCACGCTCGATGCCTACTCCAAGATCTCCTTCGCCGGACGCATCGACCGCATCGCCCCCGCCGTTCGTATCGACGACAAAGTGCGCGTCTTCGACGTCGAGATCCGCCTCGACGCCCAGGGTCGCGAGCTGCGCTCAGGGATGACCGCGAACATCGAGGTCAAGGGCGAGCGGAAAGACAGAGTGCTCACCGTCCCGGTCGAGTCGGTTTTCCAGCGCGACGGCATCGAGCTGGTTTTCGTGAAGAAGAAGCTCGACCCGAACACCGTACCGACGAAAGAAGTGAAGAAGGACGGCCAGGCCCCCGACAAGGACGCCTGGAAGAAATTCTTCGAGAAGCGGACGATCGTGACCGGTCTCTCCGACAACGCCCGGGTCGAAGTGGTGAATGGCCTCAAGCCCGGCGAGGAAGTGGCGCTCGAAGATCCGACGCTTCCCGCCGACAAGAAGAAGGACGAGAGCGACGATTAACTGCGCCTGCGGCGCGTTGTCTGCGGCTGCTTCGCGCCGCGTTGTCTGCGCTACGGCGCGTTATCTGCGCTTCGCGCGTTGGCAACCGCGAAGGAGTCATAGACAACGCGCGACAGCGCAGACAACGTGAGCGAAGCGAGCAGACAACGCGCGAAGCGCAGACAACGTGAGCGAAGCGAGCAACTATGAGCGCACTACTCCAATACGAACAACCCGAGCTGGCCTCGCGGAAGGCTCTCATCCAGCTCGACGACATCTGCAAGACCTACGACTCCGGCGAGAATGCCGTTCAGGCGTTGCGCGGGGTGGATGTGGCCATCGAGAAGGGTGAGTTCGTGGCCATCATCGGGCCCTCAGGCTCCGGCAAGTCGACGCTGATGCACATCCTCGGATGTCTCGATACGCCCACCACCGGCAAGTACTGCCTAGACGGCGAAGACGTCGCCGAGATGTCGGCCCGTGCTCTGGCCCGCGTCCGCAACCAGAAGATCGGATTCGTCTTCCAGACCTTCAACCTCCTGCCTCGCGCATCGATTCTGAAGAACGTCGAGCTGCCGCTTCTCTACGCCGGCGCCGGCCGCGACGAGAGGCGCGAGCGCGCCTTCAAAGCGCTTCAGCGCGTCGGTCTCGAAAAGCGGGCCAAGCATCGTCCGAACGAGCTCTCGGGCGGCCAGCGGCAACGCGTGGCCATCGCCCGCGCGCTGGTCAACGACCCGTCGCTCATCCTCGCCGACGAGCCGACCGGTAACCTCGATCAGAAGACCGGCCACGACATCATCGCCATCTTCGAGGAGCTGGCCGCCCACGACGAGACCATCGTCCTCGTCACGCACGATCCAGCCATCGCCGCGCGCACGCACCGGCGCATCACGCTTGTGGATGGGGAGATCGTGGAAGAGGAAAGGATCGAGTGAGGAGGGAGTGGGGGGTGGGGTGTAGGGGGGGGTAGCGCCACCTCCCACTCCCCACCCCCCACTCCCCACTCCACCAGCAAAGCGAGCAGAAATGATCCTCTTCGAATCCATCCTCGACGGTATCCGCGATATCAAAGACCACTTCGGTCGCACGATGTTGCAGCTCACCGGCATCATCCTCGGCGCCGGCTCGATCGTGGCCACTTTCTCGCTGTCGGTGGCGGGCAAGTCGGCGGCGATGGAGTACTACCGCATCTCCGGCGGCATCCAGAAGATCTTCGTCTCCGACAAGCCGACAGGGAAGGTGACGCTGGACGCGAAAGCGCTGGCCTCGAAGGGTCTCACGTATCACGACGCCCTGGCCCTCAAGCGCGATGGGAAAGAGATCGACTTGGTCTCGCCCGTGGCCAATGAGGACATGACCATCCGTTACCGCGACATCGAAAAGCCCCGGAGCATCATGGGTGTCACCCCGGCCTACTCGCCGATGAACGACTTCCACGCCGGCCATGGCCGTTTCATCACGGACAACGATCTGACGACCGCCGCGCGCGTCGTCGTCATGGGCACCGAGCGCGCTCAGGAGTTCTTCGGCAGCGACGATCCCATCGGAAAGACGTTGACCATCAACGGCACCGGCTACCTCGTCGTCGGGGTCATGGAGGAGAAGTACTTCAGCTTCGATCACAAGCACAACGTGATGCGCTGGATGAACCGCCAGATCTACATCCCCTTCACCACCTTCGTCACGCGCAAGGGCGACACGCTCGATCGGGGCAAGGTGTCCTTCATGCATGTGCGTATGAAGGACGTGAAGCGCAATCAGGAGGCGGTCGATGAGATCAAGACCGTCCTCTTCCGCGAGCACGGCACGAAGGACTTCGACGTCTTCTCGCGCGTGGCCAACCTGCGCCGCAACGAGCAGAACAACCAGATGTATGACATGACCTTCATGATCTGCGGGATCATCTCGCTCCTCGTCGGCGGTATCGTGGTGATGAACATCCAGCTCGCCTCGTTCAATGAGCGTGTGCGCGAGGTGGGGACGCGCAAGGCCGTCGGCGCCTCGCCGGCGCAGATCTTCTTCCAGTTCCTATCAGAGACCGTTCTCGTCTCCGTGGTCGGCGGATTCCTCGGCATCGTGGTCGGGAAGTTCTTCACCGACGGCATTGCCGCACTGACCCGCGACCCCGCCACCATCACGGTCGGTACCGCCGTCTGGGCCATCGTCTTCGCCGCAGGCACGGGCCTGGTCTTCGGAATGTACCCGGCCATCCGGGCGTCACGATTGAATCCGATCGAAGCGCTGAGGGCGGAGTAAGCCATGCAACTCCTCGAATCCGTCCGCACCAGTTTCGAAGAAGTGAAGGGGCATCCCCTGCGCTCCTTCTTCACCCTCATCGGCGTGATCCTCGGCACGCTGGCCATCGTCGTGGTCATGTCGGTTCTCGACGGCGTCGAGCGTGCCGTGTGGCAGGGCGTCGAGGACCTGGGCATGGACGGTGTGCTCGTGCTGTCGCAGCGCAAGCCGTCCGATCCGGTGGAGCGGGCCAAGGCCTATCTCTCGCACGGCCTCCGGATCGAAGATCAACGATACTTCGACGCAAGCAATCTCATCACCTCCGTCGGCCCCGTCGGCACGAATCGCGCCGTCGTCACCGCGGGCAGCGTCACGCGCCGCATCGACGTCTATGGCATCACGCCCGCGTTCGTCTCGATCAAGGGCCGCAAGACCAGCGCCGGCCGTTTCATCGGCGAGAGCGATGTCGAGTCGAAGAAGCCGGTGTGCATCCTCGGATTCAAGTTGAAGGAACAGCTCTTCGGCGGCGACAGCGCCGTCGGCCAGCAGGTCAGTATCGGCGGCCGGCGCCTCACCGTCATCGGCGTCGGCACTAAGTTCAACATGCAGTTCGTCAATGACGACGACATGCGCAAAGAGACGGGCGGCATCTACATCCCGTTCTCCGTCTACGAAGACATGTTCGGCCGCGCCAACGCCATCTCCTACATGCTGGCGAAAGCGAACGATCCCGAGAAAAGCATCGACGCCGAGGATGAGGCGGCGGGGATCGTGGCCCATGCACACAACAACATTCACGACGTACACGTCGAGAACGTCGGCAAAGAGATCCTCAAGGAGCGCGGCAACATCGTCACCGTGCTGCGCAACTGGCGCATCGTCTTCTTCTCGATCGCAGGCGTGTCGCTGCTGATCGGCGGCGTGGGCATCTTCTCCGTGCTGAAGATCTCCATCTCCGAGCGTCTCTTCGAGATCGGCCTGCGCAAGGCCATCGGCGCCGGCGACGGCGAGATCTTCATGCAGTTCCTCATCGAGGCCGTCACGCTCTCCGTGGTCGGTGCCGCCATCGGCGTAACCCTCGGCATCGGCTTCGTGAAGATCATCTCCGGCTTCTTCCCCGCCGGCCTCCCCGTGTCGCTGTTCGGCCTCTCCGTCGCCAGCGGTTTCGCAGTGTCGATGGGACTGCTGGCGGGCTTGTATCCGTCGATCAGCGCGTCGAGGATGCAGCCGGTGGATGCGCTTCGGGCATAGACAGCTTCAACCACTGAGACACAGAGAGCACGGAGAAAATCTCTGTGTCTCTGTGGTCAAGGGTTTTTTGCGAGCCTCTCCAGTGCCTCGCCGGTTAACCGGAACACGTGCCACTCCTCCATCGCCCGTGCTCCGAGCGACTTGTAGAAGTTGATCGACGGCTCGTTCCAATCGAGGACAGCCCATTCCACCCGGCCGCAGTTGCGAGCGCCGGCAATCTGCGCAAGTCGCGCAAGCAGCGCCTTGCCATAGCCTCGGCCGCGATACTCCGGCTTGACGAAGAGATCCTCGAGGTAGATGCCGGGCTGAGCGAGGAACGTCGAGTAATTGTGAAAGAAGATGGCGAAGCCGGCGGGCGTTCCGTCCTCTTCCGCGATCAGCACCTCGGCGAACGGCGAGCTGCCGAAGAGCGTCGCGTGGAGTTGCTTCTCCGAGGCCACCACGAGATGGGCCAGCTTCTCATACTCCGCCAGATCGCGGATGAACTGCAGGATCAGCGGGACATCGGATTCCGTCGCGTCGCGAATTTCGAATGCCATGGTGCGTGCGATGATAGCTGTGTGATGAAGAAGGTGGTTCTGATCGTCGCGGTCATTGCTTCGGTCGCCGTTTTCGGGCAACCGGCACGGGGGTCGGGAGTCGAGGGTCGGGTGTCGGAGCAACAGGCTGGCGCGAATCCCTCCCCCACCCCCCACACCCCCCCCCCCCCCCCCCCCGGATAGAAAACGGTAGGCCGGCCCCGCAACCCCCCGCTGATACCCCCCAACCGGGTAAAAAAAAGGGGAGAAATAACCG
>Ga0307470_10001189_pt1 | contig 10534 bp, 7 predicted proteins | sample atmos_gasesAM3C__FD_204565 | JGI IMG/M metagenome (GOLD analysis project Ga0307470, IMG submission 204565) | Hardwood forest soil microbial communities from Morgan-Monroe State Forest, Indiana, United States - atmos_gasesAM3C_05 | ecosystem: Environmental > Terrestrial > Soil > Temperate forest... | reverse complement strand
GCGCGGCGCAGCGGCAAGCCGCTGTTCTTGGCAGTCAACAAGACCGAGGGCTTCGATCACGACATCGCCGTTGCCGATTTTCACCAGCTGGGATTGGGTGAGCCGCATCCGATCGCGGCCGCGCACGATCAGGGCGTCATTTCCCTGCTCGAGGCAGCTCTCGCCGGCTTGACGCCGGACCCGGAAGATGGTCCTGAAACCACCGGCATCAAGGTGGCCGTCATCGGCCGCCCGAATGTCGGCAAGAGCACCTTGATCAACCGGCTGCTCGGCGAGAATCGCATGGTGGCGTTCGACCAGCCCGGCACCACGCGCGACGCCGTGCTGGTGCCGTTCGAACGCGACGGCGAGCGCTACACGTTGATCGACACCGCGGGTCTACGGCGCCGCTCGCGCGTCGAAGAGGCGGTCGAAAAATTCAGCGTCATCAAGACTCTGCAGGCGATCGAGACCGCTCACGTGGTCGTCTTGGTGATGGATGCGCATGACAATGTCGCCGAACAGGATGCGAGCCTGTTGGGCACGGTCATCGAACAGGGCCGAGCCGTCGTGCTGGCCGTGAATAAATGGGACAACATTCCCACGGAACAGCGCGATCTGATCCGGCAGCAAATCGAACAGCGCCTGCAATTCGCCGACTTTGCGCCGTTGCATTTCATCTCGGCGCGCCACGGCAGCGGCGTCGGCGAACTATTCGCCGCCGTCCGCAAAGTGTATGCCGCCGCCACTCGCGACATGAGCACTCCGGAATTGACGCGGGTGCTCGAAGCGGCGATCGAAAGCCATCAGCCGCCGCTGGTCAGCGGCCGCCGCATCAAGCTGCGCTATGCCCACCAGGGCGGCCGCAATCCGCCGGTGGTCGTCATCCACGGCAATCAGACCGATCATGTGCCGGACGCCTACCGGCGCTACCTGGTCAATGTCTACCGCAAGGCATTCGATCTATTGGGAACTCCGGTACGCGTGGCATTCCGCGGCGATGAGAACCCTTTCGCAGGCAAACGAAATCCCCTGACCCCCCGTCAAGTGCGCAAACGCAAGCGGCTGATCCAGCGCAACAAGCGTTGAGAGAAATTTTGCTAGACTAGACCAGTCCGGCCGGCGGCGTAATGGCGGGAAGTCGAGTGCTGCAATTCACTAAAACCAAAGCCTTCCGTATTTCCGCGCTCGTGGTGCTGCTGCTGGTCGGGCTCTACGCCATCGCCGGGTTCGTGATCGCCCCCAGAATTCTGCGCTCTGCGCTGATGCAGGATATTCCCAAATCGCTGGGCGTGACCCCGACGGTGGGCGACATACGCCTCAATCCCTTTCTGCTGCAACTCGAGATCAAGGACCTGTCGTTGGCCGCCCCGAGCGGGGAGAAAATGGTCGGGTTCGGCCGCTTGTTCGTCGATTTTGAACTGTCCTCGATCTGGCACCTAGCCTATTCATTCGGCAACGTCGCCATCGATGCACCCTTCGTCAATGCCATCGTGGCGCGCGATGGGAACCTCAATCTGCTGCAGCTGAGTCCGAAAACGCCTCCTGCAAAACCACAGCAGAAGACGCCGTTGCCCGCGATTCGGATCGGTTCATTCAAAGTCAGCAAGGGAGTGGTGACGTACGAGGATCAGAGCCGTCCGTCCGAGTTCGCGGCGCGGCTGGACCCGATCAATTTCGCCCTGGTGAACTTCACGACGGGTGCCGCAGGCGGCCGGTTTGCCTTCACGGGATCTTCGGCGCTCGGCGAGCGGGTGGAGTGGCACGGGCACGTATCGGTCCAGCCGATCGAATCGGACGGCGAGTTTCAAATCGACGGATTGCGCGCGCACACTCTTTGGGAATATCTCGAGGACCGCCTGAATTTCGTGGTCAACTCCGGCACCGTCGATCTCAACGCCACGTACAAGTTTTCATTGCGAGACACCGTCGACCTGCAGGCGGCGGTATCGAGGGTCGCGGTCAATGATCTTGCCGTGAGGCCCAAAGATTCGGACATCGATTGGATTTCGGTGCCTTCGCTGCTGCTCCGCGACACCACTGTCGATGTCTCGAAACGCCAGGCTCACGCCGATTCCCTGTCGCTGACGGGAGTGAAGCTGGTGACCTGGCTGGAGCCCGATGGATCGGTCAATCTGTTGAAACTCTTGAAGTCTCCGGCGCGGACCGTGCCTTCGGCAGCCGCCGGGCTGCCGGTCTCGGCGCCCGCCGCCGCGCCGCCCGTCTCCGCGGCCGCCGCGCCGCCATGGAAGTTCGACTTACACGAATTCGCGGTGCGGGAGGCCAATATTTCCGCCGAGGATCGCGGCACCTCGCCGCCGGCAAAAGTGCTGTTGGAGCCGTTGTCCTTGAAGATCGACGGTGTGAGCCTGGATCTCGCCAAACCGGTGACCGTCGCCCTCGATACGCGCATCAACGGGGCCGGTTCGCTGAAGGTGAGCGGCGACGTCACGCCGGAGCCGCTGGGCGCCAATGTGTCGCTGAAGCTGGACGGCATCGGCCTCGAGGCGTTTCAGCCATACGTCGCGCAGCGCACCTCGATGACCCTGATCAGCGGCCGCTTGAGCGGCGACGCCAAGGTGCGCTATGGCGCAACAAAGCCCGCGCTCGAGTTCGCCGGCAACATCAGCGTCGCGGGTCTCCACACGGTCGACAATGCATTGCACGACGACTTCATCAATTGGGACCGTGTGGACGTTTCGGGGATCGATTTCCAACACGATCCCGATCGGCTCGACATCCAGGAAGTGACGGCGCGCAAATTGTATGCGAGGGTCATCATCGAGCCGGACAGCAGCTTGAATGTGAAGCGGGTGTTGTCGGGTCCCGGCGCCACGGTGGTCGCGCCGTCCGCGCCGCACGCCTCGCCCGTGGTGGCGACGGCACCGGCTCCGCCTGCGCCGCGCGGCAAGGCTGCCTCGGGCAAGACTGCATCGAGCAAGGCTGTCTCCGGCAAGGATGCGGCCGGCGCGGCCCCGCCGGTCGCGCCGATGCCGATGGCCATCAAGAAGGTTGTGTTTCATGCCGGGCAAGCCAACTTTTCGGACCTCTCCGTCCAGCCGAATTTCTCCTCCGGCGTCCAGAAGATCGAGGGGACCGTGCTCGGCTTGTCCTCGAAGGCAAATTCGCGCGCGAAAGTCGATGTGCACGGCGCCGTGGATCAATATTCGCCGGTCGACATTACCGGCGATGTCAACTTGTTGAGCGCAGCTCTGTACACGGATCTGGGCTTGAACTTCCGCAACATTGAACTCAGCATCTTCAATCCCTATTCGGGAAAATTCGCAGGCTACAACATCACCAAGGGCAAGCTCTCGACCGAAATGCACTACAAAGTGCAAGACCGCAAGCTCGATGCCAATCATCACATCACCATAGAGCAGCTGGAGTTCGGACAGAAGACCGAGAGCAAGGACGCGGTGTCTCTGCCGGTTAAATTGGGGGTCGCACTGCTCAAAGACCGCAATGGCGTCATCAACTTGGATCTCCCCGTGAGCGGCACCCTCGATGACCCGGAATTTCGGCTGGGACCCATCATTTGGAAGGTCTTCGTCCATATCCTCGAGAAGGCGGTTACCGCGCCCTTCGCGCTGCTCGGCGCCCTGTTCGGCGGAGGTCCGGATTTGCAGTTCATCGATTTTCAGCCGGGATCGGCCGGCTTGGATGCCGCCGCCGCCGACAAGGCTCGCGCAATGGTCAAGGCGTTGAACGAACGGCCGCAGCTCAAGATCGAGGTGCCCATTGCCTGGGTGGGCGACCTCGATCGCCCGGCGTTGGTCGAGGCGCGGGTATTGACGCAGGTTCGGGAAGTGCAGTCGGCCAAAACCGGCCGCAAGAAATCGCCGGCTGACGCGCCGGAGTTCGACCAGCTGGATCCGGCGGCCAAGGTCGAGTTATTGACGCAAGTCTATGCAAAAGATGTGGGCGGCGAGCCGAAATTCCCGCAAGAAGTCACGAACCTCAAGACGAAGCCGGAACTCGCGGCGGCCAAGGCGGATTTTCTCAAGCAAGCGTTGCGCGACCATATCGAAGTCACCGACGGCGACCTGACCGCCTTAGGGCAGCAGCGAGCCATGGCCGTCCAGCACGCCCTCTTGACGGATACCCAGGTGGATCCTGAGCGAGTGTTTCTGGTCGTCAATGACAAGGCGAAAAATCAAGACGGCAAGGTTCGCCTGGAATTGTCGCTGAGATGATCGAGGCGCCACGCCTCATTTCAATGCATGGCCTCCCCGGCGACGCTCGGATTCGGTGCAAAGCCCGCGGGGGTTTCCGGCCGCAGAGAGCTAACTCGCTGATCGTGTTCAATTCTTCGCGCGTGGCACAGCGGGTGCTTCTTTCCGAACCCGATCGGCGGCTACCGGCCGCACAACAACACCCAACGATTGGGCGAAGGACGTCATGCGATGAAGCTCATTACGGCGATCATCAAGCCATTCAAGCTCGACGATGTTCGGCAGGCTGTCGGCGAAGTAGGGGTGCAAGGCGTCACCGTGACCGAGGTTCGCGGCTTCGGCAGGCAGCGGGGCCACACGGAGATCTATCGCGGCGCCGAGTACGTCGTGGAGTTCGTGCCGAAGACAAAAATAGAAATCGCGGTTGACGATGGGCTCGTCGATCTAGCGATCGAGGCGATTACCAAATCGGCTCAGACCGGAAAGGTCGGGGACGGAAAAATCTTCGTCTTCGATCTTGCGCAAGTCGTGCGCATCCGAACGGGCGAGCGAGACGGCAGCGCCATATGACTTCAAGGGGGGGCTTGCATTGATGAGTAAACTGTCCGGATTGGTTTTTGTCTGCGTATTGGCGTTGTCGATCCCGGCCGCGTGGTCGGACGAGGCACCGGGCGCATCCACCGCCGCAACGGCCCAGGCGCCCGCCGCGAGCACGCCGGCAGCCGCAACGGCCGCTGCACCGACTGAGCCCACGTTGATGGCTGCGGACAAGATCAATGCCGGCGACACCGCGTGGATGCTCACCTCCACCGCGTTGGTGCTGATGATGTCGATACCGGGTCTGGCGTTGTTCTACGGCGGCATGGTGCGCAAGAAGAACGTGCTGGCGACCCTGATGCAAACCTTTGCGATTACTTGTCTGGTCACCCTCCTTTGGTGGTTGATCGGCTACTCCTGGGCCTTCACCCCCGGCAGTCCGTTTCTGGGCAGCGCGAGCCGCGCCTTTTTCAACGGCATGACCTTCATCCACGATCCGACCAACCAGTTGTCGGTGTCGCATCTGGCGTTGACCATACCCGAGACCGTCTACGCCATGTTCCAGCTGACGTTTGCGGCCATTACGCCGGCGTTGATCGCGGGCGCGTTCGCCGACCGCATGAAATTCTCCGCGATGCTGGTGTTCATGGCCGCGTGGTCTCTCCTGGTGTACTCACCGATCGCCCACATGGTGTGGGAGCCGACCGGTTGGCTCAACAAGGCGGGCGTGCTCGACTATGCAGGCGGCACGGTGGTGCACATCAATGCAGGCGTCGCCGGCCTCGCCAGCTGCTTGGTGCTCGGCAAGCGCCTGGGCTACGGCAGAGAGGCGATGGCGCCCCACAACCTGACGCTGACCTTGATCGGCGCCTCGCTGCTATGGGTGGGCTGGTTCGGCTTCAACGCGGGTTCGGCCGGGGCCGCCGACGGCCGCGCGGGCATGGCGATGCTGGCGACACAATTGGCCACTGCGGCGGCTGCCCTCGCCTGGGCGTCCGCTGAATGGATCAGCCGGGGCAAGCCCAGCGTGTTGGGCATTGCGTCGGGGGCGGTCGCCGGCCTGGTCGCTATTACGCCGGCGTCCGGCTTTGTGGGCCCGACTCCCGCCGTGATCATCGGGATCGTTGCGGGGGTCGTATGCTTCATTGCAGCAACCTCCCTCAAGCACGCGCTGGGCTACGATGACTCGCTGGACGCGTTCGGCGTGCACGGAATCGGCGGCATTGTCGGGGCGCTGCTCACCGGCGTATTCGCCAGCAAGGAGATCAGCGGTTTGGACGGCTCCGTGCTCATTCAGTTGAAAGGCGTCGCCGTGACCGTCATTTATGGATTCGCGGCGAGTTTCATCATTCTGAAGGTCATCGACATGACCATCGGGCTGCGCGTCTCCGAAGAGCAGGAGCGCGAAGGCCTGGATATTTCCCTGCATGGGGAAAGTATCGAGTAGGCCGAGATGGGTTTAAACTAGGGGTATGTTCCCGATCTGGTCGCATTGCGCTCGATCACGTCTCTGCAACGACACGCGTCGTCAAGGAGCATAACTCCATAACAATTCCTGAGACCGTCAACGCGGAACGGATCCGATCTTCATCGGTCTATTCGACTGGCGCGTCTCGCCTGATCGCAACGGAGGATCCGATGTTTATGAACAACGATTTTTCGGAGCAGCAGAAAATTCAGACCGTCGGCGTGTTGCCGACACGGCGGCCTCCAGAATATCAACAAGAGCTGAAGGCAAACGATCCCGCGATGCATGCCATGACCGACTTCACCAGCAAGTTCGCGATCACCGTCGCTCCGGATAAGCAAATCGATGCCGCACTGGGTGAAATGGTGAGGCTGGGCGTGCGCGCCATGTTGGTGGTGCGAGCTGAGAACGTCATCGGCCTCATCACCTCCTACGACATCGAGGGTTCGCGTCCGGCTCGATTCGCCGAGCGGCCGCAAGCGACTCGGCGCGAAGACATCACGGTGGGCGACATAATGACCGAGTGGGAAGATCTGCCCACCTTGGACTGGCATACGGTGCAAACGGCGAGGATTTCGGACCTGCTCGAGATATTTGCGGGCGTCGGGGTCATGCATTTGCTGGTGGTCCAGAGCGATGAACGCGGAGCCGAAGTGGTGCGCGGCCTCATATCCCGTTCGCGAATCGAGAGGCAGCTTCATGAAACCGAATTTCTGCCGGGAATTGCCGGGGATATGATTCGGCGAACGAATCAAAATGGAGGGAGACCGTAAGGGTATCGGCGGCCGCCTGACCGTCCGTTTTTGGCGACAGCCTCGGCGCTGCAGCTTTACAGCACCGAAAAATCGTGATCAAAGTCTCACTTCGCGATCGATTATGCCAGGTAGTCTCCCACTGCCTGGTTCACGGCCACCCACGGAGATACTTGAATGAGCAATCCTTACGACAGTGCGACCGAACGCGCATCGATCCTGGGTCCTACCTTGTATTTCAAGGGCGATCTGACGGCCGAAGAGGACCTGTTGATTCAAGGCCGCGTCGAAGGATCGATTACGCACACACAGCGTTTGACGGTCGGCGCGCAAGGCACGGTCAAGGCGAATATACGCGCGCAGCTCATCATCGTCGAGGGAACCGTCGACGGCGACCTGCAGGCCGATAAATCCGTATTCGTGAAAGAGACTGCGAAGGTTTGCGGCAATATCTACGCGCCCACCGTCAGCATAATGGAGGGCGCCAATTTCAGCGGCAGCATCGACATGGGCGGCAAGAAGACCGGCCAGCTGCCCGGCAAGCAGGATGCCGCAACTGCGCGGACCGTCAAAGTTTCCGGCGGTGTCGGCTGACAATGTCCTGGTTTAAGAAACCCCTCGACGGAGAAGCTCCCATGATGAACAGCAATTCAAGCGGCCGTGCCCCTGCGCCCGAACCCTCAGTGACGCGCCCCGAACCGCGTGAACCTCGAGCCGAAGTCCGAGTCGAACCCCGTTCGCCTCAGCCTCGGGCACCCGAACCGCGTGCGCCGGAAGCACGAGCGCCGGAGGCGGCACCGCGTGCGTCCGTACTGGGCCCAACCCTGCGATTTCGCGGCGAGTTGTCGGCGCAGGAAGATCTGATCATTCAGGGCAGCGTGGAGGGGTCGATCACGCACACGCAGAGCCTGACGGTGGGAACCGATGGCTCCATGAAGGGTGACATTCGCGCCCGGGTCATCGTCATCGACGGTAAGGTCGAGGGCGATATGTATGCCAGCGAATCGGTGAGCGTCCGCGCCACTGCGAAGGTCAAAGGCAATGTTTTCGCTCCGCGCGTGGGGATCACCGAAGGCGCGTTCTTCCAGGGGCAAATCGAAATGCAGCCGTCCGGAGCGGCCGTGCAGGAACACAGTGCACGCCTGCGTCAGGCGGCAATGTCGCCGCCGCTGGACGGGCCCGCGGTCGATCATATGCTGGGGGCGAGTTGATCAGACGCTGCGTTTGAGGCCGCCTCTGCTCAAGGCAGGAATAATTCCGGATCGACCCAGGCGCGATTGAGGCTCAAGCCCCAATGCAGATGGGGTCCGGTCGCGCGGCCGGTCATGCCGACGGCGCCGATACGGGCCCCCGCCGCCAGGCGTTGGCCGGGTTTCACATCGATCGCACTCAAGTGGCAGTACATGCTGATCAGGCCGCGGCCATGATCGACGAACACGGTATTGCCGTTGAAGAAATATTCGCCCGTGTCGACCACGGTGCCGGCGATGGGTGCCCGCACGGGGGTGCCGGTGGGTGCAGCGATGTCCATGCCGCTGTGCGGATTGCGCGATTCGCCGTTGAAGATCCTGCGCGACCCGAATGAGCTGCTGCGCGGGCCGGGCGCCGGCTGGGGCAAGCGCAGGGATTCCGGCGGCGGTTCGCTCCAGTGGCTCAATGCGTGGTCGATGCGGATCTTTTCTTCGTTGACCCGCGCCAGATCCGCGGCCGATAGATTGACCTGGCGCGGGGCTACTTTCAAGGATTGGCTGGCGTATTGCTTGTTGCCCACCGAAAATTCGATGACCTGTCTGCCATTGGTTCCGCGCACGATCACCTGGCGCATTCCCAGCGGCGCCGACAGCGGAATGCCGATGACCGCAACCCATTTCGCATCGTCCGGAAGCACCAATGCCCGATGCCCGTCGGCGTCGACGTAGGGCAGGGACGGACCCTCCGAGTCCAGGTGCAGTATCTTGACGCCGCCCGGCACGGCATTCTCATGCGGCAGATCCATCTCCATGGCAGGCGTCGGATTCGAGACCGTGAGCGCCAAGCCCAAGCCAAGGAGCGCGAGCAGGGTTCGAAGCGCCGGCCGGCCGGCGCCGGCGGGGATTTTCAGGCTCACGAAGCGCCTTCGACTTTGGCGCGAATCCTGCCTTGCGCCAGCCGCGCTTCGATGATCGTGCCCGGCTTGGCGTGCTCGGCATTGCGCAGGATCTCACCGCCCTCGGCGCTGACGATGGCATAACCCCGCTCCAGGGTGGCGAGCGGACTGACGGCATTGAGCGTGCGGACCAGAGGCAGCAGCCGTTCGCGTCTCGAGTTGAAGGCATGGCGCCATGCGCGATACAGCCGTTGGTCCAAATTCTCCAGACGCAGCCGCTGCTGCTGCAGGCGTGTCGACGGACTCACCTGCGCGGCTCGTCCCGTCAACCAGCGCAATCGCTCGCGATGCTCCTGGAGCCGGCGGCGCAGCGCGCGGACCAGCGACTGTTCAACTTCATCCAATCGTTGCGCCTGGGCGTCCAAGCGCGCCGCCGGACTCACTTGGCCTAAGCGCCCTGCGAGCCAGCGCAGGCGTTCACCGCGCTCCTCTAGTCGACCGCGCATGCAGCGCTGCAGGCGGGCGCCGAGCCGCACGAAGGCATTGAGCCATTCTCCGGCATCGGGCACCACCAGTTCCGCGGCGGCGGAGGGTGTGGGCGCGCGCACATCCGCGGCGAAGTCGGCAATGGTGAAATCGATCTCATGACCAATGCCGGTGATCACCGGGATGGGCGAAGCCACGATGGCTCTGCCCAAGCGTTCGTCGTTGAACGCCCAAAGATCTTCCAGGGAACCGCCGCCTCTGCTAAGGATCAACACATCGCATTCGGCACGGCGGCCGGCCAACTGGAGCGCCGCGACGATTTCCGCCGCTGCCTGCGCGCCCTGGACCGGCACCGGGTAGACCAGCACGGCCGCCGCGGGAAAACGCCTCGCCAGCACGTGCAGAATGTCGCGGATCGCGGCGCCGGTGGGCGAGGTGATTATGCCGATACGCCTGGGAAGGCTCGGCAAAGGGCGCTTGCGCTCCACGGCGAACAGGCCCTCCAGCTTGAGTTTTGCGCTCAGCTCCTCGAACTGCCGTTTCAAGGCGCCGAGACCCGCGTCCTCCATGTGATCGATGATGAGCTGGTACTCGCCGCGCGGCTCGTACAGCCCGATGCGAGCCCGAACCAGCACCTTTTGGCCGTCCCGGGCCGTGAACGAACACAGCATATTTCGCTGCCGGAACATGGCGCAGCGAACCTGCGCGGCGGCGTCTTTGAGCGAGAAATACCAGTGCCCGGAGCTGGGTCTCGCGAAATTGGAGATTTCGGCCTCGAGCCACAAGGTGCCGAACCCGCGCTCGAGCAGGACTCTAACCTCGCGGTTGAGCCGCGAAACACTGTAAATATCGCGGTCAGGGCGTGCCGGGAGGGATGCGCTTTCGGCTAATTCCATGGGCAAATGATAGCGGTTTACCGCGCAGCGGGGGCAAGGTACAATGCGCCGCCTCTTAGATGAACCCGTGAACGCTACCCTATGCGTATTCTTGAAGAGGCACTCACATTCGATGACGTCCTGCTCGTGCCGGCATATTCCGAGGTTTTGCCCCG
>Ga0307470_10001188_pt1 | contig 10540 bp, 1 predicted proteins | sample atmos_gasesAM3C__FD_204565 | JGI IMG/M metagenome (GOLD analysis project Ga0307470, IMG submission 204565) | Hardwood forest soil microbial communities from Morgan-Monroe State Forest, Indiana, United States - atmos_gasesAM3C_05 | ecosystem: Environmental > Terrestrial > Soil > Temperate forest... | reverse complement strand
GCGGGGGACGATCCCGCTGTTCCAACTGCTCGTGGAGGGACGCCAGCCGGAGCGTCGACTGCGACGCGAGAAGGTTCAAGATCGCCTCGTAGCGCATGCTCCATCGTCGGATCGTGTCGGCCTGGAAGAGGGAGGTGGCGTATTCTGCTTCGAGCGTGACGCCGCCGGCCTCGGTTAGATTCCATACCAGCTCCCTGGCGGTGGCCCCGGCAGGATTTGCTATTACCACTGTCCTCAGGCCGGCGAACCGCGGTGTGGTAGCCGCGCGATCGAGGTTAAATATTGTCGATACCAGAGGCGGCCGGCGTGGGTCCCGTACTCCACCGAGCTCCCGGATGAGGCAGCCGAATGGGAAGATCCGATGCTCGTAGGCGTCGAAGAAGCTCTTCCGGGTAGCAAGGAGGAAATCGATCAGCTCCGGGTCGCCGGTCAGCCGACTGCGTAACGGAAGCAGATCGACACAGTGACCAACGATGAGTTCACCGTCGCTCTGCCCGGCGGAGACTACTCCCACCACCAGGTCGTTCTGACCGCTCAGGTCATGGAGCAGGAGCTGATAGGCACAGAGGAGAGCCATGGCTAGAGTGCAGCCCTTGGCAGCGGCGAAACGTCTCAGCCGGTCGATGCAGCCATCGTCGATTCGCCGAGTCACGATCGCTCCAGCGAAAGACTGGATCCCAGGTCGGGACCGGTCAGTGGGAAGATCGAGCGGCGGTACGGGCGGGTGGAAGCGTTCGAGCCAATAAGCTCGTGCGGCTTGCATCTGCGCGTCACCGGCTATCGCCTCACGGCGCCGGACGAACTCGGTGAAGGGCATGGCAGTGGGCAATGCGGAGTGGTTTCCCACGCGCGCTGAGCTGTAGAGAGTCGCCAACTCGTCGACGACGGTTTGGAGCGACCAACCGTCGATGACGGCGTGATGTGCGGTCATCGCAAGGAGGTTATGGTTGTCGTCGAGCCGGGCCAGACGGACTCGCAGCAACGGACCACGGCTCAGATCGAAGGGTCGTCGTGCCTCCTGTGAGCGCCAGCGGTCCGCCAATGCCTCGCTTGCCGGACCATCCGCCGCGAGATCGTCCAGCGGTAGATCCGCGTCGTTGACGGGACAAATCCACCGCTCCTCTCCAGATGGGCTCAGGATGGTGCGCAGCGCCTCGTGGCGGCCGAGGACCTCTCGCAGAGCGCGGCGGAGAATGATCCGATGGAGAGGGCCCCACAGCTCCAGAACGACCGATAGGTGGCAGGAGCGCGCTGCTTCCTCTCCCATCTTTGCTACTGCCCAGAGAGCGCGTTGTGCATCGCTCGTCGGACCTATACGGACCGTTGTAGACCGGCTGCTGGCGGGCGATGGATCGGCTGGCGACGAGAGCTCGACCGACCTCGCCGGCCGTGTCGCGACGAGAAAACCTCCAGCGCGTAGCTGGCGAACGGTGTCCTGCACGGCCGAGACCATCTTCTCGAGATCCTCCGTCGTGTGGGCCGTCGACAGGAAACAGTTGCGGCCCTCCCAAATGAAGACCCCTTTCTCAAGCAGGTGATAGAAGAAGAGGTCGAGATTGCCGCTAAAGACGAAGCGAAACAGCGAGCCGAAGTGTGCCACGTGCACTCCCACCTCTTCGGCGGCGAAGAACTCATTGAGTGTCGCAGCGAACTGGCTCGTGGTCCGGTTGAGTCTCTCCTGCAAGCTCGGACCCTCGCTCTTGAGGTGGGAGAGCACCGCTCTTGTTGCAGCCATGGTCAGAGGGTTCTTATGAAAAGTACCTGCGAAGAGTGTGGTTTCCGCTTTCGGATAAGAGGAGTCACCGTAGCTCCACACGCCGCCGTCGATGCCATCGAGGAAGATGGACTTGCCGGCGATGGCGCCGACCGGAGTGCCACCTCCGAGGACCTTGCCGTAGGTCGCGAGATCGGCCGGTACTCCGAAATACGCTTGGGCCCCCCCGGGATGGACGCGCAGGCCGGTGATCATCTCGTCGAAGATCAGCGCGAAGCTATGCTCATCGGCGAGTCGCCGAAGCTGGTCGAGAAACGCTCTCGGCTGCAGGTTGGGGTTCCTGCTCTGCACAGGCTCGACCAGCACCGCGGCGAGCCTGTGGCCTTGCTCGGCGATCGTCTCCAATGCCCCGTGCTTACCATACTCGAGGACGATGACGTCCTCGGCCGAGCGGCTTGGCAGGCCCGATACCGCGGGAACCGCTAGGCTGCGCCCCTCGCGGATTGCTGATCGCGCCAGTACGGCGTCGTATTGACCGTGGTAGGAGTGGGTGAAGAGTGCGATACGGTCGCGGCCGCTGGCCAGGCGTGCCAGGCGGATGGCGATCATCACTGCCTCAGTTCCGGATTGGCAGAAGGTAACCCGCTCCATCCCGGTAAGATCACAGAGGAGCTCGGCGGCCTCCCCCGCATGGCGGGCTCGCGGCCCGAGGGCGAGCCCGCGTTCCATCTGCTCGCGCATGGCCTCGACGAGAAACGGTGCGCCGTGTCCGAAGAGATTCACACCGAAGTCCATGGCGATGTCCACGTATTCATTGCCGTCGACATCCCATATCCGCGAGCCTTGAGCCCGGTCGGCCGTGATCGGGTAGAGCATCTCCTTAACGGAGGGCCGAAAACCCGCCGAGGCGCGGCTGTCGGCGAGCACGGGACGGAATTCGTCCGCCAGGCTCTTGGAGCGGCGCGTGCGAGCCGTGTAGCGGGCGGTGAACTGCTCGAGGTGTGCCGACTGCCGCGGCGTCAGATGGCCGGACGACCCCCGTTCGGGTGGCTGGTGCGGACCGAACGCCTCGCGTCGTTGCGCCGAGTCTTCGATGGTCGATGCCGTCTGAGGCGGCTGACTGAAGGTGGTGGTCGACGGAGAGGCTGGCAGCTGGGGCGATGCTGCGGGCGCGGCCAAGCCGCGAGGCACGTCGGTCTGCAGGCGCTCGACTTGGCGTGCGATCTCAGCGAGCTGTTCTTGGATTTCCTCGAGCGCCCTGGAAGGCAGGGGACCGGCACCTGTAATGCTCTGGGCTGGGAATGCCGGCGCAAAGTCGCTCGCCGCAGGCCGTAGTACTGACTCTCGCCCGCCGGCTTGCTCGACGAAGGTTGCGAGAGCGTCGAGCGTTCCTAGCCGCTCCATGAGGTCCGGCAGAGAAACTTTGACGCCGAAGGTCTCTTCGATCCAGCGGATGGCGTGCAGTAGGACCAGCGAGTCAGCTCCGAGCTCCAGGATGGGAGCGGAGACGTCGACCTCGCCGGGTTCGATATGCAACAGCTCGCAGACCATTTGCCGCAGAGTCCCAAGAATATTCTCTCGTTGGGCGAGCGAACGGGGTTCTTGCAGCAGGATGTCCGGCTGTACTGCGGCAACCGGCGGCGGCGCAGACAGCTGCCCGTCCGCAGCGTCAAACCAGTAGCGCCGATGCTCGAAAGGGTAGGAAGGTAGCGCGATCCGCCGTGGCCGGTGGCCGGCATGGAACCCCTGCCAGTCAGGCTCGACGCCTGCGACGTAGAGCCTGCCCAGGGCTTCTCGCATCGCTTGCCGGGCGTCCCGTCCCGGGCGTAGCGAAGGTATCCAGATTTGGCCGTTAGGAGCCAGACTCCGCATGCCGAGAGCGAGCAGAGTCGCTCCGGGCCCTACCTCGATGAAGGCCTCGCAGCCCGTTTTCCCCAGAGCCTGGAGCGCATCGGCGAAGCGAACCGGAGCGCGCTGGCTCTGCGCCCAGTAGGCCGCATCGGGTATCTGTCCCGGGGCGAGCAACCCGCCGGTCAGGCCGGAAGCGAACGGCAGCCGAGGGCTCGAGAAGCGGACACGGTGCACGATCTCCTCGAAGGGCGCGAGGACCGGATCCATGTACGCCGAGTGGAAGGCGTGCGAGACTTCTAGCCATCGGCTCTCGACTCCTTTTACCCTCAGTCTGGCAAGGACTTCTGAGAGCACCGTCCGCGGACCGGAGAGAACCACCTTGTCCGGAGCGTTGAAGGCGGCGATCGAGATCTGATCCGCAAACGGAGAAATGGCCTGCGCTGCCCGTTGTGCGCTCGTCGCCACGGCCGCCATAGCGCCTCCTGGCGGAAGCGATTGGTGCAGCTTTCCTCGCTCGGCAACGAGCGCGAGCCCGTCCTCCCAGGTCAATGAGCCGGCTGTGCAGGCGGCGGCATACTCGCCGACGCTATGGCCCAGAACGGCATCTGGGACGATTCCCCAGGCTGCCCACAGAGCGCATAGAGCATTCTGTAGCGCGAAAAGGACAGGCTGAGTATAGGCGGTCTGCGTCAGCAGGGCCGCCGCCTCGGCCCCCGGCTCGAGGAGATCCATGAGAGGCCGGTCGAGGCGCGGTCTGAGGACTTCCTGGCAGCGCTCCAGGGCCTGGCGGAAGACCGGTTCGCCGGAGATGAGCTGGTACCCCATCCCGAGATAGTGCGAGCCCTGGCCGGAAAATAGGAAGGCTATCTTCGGTCGTCGCGGTCGCGCCTGCCGAATGCCCGATATTCTCGCCTCCGGCCGGGCCAGGGCATGAAGCTCTCGGCGCAGGTATTCCAGCGTGCTGCTTGCGACAGCGAGGCGAATCTCGAAATGGGCACGACCCGTGTTGGTGGTAAAGCAGACATCGGCGAGCGTCGCCCCGGGATGGGCTCCCAAGAAGGAGCTATAGCGCTCGGCCATCGTCCGCAAGGCTGACTCGCTGCGCGCCGAGAGCGTCAAGAGGTGAAACGGTCGCTCGTCGATCTCGATCGGAGGTACCGCCGCTTCGCCGAGGACGACATGCGCATTAGTTCCGCCAAAGCCGAATGAGCTGACGCCGGCATACCGCCGCTCGCCGCCTCGCGGCCATGGAACACGCTGCCCTGGAATGAAAAGCAGTGAGCCCGCGAGATCGAGGTGGGGGTTCAGCCGGTGGAGGTGCAGGTGTGGCGGGATCTCCTCGCGTTGCAGCGCGAGAACGGCTTTCATCAACCCGGCGATGCCGGCCGCTGCCTCCAAGTGGCCGATGTTGGTCTTGACCGAGCCGAGTGCGCAGGGTCTGCTCCGCTCCTCGGAGTCGGTTGCTAGGACGGCCGTCAGGGCTTCGATCTCGATAGGATCACCGAGCGGAGTGCCCGTCCCATGGGCCTCGATGTAGCCGAGCTGGTGCGGCGCGATCCCCGCCTGCTTGAGTGCTGCGACCATGACCGCTTGTTGCGCTGGACCGCGTGGCGCCGTGAGCCCTTGACTGCGGCCGTTATGGTTAACCGCGGAGCCCTCGATCACCGCGAGGACCATGTCGCGATCGAGCTTGGCGTCGGCGAGTCGCTTGAGCACCACCACTCCGCAGCCTTCACCCCGCGCGTAGCCGTCGGCAGCGTCGGAGAAGGCATTGCAGCGGCCCTCCGGGGAGAGCATGCCTGCGCGCGAAAACGCGATGGTGAGCTCTGTCGAAAGGATCATCTGCACTCCGCCAGCCAAGGCTAGATCGCACTCTCCCTTGAGCAAGCTCTGACAGGCAAGGTGAATCGCGACCAGCGACGAGGAGCACGCGGTGTCCAATGCCAGGCTCGGACCGCGGAGGTCGAGGAAGTAGGAGATGCGGTTGGCTGCCATGGCGGCGGAGTTGCCCGTCATCAGGTGGGGATCGGAGCGGTCTCCGCCCTGCGCCCGTAGGTGATAGTCGTGGCTGCTCACCCCGACGAAGACACCGGTAGCGCTCCCTGCCAACCTCGATGGGGACAGTCCGCCATGCTCCAAGGCCTCCCAGCTCACCTCGAGTAGGAGCCTTTGCTGTGGGTCGAGGAGAGTGGCCTCGGGTGGCGAGATGCCGAAGAACTTGGCGTCGAACCCATCGACGGAGCTCAGAAATCCGCCGCGTGTCGGTCGCAATGTCACGCCGGTGCTCGTCGTCTCGTCGCTAGATGCGGCAAACCGATCTCCAGGTTCCTCGGAGACGGCGTCGCCAGCGTTGCGGAGCAAGTCCCAGAACTCGGCGGCGGACTGCGACGCGGGAAAGCGACAGGCGAGGCCGATCACAGCGATGGGAGCGTGCTGCCGTGGAAGGGTCTGGGCCTCTGCCTCCGTACGCTGGCCGGCGAGATGCAGGGACAACTGCCGGATGGTCGGGAATGAGAAGGCGAGAGTTGCCGCGAGCTTACGGTTGAGCCAACTCTCGAGTTTGCCCGAGAGCTCGACCATCTCGGCCGAGCCGAAACCCAAGCGCGAGAGCGGCTCGAGCGGATCGATCTCGGCGGAGGTAATGCCAAGACGCTGAGCGGTCCATGCGATCAGCCAATGCTCGATTTCGGCTTGGCTCGGGGGTTCCTCCCCTTGGCGCTCGCAGGCAGAAGCGGTGGCCGCCAGCGGGGCCTTCGAAGTGCAATCTCTCAGTTCGGGCGAATGCCCTAGGATCTCCAACTCTCCGCGTAAATAGCGCGCGCGGCAGTCCTGTCTTCGGACCTTTCCGCTTGAGGTTCGGGGTATACCCCCCGGCTTGACCAGAGCCACTGCGTGCACGCGGAGCCCATGCTCCTCGGCGATGCTTTGACGGATCGCACCGGCCACTTGATGCACGTCGAGGTTGCGAAGGTGAGTCCTCTCGACCTCATGAACGACCACCATTCGCTCGTCATCGCTCTCGACCATGAATGCTGCGCTGCCGCCCGGCCGTAGCGCCACATGGCTCGATTCGGCGGTGAGTTCCAAGTCCTGAGCGTAGTGGTTGCGGCCGTGGATGAGCAGGAGGTCCTTGCTGCGCCCCACGATGAACAGGTCCTCCCTCTCGACGAAGCCAAGATCCCCAGTGCGCAGAAAAGGGCCCTCACCATTGGTCAGCCGAGCACCAAAGGTGCTCAGACTGTCGTCAGGGTTGTTCCAGTAGCCTTGCGCCACGCTCGCGTTCTGGATCCAGATCTCCCCAATTCCACCCGGCGGGCATTCGATCCGAGTCGAGGGGTCAACGATAGCAAGGCGCTGGTCCGAACTCGCATGGCCGCAGCTGACCAGCTGCGAGCCACTGCCGGGAGGCGCCACGACGGCCTGGCTGCGCTCGAGAGCCGCGGCCTCGAAGCTCTGTACGGACGGGCCCTGCGTACAGCCATCCCCGGTCACCATCAACGTCGCCTCGGCGAGCCCATAGCAGCAGAAGAACGCCTCTTTGCGGAATCCGCATTCGGCAAAGACCTCCACAAATCTCTTCAGTGTGCTCGCGCGCACTGGCTCCGCGCCGTTGAAGGCGCTCTCCCACGAACCAAGATCCAAGTCGCCCCGTGCCTTGGGCGCGATCCTCGAAAGACACATCTCGTAGGAAAAGTTGGGACCACCAGAGTGTGTGGCGCGATAGCGAGAAATCGCCGCCAGCCAACGGATCGGCCGTTGCAGGAATGCAGCTGGAGACATGAGGTACACGGGGAAGCCCGTGGCGATCGGCTGTAAAATTCCCTCGACCAGACCCATGTCGTGAAACTGCGGCAACCACGAGACGGCCACTGTCGCGGTGCCGAGCCGCATGGCGTTTCGGATGCGAGACAGGTTGTGAAAAAGATTGGCATGGCTTATCACGACTCCTCGCGGAGCGGAGGTGGAGCCGGAGGTGTACTGGAGCAAGGCGATATCATCGGGTTTGATGACAGGCTGACACCACTGGTCCTCCATACCCTCTGGCAAAGCGTCCGTCGCCAGCAGCTGCGGTTTAGCCGGCCTGGGTAGCTGCTCCAGCAAGACATCCGCCCGCGGCAAGGTCGCGGCACTACCGAGAACGACCCGCGGCATTGCATTGCTGATGATGCCGCAGAGCCGGTCTGCGCGGTTTCCGTTTAGCGGAAGGTAAGCTGGGACGGCCAGAGCGCGCGCATAGATACAGCCGAAGAACGCCGCCACGAAAGCGAGTCCTGGCGGGTGAACGAGCACCACTCGCTCGCCACTTGCACCAGCAGATTGGAGCAGAGCGCCAATAGCGCGGGCACGCCGGTCAAGTTCCCCATAGGTCACAAAGTCCGTCTCGCTCTCGCCTTCTCGTAAAAAGGTGAAAGCTCGTTGTTTGGGCTGGTCTTTTGACCGCGCCAGCAAAACGCTGTCGAGGGTCATCGGTCTATGCGGCGAGCTGGTCATAGTTCCACTCATCCAACTTCGCTCCCTAGGCGAGCAATGCCATTCCTACGGGCATCCTGGGGTGCAAATCGATCCACTCTTATCCAAAACAAGGGCCCCCTGCCTTCAGTTTTATCGTATGATAGCGCAAGCGGTGCTGGATTCTAGCCCTTGTGCCCGACTAACCAGCTCGCGTCTGAAGTCGGTCACTGGTAGGAATACTTCTGGGCGCGGGGGTCCTTTGTGTCGACAGTGGGACGAGCGGTGGGGCCAGCTCAGCCGCTGGAGATGATGGGGCCGCATAGCGACCCCTCCTAGACGCACAACCTAAAGCCGCCGGCTCTGCCGGGGGATATTTACGCAAGAGGTGTGAAAACGTGGCGCGGCCGCTTGAGCGTCTGCATTAAGAGAGAGCCCTTCCCGCGCTGACGACGGTGCCGCAGGTGCGATAGGTGACCATCTTGGCGCTTGGTCTGGGGCTCGGGGGCAAACGCGCTCCGAGGACCTGCGTGAGCTATAGAGAGCTGCTCGGCCCATCGGGCTTCGGCAGCCTTACTCCTCGAACGCGAGCTCGGGATCGAGCTGCGCCCGGCGCAGGTAGCGCTCGACTCGCCGGGCGAGCTCGACGGTCGCGGCCTCGCGCCTCGCCGCTCGGCAGAAGACCTGCAGAGCGGCCAGGGCCTCCCGGTGCACCCCTTGGGCCTTGAAGATCCAGAGCATCTCGCGGGCGATCGCCGCCACCTCGGCCGAGCGGCCGAGCTCCAAGAGGACGAGCGAGAGGTCGAGGCTCACCAGGGCATAGTCGTAGGCCAGCCCATGCTCCCGGAACTCGCGCCTCACGTCGCCGAAGGCGAGCACGGCCTCGGCGGCGTTGCCTGACCCGGCTTCGATCCTGCCGCGGAGCCAGGCGCAACGGGCGAGGTCCAGCGGCTCGCCCATCCGCTCGGCGAGAGCGCATACCGCGGGGAGCCGCGGCTGGGCCTCCGCGGCCCGCCCGAGCTCGCAGAGGTCGACCAGGAGGTTGAAGCGAACCCCGAAGGCGAGCCGTGGCTCCCGGTGAGCGTCGATCAGGGGCTCCGCCGCGAGGAGAGCCGCGGTCGAGGCCTCGGGGTCGCCCATGGTCTCGAGAAGCCGAGCCTTGGAGAGGAGGATCTGGCCGCGGAGCTCGCCCTGGTCGAGAGCGAGGGCCTCGTCGATCTTCTGGAGCGCCTCGGCGAACCGCCGCTGCGCGCGGCGGAGGTTGGCCTCGATCCAGGGAAGCCACGCCTCGCTGAGAAGCCCCGGATTTCCCGGCGCCCCCGCCTCCCAGAGCCTTCGCCCGCGGGCGAGAGACGCCTCCGCTGCGGGCAGGTCGTTGCAGGCGCGCTCGGCGTTGGCCTGGAAGTGGAGCGCCCAGCCCTCCAGGCGCGAGCGCCAGGCGTCCCCCCCTGGGACCTGGGCGGCGATCGAGACCGCAAGCCTCGCCCACTCGAGCGCCTCCGCGGGGTGATTCGGAGCCCGCGCGACGCTCGAGAGCGCGGCCTGCTCGGCAACGACCCAGCTCCGGTACTCGTCGTCGGCTTCTTCGACGAGGAGCCGCGCGCCGGCAGGGGTACACCGCTCGCGCAGGCAGGTCCGGAGGGCCTCGCCCTCGGCGCGGTCCTCGGCCCGCGGCCGAGAGCCGGCGCGGGCGCGGCCGCGGGTCGAGAGGAGGAGATCGGCGGCCTCCCGGACCGTCCCGACGAGCTCGAGCGAAAGGACCTCGGCGAGAGCCCGGTCGGCGCGGGACCGGCCCTTGCCGGCGACGAGGAAGGAGCGGATCGCCGCGAGGAGGGGATCGAGCAGGGAGCCGGGGAAGCCCGTCGCCTCGGCGACCGCGTCGAGGACCTCGCGCGGGATGGGGCGCCGCCCCCGCTCGAAGTCCGAAGCCTGGGTCGGCGTGATGCCCACGGCGCCGGCGAGCGAGCCCTGCTCGAGCCTCTGCGAGTGCCGCAGGAGGAGCATCGCCAAGCGGGCCGCGAGGTCGGCGGGTCTCTCTTTGCCCATCCAAGTTCTCCTCACGAGTGAAATACTTCGCACCTACAACAGATATCTTCACCGGCACCATTCTTAGCGGGGAGGCCGCGCCCCGCCGTCATCCCGGCGGCGATCGGCGTGCCACCTCTGAAAGGAGCCGTTCATGCGTATCCTCCGTCCAGCCGCTCTCGTTCTCCTCGGCGTCACCCTCGCAGCGCCCGGGGCCATCGCCGCCGCGCCTCGCGCCACGACCCATCCCTCGCGGCAAGGGGCATCCGCGGGGAAGAGTCTGGTCCAGCAGCTCCAGGGTCTCCTGGTGAGCCTCTGGAGCCCGGAGGGATGCGGCATCGACCCGTTGGGGCACAGCTCGTGCCTCCCGACCGCCAAGGCCACGACACCGCAGGTCCCGACGGCGGACGCGGGGTGCGGGATGGACCCGCTGGGCCGCTGCCTCACTCAACCGGAGCGGTCCGGGTGCGGGGCCGGAGCGCTTCAACGGGCAACGGCCCC
>Ga0307470_10001187_pt1 | contig 10543 bp, 5 predicted proteins | sample atmos_gasesAM3C__FD_204565 | JGI IMG/M metagenome (GOLD analysis project Ga0307470, IMG submission 204565) | Hardwood forest soil microbial communities from Morgan-Monroe State Forest, Indiana, United States - atmos_gasesAM3C_05 | ecosystem: Environmental > Terrestrial > Soil > Temperate forest... | reverse complement strand
TTTGACGAGCTCCTTGCAGAACGTACATTCCCTGTTACGTCGGGAGCTCGAGATTTGTGCCACGTCGGCAGTCAGGATTCAAAAAGAAAAGCGAATGCTTCCCATTTCGGGAACAGCGTGATCTTGCAAATACTTCATTGACCTTTGAAATGAGCCTGAACGACTGCGGGCAATTCCGGCAGCTTGCCATCATGGATGGCAATGGCAAGGCGGATGAACTGGGCGTTCGTCCAGGCCAGAGGAGTCGCGGAACCTGTTCCCTGGCCGAATTGCAGCCAGCTCTTTGGAGAATCAGGCCGGTCCCACACTTGTTCCCCCAGCATGCCGCCGGCGTTGGCCATTTTCTGCATGATATCGAGATAGGAGCGGGCATCATGTCCACTTGCCAGTTCGTATTCGCCGCGCTCGCCGGCAAAGAAGATCCATAGGCGGCCGATGCCGGTGCCGTCAAAGCCGTGGCCGTCAGGTTTTTCGCCGTAGCCGTCGTGGTCGTAGCGATACCAGCCGGAACCGTTCGGCGTATCCACTTTGATCACCTTATCCACGACCTTCAACGATTTGAGGATCACCGGGTCTTGCGGGGCGACAATTCCCAGACGAACCAGTTCCAGGAATCCAGCGTCGACGATCTCACGTTCATCCCATATTCCGCTGCCGTTGCCTGCATCGATCGGCCCACCGATGTCGGCTTCGCCTTTTTGGGCAATGCGAATGTAATACTCGTCGGCATATTTGCCGGTGTGCGTTACCGTCCACTGCGGGAGCTTCTTCGCCCAATCGTCTGCAACCTGGGTCCAGTGAGCGCGCGACGATTCATCGCCATTCATGCGCGCAATATCCGCAGAGCAGATGAGGCTGGCGATCTCGGCGGCGATGGTGGAAGGCGAGTATCCCGACTTCTCTTCCCATCTTTCCTGCGGCGTGGCCGGCCCGTGGGCAACCACGAAATCGGCTGCGGGCTTGATGTGTTTCTCGAAAGTTTCCTTGTCAGTCTTTCCCAGCTGCCAGGCGAGAATGCCGGGATAGGCAACCTCATCCAACTGCAATGACGGCCAGTAAGGCTTGCCGTCAAGCCAGGAGTTCTGCGGGAAGGAGCCGTCCGCCTTCTGTTGCGTCGTGAAGAGATAATTGAGCGACCGTTCCGCGGCTGCGCGATCGCCCATCGCCAAAAAGGCAGTCGCTACTTCGTAGAGATCACGCGCCCACACGAGATGATATCCGCCAACGCCCTCCTGGCTGGCGTCGACATCGTTGCCCCAGGGTATGGTCAGCGACGCAGCAATGGCGCCGGGGTGCGTCTTGTCCTCGTGCGCTTTGAGCACCATGGCGGAAATTTGATACTGCCGGCGATACGCGGCGTCAACCGGCTTGAGAGTCGCGACATATCGATTCCAGCCGCGTTCGTATTCCGATCGAACCGAAGTAAAGTCCTTTGTCAGACTCGATTGCGCATCAGCGATTGCTTCATCTGCGTTTGCGCCAAAGCTCAAAGCGATGGTCACAGGCTGGCCTTGCGTGAACGATCGCGGCAGTTCGCCGATTTGAGCCACATTTCCGTCCGGAGCAGTGGTGTAGTGATGGATAAGCTTGTAGTCCTTCTTGAGTTCCGCCCATCCATCACTGCTGTCCACATAGCCGCTGGAGAGAGAAACGAAAGCCGGAGAGGCAGCCAGGGCGCAGGCGATCTCGCCCTTGGTGTCCAGCAATACCTTGCCGCGAGCCGACCCGTTATCATGCAAACCGCTGTTCCTCAGGGCCGGATCAAAATAGACAAACGCGGTCAGCGGGCCGCCTTTGATGACCTTCATCTGCATTCGGATCAGGACGGTGTTGTGGCTGGGATCGGTGACGTAGGTCTTCCGTATCTCGTATCGTCCGCTACGCGAGGTGTTGATCTGAGTGAAGACCAGCGCAGCGGGATCCGGCACCTCAACTTTGTGATCCGTGTCCTGGCTTTCCAATTCGGCAAAACTCTTGCCATCGGTGACGATCAACTCCAGAGTGCGTGTGTTGGCACTGTCGATGGCGGGATAATAAACCTCGTTGAGCGTGCCATTCCCGCCAAGAGTGAACCACACTTTTGAGTTCTCGGTGACTGCCGTGCCTACGCCGACCTTGTTGCCGTTCGTCCAGGTCGGCTTCGCGCCCGGCCCTCCGGGCGCCTGCTGTGCGGATAGAGAGAAAGCTGCGACGAGCACGAAGAAGGCGAATGTCTGCGGGATATGGATTGTTTTCATGTGCTTTTTATTCCACAGCGTAAACGCTGAGTGATCTTGCGGGTAGCTCAACAGAAATGGCAGCGCCCGGCGTAAGCGAGGCATCTGTATCGGCCCATAATCTTTTGAGACTCGTAGCCTTCGCCAGCACCGTAGCACCAAGAGCAACTTTGACCGTCCGCGCCTGATCGGCGTTGTTCATGAGCATCAGGAGACGCTCAGCGTGCTCGGGCTGGCCGCGCTTCGGCTGAAAGTCACGGACATAAACGAACGTGCGATCATCGTTGAATATATGCAGATACTTACCACGGCGCAAGGCGGGATGCTGCCGGCGCAGTTGAAGCAGGCTGCGAACTTGCTCGAATACCTTCTGCTCGTCGGCGGTCCGGCCTGCCTGCGTGAATGCGTTCCGGCTGTCGCCGGGGAAACCGCCGGGGAAATCACGCCGATTGTCTGGATCGCCACCGCCTGGCATTCCGATCTCATCGCCAGCGTAGATTTGGGGAATCCCTCGCATGGTGAGAAGAAGGGCAAAAGCCAGGTTCAACTTTTGCGGGGTCGCGCCGGGTTCGCCCATGAACCGCGCGTTATCGTGATTGCCCAAAAAAGTCACCAGCGATTCCGGATGCGGGAAGAGCCAGTCGTGCGCCAAGACGTCTTCCAGCAGCTTCGCCGGCGCATCGTGCAAGACCACCTTTCGTAAGGCGGAGCAGAGCGCAAAATCGAAGACTGTGTCCACCCCGGTATCGATTCCGGCTGTTGTCTTGCCTCCCGCGAAGTAGGCGGCGATGACCGGATCCGGGCCCGAAACTTCACCCACGGTCTTGAAGCGCGGATAGGTGGTGTGAACCGCGGCGTGGAAGTCGTGCCAGAACTGGCGATCGACATAAGGGAACGTGTCAAGCCGGAAGCCATCGAGTCCGCCGGTTTCCGCCCACCATAGTGCATTCTGGCGCAGATACTGGGACGTCACGGGATCGTCCGTGCCGATGTCCGGCAGGACGCCTGCGAACCAGCCTTCGACGATGTTCCGCCATTCCTCGGAAGAGGCATGCGGGTCCGTGAGATGCTGAAACTCCGCATCGGACGTAAGGTGCGCGTCGCGTGTGCCGTGAAGCCAATGATCTGTCGGAGGATCATCCGCCCAGGGATTCGTGGGACCAACGTGGTTGGGCACGATGTCGAGGATTACTTTCATCCCCTGCTGGTGAGCGGCCTTCACCAACGAACGATAATCGTCCAGTGTTCCGAAATGCTTCTCGACGGCGTATAGGTCCACCGCTCCATAGCCGTGGTAATCCCTGCCTGTGCGGTCATCATTTTTAAAGATTGGTGTGATCCAGATGGTGGTCACGCCAAGATCTTTGAGATAGGACAAGTGCTGCTCGATGCCGCGGAGGTCGCCGCCGTGATACGCGCGCGGGTTGGCGCGATCATAGGCCCCGGAAGCCGGAAAGTTGTTCTCCGGATCACCGTCAGCGAAGCGGTCGGGCATGATGAGGTAGATAACGTCATCTGGTCCAAAACCGTTGAAGCCTTGGTTTTCGGTTGCCGTCGTGCCGGCAGGATTTCGTCGATCGAGCCGCCACTGCGCGGTTTGTTTTCCCTTGGGGGTCGTGACCAGCAGCGCGACCTGCCCAGTCGATGCGCTCTTCGCGACTTCCAGCCAGACAAACAGGTAATGCCCGTTTCGGCCTTGGCTGGTACGCAGAACACGCACTCCCGGGGCGTTCGTTGAGGCTCTGGCATTTTCCAGATTCTCACCGGTGAGCATCAACATGGGACTGGGCAGGCCGATCCACCAGTTAGGAGGATCGACCTTTTGGATGACGGGTCCTGCGACTTGCTGGCTATGTACCGCGGACACGGCCGCCAATACAAGCCCGGCGCAGCTCAGCCAGTATCGTTTGCCACCACAAGACCCTTTGATCACCAACGCCTCACGCAGATTTTCCCTACCCGTCTCAGAGCCTGCTTTCGCTTCCTAGAACATAAACCGGAATGCAAACTGGATTTGGCGCTCGGAAAACTCGCGCGTATTGTTGATGACGCCAAAGCCGGTTCCATCACCCACGTTCGAATCCGGGTTCGTAAATTGTGGATGATTCAGGAGGTTGAACGCCTCCGTGCGAAACTGCATTTTGACTCGCTCTGTGAGAGTGAAGTTCTTGAACAACGAGGCATCCCAGGTGCCGTAGCCGGGGCCGTAGAAGTGGTTGCGTCCGAGCGTTCCAGGCCGGGTAAATTTACCGGCGGCATTCTTGGGCGGATCAACAAACGTCCCCGGGGCGAAGGTGAGCCACTGGCGCCCGAGGCCACCATTGACGGACTGAAGTGAGCCAGTGGAGACAGAACCGAGAATATCCGGCCGCACTCCGTCGATCGTGATATCGAACGGAGTGCCGGTTCCGAGAGAGACGATGCTATTGATTTGCCATCCGCCAAGAAGGTTGTTCATGGCGCTCGACCAATTCGAGCCCCATTCTTTCCCGCGTCCGAACGGCAACTCGTACATCACTGTGCCGACAAAAGCGTGGCGTTGATCCGTATCGGAATTGCCCTTGTTTTGGTTGAGCAGAACGCGGCCGGTGGAATCCACGAAGATCGGACTATTGCCGTTGATGCTGAAAGCGCCGTTGGAGTCATCCGTCGCGTGAGACCACGTGTATGCGGCAGTGTACCCGAATCCGTGGGTCATGCGCTTGTTGAGCTGCATCTGCAACCCGCTGTAATGCGAAGTACCGATGTTCCCGCCAGCGGTCACATTCAATCCCCGGCCAGGAAACAATGCCGAGTTGGTTGCCAATTGCTGGTTCGTGTAGTTGAACCAGGTCATCAAGTGATCTGCCTTGGTGCCAACCCAGGCGACGTTGAGAGCCATGTTGCGTCCAAGATCCTGCCCAATTTGCAGGTTGGCCTGCTGGATCGTCGAGTTCTTGCCCGTGGGGAATATGGCAATCACAGACGTGTTGGTTGGATTGGCATCGTTGACATTGCCGGCCACGGGCACCGGGAGGGCCTGGGTAGCCAAAGCGTTGTTATTGTTATTGAGTGGACCTTGCCCCGAAAGAGTCACGCGTGCACCTGTTGAGGCGGTAAGAGTCGTTACGCCGCTCCAATCGGGATTGGCGCTCAACTGGTTGCCAACACCCCCGCGATCCAGGAAATAAAAGATACCGTAGCCGCCGCGAAGCACGGTCTTACCGTTTCCGCGAAGATCGTAGGCAAAGCCGATCCGCGGGGCCCAGTCGTTCTTGTCGGTGGGAACCAGGCTGCGCGAGTTGCCGTTCACGCCCGCCCGCAGCAGCGTGCCCGTGATCACGTCGAAGTTTGACCAGCGGTTGTTCACCTCGTACGGTGGGGTGTAAAGGTCGTAGCGGAGGCCAAGGTTCAAGGTAAGACGGCGCGACAACTTCCAATCATCCTGGGCAAAGAAACCGGTCTCCCAGCTTTTGGTATCGACAGTGTTTGGCGTGGAAACCGAATAGTTGTCGATAAATCCCGCGAGCAGTTCCGAGACTTCATAGCCCGTGAAATCACCGGTGCCCGGACCGATGTTGAAGAAGCCCTTGCCTCGGAAGTCAGAGATAAAGAAGCTGACATCGCGATCGATGATGCTCGCACCGAAGCGGAAACTATGCTTGCCATGCGTCCATGAGAGAGTGTCTTCGTACTGATAGCTGGTTTGCGGCACGATGAAGGGGCCGCCATCACCGCTGAACTCAATTTCGGTATTGAAGCCGCCGATCAGCGGGGTGCCGCCAAGTTGCGGCGTGCGATTGGCATTGGCGATCCCAAGCTGTTGGGCTTGGGCTACGTTGCTGAAGGGATTCAAGAACGCGTAGAACGGACGTGAATACCCGAAACGGAAATCGTTCACAAGAGAGCCGCCGAAGCTGTGGATTTCGCCCGCGGCTACTCCCCGAGGATGATTCTGATTGTTGCCCGAGCCAAAACCCGAAGAAAGAGTTCCGAGCCGCGGCGTCAGATTGAATACATCCTGGCCGTAGCTGTAACGCACGAAAGCTGTGTCCTTGGGAGTGACGTTGTAGTCCAGCTTCACATCGAAGTCATTGAACTGACGAATATCGCGCCGGACCGCCCGGAAGTTATGAATGATGCCGGGAAGATTGGGCTCCGGAAAGGCCTTCAGATAGTTCTGCCCGGCTTGATTGATCTGCGTCGAAGGAATGAGGTTACCGGCGAAGGGAGCGCAGGTCTGAGGGTTATAGATCGCTCCATTCACCGGGACAACGGCGCCACAGCCGGTCAAGGCTGCGGGAGTCGTTGTAAGGCCGGTTCCCAGCAATTCGGAAAAATCGCCCTTCCTCATCTTGTCGGTGGGCACCGTCGCGAGTTCGGGATTGAGCGGCCGGTCCTGGCGTAGCCCTTGATAGTCGGCAAAAATGAACAGTTTGTCTTTCCAAATCGGCATGCCAATGGTGCCGCCGAATTGGTTTCGCTTAAAGGGCGACTTTACCACAGGCTGGCCCGCCGGATTGAAATAAGAGTTGTTGCCGTCGAATGCGCTATTGCGGATGAACCAAAAGGCCGATCCATGAATAAAGTTTGTGCCTGACTTGATTGACGCCTGAACGATTCCACCGCCGGCGCGGCCAAATTCCGCCGGTGCAACGGACGTGTTCACGCGAAACTCTTCAATGGCTTCGGCCGGGGGAAAAAAGTTGATGCTGTTGACCAGCGATTCGTTATTGTCGAGGCCATCCAGGATGAAGTTGTTGGCCTGAGCGCGCAGCCCATTCACTGACAGCGCGGCGCCGCCGGTTTCGCCGTTGCGGAATGTCTCTACGTTGTTGTTCACGCCACTGGCCTGGTCGCCATAGTCGCCGCGAGTTACGCCGGGCGTGAGCAGGGCGAGCTGCGTGAAATTGCGGCCGTTCAGCGGAAGTTCGGTGACTTGCCGGCCTTGAATCACCTCTCCCGTGGATGACGTCTGGGTATCGACTAGAGGCACCTCGGCTGACACGTCAATCGTCTCCGCAGCCGCACCGAGCTGAAGGCGGAAGTTGACCTCCCTGACTTGTGAAACCTCCAAGGAGAACTCGGCGAGGCTCGCTTTGAACCCCGTTTGCGCGACCTCTGCCTTGTAGTGGCCGCGGGGCACGGCATCGAAATCGAATGCGCCAAACGAATCCGTTGTCGCCGTTACCTTGCGCGCCGTATCCACATTAGTCAGGGTTACGGTCGCACCCCGAACTACCGCTCCCTGGGGATCGGTCACGGTCCCGCGTACCCGGCCGGTATCTGTTTGCGCAAACACAAGGTTCGAGATCAACAATGACAACAGCGCAATTCCGACTCGAAGCCCGACACTGCACCTCGTGGTGCGACTGATTCGTCCTGGCATGCTCTCCCTCACTCTCTCGGAAACTGTTGGTTTGGGTTTCAAAGGCGACAAACGTCTTCTTCTCGGCTTATACGGGTGGCGAAGCTTGGCTGTACCAGCTTCGAGAGAAATAATTTATTTTTTTTATTAGAAGAATTCGTTTTGCTGAAGGTAGATGAAGCGATTATCCTATACGCAATTTTTGTGCCGGAGAATGCCGTTCCCATCACGCGGCTCCGCTCCTGGCGATCCATCGGTGAGGCTATCTTGTCCGCAACAAACGGTTTCTTTTCCGCGATCGCCGGCTACGCCGCGCGAACAGCGGAGAGAGGATCATCGGCGCCAACGGTTTCTCCCGACGATAGCGTGCTCATGGCGCGCATTCAGGCAGGCGACCAAGAGGCCTTGGGACTTCTCCTCGAGCGTTATGCGGGCATTGTGCTTGGCATTGGATTGAAGGTTCTCCGCGATCGGGAAGAAGCCGAAGAGCTGGTACAGGACGTCTTTTTCCAGGTTTACAACAAATGCCGGCTCTATGATTGCCATCGCGGAACCCCACGGGCCTGGCTGCTGCAGACGGCTTACCATCGTGCCTTCGACCGCCGCGAATACCTCCAGGTACGCCGCTTTTATGACAACAAGAGCGTTGAAGAATTAGCAGAAGTAATGCGCGCTTCGTGCGATGTGGAACTCGAGGCGCGCCTCAACCAGGGCGAGGAAATCCTGCGCCGCGCCTTCGATGAGTTGACTGAAAAACAGCGGCAAACGCTTACGTTGTTTTTCTTTGAAGGTTATACGTTGCGGGAAATCAGCGAGGAATTGAAAGAATCGCTCCCTAATGTCCGCCATCACTACTATCGCGGCTTGAAACACCTGAAGGAGAGCACGAATATCACGCTGCTGGCCAAGGGGAGGCAGGCGTAAACATGGTTGTTGAGTCGAAATTTCCGGAATGGAAACGCCAGAACCACGAGTACTACGCTGAGCTCTGCGCTCTGTGCACCTCCGGCAGCCTGACGGAAGCCGAACAGGCGGAATTGAGCGCACATCTGCGCCATTGTGCATCCTGCTCGCAGCTTGTGTTGTCCTATCGCGCAGTCGTCAAAACAACGGTTACACTGCTCGCGCCCCTTGCCCAGGCGGAGGCCTCGACCCCATCCAAGTCCTGGTCAGTCGAGAATGCAAAGAAACAGTTGCTGAACCGCATTGCGGCAGATCGGGCCGCACAACAGCCGCACCTAGTGCCGCAAAGTCTTCCGGTGCCCCGTAAGATGCCCCGCATGTTTGTGCCAGTGGCGGCTGCCCTCGTGCTTGCCGCACTGCTAGCAGGAGTCGCGTTCCAAAGGGGTGAAATCCGCGGCCGGAGGATCGCGATTCACGCTTCCGGGTCGGGCCCGGCGGAAACGCAGCCGACCGGCCAGATTGTAGCTCTGTTACAGGAGCGCGCGGAGCTGGATGCGCGGCTGGAGGCGCAGAATCGAGGGGTACAGCGGCTGGAACGGGAGTTACAACTTCAGTCAGCAGTGATTGCCGAGTCCAAGGCATCGCAAACCAGGCTGGAGAACGCAGCCAACCAACAGAACGCTACCATCGCGGCTTTGGGTTCAGACAAGCGTTCTTTGACAGCGGAACGAGATGACGTCGCCCGCAAATTGCAGGAAGCGCAAGATGCCCTGAAGACGACCGAGCAGCGCCTGGATTCCTTGCAGGGAGAACACAATCGGCAACTTCTTCGCGTCGCCAGCCTGCAGGCTCGGGTGGACGAGCTTTCCTCGACTCTAAAAGACAGCGAGGAATCCGTTCAACGAGCTGAGAAATTCCTCGCGTCCGACCGTGACATCCGCGATCTGATGGGCGCGCGCGACCTGTACATTGCAGACGTATTCGACATTGACCGCGAGGGGAAGACCCAGAAGGCGTTCGGCCGGGTCTTTTATACCGGAGGCAAATCTCTGATTTTTTACGCTTTCGATCTCGATCGCCAGCCCGGCGTGCGTGAGGCCAGCACGTTCCAAGCCTGGGGCAGGCGCGGCCCCGAGGATAAGCATCCGCTGAGCATGGGCGTATTGTCTATGGACAATGCCGCCAATCGCCGCTGGGTACTGCGCTTCGACGATCCGAAAGTCCTGAACCAAATCGACGCTGTCTTTGTGACCATGGAGCCCAAGGGCGGCGGCCGGAAGCCGACAGGCAAGCAGCTTCTGTTTGCCTCTCTGCGCACTCCTCCGAACCATCCTTGAGATTGATCACTTGGGAATGAATTCGGGCCTGGCAATCCGCACCCTTCTGGGCGCGTGTCTGATCCTGGCTGCCCTGTTCCCTGCCAGTCTTCTGTCACCCGGTTCCTTTCTCGTCGCGCAGGGCACCAACGCCTCGGTGACCGGGCGCATTCTCGATCCGGGGAATGCGGTAGTGGTGGGCGCCGAGATCACCATCATCAATACTGAAACCAAGGTGCGCTATACCGGGCGCACCAATGAAGACGGCATCTATCTCATCTCCGACCTTCGCCCCGGAATTTATCTTGTGCAGGTCTCCAAGCCCGGCTTCAAAGTTGTGCTGAAGCCGGATGTGGTCTTGCACATTGAAGCAGTGATAGCGCTCAATTTCACGCTGACGTTCGGATCGATGTCGGAAAGCATCACGGTGATGGGCGGAGCGCCGCCCGTCAACACGGAATCGAGTTCCATGGGGAGCGTGATTGAAGGCCGTCAGGTGACGGAATTGCCGCTCAACGGGCGGAACTTTACTCAATTGGCACTGCTTACGCCCGGCGTGACTCGCGGGGCTTATGGCGACAACGCGAGCGGCGGTGGCTCAGGGACGAATACCGAGACCTTCCGCAACTCTGAAGCCGGCAGCGCGGCGCTCTCGGTCAATGGGCTTCGCCCCCAAGCCAACAATTTCATCCTGGATGGTCTCGACAACAACGAATCGCTGGTCAACACCATCGCCTTTTTTCCTCCTGCGGAAGCGATTC
>Ga0307470_10001186_pt1 | contig 10546 bp, 10 predicted proteins | sample atmos_gasesAM3C__FD_204565 | JGI IMG/M metagenome (GOLD analysis project Ga0307470, IMG submission 204565) | Hardwood forest soil microbial communities from Morgan-Monroe State Forest, Indiana, United States - atmos_gasesAM3C_05 | ecosystem: Environmental > Terrestrial > Soil > Temperate forest... | reverse complement strand
CTTTTCGAGGAACTTCTGCGCGCGCAGCAGCTTTCCCTTGCGAGCGTAGATCGCACCGAGAGAAAAGTACGGGAGGAACGACTCTTGCGAAATCTGGATCGCGCGCCGAAGCCAGCGCTCGGCGCCTTTGAGATCCTGGCGCTCGTGAAGCAGGACACCGTAGAAAACGGCGGCGTCGAAATGATCGGGCTGCACCTCGAGGGTGCGCTCGAGGTAATGCTTGGCGCGGTCGAGATTGCCGTCGTTGAAGAACATCTCGCCGAGGAAGAAGGAAAGCTCGTAATTGTCTCGGTCGAGCTTGAACGCTTCTTCCAACGCTTTGATCCCACGATCAGGATCGAACGCGTCGATGGCCGACTCGGCCTCGGCGACGAGCTGCACGAAGCGCTCGCGCCGCTCACCGCGGAACAGCGACATGATCCGGTCTTTGCGCTCGGTGAAGCGCTGCTTCTTCTCGAGTGCGAGCATCTGCTCGCCCATCTTTGATTCCCACAGCTCGACCAGTTCGTCGGCGGAGACGACGTTCTTCCGCTCCAGCAACTCCTTCACGGAAAGCAAGCCGGTCTGGTTGATGAAGATGGCCCGCTCGTGCTTCTGGATGGCGTCGACGACGCTGCGGATCGTTTCGGCGCTGCGCTTGACGATCTCCTCGAGACCGGAGACGCGCTCGAGCAGATGCTCGTCGAGCGATACATCGCCTTCTTCGTCGTACTCCTCGACTTCGTCCTCTTCGAACGAGTTCACTCCGGAGAGAACGAGAAGTTTCGCCTGACAACGAAAGCAATACTCGCGCTCGTCATCGTTCAACGCGCTACAGGTCTGGCAGAGCATGTGGTGGCGATTAGAACACCGCTGAGGCGTTACGTCATCCCTGTTATTCAGGACTTCCGATAGTCGTAAAAACCGCGGCCGCTCTTGCGGCCAAGCCATCCGGCATCCACCATCTTGACCAGCAGCGGACAGGGACGGTATTTCGGATCGCCGAATCCTTCCTCGAGCACGCGAAGAATGGCCAGACAGACATCGAGTCCGATGAAGTCGGCCAGTGTCAGTGGCCCCATCGGATGGTTCATGCCGAGCTTCATCACGCCGTCGATCGATTCGGCTGTGGCCACACCTTCGAACAGGGCGAAGATCGCCTCGTTGATCATCGGCATCAACACGCGGTTGGAGATGAAGCCGGGATAGTCGTTCACCTCGATCGCCGTTTTGCCCATCTGCTTGGAGAGTTGTTCGACACGGCCATAGGTCTCATCGCTGGTGGCGATGCCACGGATGACTTCGACGAGCGTCATGACCGGCACGGGGTTCATGAAGTGCATGCCGATGACTTTGTCCGGCCGCCGTGTCGCCGCGGCCATCTTCGTGATCGAGATCGACGACGTGTTCGAGGCGAGAATGCAGTCGGGCCGGGTGAGCGCATCGAGCTTCTCGAAGAGCTGTGTCTTGGCAGCAAGGTTTTCGATGATCGCCTCGATGACGATGTCTGCATCGGACGCAGCGGCGATTTCGCTCGTGGCGCGAATCCGCCCGAGAACCTGCTGCTTTTCCTCGGCGGTGATCTTTCCTTTGTCGACCCCGCGTTGAAGGTTGCTGGAGATAGTCGACATCCCGCGCTCCAGGAATGCCTCGGCCACGTCGATGAGGGTTACGTCAAAACCGGATGCGGCGGCAGTGTGGGCAATGCCGTTTCCCATGGTGCCTGCGCCGATCACGACGATCTGTTTCATGAAGCCCTCCGACGGCGTCGAAGCCTATCATCCGGCTGTGGGTCAGGATGAATCGCGATGGCTGTAATAAACTGACCCGTGAGCTATCATCTTGCAGCTCTGTAAGTAGCGGGCGTAAGATCCCGCACCTGAGTTTGTTCCATGGCCTCGAAATGCTTCATGTGCGGTGCGGCGATCACGCGGGGAATCCTCTGCGAGCGTTGCGACAAGCCTAGAAAGCCGAAGCAGCCTGCTCCCGCAACCGTAGCGTCTGAAGTGATCCCACCTTCGCCTCCCGTCGAGGCACCGCGCGCGAGTGCACCGGTCTCATCGAAACCGAAAGCGCAGCCGCAGCAACCGCAACCTCCACGCGAGTCGGCGGCTCCGCGAAACAGCGGTCAGGCCGCGGCCGCAACGGCGATGGCTCCGGAACCGGAGCCTTTCCCCAAAGCACCTCTCCTGCCCTTTCCTGTCGAGTCGGCCTCGCCGGCCATCACCAGCATCGCCAACGTCCTCATGGCGGCGGGCGCCCCAGCCATCGTGCTTTCTGCCGACCGCAGCGTGAAGTTCGTCACCGAAGAGGCGAAACGGCTGTTTCGTGTGCCGCAGACCGATCTGGCGACGGTCAAACAGATCGAGTCGCTGAGTGGCGCCCGCGTCGGCGAGCTGTCCGTGCCGTCGTCGACCGCGCTCCGGATCAACAACCGCAACATCCTCTACACGCTCGTTCCCATCTCCGGCGGCGCGATGGGCGCCGTGTTGATGTTCCGCGAAGCCGATCCGATGAATCCGGAGCACGCGTCGTTCGTGGCTTTCGTGCGCGAGACTGTGTTCACACCGCTGCGGTCGTTGCGCGAGTCAGTGCTCGCGTCCGCGCGCGCGGGACAGCACGACCCTCTTCTTCAGGATTGGGCAGGGACGATCGACCAGATTCTTTCGTCGCTGGAGATGGCGCCCGAGGTCAAGGAAGCGGCGCCGGCAGCGCGGATCCCGAAGGTTGGGGACATCATCCACTCGGTCGCGGAGCGCTTCGGTCCGTTTGCTGATCTCAAGAATGTCCAACTCCAACGCGACGTACCGGAGCTGGAGGAACGTTTCCGGAACCACGAGCAGCTTGCCGACGCGCTCAGCGTGCTGATGGACAACTCGCTTCACTATGTTCCGCCCGGCGGTCAGGTTGTAATGGGTGTTCGCTGGATGGAGCACAAGGGCAAGCCGTTGCTGCTGCTCTTCGTGATGGACAATGGTCCGGTGGTGCCGGAAGAGCTTCGGTCAGCGATCTTCGAGCCTGGCTTCGTCTGGAATCCGCAGGGGCCCGAGCGCACGGGTAGGAGCCTCTTCAAAGTGCGAGAGTTCGCCCTTGCGCACGCCGGCTCCGTCTGGGTCGAGTCGAAGACGGGAAAAGCCTGCACGTTCTTCCTGCGCGTCCGCCCCGACGGCGCACGCTAGGAGTGCGAGCGTCTCGCTCGCGGCCGTCGGGCGTCCCGCCCGGCGGTGGTTTTCGTGAGTCACCACTTGTGTGTGTTGTGTGTGGCCTTCGTTTTCTTCTCCTGAATACATGCGAATAACTGCAAAGGCATCGTGCCGGTCCCAGTGTGTCCTCGCAAGTGACCGCTTTTTCAAAGGTTTGCAGACAGGCAACAAGCGAAGGTCTGCCCCCCTGTTTTCCTGCGACGGCGCACGATAGGGAGTGCGAGCGTCTCGCTCGCGGCCGTCGGGCGTCCCGCCCGGCGGGGGTTTCGTGAGTCACCACCTGTGTGTTGCGTGTGGCCTTCGTTTTCTTCTCCTGAATACATGCGAATAACTGCAAAGGCATCGTGCCGGTCCAGTGTGTCTTCGCAAGTAACCGCTTTTCAAAGGTTTGCAGACAGGCAACGAGCGAAGGTCTGACCCTCCTGCTTCAAACGGCGTCTCCGATTCGAAACGGAGCGCCGTCAATTCGAAACGAAGCGCCGCCAATGTCAAACGGAGCATCTCCAATTCGAAACGGAGAGCCGCCAATGTCAAACGGAGCATCTCCAATTCGAAACGGAGGGCCGTCAATGTCAAACGGAGCGTCTCCGATTCGAAACGGAGCGCCGTCAATGTCAAACGGAACGTCTCCAATTCGAAACGGAGCGTCTCTGATGTCAAACGGCGGCGCTCCGATCTGAAACGGAATGCTTCCAGAATCGAGGGAAACGTCCTGAACGTTGAAGCAGCAGCGGAGAATGTCGAGGCAGATGGGCTTGAGCCATGGCGCGACGACCCGGGATGCAAGTGGGGTCGAGCGGTCTCCGCCAGCCTAGGAAGGAGAGCAGACGCTTGTCAGCGCACCCGGCGCCGGGCGCCGACGCGCATCCGTAACGTGGCGAACTTTGCCCGTTGGGCGGGTGTCAGGACGGTCTCGATGTCCGCGTTCGTTGCGTCGATCTCGCCGCGCACCTGCGGGCGGACATTGCTCATGATTGCGTCGATCTTTGTTCGGTGGCGTTCGATGATCTGCTGCACCTGCGTTTTCTGCTGCGGCGTGAGCTCGAGCTCGCCGGCGAGCCGTTCGGTCATCCGGTCGGCGGAGAAGCGTGCTGTGTGCCGCGGAAAAAGACGGATCAGATAGAAGTGATCGCCAGCCACGCCGACGAGAATGCCGGCGAGGAACGCGACGATCACGACCACGACTGCCGCGGTGCGGGTCTTATTCGACACTGAACACATCTCCACCGACCGAGACGTCGACGGTCTGGCTGCTCGAAACCGCGTCGAGGCCAGGCGCCGGCTCAGGGGAGAGCTCCAGCCAGCCGACGCCGACGACTGCCGCCAGCGAAAGCGCCGCGAGCGAGACCACGACCGGCCGGAACCAGCGCGCCAGAAGCTGCGCGATGCCTCCCGCCGCTTCTTCGGACACACGCGCGCGGACGCGGGCGGCGATGCGCGTTGTCATGAGGTCGTCCGGCTCGTACTGAAGTTGCCGGGCGTCGTTGCGCAATTGCTCGAGGAAGGTGTCGTCAATCATTGTTGCCCCCGTGAAGGTCTGCCAGTTTCTCTTTCAGCTTGCCCCGTGCCAGCGACAAATGCGACCGCACCGTTCCCTCCGTCAGCTTTGTCATCGCGGCGATCTCCGTGTGGCCGAACTGCTCGACGAGATACAGGCGGGCCACGATACGCTGCATTTCAGGAAGCGACTCGATGGCGCGATCGATCCGCGCCGCCAGCTCGTTCGTGATCGCCGGAAGGTCGGCGCGGTCACGCCGCTCCGCCGGCGCTGCGTCAGTGATCTCTTCATGCCGGAACCGTTTGCGGTGTTTGATGAGATCGAGGCCGAGGTTCGTGACGATGCGATAGATCCACGGACCGAAGGGCTCGCCGGATTTGAAACGGGCGATGTTCTCGTACGCCTTGACGAACGCCTCCTGCGCCAGGTCTTCGGCGTCGGCCGCATTCCGCACGATTCCCCAGGCGATCGAGACCACGCGCTTCGTGTATTTCGACACCAGGTAGCCGTACGAACCGGCATCGCCCGCTTTGACCGCGGTAATCGCGCGTGCTTCGATCGGGTCTTCGTTTGTTGCGCTTCTCGTCTGCGCCCTCTCCGCCGTGAAAACCGATCGATCAAGCGCGAGGGAGCCAACGGAGGCTCCCCCGAACATCGACGTGGCGCTCATCATCTTCTTACTTCTCGGCCTGTCTGGCTATCCGCTGCTGCAGGAACGTTGCAGCTTTGGCGCGCTGGTCCGGAGTGAGGACGTTGAGTGCTTTTGCGGCGGCGTTGAGAGCGTTGGTTTTCATGGTGTGCTCGGCCTCGCTCTGCTTATCGAGCAGCGCCTGCGCGGCGGCGACATCATTCGGATTCGCGATCAGAGCCTGCGCGACAGACTGCATGCCGCTGCGCATCGAGGCGCGGTACGGCTCGTTCTGCGTGCGGAGATCGGTGAAGATCTTCTTGATGTCGGCAGCCTGCTGATCCGAGAGGTTGAGTGCTGCTTTGGCGCGGCCGAGGTGACCGAACATCATCATGCCGCTGCGGCCGCCGGCCATCATGCAGCCGTGTCCGCGGCCCATTCCAAGACCGTGCTGCGCCAGCGCGATCGGAACGATGATGAGTATGGCCAGAACCGCAACCGCCGATACGATGAGAATGCGCTTCTTCATGGGTTCTCCTTGTTGGCGAACGGGTTACGACGATGACATACGAACGTTGAACATATAATCCCGGCAAGTCGCGCCGCTCCATTATGCGAATTCTCTTAGCAATCGTTGTGCTTGTCTGCGCGTGCGCCAGCTCCGCGCTCGCGCAACCTCTCGTCTGTCCGCCAGTTGCCGCTGCCGCCGGGCGTCCATGCGAAACCTTCCACTATCACGTGCTGATGTTCCGGCCCGACAACCGCGGGTTCATCGAGCTGTTCGGAATCAATCAATTCGCATCACAGGCCGCCTGCGACAGCGCGCGCGACCTTCAGTTCAAGCGCAACATGGCGGTGGTCGAATTCTTCCGAACGCAGCGGCGGGCTGACTGGTGGAAGGCCGATACGTTCGGCCCTTGCCACTGCGACATGACGGTTGAAACTGCCAGTCCGAACATGCTCACGGACTCCACTCGCTGGGCGCAGGTTCAGCTCGCGAACGACGTCCGTCAGCGCGTCCGCGAACGATTGCTCGACGCCGGCGTTTTGTCGGATGCCGAGCCGATTCGAGGTCTTGCGGCTCCGATGGTGACGGCTCCGCTCATCGGTGGTCCGAAACTAGTCACGATGCCGCAGGCAGTTGCGACACTGGCCGCATCCAATAGTCCTGATGATCTTCGGATCACCAAGGCCGTCGATACGACCGCGGCTTCGACCTCCTCGCTCGATCTTCCACTGGCGGACATCCCGCTTCCGGGCATCGCATCGCCGGTCAGCGCCGTGCTTGCGCCAACATCACCCTCACCCGCGCCATCGCCGGTCACGCCGGCGGATGCGCAACAACCAGTTTCCGCTCCACAGCCGGGGCCGGTCCCTGCACCCGTCCCTGCACCCGCTCCAGCCTCAGTCCAGCCACCCGTTCCTGCACCCGTTCCCGCATCAGTCCCTGCACCCGTCCCTGCATCCGTTCCCGCTCCGCCACCCCTCGGTTCTCCACCTGCCAGTGAGCCTACGGTCGTCGTTGCTGATGAACCGGAGTTGCCTGCGCCAGAAGATGTCGCGGCCGCATTCATCAGTTATGAATCCCAACGCATCCAGAACGTGCTGAAAGTCAGCGGATCGATCGGCGACGAATCAATCAAGGCGCAGGTCCTCGACGCCTGCACACAACGCATCCAGCTCCTTTCCAACCTTCGCTCGATTATCGTGGGTTCGGGAGCGAAGAGCCGCCTGGTAGCCGCTGCCAACGGCGCGAAGAAAGAGAGCGAGCGGCTGATCCTCGTGTCGAAACTCTTCGGCAGCGATGTCGGCCCGCACTGGGCGCCGAAGGACGCGGAAGACGTCGTCTTCGACCCGGGAGTGACCGATCCCGAGCGCGTGCTTCGCGATGCAACCGCCTCGGATCAGCAGAAGCGGCACGCTCTCTACGCGCTTCTGGCGACGTCATCACCGACCGAGCAGCAGCAGTTGTGGCTTACCTCCGTGATCGAGGCACTGCTCAAATGAAGGCGCTCGTTGCAAATCTCTGCCTTCTGCTCTCTGCCATCTGCCTTTATGGTCAGCAGCCTGCTCCCGCACAGAATCCCGCACCCGCACTCCAGGCGGTGGCATCCGCAGCCATGCCTCCCAGCGAGGAGTTCGTCAAAGCCGTGTACTTCGGCAAGAAATTTGCCGAGATCAAGGATTACGCCAGCGCCTACCAGCAGTTCGCGAAAGCAGATCTTCTGCAGCCGGACGTTCCCGGCGTGCTTTACAACATGGGCGTCCTGCTCGCTCGTACGGGACGCTATTCCGAAGCCCAGGCAAAGGTCGACCGGTACAACCAGCTCTTCCCCGCGGGCGCGGAAAAAGTGCTTGTGACCAGGTTGCAGCTCGAGCTCGAGTTCGAACGGGAACTGCAGAAAAAGCGGCAGGTCGATGAGGAGTACACCGCCATCTTCACGCGCGGCCGCTACCTCTACACCAAGGGTGATCTGCCCGCGGCGCTGAAACTGTTTCAGGACGCGGAGCAGCAACGTCCTACCGATCCAGCTGCGGTCTTCAATCAGGGTGTTGTCTACGAGAAGCTCGGCGATCTGCCCAAAGCATCGGAGCGTTTTCATCGCTATGAGGAGTTGGAGCCGGACGCCACCGCCAAATCCACAGCCGATCAACGCCTCCTCGGCATCGAGAGCGAGATGTCCGACATGAAGACGAAGTTCATCTGCCCGTTTTGCGGGTTCCGTCTTCCGATCGGCGCGACCTGGTGCCCGCATTGCTGGCATGGGCCATATCTGACGTCGCAATCCGCCTGGAGCTCACGGCCTTGCGGCGACGGTGCGACCGCGACGCGCGCCACGTACTACGCCGACAATCGTTTCGCGAAGAACGAGTCGTTGCCCTGTCTCTTCAACGGAACGATGCTGGATGCGCTCCGCTACACACCCGCGCGCCAGCAGCAAGTACAGGAGGCGCGCAAAGCGGAAGGTTGGGCGTACGCCGGCGACATACTCCAGTCATGGCACGACCGGCAGGGCAACGAGATCCGCTACGTGCAGGGGATCGACTATCTCGAGAAGATCACGTCGCCCTCCAGCGGTGACATGCTGCTCTTCGCTGCCCACAAAACTGCGGACATCGGGATTCTCCTGCTCGATCGCGAGGACGTGGTCATCGACGGTCAGAAGTACAGCGTGCACTACAACTTCGACGCCCAAAACCGGATCGCCCAGGAACAGGTTGCTTATCAGAATGCCGCGGGCTGCGGCGACGTCGTTACCATGACCGCCGACGCCACATATGCGAACAACAACCTATCGGCTCTCAAGATCCGAGGGGGCTACAGCGGAACCGTGGTGCAGGGATCGCCTCGCGTGGACTGGGAAGCGAGTGTCACCTATGCATACGACGAGAATGGCCGATTGACGAAGGAAGAGCTCGCGCTCACCTCGATGACCAAGACCTACTCTGAGCGCCCCTACGGCGCAGAGCGTCAGGAGATCGGAACGCTCTACCAGGACATGCGCGTACGCAAGCCGGTCGAGCACATGCTCAGCACCGGGGATCGTTGCGGCATTTCCGGCACGCAGATTCTGGGCAATCCAGTCGACCTTCGCCCGTTCTACGCGCTCACACCGAACCTGGCCATCGTCCTCGCCAACGGCGTCACGCGTGCAAGCGTGAGCTTTACGTATCCGGATTCGTACAGAGTGCACTAGTGGATGAAGAGATCAGGAAATCAGAGACAAGAGATCAGAGATTCGAAGCCTGAGTGATCTCCCGTCTCTGATCTTGCGTGACTCATGAGAATTCTCTTGTGCGAACAAATGACCAAGCGAAGCCTTCCTGATCTCCGATCTCTTGTCTCTGACATCTTCTGCCCCGATCTCTCGCTGACATGACCTGGTATCGGGAGTGGTTCGGCGAGGAGTACCTCGAGCTCTACGCGCATCGCGACGAGCACGAAGCCAGGCGCCAGGTGCTCTTCTTCCAGGAACACTTCGGCCGCGTCGACGGAGTCATTCTCGATCTTGCCTGCGGCATGGGGCGCCATCTCACGGAATTCAACGGCGCGGGCTTCGACGCGGTCGGCTGCGATCTCTCCTTCACGCTCCTCCGTACCGGCATCGACGAGTATGGTCCGCTCCCCGTCGCTCGGGCGGACATGCGCTCACTCCCGTTTTGCAGCGAAAGCTTCGCCGGGCTGGTCAACTTCTTCACGAGCTTCGGCTACTTCGCCACGGAAGAGGAGAATCTGAGCGTGGTGCGCGAGATGGCGCGCGTACTGCGGCCGGACGGAGTCTTCCTGTTTGACTATCTCAACGTCGACCGCGAGCTCGACAAGCTCGTCGAGCGCGAGACGCGTGACACGCCGAGCGGCAACGTGGAGATCGAGCGCTGGTTCGATCCACGTGACCGTTCGTTCAACAAACGGATCACGATCGGTCAAAAGCGTTACCTGGAGCGCGTTCGCGGTTACGATCTCAATGAGATCTCGATGATGTTCACTTCCTCGGGCCTTTCGATCCGCCAGGTGTTCGGCGACTTTGACGGCGCGCCTTTCGATGCCGCCTCGCCGCGCCTCATCCTCGTCGGGAGCAAAGCCCGATGAGCAGCGTGAAGACGGAACCTCCCTGTCTCTGTTTTCCGCTGGCGAACTATCCCGGCCTCAGCAAGTTCACGAGCGACTGGCTAGCCGGCAATGAAAACGCAACCCAGTTCCTAAACCGCGACCCCCAAGTAGTGGAGCGCCGGCGGCCCGCCGGCTGGACCGCCGCCGACCCGGCGGCGACCCTCGTCAGCGCTCTTGCCGAATCCAACCGCACTTGGAACCACAACGTCGACGACGAGCTTGCCCGCTGGGCTACCGGCGAAACCTTTACCGTCATCGCCGGCCAGCAGGTCGGCTTCGCCGGCGGTCCGATCTACACCCTCGCCAAACTCGCCGGCATGCTCAAGCTGAAGCGCGTCAACGAGGCTATCGGCATTCCGACAACCGTCTTCTTCTGGCTGGCCACCGAAGACCACGACTTCGCCGAAGTGGCAACTCTGGCGCTGACAAAGCGCGACCCAAAGCAGCAGTTGGATCTGACAACGCTACGCGCGCACAAGCACGACTCGAGACGCGTCGTCGGTTCGCTGCCGATACCGGAAGAGTTGACGCGCAGCCTCATCGAATACCTCGACATTCCCCGCCCCGCCTGGTTGCGCGAAGGAATCACCTTTCGTGATTCCTTCGCGGAGCTGCTCACGTCCGCG
>Ga0307470_10001184_pt1 | contig 10552 bp, 10 predicted proteins | sample atmos_gasesAM3C__FD_204565 | JGI IMG/M metagenome (GOLD analysis project Ga0307470, IMG submission 204565) | Hardwood forest soil microbial communities from Morgan-Monroe State Forest, Indiana, United States - atmos_gasesAM3C_05 | ecosystem: Environmental > Terrestrial > Soil > Temperate forest... | reverse complement strand
TTGCGTTCCTGACAACCGGAATGAAGCTTGCCCGCATCTGTTCTGAAGTGGGCCTGGCGCCGGAGGCCAAGCCGGCGAAGGCAGGGAACGAGGTGTACCGCTGCGTGTTGCGCGGGCCGGAGGAAGAGAAGGGCGGCGCGGCGCAAAAGGTATTGTTTGAGATTTCTCCGCAAAGCGAGCTGGCGCGCATCGTGATTCCACAGGAAGCCGGGATGCAGATTGAATTCGAGTTCAAGGATTGGGAGTGGAATCCGGCACTGCCGAAGACGCTCTTTCAATTCGAACCGCCGCCGGGAACCGTGATCGTAAATGGCTTGCTACCCGAGGCCCCCGGGATGCGTCAGTAAGGATGTAGGTGCTCAGTCGAGGCCTCGGGCCCGCTTGCCATTGACTCAGTAAACCCACCAGCCCCAGACCCTTTTTGGGGTACTCTTCGAATGAGGTAAACTAAAGACCTATGGGGGAGTTTGTCTGCCGCGTAGCCGACGCCAACGGGCGGGTTTTCTCGCACGTGGAGGCGGCCGCAAGCCTGGAAGAAGCTCGCCAGAAGCTCTCGGATCGAGGGCTGTACATTTATTCTGTCGAGTCTCGCAGCAGCCTGATCAGCGGCATGCTGGGGGTGCGCAAAGAGCGCAAGCTCAGCGGCAATGACTTCCTGATTCTCAACCAACAGTTCAACACACTGATTAGGGCGGGCCTGCCGATTTTGAAGGCACTGGATTTGCTGGCCACGCGGGCGACGGCGCCAAAACTGCGGCCGATCCTGACGCAGGTGCGCGACCGGGTGCGGGAAGGGAAATCGCTGTCGGAAGCGATTGAGGAAGCGGGCGTTTTTCCGAAAGTGTATTCGACGGCGATTCTGGCGGGCGAGAAGAGCGGCAACCTTTCCGGCGTGCTGGATTATTACATTGCGTACCAGAAGGTGAGCACGGGCGTTAAGAAAAAGATTGTGGCGTCGCTGGTGTACCCGATCTTGCTGGTGGTGGTGGCGACGTCGGTGGTGACGTATCTGGTGACCGGGGTGATTCCGAAGTTTGCGACGCTGTATAAGGATTTGGGAGTGCCGCTGCCGGGACCGACGCAATTCCTGATCGCGATTACGGTGGATTACCGGATTTATATCCTGTCGGCTCTGGCCGCGTTTCTGCTGGGAATTGTGGGCGTGTTCTTCTGGTCGCGAAGCGAAGAGGGGGGCGTGTCGTTCGACCGGATTGTGTTCCGGGTGCCGCTGCTGGGCGACACGCTGCTGAAGTTTCAGGCTTCCCAGTTTTGCCGCACACTCTCCACACTCTTAACCGGAGGAACGCCGCTGGTGGCCGCGCTGCAGACCGCGGCGGATTCGATCAGCAGCCGGCTGGTGCGCGGGTCGGTGAAGAGCGCGACGCAGATGGTGCGCGAGGGCGAATCTTTGCACGGGGCGCTGGCTTCGGGACGCGTGATGCCGGAATTGGCGCTGGACATGATCGAAGTCGGCGAGTCGAGCGGCGCGCTGGCGCCGATGCTGAACAGCGTGGCGGAATTTTATGAAGAAGAAGTCAGCCTGCGGCTGGGCGCGATGGTGGCTTTGATTGAACCCATTATTCTCGTATTCATGGGCTTGGTGGTAGCGTTCATCCTGATCTCGCTGTATTTGCCAATCTTCTCGTTCTCGATCAACGGATCAGGACCGGGAGCGTAAGGAAAAAGATTTTTTATGGCCACGCCAGATTCCAATTTGCACGATCCGAGTTTGCCAGGCGGTCCGGCGGATGCGGCGCAGGAACGCGAACAGGCGCGAAAGCTTGCGGAGCGCTATCGCTGCGGGTTCATTGACCTGAGCGAGCAACGGATTGATCCGGAGTTGTTCCGGACGATTCCCGCCGACCTGATGTTCCGATACAACTTTGTGCCGCTGTTGTCGAACAACAACACGCTGGTGATTGCGGTTGCGGATCCCGGCATGGTGATCCTGAGCGACGAGTTGCCGCTGCTGCTGGGGAAAAAGCTGGCGTACAAAGTGGCTACGCCGAGGCAGATTGGCGACCTGCTGAAAAGGACGGAGCAGTCGCAGCGCGTGCTGGAGCAGGCGACGGAAGCGTTCACGCTGCAGGTTTCGAAGGACGAGGAAGAGGGCGAGGAGACAATCTCCGGCGACCGGTTGACACGGGACACGACGGTGAGTCCGGTGGTTCGGCTAGTCGAGACGATTATCTTCACGGCGCTGGAGCGGCGGGCTAGCGATATTCACATCGAGGCGCGGGATGCGGAAGTAGCAGTGAAGTACCGGATTGACGGCGTGCTGCAGCATGCGATGCAGCCGATCGCGAAGGAGTGGCATTCGACCGTGCTGTCGCGCATCAAGGTGCTGAGCGACCTGGACATCGCGGAGCGGCGCGTGCCCCAGGACGGGCGCTTCCGTGTGAAGTACAAGGGGCGGTACATTGACCTGCGCGTTTCGATCATGCCGGCGAGCCACGGGGAAGACGCCGTGTTGCGTGTGTTGGACAAGGAAACGCTTTCGGAGAAATTTCAGAGTTTGAGCCTGGACGTCGTCGGGTTTTCGGCGGACGAGGTGAAACGGTTCCGGCGGTACATCCGGGAGCCGTACGGCATGGTGCTAGTGACGGGGCCGACGGGGTCGGGCAAGACGACGACGCTGTACGCGGCGATCAATGAGATTAAGACCGATGAAGACAAGATCGTCACGATTGAAGATCCGGTCGAATACCAGCTTCGCGGGATCACGCAGATTCCGGTGAACGAAAAGAAGGGGCTGACGTTTGCGCGCGGGTTGCGCTCGATTCTGCGTCACGACCCGGACAAGATCATGGTGGGCGAAATCCGCGACCAGGAGACGGCGCAGATTGCGATTCAGTCCGCGCTGACGGGGCACCTGGTGTTCACGACGGTGCACGCGAACAACGTGACGGACGTGATCGGGCGCTTCATCAACATGGGCGTTGAGCCGTACAACTTTGTTTCGGCGCTGAACTGCATCATGGCGCAGCGGCTGGTCCGGTTGATTTGCCACAACTGCAAACGGCCGAAGAAGCATTCGCCGGAAGAGTTGCGGGAATCGGGAATCGATTCCGCGAAGGCTGCGGAATTTATTTTCGCGGAAGGTGCGGGGTGCCTGGAATGCTCGGGGACCGGATATCATGGACGCTCTGCGATCTGCGAACTGCTGGATTTGACGGATCATATCCGGGAGATGATCGTGAGCCGTCGGCCGACCTCGGAAATCAAGCGAGCGGCCATCGAAGAAGGTATGATTACGCTTCGCGAAAGCGGCCTGGCCAAGGTGAAGAGCGGGCTGACGACGCTGCGCGAAATTAATAAGGTGACCTTCGTTGAGTAACGCAGGCGCATACCAGGGCGGGATTTACAAGATTGACGCCATACGGCGGTTCATGCGGTGGCTGGACGCGACGCCGCATCCGATGGCGGCGATTGAGTTCACGCCGGAGCAGGTGTCCGGGGCACGATTTACGCGCACCGGCGGAGTCGATGGCTTTGCGGTGGAAACGCTGCCGCCGGGGGCGCTGGTGCCCTCCGCGATTGAAACGAACATCTTGAATCCGATTGCGGTGAAGGCAGCGGTTGCCGCGGTTTCGAAAACGCTGAAATTAAAGGAGGAAGACGCGGCGCTGATCGTGCCTGATCCGGTGATCCGCGTTTTTGTGCAACATTTTGATGAATTTCCGCGCTCGTCGGAGGAAGCGATTCCGATGCTGCGGTGGAAGCTGAAGAAGAGCGTGCCGTTTGAAGTGGACGAGACGCTGCTTTCGTATATGCGGCAACAGCCGCGGGGCGACGGTGTGGACGTGGTGACGGCGATTGCGCGGTTGCGGATCATCAAGGAGTACGAGGGCTTGCTGGAGCCGCAAGGAGTGCGAGCGGGCGTGGTGCTGAGTTCGACGCTGGCAGCGATTTCGCTGCTGGAGGATTCGCGGCCGACGCTGCTGGCGCGGCTTTCCGGTACTTCACTGACGGCGGCGATTGTGCGCGAAGGAGTTTTGGCGGGGTACCGCTGCACGGAATTGCCGACGACGGCGTCGGAAATTACGCCGCACATGCTGCTGGAGGAGGTTTATCCACTGGCGGCGTATTACCAGGATACGTGGCAGGAAGGGATTCAAGCCGTGCGGGTGGCGGGATTGCGGCGGCGCTTACCGGAATTTGTGAAGCCTCTGCAGGACGAGTTCAAATGCGATGTCGGTTCGCTGCTGAATTCGGCTGTTTCGGAAGGGCAATTACGCAGCGACGCGCGGCCGCTGGCCGACCGGGATTTGGAAGGCCTGGTGGGCTGGATGATGCACAGGAGTTGAGGGAGGAAGCGATAGCACCATGTACGTTCGCCTGAATCTAGCGACGAATCCGCGGTTGAGCCACCGGCGTTTTCTGGCCGGCTCGGCGCTGGTGGGCCTTTTGGGTTTTCTTTTGTTCCTGGGGCTTGGGTGGCGCGCTTACAACTTGCGCAAGGCGGAAGAGAATTTGCGGGCGCGGGAAAGCAAGATCCAGAAAGAGATGGCGACGGTAGGGCATGAGCGCGACGAACTGCAGCGTTATTTCGCGCAGCAGGAGGCCGCCGGATTTCAAGATCACGCGAAATTCGTGGTCGGCGTGCTGCAGGCGCGGAGCATCAACTGGACGCAGATGTTCATGGATCTGGAGCGCATCCTGCCGCCGGGAGTGAGGGTTGTCCGCATCGTGCCGAAACTGGACAAAGGCATCGTGACCGTGCAATTCGAGGTTAGGGCCACGAGTGAGGAAGCGAAGCTGAAGCTGCTGAAATCGTTTGAGGGTTCCACGGCGTTTTCGCACGTGGCGTTGCAGTCGGAACGCGCGGCGACACAGCCGGGCGCGGACCCGCTGACGATTGATTTTGTGGCGGAGTATTCGAACATCTGACCATGGCCGAATTTAAAACAAAAAAACGGGTCATTCTGGCCGGACTTGGGCTGCTGCTGGCTGTGGACGGATGGCTGGCGTATCACAATTCGCGGCTGATGATGAAGGACGCAAACCCGGAAGTGAAGCTGAAGGCGGAATCGCTGTACGTGGCCCTGGTGAAGACGGACATCGAGCGGGCGAACAACATCAAGGCGCATCTTCCGGAAGTGCAGAAGTATTTCGACCAGTTCGAGACGACGCTGCCGCCGGCGGGAAAAGGCTATTCGATGGTTTCGCAGGAAGTCGGCGAAATTGCGCGCGAAACGCACGTGCAGGTCAGGGACCTGAAATTCCGCGAAAAAGAGGTTGCGGGCCGGAACGTGAATGAGATCGAGATTGAAGCGCAAGTGGACGGAGATTACGCGGGGATTGTGCGTTTCCTGAACCGGCTGCAGCGCTCGAAGAATACGTACGTGGTGGACTCGCTGGGGCTGGATTCGGCCTCGGGAGCGGGAGGCCAGAACCAGGCGCCTCCGGGCACGGTGAAGGTTTCGTTGCACGTGCGTTCGTATTTCAGGAAGACGTGATGGCGGCGACGAGACAACAGAAAGAGTTGATTGGGTTGGTGGCGCTGGTGGTGGTGGCGGCGTCGGTGTGGTATGTGCACCTGGGAAAATCGGCGGCGCCGAACGGGGGATTTTCCGCCGGGAATTATTCGCAGATCAACGCGCAAGATTACAATGTGATTATCAAGGGGCTGGCCAAGGCGCAGGGCACGGAGTACAAGAGCGCGGGCCGGAATATATTTGTGATGGGCCCAAACGCGGTGGAGGTGACCAAGCGGGGGCCGGCAAAAGAAGTATTTGTGGTCTATGACCAACCGCAACCGCCGGCGCCTCCGAAGCCTCCGGAACTGCCGTGGGTGTTTTTTGGTTACGGCATGTTGCCGGTGGGTGGAGCACGCCAGGCGTTCCTGAAAGAAAACCCGGAGGACGTGGTGCACATCGTCAGCGAGGGCGACGTGGTGCTGAATCACCTGCGCATCTTGCATATCGGGAATGAGAAGATCGAATTTGAGGACACGATCACGGGACTGAAAGGTTCGAAGAATCTGGAGGTGGCTCCAGCGACATGAGGATCGGCGCTTCAAAGCGGGGGAAGATGCGCGGGCAGCAAGGCTACGCGCTGGCGCTGATGGTGTTTATGCTCGCGCTGATCGTGGTGGCGAGCGCGGCGGTGGCGCCGAACATCATCACGAACGGGCGGCGCGAAAAAGAAGAAGAGATGATCTGGCGCGGGAAGCAGTATGTGCGCGGGATCCGGCTGTTTGTGCGGTATTACCAGGCGCACGGGGGGACGACGCGATTTCCGACTTCGATGGAAGACCTGACCAAGAACAAGGTGGGAATCCGGTTCATGCGGCAGGCGTACAAGGACCCGGTGAACAAGGTGGACGGCTCCTGGCGGATGATTTATGTGGGACCGAACGGGCAGTTGATCGGCAGCCTAAAGAACCGGACGCTGGGAGCGGACGGGCAAGTTACTGGGACATCCGGTAGTGGCAGCAGCGGTGGATTCGGGTCGTTGTTTGGCGGCGGGCAATCGCAGCCGGGGAATAATTCTTCGTTTGGAAGTTCGTCGTTCGGGAACTCGTCATCTGGGAATTCCTCGTTCGGGAACTCGTCATCTGGGAATTCCTCGTTCGGCAATTCTTCGTTTGGCAATTCGTCATTCGGGAATGGCGGCAATACCGGCGCGGCAAATACGCAAGGACAGACCGCGGGGCAGGGGACTCCGGGCGGGCTTTCGCCGGATACGATGTCCACACCGCAGGCAATTGCGAGTGATGATGGCTCGACTGACGTGGTTGGCGGAAATATTATCGGGGTGGGCAGCAAGGTCAACAAGGCTTCGATCATCTGGTATGACAAGGCGAAGAATTACCGGCAGTTTGAGTTCATATGGGATCCGTCGAAGGAGCCGATCAACGGCGGGGCGGCCGCGGGCGTGATCGGAGTGCCGCCGGCGGGAACAACGAATGGACAGAACGGTATTTTCGGGACCCAGGGCGGGAACAGCGGGTTCGGGCAGCAGCCCACAGGTTCGCCGACAGGGAATCCGAATCCGGGAAGCGGCACCAATCCGCCACCGGGGCAGACGCCGCCAGGGCAGATGCCGCAGTAAGCCGCAAGAAGTTCAGCGAACCTTCGAAGCAATTCTTCAGATCATTTCAGGGTAGAGACAGTCCGGTCGCGGCGTTGGCGGGATTTGCGGCGTCGGCCTTCAGCTTCGCGTAGGTTTTCGCAATGCGCTGAACGTACTTCATGGTTTCGAGGTAGGGCGGGACGCGGCGGCCGTATCTGTCGACGGTGTCCGGGCCGGCGTTGTAGGCGGCGAGGGCGAGGGTGATGTCGTTTTTGTATTTCTTCAGCAGATCGCTGAGGTAGTGCGAGCCGCCATCAATGTTTTGTCCGGGGTCGAATGCGTCCTTTACGCCCATCAATTCGGCGGTGCGGGGCATCAACTGCATCAGCCCGCGTGCGTTTTTGCGGGAGACAGCCTTGGGATCGAAATTGGACTCGATGGAAATGACCGAGTGGATGAGCGTGGGATCGAGATTGTAGCGGGCGGCGGCATCGCGGATTAATTTTTGAAAGGGAGTTTTGTCGGTGAGGGGCTCGGTGCTGGGCTCGAAGATTTCTTCGGGTTCGATGGCCACGATGTCTTTGACGGAAACTTCCGCGACGCCGCCCTGGAGGTGAAGGCGGTAACGGTCGCCGAGAATTTCGTAGCCGGTGACGTTGAGGCGGGCGCCGCTGCGGAGGACGACGTAATCCGCGCGGGCCGGAACGGATGCGGCGAGAAGAATCAGGCTCGCGGCGAAGAAGTATTTTGGAAAACTCAGGCGCACTCGGGCAACTCCGGCAGGGCGAAGCGTTCGATGGCCGCGGCGACGCCGTCGTTGTCGTTGGTGTGAGTGACGTGCCAGCCGCGTGTTTTCAGTTCGGGCACCGCGTTCTCCATCACCACGGGTATTCCAGCAAAGGATAACATTTCCTCATCGTTGTGATTGTCGCCGATGGCGAGGATTTCCTCCCGGGCGATGCCGCGCAAAGCGGCCCATTCGGCGAGCGCCACTCCTTTTGATACGCGCGGGTTAAGCACGTCGATCATGGAGAAATCCTTGCTCTCATAAGCGGTTACCGCCAGAGAGAATTCGCCTGAGTATTCGACGCTGCGGAGGGCTTGTTCGGCTGCCCGCATGAGTTGTACGGGACCGGAAAGCATGATCTGGATGGGGTCTTCGGTCAGGCAGGATTCGAGAGGTTTTGATTCGCCCAAGAAGGGCTTGTTCCATTTGTAGTAGGCGCCGCGGATACCGTCTTCCAGGTCGATCGTTTCCATCATGACTTGATTGGCGAGGGGGCGGTCGAAAACGACGGAGGCCGCGTCGCGCCAAGGAAGCGTTGCTTCGAGGACGCGGAGCGCGGTGCCGCGGGGCAGAAGATGGCGGACGAGGGTTTTGCCGTCTTTGGTGCGAACGAGCGCGCCGTTATTGACGATCATGGTGAGCGGGGAATCGATCTGTTGCGCGACGGGGAGGGCGAAATCGTAGCGACGGCCGGTGACGAGGGCGACTTCGATGCCACGGCGGGTGGCTTCGGCGATGGCGACGCGGTTGCGCTCGGAGACGGTGAAGCGGCTGTTGAGGAGCGTGCCGTCGATATCGAGCGCTATGAGGCGCACGGGCATCCTTCTATTTTAGCCGATTCAGCAGGCGATGCCGGCGAAAACGCGTGTGTTAGACTTTTTTCATGACTACCCTCCGGCTGTATTACGACGATGCCTATCTGCAGAATTTTGACGCGCGGGTGGTGAGTTGTTCGCCCGCGGAGCCGGTGCAGGGGACTTCCGGCATGCAGCCGGCTTGGGAAGTTTTGCTGGACCAGACGGCGTTTTACCCTTCGTCGGGAGGCCAGCCGAACGATTTGGGGTTGCTGGGAGAGGCGGCGGTGCTGGATGTGCGCGATGAAGCGGATGGAATTGTGCACATCGTGGATCGTGAGGTGGAGACGGGCGGAGTGAAGGGATGCGTCAACTGGCCGCGGCGGTTTGACCACATGCAGCAGCACACGGGGCAACACCTGCTTTCGGCGATGTTGCAGGAGCGGTTTGGATTGCCGACGGTGTCGTTTCATTTGGGCGAAGAGATTTGCACGATTGATTTGCGCGGCGGTGAGCCTTCGCGCGACCAACTGATTGGGGCGCAGCGCGCGGCGAACAAGGTGATTTTTGAGGACCGGCCGATCGGTGTGCGGTATGGGACGCGAGAGCAATTGGCGGGGCTTGGCGTGCGGAAGGATGTGGAGCGCGAGGGGTTGCTGCGGGCGATCGAGATTGAGGGCGCGGATTTGCAGTCGTGCGGCGGGACGCACGTGAAATCGACGGGACAGATCGGGATGATCCTGGTGCGGGGCTGCAACAAGGTGCGGCAGGATTGGCGGGTGGAGTTTGTTTGCGGGCGGAGGGCGGAGCAGGAGGCCACGGAAGATTTTGAGCGGGAGCGGGTGCTGATGAAGTCGCTTGGCTGCGCGCTGGAAGAGTTGCCGGCGGCGGTGGAACGACTGGCGGCGGAGCGCGACGGGAATTTCAAGAGTTTGCGGGCCGCATTGCAGCAGTTGGCGACCGTGTGGGGTACTCAGTTGGCTTCCAGCGCCCCAGCAGGGGCGAACGGCGTGCGTGTTGTGTCGATGGTGCTGCAAGGAACGCATCCGGAGTTGTTGCAGCCGTTGGCCACGGAAATTGCGAAGAGCGAGCGGACGGTGGCGCTGCTGGTGCTGCAAGAGTCGGGGCAGGTGGTGTTCGCGCAACATCCGGGGGCGGTTATGGATTTGGGAGCGGTGTTGAAGAGCGTGCTGGCGGCGCATCCGGGCAAGGGCGGAGGGAACAAGGATTTTGTGCGGGCGAAGTTGGCTGACCCGGGATCCTCCGCCGCGGCCCTGGAACTGGCCAAAAGCCTGGCCTCAGCGTGATCGGCGCAACCTTGGAGCAATTGGTTTGTGTCAGCAGAATAAACTGTCTTCAGGGGCTAAAGCCCATTTTTGCAAACCTACTACGCCGGGGCTGAAGCCCCGGCCTCCTATGGAAAACCCAAGAGCACAAGGAGGATCGAATGTGCTACGACAAAACCCCAAGAGACTGGCATAAAAGCCAGCACTGCATAGAAGAATGAGGAGAAATGCGCCTGCCGCAATAAGGCCAACAAAATCAGCGAGAGAGGGATTTTGATTTCAGGACCGTCAGGGCGCGCTGGACGGGGGATTTCTGGCTGAGCCAGCGCTTGTCCGTTTCGAGGAGAACCCTGCGCCCTAACGCGGCAAAGAGGGCGCGGGTTGCGGCGGGCTTGGCGTTTGCGGTGCGAAGAAAGTCGAGGAAAGCGGGCGGCTGGTGAGGTCCGACGGCGAGGATGCCGAGTCCGTGACCGTGTTCGAAATTGAAGCTGGGAAAGTTGGGGCAGAGTTCGGCCCAGAGACGGTGAACGCCGAAGTTGTGTTGCGTCTCCATAGTGTCGTGGAAGAGGACCACGGCGCGGTCGCTGAGCTTGGGGCGCCACGTTTCGAAGTCGGTTTTGACCGCGTCGTAGAAATGCAGACCGTCAATGTGCAGCAGATCTACAGAG
>Ga0307470_10001183_pt1 | contig 10554 bp, 7 predicted proteins | sample atmos_gasesAM3C__FD_204565 | JGI IMG/M metagenome (GOLD analysis project Ga0307470, IMG submission 204565) | Hardwood forest soil microbial communities from Morgan-Monroe State Forest, Indiana, United States - atmos_gasesAM3C_05 | ecosystem: Environmental > Terrestrial > Soil > Temperate forest... | reverse complement strand
GGTACAAATCCTTCGGTCGTATGTCGACAGCTCGTCGCTCGACGAGGTGCGCCTCAACATGGGCACGGCGGCGAAAGATATCGCCGCCCTGGTGCCCGAACTCCTCGATTCATCGCACCAAACCCAACAGACGCAAAGCGCGGCCGCGGACGCGAGTTCCGCGCGATTTCGTACCTTTGACGCCATACGGCATTTCTTCCACCAGGCTACGCAGCAGGTGCCCATTACCTTGGTGCTGGACGACCTGCATTGGGCCGACGCGCCTTCCCTTTCGCTCTTGGAATTCCTGAGCCAAGAGTTGCTGCGCAGTCGACTGCTCATCGTCGGCACGTACCGGGACGCCGACGTCTCGAGAAAGACACCATTGTTGAGCACCCTCGGTGGTCTGAGTCGCGATTCCGATACGCAGCGCGTTCATCTTGCCGGACTCTCTCAGAATGCCATCGGCGAGGTCGCCGAGCGATTGTGCGACGTCAGCTTGTCTGAGTCTGCGGTCAAGGCGATTTATCGACAGACGGATGGGAACCCATTGTTTGCCATCGAGTTGATCAAGGACCTCATCGATGAGAGCGCCGGCGCCGCAATTTCGACGATGCCCGCAAGAATTCCTGCCGGCGTACGCGAGACGATCGCGCGACGGTTGAGCCGGCTCTCCGACCGATGCAACGAACTGCTGTGCGTCGCCGCAGTTCATGGCCGGCATTTCGCGGCTCGTGAAATCGCCGCCGCCATGAACGACGACGTACAAAGCGTACTGACCATTCTCGAACCGGCCGTACAGGCGGGCATCGCTCAAACGAACGCCGACGCCTCGGGCAGCTACCAGTTCACTCATGCATTGATCCGCGAGACGATCTATGAGGACTTGCCCCCGGTTGAGCGCCTGCGCTTGCATGCACGTGCCGGCGATGCTCTCGCCGCCGTTCATTCCGGTCACCCAGAGCCCGCACTCACGCGGATCGCACATCACTACCATCAAGCCGGTGCGCTGGGATACATCGACAAAGCCGTTGTTTACGCGCTGCGGGCTGCCGAGAGTGCCGTGCGGATGTACGCCTACGAAGAAGCAGTCTTACAGTACGAACGCGCCATCGAGACGTTGGAGAGCGCCGGCCTGATGCACGATGAACGCCTCGCGCGCGCCTACATTCTCAAGGGCTCGGCGCTGAGACTGCTGGGGCAGATTGAACGCTCCATCGACGTCCTGCTCGAAGCCGTAAATCGGACTCGCGTCATGGGCAGCGCGGAATTGCTCGTTGATGTTCTGGTTTTACTCGCCACGGCGTCACAGCACATCACGCAACAACATATTATTCCGTTGCTCGAGCGCGCACTGGCGCTGTTGCCTGAGGTGGATTCGGTCGCTCGCGCAAAGGCGTTGGCAACACTGGCGTTCGCCCAGAGAACGTTGACGGACAAGTCGCGGCTGCAGCTATTGGTGGATGAAGCCCTTGGAATGGCAAGCCGCATTTGCGGGGCCCCGGCGCGCTGCGCAGTTTATCAACTCACGGTGATGGCGTTGCGCGGCAACCCCGAGACATTGCACCGCCGCCTCCTGCTCGGCGAAGAATACATTACGGTAGCCCGGTCTACCGCGAGCGCCGATCTATTGGCTGAAGCCTATTATGGGCAGGCCCTGCACTACTTCGAGGCCGGCCAACTCGAGGCCCTGGAGACTCTTCTGGAGCAGTATGAGAGTCTCAGCACCGCTCGCTTCGGGCTGCATCAGTACTGGGCGCGCACCCATCGCGTCACCTTGTCTCTGCTGCGCGGAGAATGGACTGATTTGGAAAGCCGGATCGAAGAGCTGTTGGAGATCGGTACGAAGACTCGTCGCGGCGATGCGGACGGCGTCTATGGTGCGCAGATGTTTGCGCTGAACCGCGACCTTGGCCGCTTGCACACACTGACGCCACAAATCAAGGAGATTGCCGCGAGCGCGACCACGCGCATGTGGGAACCCGGTCTGATGCTCATTTGCGCCGAGATAGGATTGCTTTCCGAGGCGCGGAGCATCTTTGAACGACTGGTCGAGCGGGATTGTTTCGTCATATACAGAGATGACATGTACGTGGCCTGCCTCGTGTTCTGTGCGCAGACCTGTTGCGCCTTGGCAGATGCCGGCCGCGCGGAGCCCCTCTATCGGCTATTGCTTCCGTATGCGCGGCAGACGGCCAACCATCCCACAGCGGTGTGCTTCGGCGCCACCGACCTTTACTTGGCGATGCTGGCTTGCACCGCGAACTGGCCGGATCTCGCCCGCAATCATTTCGATCACGCGTTGATGCGCAACCGCGCAATGCGCGCGTGGCCCTCTCTGGCCCGGACGTTGTTCCGTTACGGTGCTTTCCTGGCAACGCGGGAGGTAGACGCGGAGCGGCGCCGGAGCTTTCAACTGCTGAGCGAGGCTGACCAGCTCGCGCGTCGCCTTGGAATGACGCGCCTGGTTGCCGATATCGATGCCTTGTTGCACGCCAGGGACGGTAGTGTCACTTATCCCGACGACCTCACGGCTCGTGAAGTCGAAGTTCTGCGTCTGCTTGCCATCGGGCGGACGAACAAGGACGTTTCCCTGGTGCTCGCGATCAGTCTCAATACTGTCGCGACCCACGTCCGAAACATTCTGAACAAGACGCAATGCGCCAATCGTACCGAAGCTGCAACCTACGCCATTCGGCACGGACTTGAACGCACGCAATCGGTTCCCGCCGGTAGCTAACCCAAGGAGACGACCATGGCATTATTCATGATAGAAAGAAATTTCGCCGCGGCGTTGAACGCCTCTGCGGAAGATCTCAGGGCCGTTGTCGATATCAACACCGTAGTTGGTGTCAAATGGCTGCATTCGTTTCTGTCTGCGGACAAGCGAAAGACATATTGTCTCTATGAAGCCGAAAGCGGAGACGCCATCAGGGAAGCGGCCCGGCGCGCCGGTCTTCCGGCGGATATCGTCATTGAGCTTGCGGGCGAGCTGCGTCCGGAAGCGTTGTTGGCCGCGTCTTGACCATGGCCGCGAAGGCCCTTACATGGTCGAACTCGGGCCGCGTGGATCGGGAGCCGTTGTCCGTGGACGCGAGCAGGGCGGCGTAGTAGCTCTTCGCCTGCGCCCTGTCGCCCATGGCTTCGGCCGCCATGCCTGCGTTGAACAATCCGTTGAAACGGTTGGGGCTCAGTCTGAGAGCTTCCTTGTATTCAGCCAGCGCTTGTTGGGGCCGCCCCAATTCCAACAAGATGTCCGCAAGCATTTCGCGCGCCGGAATATCGACTTCACCCTGACCGACCTTGTCCTGCAGATCGGCGCTCTTGCGCATCTGCGCCAGCGCCTCGGCCGGGTCGCCCTCCGCGAAGGCGATCCACGCCAGCATCTCGCCTCGATTGATCCGCGCACCCGTAGAGTCGGCAAAGTAGGCATGCCGGCCCTTTCTCACCTGCTCCTCCAGCGAGTCGTACTCGGCCAGGCCGGCCCGCGCTTGCTGCGCTTGGCGCAGATGACCCGCGGCGATGGTACGGGCCCAGTAAGTCAGGGTCTGAGTCTCCGGAGGCGCACCGGCTACGGGTGCGAGAGCGGACACCGACTTCCAATCGCGCCTCTCCAGATCGAAAAATACCGGCATCTCCGTGCGATAATACGGAAACATGCCGGTCATGTAGTGATCAGCCATGTTAGGCATGGCCTCGAAGTGATCGAGCGCCGCCACCGCATCCGCCATGACTGTTCTGGCTGCGGCGTCGTTGCCGCTTTGCAGATAGGCATAGAGCAGGAAGTCATCGGAGTGAAACTGATCCATCGCTCCGCTCTGGCGCCGTGCGTCGGCCGCTCGCGACGCCGCCACCGAGGCACGATTGGCGTCGATGTCGGCCTGCCACATGCCGAGCCGCGCAAAGATATGTCCCGGCATGTGCACCGCATGGGGAGCCGACGGCGCGATTTCTCCGTAGTGCTTGGCCGCAGCCAATCCCTCGGGCGCGAGCGACGGCGTGTCGCAGGCGTGAATGACGTAGTGCACCGCTCCCGGGTGGTCGGGATATTTCGCGAACAAGGGAGTCAGCACCGCCATCGCCTTGTGTTGCTGCGTCAGGCTGGTGTCATCCGGAGCTTCGGCCGCCAACAGCGACAGGGCGTAGAACGCGCCCGCATCGATGTCGCGAGGGTAGTGGCCGTACAGCCTGGCCATTGCTGCGGCGTATTCGTCGATGCGAGCCTGGTAATGGCGCTTGTCGGGTTCGAAGAAGCCGGCGAGCGCGGCGATATACTCGCGCTCGCGGGCGGTTTTCGCCGGGTGCGAACGTGCCGCTTGCATCTCCGCCCATCCGCGCGCCATCCCATGCTCGTCGGGGCGATCCCAGATTTGATGAAACGAGCTCATGGCGATCCCCCAATGCGCCATGGCGCACTCGGGGTCGAGCTTCGCAATCCTTTCGAACTGCGGCTGGGCCTCGTCGTACCAGAAATCGTGCAGCAACGCGACGCCGCGGTTGAAGGGCGCGCGCACCGACGGTGAACAAGAGACGGCGAAGGAGACTGTTCCCAGCTGTTCACCGGCGCGTGTCTCGGCTTGTGCCGCGACGGGCAGGGAGATCAGCGCCACGAAAAGGGGTATGAATATTTTCATTTGATCGGGGATTATGTAACTGAAAGGCCCTCTGGACAGGTTCGACGCCACGGCCGCAAGAACAGGCACATCATCCGCCATCCTCCCGTCATTTTACCTAGGATTCGTCTGACAATCTGAATCCGTTTTCAGGAGATAACCGCCGCCGTCGTTCCGGGCTAGCCTTGGATCCTTAAGTTCAGTTGAGGCGGGCGGCGCTTGAAGGTCGCCGCGGTTTCGCTCATGTGGAAGAGGCATCGAACCGGCGCATCCTCCGGAAGCACGTCGAGATCGGACCGACGGAGTCCATGGCATGCTGTTTCCATCGTGACCACCAACTCCAGTTGTTACACAGCGCGTGCGCTGCGGGCCATCCGCTTTCTCTCCCACGAGGCGCCGCGTCTGCCGCTGCCCGGATGCGGCGCGGGTAGTTCTTGTCCCTGTGTGTTCAAGCACCACGATGATCGGCGCGGGCGGCCCCGCCGCACCGAGGAGATCACCGGACTTCGGCGTCCCAATCCGGGGTCGCACGAGCGCCGCCTGCAACGGGGCCGCCGCAGCACGGATTAGACTTAAAGTTTCACCATCACGTGCCGCGGTACGGTGTAGTCCTCGAGCGCATAGCCCGACAAATCCTTGCCGTATCCCGAGCGCTTGAAGCCGCCATGCGGCATTTCACTGATTATCATGAAATGAGTGTTGATCCAGGTGCAGCCATACTGCAGTCTCGCCGCCACGCTCATGGCCTTGCCCACATTCTGGGTCCACACCGACGAAGCGAGGCCGTATTCGGAGTCATTGGCCCAGGCGACGGCATCGTCCGCGTCGGTGAATCGAGTCACGGATACGACCGGGCCGAATACTTCGCGCTGCACGATTTCATCCGATTGCCGGGTGCCGGCCACGAGCGTCGGCTCGAAGAAGAAGCCCCCGCCCGCGCGGGATTTTCCGCCCGTGGTGATTTCCACATGCCGGGTTGCTGCGGCGCGCTCGACAAATCCCGCAACGCGGGTCCGTTGCTCGGCGGAAATGAGCGGTCCCATTTCCACGCCGGCCTCGGTTTGCAAACCGACTTTCAACGAGCGTACGGCGTCGCTGAGATCGGCAACCAGCTTGTCGTAGATTTTGGCGCCGGCGTAGACGCGGCACGCTGCAGTGCAGTCCTGCCCGGCATTATAGAAGCCGAAGGTCCGCACGCCGGCGACTACGGCGTCGAGATCGGCATCGTCGAACACGATGACCGGTGCCTTGCCGCCGAGTTCGAGATGGGTGCGCTTGAGATTGCCGGCCGCCGCGGCAAGAATCTTCTGACCGGTCGACACATCGCCGGTGAGGGACACCATGCGAACGCGCGGGTGCGACACCAAGGGTGCGCCCACGGTCTCGCCGCGGCCGCAGATGATGTTGACGACCCCCTTGGGAAAGAGCTCGGCGAGCGCTTCCGCGAGTTTCAAGGCCGTCAAGGGCGTTTGCTCGGACGGCTTCAGAATCACGGTGTTGCCGGCGGCGAGCGCGGGTCCGAGCTTCCATGCCGCCATCATCAAGGGATAATTCCAGGGCGCGATGGAGGCGACGACTCCGACCGGATCGCGGCGAATCATGCTGGTGAAGCCCGGCAGGTAATCACCGGTCAGGGCGCCGTGCTGGACCCGCGCTGCACCGGCGAAGAACCGAAACACATCGGCGATGGCCGGGATCTCATCGTTGAGCGCCGCGGCCAGCGGTTTGCCCGTGTTGTCGGATTCAAGCTTGGCGTAGGCGGCTCCGTCCGCCTCGATCCGGTCGGCGAGCCGCAGCAGCAGCGCCGCGCGATCCTTAGGCGTAGTCTGGGCCCACGCCGGCGCGGCCGCCTCTGCTGCGGCAACCGCCGCATTCATTTGGCTTGAAGTAGCTTCCGGAACCTCCGCGAGCCCTAAGCCGGTCGCCGGATCCAATATCCGCTCGACCGGGCCCTCGCCGGCAACCAGCACTCCATTGATCAATAGTTTGGTCTGCATGTCAGCCCACCGCCGTGCGCTTTTTCTTGTCGACATCGTCGAAGGGCAGAGTATGCGCCGTCGCGGGACCTTTGACATTTTTGCCGCGAATCTGCAGCGGCGTGCCATGAACGGCGGCGGGGACATCCAGGCGTGCGATGGCCATGGACTTGCCGGTCAACGTCGACACCATGGCGCAGGTGACGACGCCCACCTTCTTGTCGCCCGAATACACCGGATCGCCCATGTCCGCGGGCGCCTTGCCGTCCACCAGCAAACCGAAGATCTTGAAGCGCTCTTTCCCCTTCAAGCGAAAATGGGCGTCTGCGCCGTTGAAGTCGTTCTTGCCCGGACTGACGGTGAAGTCGAGCCCGAGTTCCCAGAGACTGTCGCCCGGCGGATCCTTGTCGAAGGGATACATCTGAGACATGTCGTACGGATAGAACAGCAGGTAGCTCTCGACGCGCAGGTAATCCAAGGTGGTGAAACAGGTGGGAATGATGCCGAGCGATTTGCCTTCGGCAAGGATGGTGTCCCAGATGAGGCCGGCGTCTTCGCCCTTGCAAAAGATCTCATAGCCGCGCTCGCCGGTGTAGCCGGTTCGCGAGATCGTCACGGGACGGCCGAACAGCGTTGCCGGCATATGATGAAAATATTTGAGATCGCGAACACCGGGAACGTGTTTCGCGAGGAAATCGACGGCCACGGGGCCCTGCAGCGACAGGTCATGCAGATCATCGTCGACGATCATTGCGGCATTGCGGCCGACCACGTACTTGGCCAGCGTTTCATGACCCGCGCCGCTGCCGTGCACCACCATCCACGAGTTCGGCCCCAGGCGATACAGGATGCAGTCTTCGATGAAATGTCCGGCCTCGTTCAACATGCAGGCGTAGGCGGATTTCCCAGGATAAATCTTGGTGACGTCTCGGGTGGTTGCATAATTCAACACGGCGGAGGCATGCGGCCCGACGAGATAGAGCTTTTTCAGGCCCGACACATCCATCAGACCGGCTTTGGTGCGGATGGCCACATGATCCTGGGCCACATCCTTCGAATAGGTCCACGCCGTACCCATGCCATTCCAATCCTCGAGCTTCGATCCAAGTGCCCGATGCCGATCGGCCAAAACCGAGGTACGCCAGCTAAGTGCCATAAAAGCCTCCTAAGTTATTCAATGTGCGGACGCAATTTCCCGGCCTGCGTCCCCAGCTTCAAAATCCGACTTTATTCCGGTGCGGTGCCCGGGGTGGTGGGCGCCCCGTCATCGAAAGGTGCCAGCCACGCCACCGCCGCGTCCCGATAACGCGTCAATCCCTTGTAGTCCACCAGCGCGGGGTGCAGATCTCGGAGCACCCGGTGCACGCGGCGCGCCCATTTCGGCACCGTCGCCAACTCGCGCAGGCTGATCAAATAGCAGCGAATGCCGAAAACGATGGCATTGCTGCGCGGCAGCCGCCACAGCCCCTGCAGCTCCACCCGCAAATGCACGAGGTCGCCGGCATTCTGCGGCGTCACCGTGGCGCGGTCCTGACCCCAATGCGGATAATTTTCCGGCGACGTATCCAGACGCGGATGGATGGTCATGGTCCAATTCAAGCGCCGTACGGGCTGGCCCAACCTCAGGTTGAGCAAGAATTTCAGCGCCCGGTCGAACACGCCGAGTTCGTGGGCGAGCGGCACCGGTCCATGCCATTCCTTGAAGGTCATGCCGAGATCGAAGTCCAGGGACCAGTCGGCCTGAGTCGTCACCATGCCGGCTTCCGCCCACAAATCTCCCTCGCGCTGGTCCATCACCACGAAGTCGCCCTGCGCCTGGCGCGTGATGTAGTCGAGGGGCTCGTGCGGCAGGGTGGTGGTATCGCCGAACGTGAAGCGCTGATCGATCTGCAACGGCCGATTGATCCAGTGCCAGCTGTTTCCCTGCTTGGCGAGCGAGAAGTGAGCGGGATAGTCCCTGGCGAGCGACTCCATGATCAGCTCCAGGCAATCCCATTGCGAACTCATCATATGGGGCAGGGCCTGGTATCGCAGCGGCTCGGCGGCCAGGACGATGGCTCGCTCGCGGCATTCCGCGACATAGTGCTCGTCCACGTCGAAGGCAAACTCCGTCACGGCGCCTGGGGGTCCCGGCAGATGCGGTTCGATGTTCACCGAGTACATGTAGCTGTCTTCGGGAAAGGGCAGCGGAAATCGCCGAATCGCCCGCGGACTGTTGCGGTAGCTGAAGTCGTCGCGGAAGGTCTCGTGCAGATTGAATACGGCGTTCATGATGTGCTCCTACAGATCCAGGACCAGGCGCTTGCAGCGCGCCCGCGATACGCAGGGCATGATGCTGCTGCCCTTGGCCTTGTCCGCGTCCGAGAGGAAATGATCGTTGTGCACGAGCTCGCCGTCCAGTTCCAGCACGCGGGTGTGGCAAAAGCCGCAGACGCCGCCGCGGCATAGATAGGGTACCTCCACGCCGGCAGCTTCGATGCTTTCGAGCAGGCTCTGATCGTGCGGTACGTGCACGCTGATCTTCGAACGGGCGAGGAATACCTCGAAGACGTCGCCGACCGGCGGCGCGCTGAATTGCTCCCAATGGATGTGGCTGTCGGGCCAGCCGCAAGACCGCGCGGTGTTGATGACGTGATTGATCATGCCCGCGGGACCGCACACGTAGACATGCGTGCCCAGGGGCTGAGCCGCGAGCAGCGTCTCGAAAGGAATCATCTGTCCTTCACTGTCATGGTACATGTGAAGCCGTTCGCCCTCGCGCCGGCGCAAGCGCTCCAGAAACGCGGCGTGCTCTGCCGAGCGAACCGAGTAGTGCAGCTCGTAGGGAACGGCGCCGCCGTGCAAGTCCTCGAGTTGCGCGAGAAAGGGCGTGATGCCGATGCCGCCGGCGATCAATACATGCTTGCGCGCAATCTTATCGAGGCCGAACAGATTCACCGGATGCGCAATTTCCAAACGGCTGCCCACCACAACCCTGTCATGCATGTAATGCGAGCCGCCGCGGCTCTCTTCCATCCGCCGCACGCCGATCTCATAAGTCTCCAGCTGCGAGGGCGAGCCCAGCAAGGAGTACGGATTCTTATGGACCCGGTCGGCTGCCCGCATCACGACGATGATGTGCGAGCCGCCGGAAAAAACCGGCAGGCTCCCGCCCCCGACCGGCGCCAGCTTGAAGTGCTTGATCAGCGGCGTCACTTGCTCGACGCCGACGACTTCGACGGCGAGGGTTTGCGCGTCGTTCACAGGAATACCTCCTTGAGCGGCGGCAGCTCGCCCGGCGCTTCGGCGTCCACCATGACGCCCATGTACGCGGCCAGACGGCGCGAATAGTGGTCGCGCACCAGGAGCCATCGATCGCAGGCGACGCAGCGCACGATATTGGTCCGCACGTTCTCCGTGGTGGCCCGGCAATGGATGCAGTAGACGCGCCGCGCCAAAGTGCCGCACTCCTCGGCGCGAATCTCATCCTTGTTGAGATTGAATTCGAGCGCGATTTTCATGACGAGACCGATGAAGCTCTCGGGTCCGGCAACATACAGGCGGGTGCCCATCAAAGACTGTCCGAGCGTCGATCTGAATTCCTCGAGCAGCGCGGCCGTGCCGGGGAAGGACTGGACGTTGCCGACCGCCGCATTTATGAAGTGTTCGATCTCCGGCGCCGAGCCGTGTCGGCCGGCTGCCGCCGTCGCGTTGCCGGGATCGGGCACGAACAGCACTCGTGTGTTCTTCAACGACTGAACCGCCGCCGATCGCATTTCGGCAATGACGCGCAGCAGCGGGGCGGCGCCGACTCCCATCCCGAGCATCAAATGATAGCGGCCGCGAGTATCCGCCTGCAGCGGTGCGTAGACGGGCTTGCTCTTGATCCCGGTGACCAGCATGGTCAGTACGCCGCGAGCCGATGGGTGACGGCGACCACGGCGATTCCCAGCGCCAGCACGAGGTAGGGCCAGATACCGGCCCGCTTGATGATGCGTTCCCCATCC
>Ga0307470_10001181_pt1 | contig 10563 bp, 9 predicted proteins | sample atmos_gasesAM3C__FD_204565 | JGI IMG/M metagenome (GOLD analysis project Ga0307470, IMG submission 204565) | Hardwood forest soil microbial communities from Morgan-Monroe State Forest, Indiana, United States - atmos_gasesAM3C_05 | ecosystem: Environmental > Terrestrial > Soil > Temperate forest... | reverse complement strand
TGAAGGCCGGCGAGTAGGCCGCGAGATACAGCTCGGTGACGCCGGGAACGCCGCACAGCGCGGTGAGCTTCGCCGTCACACAGGTCGGATCGGTCGTGTTGTTGTTGACCAGGGTGTGGATCGCGTAGTGGATGGGCTGCGCGCCCTGGGCGACGCAGGAGCCGGTCGCACCGCAGGTGTCCGGGACACCGTCGGCCTGCAGCGCTCCGACCTGCGCCGGGTTGCTGGAGAGGATCAAGCCCCCCGTGCTGAATGGACAGCTCTGCTGCGCACTGACCACAGGCGGCAGCGCCGCCGCGACGAGCAGACCCCAAAGCACGGCCGCAGATCTCTGCATGATCGGCCCCCTTTGCCCAGTGATTGCTCGTGAAACTACCACGCGATCAGCCTGCCAGCACCATCCACCCCGCCAGCGCTGCGGCCTTCTCGTCGGCTCGCCACGGGCTCCCCACGGCGCGGCCGAGCGCGGTCAGGCGGCGGGCGAGATCCGGCGCCGGGATCCCGAGGTGCCGCGCGGCGATCCCGTGGAGATCCCGCTCGGGAAAGGCGACGCTCGCGAGCCCGTTCGCCTCGGCCGCCGCCTCGAGGACGGCGCGGAAGAGGACGCCCTCGGCGGCATGGGCGCGGATGTGCGGGTTGGCGATGCGCCCGGGATCGCGCCGAGCGGCGCCGACGATGCCGGCGCGTTCAACGGCCATACCCTCCGCTCGCCTCGCCGCCAGGAGCTCTCCGAGCGCCGCCGCGGCGGCAACTTCGATCTCCCGCGCGATGGGGCGAACCGCGGCCACGGTCTCCAGCCACGGCAGGTCGAGGAAGGGATGGTACGGCTGGCGGCGATCCGGCGAGCAGAAGGTCAGCTCCCCCCGCCAGAGAACGGCGGGGGACCCGACCGGCCCGCGGAGGGCGACCGCGATCGCGCGGCCGCTCTTGGCGCGGAGGCCCAAGGACAGGACCGGAGCGGCTGCCATGGTCGCCATGATCCCACGCGAGGGCGCCTATTCGTAGGCGCGGCGCCTTCGAGTACCCCTCAGGCCGGCGGCTGGAGGAAGGCGATGTACGCCCCCGCCGGATCGCTGGTCACGGTGAACCGCCCGACCTCCGGGATGTCGGCGGGCTTCACCCAGACCTTCCCTCCGAGCTCGGCGGTGCGCGCGGCGGTGGCGTCGGCGCTCGCCACCTGGACGTAGGGGAGCCACATCGAAGGCCCCGCGTCGCCCGGCGGCTTCTGCAGCATCCCGCCCGCGTCCGTGCCCGTGTCGAGGCGCTTGAAGAGGTAGTAGGTTTCCCGGTAGCTCGTCGGGGCCTCCTCGATGCGCCAGCCGAAGATCTCGCAGAAGAACTTGCCCTCGCTCTGCGGGTCCTTGGCGAGCAGCTCGTGCCAGACGAACGCGCCGGTAGCCCGCGCCGGCGGCGTCTCGCCCTGCGAGGTCTCCGGCTTGTAGGGCGAGAGGTAGGCGCCGGTGGGGCTCTCGATGACGGCGAACCGGCCCACGGAGGGGATGTCCCGGCCGGGCACCGTCACCTTGCCGCCGAGCCGCTCGGCGGCGGCCGTCGCGGCATCCACGTCCGGCACGGTCACGTAGGAGATCCAGTGCGGAGGGACGCCGTGCGCGGCGTCGAAGCCGCCCCACTCGGTGCCCCCCGCATGGATCATGCTGTAGACGTCTCCCCCTCCCATGTCGGCATCCTTGTAGGTCCAGCCCAGCAGGTCGGCGTAGTACTGCTTGGCCTTCGCGACGTCCGGGGTCATCAGGTCGTGCCAGACGAACCGGCCGACCGGCGGCGCTGCGGCGGCGGTGTCTGGCGCGGCGGCGAAGTCGGTGATCTGGCTGTTGAGGGCGGTATTTTCTGCCATGGCGACTCCTTCCTGTGAGTAGATGTGAGCCCACCAGCGGCCCAGAGGCGCGCGAGGGACGGGGTCGCGGAGCATCGCGCGCTGGGTGCGCACGTGCCCGAAGCGCACTACCTCGGTGGCGCGCGCCCTTCAAGTAGGAACCGCCCTGCAGAGATCGCGCCGCCGCGGTGCTCAGCACTCGAGGCGGCACGGCGCAGCGCGGGAACTAGCGGGCGGGTTTATCCAGCGACACCTGCGGGAGAGAGCGCCCGGGGCAGCGCAAATTAGGCGGCAAGAGACTTGACTCGTACATTACGCTATGGCATGCTGACGGCAATGCGGGATTCCCGCAGGTGGATAGCCCGTGAGGGCTAGCGTGACCAGGGCCCCGAAAGGGGCCTTGGTCATTTTTAGTCTAGCCAAACCTTGCCATATCCCGCCGTGTGCCCGTCATAGGCATGGCAGTTGATCTTGCTCTTGGCGGCTGCCAACAGGGCAGCGCTAAAGTCTGCCGGTGCTTGCTCTCCCCTTCTTTCCGCGATCATCTCCTTCTTGAAAGGGTTCACAAGCAGGTCGGCGAGCTGAGCGAGCCTGAAGGTATGGTCGCCTGATTCGTCGACGTAAAGGCGATAGTGCGTTTCTCGCGCAGTCACCGGATTCCTCCTCGGAAGAGGCGCCACATGCTACTAGGAGAGCGAGGGTCATCCAATCCGCGGGCTCGCCAGTAGAGCTTTGAATATCCGGCTCCCTCCCGAAGCCGGGCTAGAATCCCCCGATGCCGCCAACCGAGAGCGAGCGCCCGGCCGTGCGCCGGCCGGGTACCTGGGCCAGCCTGCGCCGGGCGATGACGTCGTGGCGGACGGCTTCGGTCACGCTGCTGTCGTTCTCGTCCGGGCTGCCGCTCGGCCTGGTGTGGATCGCGATCCCGGACTGGCTCAAGAAGAGCGGCGTCGACATCCGGGTGGTGGGGCTCATCACCCTCGCTCAGGCACCGTGGACGTTCAAGTTCTTCTGGTCGCCGCTGATGGACCGCTACGTGCCGCCGGGCCTCGCGCGGCTCGGACGGCGGCGGGGGTGGGCGGCGGTCGCCCAGGTGGGGCTCTTCGCGCTCACCCTGGCTCTGGCTGGGGTGGGCAATCACCCCGACGCGCCGTGGATCGTGGGCGCGCTCGCGCTGGCGATCGCCTTCGCCTCGGCGACCCAGGACATCGCGATCGACGCCTACGCGGTCGACGTGCTGCGGCCGGAGGAGCAGGCGGTGGCGGTGGGGGCGCGGGTCGCCGTCTACCGGGTGGCGATGCTCGTCGCCGGGGGGCTCGCCATCACCCTCGCCGGGCGGTTCTCCTGGCCGGCGGTCGACGTGGGGCTCGCCCTCCTCTATCTGCCGATGCTCGCCATCACCTGGAAGGCCCCGGAGCCGGAGGACACGACGCCGGCGCCGCGGACGCTCAAGGAGGCCGTCTGGTACCCGTTCCTCGGCTTTCTCTCACGGCACCGCGCGCTCGAGATCCTCGCCTTCGTCCTCCTCTACAAGCTCGCCGACAACTTCGCCCAGGCCCTCCAGCGGCCGTTCCTGGTCGACATGGGCTACAGCGACTTCGACCGCGGCGTGGCGTTGGCGACGATGGGGACCGCCGGGACGCTCACCGGCGTCTTCCTCGGCGGCTCGCTCACCGCTGTCCTCGGTCTCGGGCGCTCGCTGTGGATCTTCGGCATCCTGCAGAGCTTCGCCAACCTGGGGTTCGTCCTCCTCTCCCTGCAGCACGGCCCCAACCGGCCGCTCATGTACGGCGCCGTCGTCTTCATGTACTTGGCCGACGGCCTGGGGACGGGGGCCTTCTCGGTGCTCCTCCTGCGCATGACCCAGAGGCGCTTCTCGGCCACCCAGTACGCGCTCTTCTCGAGCCTCTTCGGCCTGCCGCGCCTCCTCTGCGGGCCGCTCGCCGGCTTCGCCGTCTACGCCGTCGGCTGGACGGACTTCTTCTGGTTCTCGATCTTCGCCGGGATCCCCGGCCTCTTGATGCTCTCGCGCTTCGTCCCCTGGCGCGCGCGCGAGCCGGTCTTCGAGGTCGAGGAGCCGGCGGTCCACCGGCCGCTCTCGGGCGGCGAGCTGGCGCTGCGCGGCCTGCTGGGCGCTCTCGCGGGGGCCGCCGTCGCCGCGCTCACCACGGCGCTCCTCGCCGCCCTCCGCGCGGCGAAGGACCATCCGGCGGCATCGTTCGACCTCGGCTCGCCGCTCGCCGCCCTCTTCCACCCCGCCGGGCCGTTCGGCTGGCTGACGCTCGCCGGGATCCTGATCTTCGGGCTCGTCTGCGGCCTGCTGACCGCCGCCACCGCCGCCGCGCGTCACGGGGCGGGGGCGGAGCTCGCGGACGGCGCCGGCTGAGCGGGTAGGATCAGCGCTCTTCGTCTGTGCGCAGCGACGGCTCCGATGACTCCGGCGGCTCCGGCGGCGCGAGCAACACCGCGGCCGGCGGCATGCGGCGGCCGCGCAGCCAGCGCTCGGCGAGGCCCGCCCCGCCGAAGAAGAGGGCGAGACCGCCGATCAGGTAGACCACGCGGGTGACGAGGTCGAGGGAGCTCTTCGCTCCTCCCTGCGCGAGCCGCTCGCTGCCCGGCTCCGACAGCACGTAGAGCACGAGCTGGGGCACCTGCGCCATCGCCCAGGAGAGCCCTAGGAGTGCGAAGCCGAGCACCGGAATCTCCGAACCGGTGCCGGCGACCGAGCGGCGAGCGTCCGCCCGCAGGATCGAGCGGGCGATCCGCCGCCGGCTGGCGATCAGCAGGACGCCGACGGCGACGTTGACCACGGCCGAGCCGAAGTAGCCGCGCGCCTGCGCCGCGGTGAACGCCCCCGCGGGGAGCGCGAGGCCGTAGGGGACGAGCGCGAGCCCGGCGGTCACCCGGAAGAAGCCGATGGCGGCGACGGCGAGCGCCCCGAGGTCGAGCGCGAGGGTCGAGCCGGCGGATGAGCGCGCGGCCTCCGCCGGGCCGCGCTCGGCGAAGAGCCAGTCGGCGAGCCGGGCGCGGCAGAGCACGAAGAGCAGACCGAGGAGGACGAAGACGGCGCCGGCGACGAGGCTCGCCGTCTTCAAACCCGCGGGGGGATGGACCGGCTGGCTCTCGGTGGGGAGGAAGATCCAGGCCTTCGCCAGGCCGCTCACCAGGAGGTCGATTCCCAGGTAGGCCCAGAAGACGATCCCGAAGTCGCGCCGCGTCATCGCAGCCTCCCCTGCCGATTCTGACTCCCGCCGTCGACGGTCCGTGAGACTAGCACGGCGCCCCGGATGGCCCGTGGCTCCGCTTGGTCCGCTGCGGGCGGCCGCCTTCGGGACCAAACAGAGCCACCACCGACGGCCCCACGGGCTTGGCACGGTAAAGCGAAGATGCGAGAATCAACGAGCGCAGAAAACCATCCCGAGAAGGAGCCGAGATGAAACGGACGACCGCAAGCCCTCTCCCCAAGCTCTGCAATCTTCTGATGCTGCTCTTCGCCTTGTTCCTGCCATCCATAGCTGCCGCCGGCCAGGCGTCGTCCGCCAATCCCTGCGCCGCCTACCCGGGGGTGTGCCGCTACACCTGGGACCCCGTCGAACGATGCTGTATCTCCGATCCCCGGTTCGACTGCTTCGACATCTGCTTCGCCAGCGCGACGGCGCCCGCGGGCTCCTGGCTGGCGGAGCTGGCCCCGCCGCTCCGGCCCGTGGCCGCGAGCCCGGCGGGCGCAGCCCCGGGCGCGCCGGCAGACGGCGCGGCGCCGAGCTCTCCCGGATCGGGACAGCGCTGAGCAGCGCCGTGTGACTCCTCGGGCAGCGGGGGCGGGCGACCGGCTCGGAGGCCGGTCTCTAGCCCGTGCTATGTTGCCCGGCGAGACCTCCGGGAGGAGGCCTCCGAGGAGCCTCCGATGACCGTCGCCACCTCTCGCGGCACCCTCAAGCCCCCCGAGCCCGCGCCCGGCCCGCCGTCGTCGCGCGGGGTGATCGACGAGGCGGTCGCCGACCTCCAGGCTCACAGGCGGGTCTGGGCGGCGGTGACTGCCGCCGAGCGGGCCGGCCTCGTCCGCGAGCTGCGGCGCCGGTTCCTGGCGGTCGCCGACCGCTGGATCTCGGCGTGCGAGAAGGGGAAGGGAATCGATCCGCGGAGCGGCTCCGGCGCAGGTGAGGAGGCGCTCGCCGGCCCCTACCTGATCCTGCGCAACCTGCGCCTGCTCCAGAGGTCGCTCGAAGGCATCGCGCGGACCGGTCATCCGCCCATCCCGGGGCCGGTGTGGACGCGGCCCGGCTCCGCGCAGGTCGTGGCGCGCGTCTTCCCCCAGGACCTCTACGACCGGATCTTCTACGGCGGGGTGACCGCCGAGGTATGGATGGAGCCGGGGGTGACGCGCGCGAGCCTGCCGGAGACGATGGCCGTCGCCTACCGCCAGGCCGAGCGGCCGGGCGGGGTCGCCCTGGTGCTGGGGGCGGGCAACGTCTCCTCGATCGGCCCCATGGACACCCTCTACAAGCTCTTCGTCGAGGACCGCGTGGTGCTCTACAAGCCCAACCCGGCGAACGCCTATCTCGGGCCGCTGATGGAGGAGGCCTTCGCGCCGCTCGCGGAGCGCGGGCTCTTCCGCCTCGTCTACGGCGGCGCCGACGTGGGCTCCTACCTCTGCAACCACCCCGGGGTCGACGAGGTCCACGTCACCGGCTCGGACAAGACGTATGAAGCGATCGTCTTCGGCGCCGGGCCGGAGGGCGAGCGGCGCCAGCGCGCGGGCGCGCCCCTCCTCGCGAAACCGGTCAGCGCCGAGCTGGGGAACGTCAGCCCGGTCATCGTCGTGCCGGGGCCGTGGAGCGACGGCGACCTCGCCTATCAGGCCGAGAACCTGGTGACGATGATCGCCAACAACGCCGGCTTCAACTGCAACGCGACGCGGGTCGTCGTCACCGACGCCGCCTGGAGCGGGCGCGAGCGCCTGCTCGCCGGCGTGCGCGAGCGCCTCGCCCGGCTCCCCCCGCGCCGCGCCTGGTACCCCGGCGCCGCCGACCGCTTCGACGCCTTCCTGGCCCAGCATCCGGAGGCCGAGCGGTTCGGCGCGCGCGCGAACGGCGACCTTCCCTGGACCCTCGTCGCCGGGCTCGACCCCGAGCGCCGCGACGAGATCTGCTTTTCGACCGAGGCCTTCTGCAGCCTGTTCGCGGAGACGCCGCTCGGCGCCGGCCCCGGCCCCGGCCCCAGTAAGACCGCGGGCGCCGCGGAGTTCCTCGCCCGCGCCGTCGACTTCGTCAACGAGCGGCTGTGGGGGACGTTGAACGTCACCCTCCTCGTCCATCCCAGGTCGCTCGCCGATCCCGCCGTCGCGCGGGCGCTCGAGGCCGCCGTCGCCGGCCTGCGCTACGGCACCGTCTCGATCAACCACTGGGCCGCGGTCGGCTACGGGCTGGTGGTGACGCCGTGGGGCGCCTACCCCGGCCACACCGCGGCCGACATCCAGTCGGGCACCGGCTGGGTCCACAACACCCTGATGTTCTCGCGCCTCCGGAAGGCGGTGGTGCGGGCGCCCTTCCGCGCCTTCCCCAAGCCGGCCTGGTTCGTCACCCACCGGACGGCGGGGAAGCTCACCTCCCGGCTCGTGCGCTTCGAGGCGGCCCCGTCGCCAGCCAAGCTGCCGGGGATCCTCGGGCTGGCGCTGCGAGGATAGAGCTCGACTGACCTACCGCTAACCGCAGGAGAAGAAACGAGCTATTTCTGGGTAGGGGCGGAGCTTGCCTCCGCCCTGGTCCGGAGTAGGTAGACCGGATCCGAGGCCTGCAAGGGTTGCGGGCGGAGGCAAGCTCCGCCCCTACCCAAAGCATGAGAGCGGCTCAACCCGGCGGCAGGAGGGCCGCGGCCGGCGCGACGGTGGCGCCCGAGATGGGGGCGGAGGCCACGATCTGCGGCAGGGGCTGCAGGTCGTCCACCTTGCAGCCGTAGACGACGACCGGGGTCTTCAACGGAATCATCGCCGGCAGCTTCCGCGAGGCGAACATGGGGACGCGGATGCAGCCGTGGCTCGCCGGGTGGGGCGGCACGTCGAGGCTGCCGTGGATGGCGATGCCGCCGACGACGTAGAGCGGGTTGTACATCTCGCCCAGCGGGCTCTTCTTCCAGCCCGACAGCTTGGAGAACACCTCGAGGTGGCCGCAGGGGGTGTCGGCGGTTCCCCTGTAACCCTGGGCGCTGAACGGCCTGCCGGTGCCGGTCGAGACCGGAAGGATCTTGCCCACGCGGCCCTGGCCGTCGACCAGGAAGAGCACCTGGCGGGCGAGGTCGACCTCGACGTGCGCCGCCCCGGCCTCGCGCGGCAGCGGCGGCACGGCGCGCTCGAGGGCGGCGAGATCGGCGCGCGTTAGGCGGCCGGTGGCCTTGCGGCCGTCGATCTTCTGGAAGGCGACGAGCGCCTGGCGCGACACCTCGTCGAGGACGCCGTCGACCGGGCCCGTCCAGTAGCCGAGGGCCGCCAGGCGCTGCTCGGCGCGGCGGACGTCGGCCGGAGTGATCGGAGCCTTGACCGGAGCCTGGGCCGGAGCCTTGGCGACAGCCGGCGCCGGCCGGACGACGGAAGGGGGGGCCGCGAAGCCGGTCCCCGCGCAGGCGAGCAGCGCCGCCACACCCATCGCAGCACCCTTTGCAACCTGGGCTGCCAGCGCCCGCGCTCGTCCCGGCATCGCGTCCCTCCCCTCGAAGCGGCAGCCCCACCCTCTCACCACGCATGGGCGCCGCCGTGGTTAGGTACAAAACTCGTGCCATCTACGGCTCCGTCGACCGGGCTCAGCAGCAGCATCGCGAGCAGCGCCGAGCGCTCCGGCAGCCGGTCGACCCAGACCTGCTCGTGGCTCGCGTGGGCGCCGTCGCCCACCGCGCCGAGGCCGTCGAGGGTCGCGGCGTACTGGCTCGTCGTGTTGCCGTCCGAGCCGCCGCCGACGGCGCCCTCGCCCAGCGGAATGCCGAGCTCGGCGGCGGCGCTCCGGGCGAGGGCGAAGAGGGCGCGGTTGCGCGGCGTGCGCTCGAGCGGCGCGCGCTCGGTCTCGACGATCACCTCGATCGCGGTGCCGGGGGTGGCCGGAGCGAGCGCCAGGATGGCGCGCGTCATGGCGCGGCCGTCGTCGGCCGTCGCCACTCGCACGTCGACCTCGGCGCGCGCCTCGGCGGCGACGACGTTGCTCCCGGTGCCGCCGGCGACGACGCCGACGTTGACCGTCAGCCCCCGAGACGGATCGGCGAGGGCGTAAAGGCGCTCGATCACCAGGGCGAGCTCGCGGATGGCGCTCGCCCCCTTCTCCGGATCGAGGCCGGCGTGGGCCGCGCGGCCGCGGACGACGACCGTGAAGCGGCCGATCCCCTTGCGCGCCGTCTTGAGAAGCCCCTCGGGGCCGAGCGCCGGCTCGAGGACGAAGACCCGCCGCGCGGCGCGGGAGAGCCGGCGGATGGCGGCCGTCGACTCGTCGCTCCCCACCTCCTCGTCGGAGTTGACGTAGAGGACCGGCGTCGCCGGCGGTACCAACCCCAGCTCGGCGAGCGCCGCGAGGGCGAAGACCCCCTGCACCAGGCCCCCCTTCATGTCGAAGACGCCGGGGCCCGCGAGCCGCTCGCCGCCCTCTCCGGGGTGGAGCTCGACGGGCATGCGCTCGATCGTGCCGCGCCGCCAGACGGTGTCCGCATGCCCCAGCACGAGCTGCATGGGGCGGCCGCGGACGCGCTCCCGCGGCAGGGCGAGGAGGCTGCCGCCGGAGGCCCTGCCGGGCTGGCGGCGGGCGCGGTAGCCGGCGCCGGCGAGCGCCGCCGTGAGGAGGGCGAAGACCAGCTCCTGCGCCGCCGGCTCGTGGGACGGCGACTCGGCCCGCGCCAGGCGGACGAGGAGGTCGACCATCGCCCCCTGCCGGCTGCGGAGATGGGAGAGGAGCCGGCGGGCGGGCGTGTCGGTCATGGACGGGGTGGGGCGCCCCGGGGAGGATGCCGGCCGGGCGAGCGTCAATCGTAGTGGATCGCGACCAGCGGATCCACCCGCGAGGCGCGCAGCGCCGGGACGTAGCTCGCGGTGAGCGCCACGGCGGCCAAGACCAGCGCCACCCCGAGGAAGGTGGCGGGGTCGCTCGGCCGGATGTCGAGCAGCACCGCGCGCAGTGGCCGGGCGGCGGCGAGGGCGAGGAGGAGGCCGGCCGCGAGGCCGACGGCGAGCTGGACCGCGCCCTGGCGGAGGATCATCGCCAGCACGTTCGCCTGCCGGGCGCCGAGCGCCATGCGGATGCCGATCTCCTGGGTGCGCTGGGCGACCGAGAAGGAGATGACGCCGTAGATGCCGATCGAGGCGAGCGCCAGGGCGGCGGCGCCGAGGATGCCGAAGACGGCGCCGAAGAGGTTGAGGTAGAAGCCGTTCTTCTTCACCACTCCGCGCAGGGTGTGGGTGTAGTAGAGCGGCATGTCGCGGTTGAGGGCCGTCACCTCGCGGCGCAGCGCCGGCAGCGCGGCGAGCGGCGCGCCGTGCGTGCGCACCACCAGGCTGCAGAAGCTCGGCGGCCGCTGGGCGAGCGGCAGGTAGACGCCGGCCGGCGACTGGTCGGCGTCCTGGAGGCCCTGCATCTTGAGGTCGGGGACCACGCCGACGACCGTCCGCCAGGGCTCGGTCCCCCCCGGCGCGGCGCCGAGCCGGATGCGCCGCCCGAGCGGGCTCGCGCGCCGCCACTCGCGGGCGGCGAAGCTCTGGTTGA
>Ga0307470_10001180_pt1 | contig 10583 bp, 18 predicted proteins | sample atmos_gasesAM3C__FD_204565 | JGI IMG/M metagenome (GOLD analysis project Ga0307470, IMG submission 204565) | Hardwood forest soil microbial communities from Morgan-Monroe State Forest, Indiana, United States - atmos_gasesAM3C_05 | ecosystem: Environmental > Terrestrial > Soil > Temperate forest... | reverse complement strand
AAATTGTGTAAAGCCTCTTCACCTTTTTCATTGACGCCGAGCACACCGCGCACGACATCGTGGCAGAGTATCGGTGGGACTTCTTTTGACTCAGCATACGCTTTCAAAATCGTGCCCATCGTCGCCACATTGTCAGGCGTTCGAATCGTGATTAAAGATGTCCCAACGCGCCTTGCTGCTTTAAACACATCCAAAAAATTCTGAGCCATATTAACTGCCTCCTTTAGAATGTCTTACTGAATTTCACAAACTAGTCATGGTCAAATGCTTCAATGTGCAGTGGACCAACTTTGAAAAAGTCATTGATTGCCGCACCAGCAGGATGTGAATAACGTCCTCTGCGCGTACTCAGAATATGTCCAATTCCAAACCCAGATGGAGCAAGTCGAATGCTGTGACCAGCTTTCAGCACCACCTGATACTCTGCAAGCCGTTCGGGTGTCAGATTGTAGCCCAATCCAGGGACCGTAAGACTGCGTGCCAGCCGTGCTCGGCACTCTTCAATGCGATTCAGTTGTTCCTTGAAAATTAGAGCAACCGATGCGGGTGTATCTTCTGCGTCGATATAAAAGCTGTCGTCAACACCTATACGGTCGAACGACATTCGGCCCTTCGCTGTATCAAAATAAACATGTCCATCACCAATTGAAAATCTTGTTTCTTTTGGGGCGCGAATCACAATGTTAATTTCGATGTCGCCTATCATCGGCTGAAAACGCACGGCTGGATACTTGACACCTTTACCATTCCAGCCATCTGAGTGCTCATAGATTTCTTTCTTCCAGCCAATGGGCGCGGAAAGTGCCACAAGAAATTTCTCCACACCAAGCACTTTCACTGTCTGAGCCTTCGTCATACTACCTCCTCATACTAGAATTTTACAGGATTACAAATCCAATACTTTAGTTCACTTTCTTCTGGATGTATTTTCCAGACGGTTCTGGTTGCTTGCAGGACTTCCGAAAACCTTTCATCTCGGCGGCGTAGAACGACATCACTTCGCTGCTTTTCTCCTCGGACAGATATTGATAAATCGGTTTCCCGTTCACAGCCACATTCGAAATTTGAACTTGAGCCATTTGACTACCTCCTCGTAAAATGAAAAAGCCACCCTTTTCAAGGTGGCTTCGACCACAGTTCTCCCGCATTCATATTGTACAAAATTCACACAAAATTGCAAGTAGTATTGAAAATATAAGTAGCGAAGGGAAAGCGAAAAGTTAGGTGCTAAATAGGCTTACCTAGCTTGATAATTCGCATTATGCGGATTCGCCGGGCTCTTCACCGTCAGACTCGTCCCGGTCATAAGACTCTGACTTGACCATTTCTGGGTCAAGCTGACCGATATTAACGAGGCGGGCAAAATGGGCAATTCCTCTGCACATTACAGTATCATCGTGCATGTTTTCCTCGTCGCCACCACCAACGGGCTTTCCATCCTTACTGCGGCGAGTGAAACGCAAAGCCTCTTCAACGAATCGTCGATCATACACGCGCTCAGGATAATCCTCGACAAAAGCACGCAATCTACCTAAACAAATCGGACGCGTTTTCGTCGTCATAGGAAGACCCGGAACCTCTGTGTCTTTTTTCTGCACACTGCCGCCAACTGTGCGTGCACGAAACTTGTCACGGTGCTTGTAGATGTTCCAATACTTCATTTCTTCGAGCCGGTAGAGCACAACGCCACCATCACCTCCTGTACCGCGCTCGATAGCAAGCATCGCCATGTTGTATTGGGCACCAAGCTCGATTAGATCGTCCGCAAAATCCTCTGGTGGCATACGTCCTCTCAGACTCGCTACCTCTTCCCCGGTTTCTTCGTCTAGCACGACAGCCGCAGAAAAGTCAGGATCGTCAGATGACACTTGCCGCCCTGTAGCAGTATCCGCACCGATCACATATTTTTTACCCTTAACGCGCTTTTTGAATATGGTCACTTCGCCATCGCGCTTCGTTACGATTGGTTCGTAGCCCTGCAATTCAACGAGCCTGAACCGCAACACGTTCGTATCAAAAAATGATCTACCAGAAACAAGGAACGCCGTAATATCGTCTTCTGGATATTTTTCATCGAAGCTGTAACGCAACGACAGTTTTTTGATTCGCCGAAATGCAAGCTGTCCCCATGTCAAATTCTGCCGGTCTGCTAGAGTCTCTTCCTCGTCTGTCAATTCGTCTGCCGCAAAATCAACATCAATGTCGCTCATGCGGTATAGCTTCTTGCGCACATGCTCGGCGCTGTATTCCTTGTGCCACCACCATTGATGGAAGAAATATTGAAACTCCGAAAGCTTGCTCTGCGGGTCGCGTGCCTTCATGCACTCTTCATAAAAGCTACCGCCAGCACCGTTCGCTGTCGATTCGATGTCCAAAGTCCCGTCGTCAGGGATTGCTTCTTTCGCGTTCGCAAGCGTTTCTTCCGGATTACCCGGCCAGCGTGCGTACTCAGTGGCTACGCAGTGATTTAAAGTCAGGCCTTGTCCGACTTCCACCTGTTCGGCTGAGTCCACAAGGATGCGTGAATCCAATTGATCGAAGACTAACTCGCGGCGGTTGCTCGCAACTGTATGCAGCAGGTTCGCATGGAATTCCCTGGTGATTTCACATGCGTCCCAGTCATAAGGGTTCGGTGTGCCAAAATACCGGTGAGTACGCTTGAGAATCGTGAAGTGCTGCGCGGCGTAAAAATGATTCTGTGAAATCAACAGGCAGCCAGAACCAGGCTCGGTAATTGCGGGAAGGTACAACCGTCTGATAATCTTGTCGGTAGTGTAACCACCTTGCCTGTACTTAAGGCAGATATTGCGTTTCTTTTCCCGGTTTACCATGTCCCGTTGCACGTCGTTCAGCATGAACGGAACGAGACGGCGGTTCCAGAATCCTTCAGGCAGCGGGACTTGATCCTGCCCTTGTTCTTTTTTAATGAGAATCCAGAAAAAATATTTGCAGAAGTCCTCTTGCCCGAGGACCTTCAGCATGCGCCGCAACCATTCAAGCTGGTCCTTCACCTTTGCAGGATCAGGACCAGTGCGCAGTTTCAGCTTGCTTGCATAACTAAATCCAAAACCTGGGACTGTCGTATGCGTAGCCACAGGTTAAACGCCCGAGGTTGTCTTGCTGTGCATGATCTTGGGGACCACGTCGAATTTTTCCATCAGCGCCTCGACATAGCCATTCAGCACAGTACGGTTGTCAATCGGCTGCTTGAGCGTTTCGAGCATGCAATCAATGACAGCTTTGCGCAATTCGTCTTTCCCTCGGTAATGCAGAATACATACGGCGTCGTCTTCCTTAATCAGCCGGTATTCGCGCTCGTCAAGGAAACTGTCTGGCAAGCCAACGTAGTGCGGATGAATGATGTGGTCACCAACTTTTACATCACACTCGTTGTATACCGAAATGTCAAAGTGCTTGCCGTCCTCTGAAATCTTGTCCACCTTTTCCCAATATGGTTCGTAGACAGCAAGCACAACTGATTCGACATTCGGTTTGTTCTGCTTTTCGGGCAGCAAAATGCCGCCTGAAGACACAACCGAACGTGGCAGCGTCCTGACAAGCAGAAATGGTTTCATCGGCTGCAAGTAGCGTTCTGTATCCTCATACATGCGCATGACCAATTCGGTCATTTCACTCTTCAACTTTGCTTCTTTCGCAACCGCACTCGCTGTCGCCATCTTAGTGTTTCCCCTTTCGATTATGTTTCTTTTTAAAGTTTTAATTCTCTCCCGGACCAGGACGTGGTGGGAGCCTGAACCCTGGTGGCGGTACGACAATACCAGCTTCAGAACCTCGTGACTTTACAGGACCCCAAGCAACTTCAACACCCTGAATCTTGCGCACCGACATTTGATACGGAATGCCACAATGAGGACATGATTGCACATCAGGATGGACCCAGATCACTTGCGATAGACTCAAACTGTTGATAACTTCGGCAGGTGGCAGCATGACAAGAAACTCCTTACCACATTCCTGATTAAAACATTTTACCGTTTGTTGAACATCACGTATTTCACCGTTGCCAGTCATTCTTTCTCCTCCGAACCAAAAATTGGTATGCGCCTCTTTCCACGCGATGCCTTTTTACTTTCGACTTCAGGCGGCTTCGGCTCTTTCGGCCGCCCAAATCCAAATGCCCGAAACACCGCACGAGCGAGCCCGATTTTCTCGATTGCTGGAGATTCAGGGTAGAGCAAGGCGTCCTCGTACGCTTTCGGCTGATAAATCACACGGCCGTCTGGAAGTGTAACTGCTCCTGTAACAACATCATCCGTTGAGATACCCGCACAATCCAAACACAATGCGGTTGAGAATCCCTGATACAAACCACGGTAAATCGGCTTACCACACACTTTGCAAACGACTGTAATAGTACCGTCGCTGTTCAAACGGCGCTGCGTTTGCCCGCCTTGACTTGAAAACGCTTGTACGTCATTTACCGGCATTGGTCGCCGCAATCAAGACTTTAGCCAATGAGCGTGCTTGCTTTCGTGTCAAATCGCAAGCGCTACCTGCACCATCAGTTAACACTCTAATCTTGCCTGTGGATAATTTTATTATTTTAAGGATCATACTGCCGCCTCCTGCACGATTTTCTTAGGCATAACCATCGCCCGTTCACGCTGCTCGACTTGCCGCCACATTGCTTCGATGGCACGATATACCAAATCTGGTGCGATGTCACCAGGATTTCCATAAATCATTTGATAACGCCCTGATGACCATTTTGAAATCCAATTGCGATGCCTATCGGTTGGATAAATCTCAACGACTGACAACCCCGCTGAAGCCGCCAAATATGTTAGACCTGAACGCACGCCGACTAGCAGCTTCGCCCTTAACGCGGATTGCCATGCAAGATCGTCCTTTGATGTTTCTTGTTGCACATTCAGTTCAGGACGGTTGTTGCACAAAAAATCATAGACCACTTCTTGCCCCGTGAAAGGCAGCAGCATGATGTCGCAATCGAGTTTAAAATCACCTACAGCAAGCGATACATCAGGCGTCACCTTCGTCGGATCCGAACCGATCATGATACCGAATACTTGCGTTACGTGCTTCTCAGTTGTCAGCGAGATTTTATAGGCCAACTCAGGATCGAACTTGACTGCATGATCGAACTCACCGCATGTCAGACCCGTTGCATCGCACACAACACCAGCAAGGCGCGCTTTACGATCCTTCTCAATAGCAGGAGCCAGAAATTCGAGCTCTTTATTTGGGCAGTGCAACGTCACGATAGGATCGACACCACGCTTCGTCACCCACATGTGGTAGTCCTGAATTGCAGACAATGCGGCTAGAAACATCTCACATGTATCGGGCATTGAGTAGAAATGCTGCTCGTCCCTATGTACGATTTCTTCTGGCTTATTTTCTATTGGCTTCGGGGCTTCGGGCTGCCGTCGCATCCTGCCCTTCTGCATATACCGCATTTTATTTTTCACCGTTGCCGTCCATTTCCCATGATCGTTTCAGATGATTTCATGCGTTCGTGAAAACAAAGACTACAATACGGAATACCCATAAACGTGATGCAGGATTCCCTCTGCATTGGGCCGTGCTTGTCGCAGACGAAAACTTCGCTGCGTGGAAGCGCTTTGACTTCAAACCATGCAGACAGGTAGATATAACCAACATATCCTGCAACCGTCAGTGGTACCCACAACGGTGACCAGAGCAAAAGCCTGAGCACAAAGTGCATTACTGCATCACCTCTGTAAATGCTTCGGTCCACAACTCCATAAGTTTGCGCTGCTCGAAATGTCGTTCTGTCACAAGACGCATTGCACCCGCCATTTCTTCGCGCAATTCTGGATTCAACACAAGCTCTTTGATTTTTTCCTTCCAGTCGTTTGACGACCGGCACAGCAGAAATTTCAGACGCTCGTCAAAATCACAAAAACGCCTATAGGGTCCGACATCGCTAACGACACAAGGAATGCCGATGGCTGCGGATTCGACCATTTTTATTTCGGATTTAGACCTATTAAATCGTACATCAGCAAGTGGTGCAATGCTGATATCCCAACCCCATGTTGGGAAGCGGCTGAAGTATTCGCCGACAGGACAGAACTCGCGCACTTTCACGCGAGGATGCCCAAGCAGTTTTTCAGGGGGCGCGGCGCCGACCAATTCAAGGTGCAGGTTCGGTAGCTCTTCAATCAATTGAGGCAGCACGCGCCACGCATCGCCTACGTCACCTTGATGCGTGTTTGAACCCGCCCAGCCAATCGTGACTTGATCCTTGCTTTTCGGTAGTGGTGCAGGATGCAAATAGTCAAAGTCGATTCCATTTGGAATGACAAAGATAGGTTTCTTGCGTGCCGCAGGCACATTCAAATGCACAGCCGTCCGCAACGGCTCGCTTGAAACCGTTACGGCGTCACAAATCTCCATGCACTGTCCAAACCCATCCAGCACTTGACTAAATATCCTCTTCGCAGGAGATGATCCTGGAATCGACCACAAATCGTCATCCAGATCGTAGATGACTTTCAAATTCATTTGCTTCATTTGATGCAGCGCGTGCATGTTTCCAGAACTACACTGCCGCTGTACGACAACGACATCAGCATCGCCAAGCTCAGACACGGGCGTACGCACCGGATGAAAGATAAATCGGGACTGTGCATAGTGCAAGGAGGGCATAAAAAGTCGGTACAACGCGCAACCATCTAGCCAGGCCGGAACGAACGCTACAGTAGGTAACTTTGCCATGCTCACGCCACCTTTGCTTTCTTATCTTTCTTGAAGGGCCTGAGAAAATCGTTGAGCGTGCGCAGCACAGGACGTTTACTGTCCAACATGTTCATCACATAAATCGGCCCGTGGTTTTCTTTCAGTACAAGTATCGGATGAAGTCCTTCGCGCTTCAGGGCGCCTTCTTTTGCCTGCTCGACCCATTTCCATTCTTCCCATGAAGACATGCGAAGGTCCCTTTTTATCAGGAACCGTTCCCAGTAGATTCTCTTGCGGAATTTGCACTCGACAGAGTAGGGGAAAAGCTCAAGCAGGCGGTCTGACATTGCTAGGTCGCCACTCGACATCACATGGCCACCAGATAGCACACTTCTCCAGCATTCATGCTGTTTGATGCCATAATGGCGAAACGTCTTGACAATCTGTTTCGCCACGAGCCTTTCAAACGCGGAGCCCTTCTTTTTGCCACCACCGGACTTCATAGCCACACTCCTCAACCAGTATGATACAGGAAATCCTAGCTCAATTCCCGTAAGTCTTTCTCATGCGCGAGAAATCGCTTACCAGCTTTCGCGTCAATAACTTCATGCGTCTTTGAATTCGCCGAACAACGAATGAGCGTAACTTTGCGTCCTGATGGTTTGTGGCGCATGATCCTTCCACGCACAAACACAGAGTCACCACTTTTTCTTCCAGCGCTTTCGACCCTTCGGTTGACACTGCGCAGGTTCTCTAAAGCCACGCTAGCCTCTTCTTCTGAGCGCACACCTGGAACAACATCTGGATGCCCTGCTGCGGCACGCAATGCAGCAACTTGTGCGGGGTTCTGTGCAAGATCGACAAGCGCTGTATAAGACAGCTTGTGGTATGCAATAGGACTTGAACGACGATTTCCTGCGTCCGACATTACCGTAACCTCCTCGACTGTGATTAGTGCTTTCAACGATTCATATCCAGATCGACATCCCGAATTCCAGATACCGCACCAATGTCATAGTTCCACGACCTGCCGCCTTTGTGACCAACAGCCGCTTTGAAGCTTGCCAGCGTAGCCATGCCCAGTTTGTTCATTTCGTTGCATGCAATCCGATCGGAGTGAATGTGTGCAGCACCACGATGTACTTCATCCAAATAAATACCAGGCATGCCACGAGCCGCAGAAATGTCAAACAACGCACTGACAGAAACAAGCCAACAATGCCCGGTTACGTATCCAGGTTCCCGAACGTCTGCATAGCGTCTTGGCTCTTCGGCGGATAATGTCGAACCGACTAGCCCAATTCTTGTCTGCGGCGCTTGTGCTTGGTAGTCGCTCCACACGTCGAATAGTTCATCGAGCCAACCCGGGCCGAGCACAACATCTGAATTGAGCAGTACACTGCGCTCAGTACGCAAAAGCCGCAAACCAAGATTCGATGCGCGGGTAAACCAGCGTTGTCTCGAAGTCTTCACTAAAATAGACGAGGGATTTTTCATGCTGAAGTCAACAAGCCAATCATGTACGTTGCGTTCGGATGCGTCATCAACCAAAATCAAACGATAGTCTTGCGTGTTCGCTTGCAACGTGGTAAGACACTCTTCGACTTCTGACAGGGCGTTTCGAACCGGTATGACGATATCTGTAAATGGATGGCTCATTACTCACCGACCGCCATGCTGTCTTTCGGCCCGAACCGCTCTTTCAACATGCGCAGGGTTTCAGGAATGTTAATCAGCCCATCAAGCATAGCAACGTGCAGTTCGGGAAATGCCTGAAGCGCATTCAGCCACTCTTGGTCGCGGTTCACATAACCAGCCTTGGCAGCCTGCAAGGTTCTTTTATCCAACTCCTGCCCCATGCGTGTCATTTCAATATTTGCCCAACCAAGCTGTGTTTCATACTGTGAACGCAACCGTTCGAACTCTTGCACTTTCGAAATGATGTAAGTCTTTAAATAATCCGGACACATCGTTTCGATGTCACGCTTCACACGGTCAACTTGACTTTCTATCGCCATTGCCTTCCTCCTCAGCTTGAATTCCGCACTCCTCAAGGAACCGCTCGTCGTCACTCAGATACCGAAACGAAAAATCCGTGACTTCACCAATATCTACAAAACCCGCGTCGGTCTTTACGAATAGCTTTCCAGGTCCGCTCATATGCACTTCGCGGCCCTTCTTGATATTCAGCTTGTCGGACATTTTATTTTCCTGAGTGAAATCCATCCATCATGCCTTCGGGTGTAGGTGAACCCTGCTTCCCTTTATAAGGGAATCTCTTGTTCAACGCGTCTGCCCGTTTCTGACAGCCGCCGCAGGGCTTGATGCGCAATGCAGTTGTCACGCGCTTGATTGTGTCGCCTACACCTTTGTCCTGCTCTGCATCAATCATTTGTCTCAATGTCGCCATGCTTATTCCCCCGGTGCTGTTTTTAAATCTGGTCCAGACTCGGCGATGCAACATGCAAAAGGAGTCACATGAATTCCCCACCATGCACACCACGCTGGACGCCCTTCACTGTCTGACTTCTTTGCCTTGCTGTACCAGCCGCAACGCGAGCAGCCAAATGCTTTACTTTTCGTACGCTCTGCATAATTCGCTTCGATCTGTGTGAGCTTCTGACCAACGGGCAAGTGAATCGCATCCCCAATCATCCACATCATACAGGATCCAATTTCCATTGAAATTACACCGCTCACATGCGAGCACGCTTTCGGCTCTTCCCGCAAGCAGCAATCGTCACAAAGATATTTTCCTTCAGGGTCGAACAACGGACCAGCTTCAGCGTAGTAGCCAATCTTCTCGGCAATGTCGCGCACGGCCTTCTCATGCAATTCATCATACTTGCCCGTGTCGGCTACGGGATGCTTCCCATTATCCTCAGCCGACTGAATCAATTCACGCATTGCTGCTTTTAGATTCATATTTTTACGCCGCTCGGTTAGTTCTTTTCGGCAAACATGCGCACGCTGCTGTTGTAACCTTTGCCAGCCTCGTAAGCAAGTCTGTGATGGCCATCCATGACGTAATCTTTTCCTTCAAAGCGAAACACAGCCGGTGCTTTTTCTGGTACTGTACCACGCTCACGCTCGACTTTTCTTCCCGCACGTTTAAGTCGTGCAAGTGTTAAAGTATCCTGCATCGGTATCAGGCTCCGCGCGGCTACTGTGTGCCTTCCGGGTAGCTCAACACCATTCTTCTTGAACGCCCGGAAGATTCTTTCACGTTCTGCTGTAGAAGGCACATGATTCCCAAAATATCTGTGTGCCGCTACTGCATGCTGGTTCGCACGCTTCGGACGGTCAAAAATACCGACATGTACGCCGTGCTGATACTCGTCATGAGCATGCGAGCGACCCCGGGTGTCCCACGCTCTCGTCACACCCTCGGAGGTGCCATAAGCAAAAATCGAAATGGTGTTTGCTAGGTTCATTCAAGTGACTTCACTTTTTGAAGTGCCTTGCGGACATTTCTGTCCCAGAAAATACCACGGTCGTCAATATAAGCGGTTGCCGGAATCTTACGGTTCGTTACACCATCAACAGGAATGTTTCTCTTCGCCAAGAACACGCGCACACGGTCGAGGTTCGTTCGCGCTGTCAAGACAATCACCCGATAGCCACGCTTTTTTAATTCCTCAACAAGCTGACGACCTTCTCGAATCACGCGTTTCGGTTCGGGCTGCCCTGACCCTGTACGATGCTGTGCAATCGTGTTGTCAAAATCGACCATCACGGTGTTGTATGACGTACGATTCTGCTTATTGCCCGTACGTGGTCGGCCGCAGTTCGTACCCTTGCAACCGCTTCCAGGACCACCTGCATGAATCGTAATTGTAGATTCAAGATTCATTTTTTCTTTCCGTGCTTCAGCATCGCCCGGACTACAGGATTCGTCT
>Ga0307470_10001179_pt1 | contig 10589 bp, 8 predicted proteins | sample atmos_gasesAM3C__FD_204565 | JGI IMG/M metagenome (GOLD analysis project Ga0307470, IMG submission 204565) | Hardwood forest soil microbial communities from Morgan-Monroe State Forest, Indiana, United States - atmos_gasesAM3C_05 | ecosystem: Environmental > Terrestrial > Soil > Temperate forest... | reverse complement strand
AAGGAGACGCTCGGAAAGCCGCGCACCGATCGCTACTCCGCGTCGCGGGGCATTCCCGGTCTTCGGCGCGCGCAGGCGGCCTATTACGAGCGGCGCTTCGGCGTCAAACTTAATCCGGAGACCCAGATCGTCGCCACGCTGGGCTCGAAGGAGGGCTTTGCCAACGTCGCCCAGGCGATCACCGCACCGGGCGACGTGGTGCTGTGCCCCAATCCGAGCTACCCGATTCATGCCTTCGGCTTTTTGATGGCGGGCGGCGTGATCCGATCGGTGCCGTCCGAGCCGACGCCGCAGTTTTTCGAGGCGTGCGAGCGGGCAATCACCCATTCGATCCCAAAGCCGCTCGCGCTCGTCGTCTGTTATCCCTCCAATCCGACCGCGTATGTCGCGAGCCTCGATTTTTACCGGGATCTGGTCGCGTTCGCCAAAAAGCACGAGATCTTCATTCTGTCCGATCTCGCTTACGCCGAGGTCTATTTCGACGACGCAAACCCGCCGCCTTCGGTTTTGCAGGTGCCCGGCGCGATCGACGTGACGGTGGAGTTCACCTCGATGTCGAAGACGTTCTCGATGGCGGGCTGGCGCATGGGATTTGCCGTCGGCAACGAGCGCATCATTGCGGCGCTGGCGCGGGTAAAATCCTATCTCGACTACGGCGCCTTTACGCCAATTCAGGTCGCCGCCACCGCAGCCCTCAACGGTCCGCAAGACTGCATTCGCGAGATGCGCGACACCTATCGCAAGCGCAGGGATGCTCTGGTCGAATCCTTCGGCCGGGCGGGCTGGGAGATTCCGCCGCCGGAGGCCTCGATGTTTGCCTGGGCGCCGCTGCCGGAAGCCTTCCGCGGCCTCGGCAGCATGCAGTTCGCCACCCTGATGGTCGAAAAATCAGGCGTGGTCGTGTCGCCAGGGGTTGGCTTTGGCGAGCACGGCGATGGTTACGTTCGAATCGCCATGGTGGAAAACGAGCAACGCATCCGGCAGGCCGCCCGCGGCGTGCGCCGCTTCCTTGAAAGCGGGATCGAAACGTTGCACAACGTGGTTCCTCTCGCCAACCGGCGTTAGGACTTCAACCATCGCTGCCCGCGCTTGGCGCGGGCAACCCTCCGGCAGGTTTTTCCGCATCATGGTCGCAGCCCTGAAAGTGGGTATCGCGGGGCTCGGCACCGTCGGTGCCGAAGTGGTCCGCCTGATCGAGCAGCAAAGCCGAACGCTGTCGTCGCGCTGTGGCCGGCCGGTGCGCGTGGTCGCGGTTACCGCGCGTTCGAAGGCCAAGAAGCGCGGGCTCGACCTGCAAGGGATCGACTGGGCCAAAAGTCCGCTCGCGCTCGCGAGCGATCCCACGATCGATTGTTTCGTCGAGCTGATGGGCGGCGCGGGCGAGCCCGCTCTGTCGGCAATCGAAACTGCGCTCAAGGCCGGCAAATCCGTCGTCACCGCCAACAAGGCGCTGATCGCCAGGCACGGTCTCAAACTGGCGAAAGCCGCCGAACAATTCGGCGGCGCACTGAATTTCGAAGCCGCGGTCGGCGCTGCAATTCCGATCGTCAAAACCTTGCGCGAGGGGCTGGCGGGCACCTCGGTCAATCGCATCTACGGAATTCTCAACGGCACCTGCAACTACATCCTGACACGGATGGAGCAGGAGGGACTGTCATTTGCCGAGTGTCTGAAGGATGCGCAGCGCCTCGGTTACGCCGAGGCCAATCCGTCGTTCGACGTCGACGGCCATGACACCGCGCAGAAGCTCGCGATTCTGGCGAGCCTTGCCTTCGGTACCAGGGTTTCGCAGAGCGCGGTATATGTCGAGGGCATCTCGTCGATCGCGCCTGAGGATCTGCGCGCCGCCGCTGATCTCGGTTTCCGCGTCAAGCTGCTCGGGGTTGCGGTCAGGACCGCCAAGGGCATCGAGCAGCGCGTGCACCCGACCATGGTTCCAAAAACCTCTTCGATCGCACAGGTCATGGACGTCACCAACGCCGTCACCATCGACGGGGAGGGCATCCCGCCGATTACGCTGGTCGGTCCGGGGGCGGGCGGGGCGGCGACGGCCTCCGCCGTCGTGGCCGATATTGCCGACGTGGCGCGCGGTATCCGCGCTTTGCCGTTCGGCCGCCCTGTGGAACGCCTGCGCCCGATCGAAAAGGCGCCGATGGAACGCCATGAGGGCGGCTATTACATCCGCCTGATGGCGCGGGATCTGGCGGGTACCGCCGCTACCATTGCCACGCGGCTTGCCGAACAAAAAATTTCCATTGAATCGATCGTCCAGCGTCATGCCAACGGCGTTGACGCCGTGCAGGCTGCGGGGAAAGCTGCGCCGGTACCGGTCATCCTGATCACCTACGCCACCAACGAGGATGCCGTTTACCGAGCGCTCGATGCGGTGCAGCGGGACAAGGTGATCAGCGGCCGTCCGCAGGTGATCCGGATCGAGAAGAATTGATGCTGGAACCGGCGACGAATGAGAGCGTAAGGCCCGCAGGTTAGTTTTAGGAGGAATTCGCCGATGTCGACCCATATTTCCGTTCCGCCCCAGCTGCTGCTCGAGCGAATCCTGACGCTCGAACTCGTGCGGGTGACGGAACGCGCAGCGGTTTCGGCTGCGCGCCTGCGCGGCCACGGCAATGAGAAAGCGGCTGACCAGGCAGCGGTGGATGCCATGCGCCGCGAACTCAACAAACTGCCGATCGAAGGCACCGTCGTGATCGGCGAGGGCGAGCGCGACGAGGCGCCAATGCTGTTCATCGGCGAGTCGGTCGGGCTCAAGGCTGGACCGAAGGTCGATATCGCCGTCGATCCGCTCGAAGGCACCACGCTGTGCGCCAAGAACATGCCGGGCGCGATCGCGACCATGGCGATGGCAGACGGCGGAACCTTGCTTCACGCGCCCGACGTTTACATGCAGAAGCTCGCCATCGGACCTGGCTACGCCAAGGGCGTGGTCGAGCTCGACGCCCCGCCGGCCGACAACGTCCGCCGGCTCGCCAAGGCCAAGGGTGTCGATCCCTCGGCGATCACTGTCTTGGTGCTCGACCGTCCCCGTCATGCCGACATCATCAACGGCGTTCGTTCGACCGGCGCTGCGGTGCGTCTGATTACCGACGGCGACGTTGCGGGCGTCATCCATTGTGCCGATCCCGAAGATACCGGCGTCGACATGTATATCGGCACCGGTGGCGCGCCCGAGGGCGTGCTCGCGGCCGTGGCGCTGCGTTGCATCGGCGGTCAGATGCAGTGCCGGCTGATCCTCGACAGCGAAGAGAAGCGCGAGCGCGCCCACAAGATGGGCGTCTCCGATCCGAAGATGATTTACGGCATCGAAGACATGGCAAAGGGCGACTGCCTGTTCGCCGCCACCGGCGTTACCGACGGTTCGCTGCTGTCAGGCGTCAAATTCCGCGGCGATGTCATCCAGACCGAGACGGTGGTCATGCGCTCGGTCACCGGCACGGTGCGCTACATCAAGGCCGAGCATCGCCAGCTCGACAAGTTCCATCTTGATTAGTGCTCCGTCATTCCGGAAGCCGCGTTAGCGGCTGTCCGGAATCCATTTCTCCGAGCGCTCATGTGGCGCCGTGGATTCCGGGCTCGCCCTGACGGGCGCCCCGGAATGACAAGCATAAGAAGGAGACCCACATGTCCGACTTGTCCGGCGTAAAGGCGCTGATCTTTGACGTCTTCGGCACCGTGGTCGATTGGCGCACCAGCCTGATCAACGACTTCACTGCCTGGGGCAACAAGCGTGGCATCAACGCGGACTGGACGGCGCTCGTCGACGGCTGGCGCGCGGTTTATGCGGCCTCGATGGACGATGTGCGGAAGCACCCGGAGCGGGGGTACGTCATTCTCGATGTACTGCACCGGCGCTCGCTCGAGAAATTGGTCGAGCAACTCGGGATCACCGGCCTGAACGATGCCGACCTGCATCACCTCACGATGGGCTGGCACCGGCTGTATCCGTGGCCCGACAGCATCGGTGGGCTGACCCGGCTGAAGGCCAAGTACATCATCAGTCCGCTCTCGAACGGCAACGTCGCGCTGCTGACGGAGATGGCGAAGTTCGCCGGTCTTCCATGGGACCTCGTGATGTCGGCGGAACTGTTCGAGCATTACAAGCCCGATCCCGAGACCTATCTAGGCGCCGCACGCTTGCTGTGCCTGCCGCCGGAGCAGGTGATGATGGTGGCGGCGCATAATCACGACCTGAAGGCCGCCCAGAAATTGGGGCTGAAAACCGGCTTCGTTGCACGGCCCACTGAGTACGGCCCGTTGCAGAAATACGACCTCGAGGCCAAAGGCGACTGGGACATCATCGCCAAGGATTTCGGCGAATTGGCCGGTCGAATGGGGTGCTGATTTTCGGTTCAGGAAAGCAACACCCGACCACTCAAAGTTTCTGCTTCAACGACCGGGCTTCTGTCTCGACGCACGAAACTTCGCGGCCTCCTCCAGAGCTGGGCCTATCTGACCGCGATGAAGGCCCATATCCCTCAGTTCCCGATCGCTCAAGCTATGCAGCATACCCAACGTCGCCTGGTATTCGCGGCGGGCAAGAAAGGCGGCTACGCGTTCATTGAGCTGACTACAAAACCATCCGTAGATGAAGCTGGCGCGCTTCCAAATGTGGGATGTTCCGGAATGACCGGAGTTGTGGCTTAACAGGGTCATTGACTGATGCCTTCCATATTCTGCTTTGCTTTTTGCAGCATGCAGACTAGGGACGGCGAAGACTTTCAGAGGCGGATCATCTTTCCTCCAGAAATGCATGATTGTGCGTGAGACGCGAGCGAGAGGCTCGCTGACCGCCGCGTTATGTCCGGAGCGAATTGCTCGCGTCGAAACGGAACCTCACTCCAGCCCAGCCAATCGGAACGCCGCCAGATATTGGTCGCGTTCGTTATCGGATTTGAAGGGCATCTCCGTAGCGAGCCACTTCAGCGACAAACCGGGCTGCACGCGGAGCAGGGCCTTGAGAGATGCCGCCGCCAGTTCCCGCTGTTTGGTCATCGCGGCTGCAGCGGTGAGCACGCGATGCGCGCCGACGAAGTCGGAACGCAGGCGCAGCGACTCGCGAGACAGCTCGAGTGCCTCCTGGTAGTTGCCGCCGACAAACTGGCAATACGAGGCGACACCATAGTACACCGCCGCGAAGGGATCCCGCGGGCTTAGCCGCAGCGCATGGCGCGCAGCGCGATCTCCATCCTCCCAGCGGCCGCAATAAGCAAGCGCGACGCCATAATAGCCGCGCGCCGGCGAGAAGCTCGGGTTCAGTCTGAGCGCCAGTTCAAATTCGGCAAGGCAATCGTCAAAGCGGCGTCTGTGAAGATACACGCCAGCCAGCCCGAAATGCGCCCATGCATCCTCGCTATTGGCGTGAATGGCGGCAAGAGACGCGCGCTCTGCGATTGGGATCGCGACCGCCATGTCTTCCCATCCCATATGGGCACCGAATGTGCGGCTGGCGGCCAAAACGCCGAGCGCCTGTCCATATTGCGGGTCGATCTTGATGGCTTTCTCCAGGAGTGCCTGGGCAACCGTATTGTCCTGTCGCGTCACGCGCCAATAGTGCGACAGCGCACGCATCACAAGGTCCCATGCATCCATGCTGTCGGGCGCCTTGCGTTGCGCCTTGAAACTTTCTGCTGCGTATAGCTGGGGCTCGATCGCGGCAACGATCGATTCCGTAATCTCGTCCTGGACAGCAAAAACATCGGCCAGATCGCGATCGTATCGCTCGGCCCAGATGTGGCTGCCGGTCGCGACTTCGTTGAGCTGAGCCGTGATCCGAACACGCTCACCCTCTTTCCGCACACTGCCTTCGATGACATAGGCGACGCCGAGTTCGTCGGCAATTTGCTGGAGGTGAACGGACTTTCCCTTGTACACGAATGAGGAATTGCGGGCGATAACATAGAACCATCGCAGTTTTGAAAGTGCGGTGATGATGTCTTCGCTGATGCCGTCGGAAAAATACTCCTGTTCGGGCTCGCCGCTGAGATTGGAAAACGGCAGGACAGCGATAGCGGCGCGGTCGAGCACGGGCAGCGCCAGGCGTGGTGACGCGTCGTCTTGATGTGCGGGGTGATTCGGGGACGGCGCCGCCGTTGTGGCCGGTTGCTCGACCGTCACTTCGCCGACGAAACGAAAGCCCTTGCGTGCGACCGTACGCAGCAGCCGCTGATCCTTGCCGGTGTCGTTGATGGCGCGGCGAACGGCGTTGATCCGGCTCGTCAGCGTCGACTCCGAGACGATGCGGCCGTCCCACACATTGTCGAACAACTCATCCTTTCGTACGACGCGGTCTCGATGCTCGAGCAAATACAGTAACACGTCGAAAACCTGCGGCTCGATCGGCACGCTTTCGCCGGCGCAGACCAGTTCGCGGCGCTCCGCATCAAGTCTCTGGTTCTCAAAATGAAATCTCACAGCACCATCCCGGCCAGCTCAGGGGAAAATCAAGCCCGCCTAGCGGCAAACTCAAGCTCATCTCAGAGTCTTTTGGTCCGTGCCGCGCCATTGTCGGTTCACCGCGGCATGACCGCGTTGCAAATCCTTCACAGGAGAGACCATATGATGACCACGACCGCTGTGCGACAAACCGCCACGCCTGAGCTTGCCGCCCTGAAGAGCCGGCAACAGGTCGCGTGGTCTTCGGGCAACTACGCCGTCGTAGGCACCACGCTGCAAATCGTCGGAGAGCAGCTTTGCGAGGCGCTCGATCTTCGCGCGGGCTCCAAAGTTCTGGATGTCGCCGCAGGCAACGGCATGGTCAGTCTCGCCGCCGCTCGCCGATGGTGCGATGTGACATCAACCGATTACGTGCCGGCTTTGCTCGAATCCGGGCGGGCGCGCGCAACGGCCAACGGCTTGTCGATCAAGTTCATGGAGGCCGACGCGGAGTCGCTTCCGTTCGATGACGCCTCCTTCGATGCGGTCGTCTCCACGTTCGGTGTGATGTTCGCACCGAACCAGGCCCAGGCGGCTTCCGAAATGATGCGGGTCTGCAAGCGGAGCGGCCGGATTGGTCTCGCGAACTGGACTCCGGACGGCTTTATCGGCCAGGTCTTCAAGACTCTCGGCAAGTACCTGCCGCCGCCGCCGGCTGGCGCGAAGTCGCCGGCGCTGTGGGGCACCCGCGCCGGGCTCGATGAGATGTTCGGCAGCCAGGCGGGCTCAATCAAGGCCGAGCCGCGCTTCTTCAACTTCCGCTACAAGTCGGCAGAACATTTCCTTGAAATCTTCAAGACCTACTACGGTCCGGTGCTAAAGGCCTTTGCCGCGCTCGATGCCGCCGTCCAACAGGATCTCCATAACGACCTCTACGCTCTGATCGTGCGCATGAACAAGTCGGGTGACGCGACCATGGTCGTGCCCAGCGAATATCTCGAGGTCGTTATCGTCAGAAAATAACTCCTCGTTCGATTGATTCGACAAATCCGCTCCGGGCTTCTCCGACGCCCGGAGCGGTGAAGCACAATTAGGATTGATCCGATGACCATTTCGAATACTCAGCATCAGAACGGAAGTGTAATTGCTCTGCATTGCTCGCTCGGCTCAGGCCGTCAATGGACGAAACTGATCGCCGAACTCGGCCCCTCCTGCCGGGTCATTGCTCCCGACATCTCCGGTTATGGCAACGGGCAAGCTCCCGCGAACCCGCCGCTGACACTCGCAGAGGAAGTTGAACACCTCGACACCGCCATTGGAAGCGTGGAAGGGCCGCTCCACCTGGTCGGCCACTCCTACGGCGGCGCGATCGCCTTCAAGATCGCAACGACCTCGCGGTTCGCCGGCCGCGTGCGTAGCCTGACATTGATCGAGCCGGTGCTTCCGACGCTGCTCAAGGAGAGCCCCGCTGACAGACGTCTTTACGATCTGTTCGCGCAGCTGGCGAGCAAGGTCTTCGCCGATCTCTGGGACGGAATGAACCTGGAAGCAGTCGATCGCTTCACTTCGTACTGGAATGGATCAGGACCGGCCGAGCAGCTCTCCAGCGAGGCGCGGCTCCGCATGATGGATTGCGTCGAGAAGGTCGCCTATGACTTTGCCGCCGTGCTTGCGGAAAAGAATGTCACGTCTGCCGCGGCCGGGATCGGGGTGCCGACACTGCTGCTTTCGGGTGGCTTGTCGCCATACTTGACCCAGCGCATCGCTGGCCGGCTTGCCTCACTGATAGAGGGAGCAGACGCGCATCATTTCCCGGCAGCCGGCCACATGTTGCCACTGACTCACGCCAAGCTCGTGAACCCGCTGATATCAGCGCATATTTCGCGCGCCAATGACCTTGCGATTGTGCCGCTGGCCTTGGGAAGCGAGGTCGGCAACCTTTACGACCCGGAGCTCGCACCTGCGCCGAAATAGCGCAGACCTGAAATCAACCGACGTCCGGTTCTTCTCATTTTAAATGTTCAGCCATGCGGAGAAATCATGCCGACCGAAAGTCACAACGCGGAGACCATCGTACTGCACGCCGGAAGCTATCGCGCCGACCCTGCCACCCATGCGGTTGCGGTACCGATCTATCAGACGACGTCCTACCAGTTCGATTCGGCGGAGCATGCGAGCAACTTGTTCGCGCTCAAAGAACTCGGGAACATATACACGCGCATTATGAATCCGACGCAGGCGGTGCTGGAAGAACGCGTCGCCGCGCTGGAGGGAGGGGTTGCCGCACTGGCGCTCGCCTCGGGGCAGGCGGCGTCGCTGTTTGCCGTGCAGAACATCTGCCATGCGGGCGACAATTTCGTCTGCTCGACCGATGTCTACGGCGGTACCTGGAATCTGTTTCAGAACACGCTGAGCACCATGGGGATCGAGTGCCGGTTTGTAGACCCCGCGGATCCTGAGAATTTCCGGCGCGCGACCGATGCGAAAACGCGGTGCTACTACGGCGAAACGCTGCCGAACCCCAAACTTGCTGTCTTCCCGATTGGCGAGGTCGCAAAAGTCGGGCAGCAGCTCGGCGTGCCCCTCATCATGGACAACACCGCCTGCCCGGTGCTGTGCCGGCCAATCCAGCATGGCGCTGCGATCACCATGCATTCCACTACCAAATATATTGGCGGCCACGGCACCTCGATCGGCGGCATCATCGTCGACAGCGGAAAGTTCGACTGGGAGAAGCACGCCGATCGCTTCCCGATGCTGAACAAGCCCGATCCGAGCTACCACGGCGCAGTATGGACGGAGGCGGTCAAGCCGCTCGGCCCGATCGCCTATATCCTGAAAGCCCGCGTGACGCTGTTGCGCGACGTGGGAGCGGCGATGTCGCCGTTCAACTCCTTCATGTTCATTCAAGGCCTGGAGACGCTGGCGTTGCGGATGCGGCAGCACTGTGCCAACGCGAGCGCGGTGGCGAACTATCTTTCCGAACACCCGAAGGTTACCAAGGTGATCTTCCCATCGAAGATGGAGGGCGAGGCGAAGCGGCGCGCGGATGCGTATCTCAAGGGCGGCTATGGCAGCTTGCTGGGTTTCGAGTTGAAAGGCGGCCTCGACTCAGGCCGCAAATTCATCGATGCCCTGAAGATGTTCTACCATGTCGCCAATATCGGCGACGCGCGCTCATTGGCTATCCATCCGGCCACAACGACCCACTCGCAACTGACGAAGGAAGAACAGCTCCGGACCGGCGTCACAGAAGGTTATGTGCGGCTGTCAGTCGGCATCGAACATGTCGACGACATCATCGCCGATCTCGAACAAGCCCTGGCCAAGGCATAAGGAAGGCGGCCGAGCCGATAGACATCGGGCGGTTTCGACGTCCGACGTCTATCGGCTCGGGACCTCCGCGGGATCGCGGCTATATTTCAACTCGCCGCCAATGTAGGTCGCCTGCACGGCCCGGTCGTCGCCAAGCGTCATCTGGACGAACAGAGCCTCTTCGAAATCCTCGACGAACTGCATCCGGTACTTGATGAGCGGCGTCGATTTCATGTCGAGCACGACAATGTCGGCCTCCATGCCTGGCGCAATGCTGCCGATCTTGTCTTCGAGGTACATCGCATGTGCCGTTCCGCGCGTGGCCAGATAATGCGCATGACGGGCGGAGAGCGAATAACTGTTGAGCTGGGCGGCCTGGTAGGCCGCATTCAGGGTGGTCAGCATCGAAAATGAAGTGCCGGCGCCGAGATCGGTGCCGATCCCGGTGCGCACCGGGCGATCCCGGAGCAGGGCACGCCTGATATTGAACGTCCCGCTGCCGAGAAAGAAATTGGACGTCGGACAGTGGGCGATCGCCGAGCCGGTGCGGTGCATGACGTGCAACTCGTCGTCCGTCAGGTGAATGCCGTGGCCGAAAATCGCACGCGGCCGGCATAGTGAGTAGTGATCGTAGACATCGAGATAGCCGTTGCGCTCGGGAAACAGCTCTTTGACCCAGGCGATCTCGCTCGTGTTCTCGGAGACATGGGTCTGCATATAGCAGTCGGGATGTTCGCGGCAGAGCGCTCCTGCGGCTTCCAGTTGTTCGCGCGAACTGGTTGGCGCAAACCGCGGCGTGACAGCATACAAGAGGCGCCCGCGATTGTGCCACTTCGCGATCAGCGCCTTGGAGTCGTCGTAGCCGCTCTTCGGCGTATCGAGCA
>Ga0307470_10001178_pt1 | contig 10591 bp, 7 predicted proteins | sample atmos_gasesAM3C__FD_204565 | JGI IMG/M metagenome (GOLD analysis project Ga0307470, IMG submission 204565) | Hardwood forest soil microbial communities from Morgan-Monroe State Forest, Indiana, United States - atmos_gasesAM3C_05 | ecosystem: Environmental > Terrestrial > Soil > Temperate forest... | reverse complement strand
CATCAGCAGGCCGTACACCACGAACACCGATGTCGTGCCATGCCATACACCCATGATCAAAAACGTGACGAAGAACGCCGCAACCCCGAGGTAGGGGCCTGACGCGGGTGACGTGAAACGTGTAGCCAGCGCCTTCAGCAGCGGGTTGAAGACATAGGTCTTGAACCATTCCGACAGCGTCATATGCCAGCGCTGCCAGAACTCCAGGAAGCTGCGCGCGAGAAACGGCCGGTTGAAGTTCTCCGGCAACTCCTGGCCCAGCAACATGCCGACGCCGATGACGATGTCCATGTAGCCGGCGAAGTTGGCATACAGGTACACCGTGTAGCAAACGGCTGTCGCTATGTACACGCCGCAGTACAAGGGCAAGGACGGGGTCCACGCGCTGTCGAACAACCGGCCCGACATGTTGATGAAGAGGTAATTGAAGATCGCCGACACCACGGCGACCTTCACGAAGCCCTTGATCACCCGGGCAAAGGCGTGAAACACCTTGTCCTCATCCAGGGCGAGCGCCTGGACCTTGTTCCTGGCGTAGTCCTGGTAGCGTTGGATCGGGCCTGCGGTGAACGACAGGAAGTTGCAGGTATAGTTGAAGAAATGCAGGGGCGCGATGGGTTGCGCCAGTTCGCCCTGCTTCGCGTCGATCAGCAGGTGCAGGACGCGGAACAGCACGTAGGATAGTCCGGCGATCAGGTACGGAAACGGCAGCACCAGCGACTCGCTGAGGAAGCTGAATTTCTTCAGCACGATGAAGGTCACGATGAGCACGGCCAGGCCCAGCCACAGCCCCGCCGAGGAACGGCTGCGCCGCACGCCCTCGATGATGAGGTAGCACATGAGCAGAAATGCGGCCAATGGCGCGACCTCGGTGACGCTGTCGACGTAGCTGCCGATGAACACCAGGTTGGCGCCGAACAGCACGGCAGCGCGGCCGGCCGGCGTTGGGAGCACGCTGGTGAGCAGTGCCGCCGCGGTGATGAAGGCGATGAAATGGAGTGAGGTGAAAGCCACGAACGTCCTCAACCGGCATTCGCCGAGCACTTGAGCGGGCTGACTCTGAATGATTTGACGATCATTTCCGCCGAATAGTCGGCCTGAATGAGCTCGGCCCCCGCCGACAATCGTTCCGCTGCGACTCCATCGATGGGTTGCACGTTCAATTCGTTGAACGGCCATTTGCCGCCCACCGCCAGATTGATGATCACATACATATTCTGCTGCATTGATGCAGGAGTCGGTTGCTCCCACAAAACCTTGCCGTCGAATAGGCCGGCGAGGGTGTCAGGAGTCCAATTCAGGCCATATTCATGAAAGCCCAGGGTGGGGTCCACGCCTAAATCCACCCATTTGGAAAAGTGACCACCTGCGCCTTTGGGAAACAGCAGCCCGACGTGCATTTGTTGTTGATGCTTGCCCCAAGGCATCGCCTCGAAAATGTCGATCTCCGGCGGCCATTGGTGGCTCTGAGGCAATAGCCACAGCGCAGGCCATGAACCGCGTGCCGACGGCAATTTGGCGACCATGCGTAGATTGCCGAAGGTGAAGGACGTTCGTGACAGCAGCATGCCGGAACCGAAGCGCCGGAACCCACCGACCAGATAGGCTGACTGCTGCTCCGGACTCAACAGCGAAGCCTTGATATGAAGGCCATCGGACTGAATCGAAAAAGGGTCGTAACGCAAGTTGGCGGGAACAGCCTTTCCCTTGACCTTGGTGAGTAATGGCGTGACGTAAGTTTGGCACTCGGTGTTTCCATCAAGCCAATTGGTGCCGTCACCATAGCTATCCGGCCATTTGGTGCCCGGCCAGAAGGTGAAAGCCCATTTGCCGGTATCGGGATACAGCTTTTTGCTGCCGTCAGGCATAACGAGGTTCACGCCTCGAAAGTCGTCTTCAAGCAGCATATCGGCAGCCGATGAGCTGTCCTTCCCGCCGCCGACAGACGGTTGGGCGGGCGGGCACGGCGTTGCCCCCGCAGTAAGAGTCCGTACGGGCAGTAATGCGCCCGCAGCCGACATCGTGTAAAAAAGGACATCACGTCTGTTCATGTGATCAATCTCCTCCCGAGCCGGCCATACTCGCCCTAGCTCCCCAAGTCACGGTCCACATCGACGTGCTGCACGTTCATGGTTTGCGGCGCGTTGCCGCGATGTATCCACGCCAGCTGTCGCTGTACATCGGCTATCGCCTGCCGAAACCGCTCGCCCCTGACGCTCCACTTGAATAGCGCTTTGCCGTGCGCGAACGCCCGCTCCTGCATCCGATTCAACTCATCAAGCCGGTCGATGTGGGAAACAATTTCCCGGACCAATCCTGCAAGACTGTCGTTCGACAGCATCGAGCGCTGGAGTTCTTCCGGCAGACCCGCAGCGGCCTGCGACACCGTCGCTACGGGTACGCGCCCGAAAATATAGTCCAGAAATTTGAGCTTGAACCCGCCTCCTATCGACTCGGGAACGACCGCAATGCGTGCGCGCGCCAAGAACGGCGCGGCATCGGTCACGAATCCGTGGAAGCATGTCGCCCGGCAACGGGTCTGCAGCGTGGAGATGAGCGGCTGCGGAGCATCTCCGACGACATCCAGTTCGATTCCGTGTTCCTTGAAGATCGGATCCGCGATCTCGACAAAACGGGCGAGGTTTTCCTGCTTCACCACCCACTGGAACGATCCCATGATGATCACTCGCCGCGGTGTTGTCGTCGTGATGCGCCGCTCGCTCGCGATCCATCCCGAAAAACCCGGTGTGAGCGACAACGAGCGATCTTGGTCCAAACCAGCGCCCAGGGTCAGCCGGTCCTCGTCGGTAATCGTCGTCAGCAAATCCACGTTGCGCACGATCCGGCGCTCCAGCCTGCTCACCTTGTTTGCGTTGCGCCGGAGCGCCAACCGTTTGAGCGCCGATCCACGGGCCTCGCGGGCCATCGCGCGCCACAATATCTCCTCGTGATTGTGAGATACGTGCACGAGGACCGGCCGGTGCCTTGGCGCTTCGTTTCGATACGCCAGACACCGGTCCAGCGCCCACCCTGTCCCATAACCGTCCAGCACAACCACGTCCCAGTGCTCACGCAGTTGCGCGTCCAATAGCGAAGCATACGCTCTGGTCGCGTCGATGGCGGCCGCGATCGGCAAGGCGCTGCAGAGGGCGAAGGCTTTGCCGAGCTTGTTTCCCGGCACCCCCAGCCATTCGACGGTCGCGGCCGAAATCGGAACCGCACCCGCGTCTCCGAAACCGATGAACCGAACGAACAAGCCCGACTCCGCCAGCGATTGCACGAGCTTCGCCGAATAGACTTTTGCGCCTTCATCCAATGGATACGGAATACGGCGTGCGATCCAAAGGCACCGCGTACGATTGCCGGCCGAAACGGGCGCGGCCGCGGATTCACGTGGTAAGGACGGGGCAATTCGGTGTCGGGGTGAAGGCAGCACGATTACTTCCGGATCGAAGCGGCCGGGGTCCATGTCTGATAACGCTCTCCCCGCAACGAGCGCCACACACCCAAGCCGGTGCCCGCAAAGGCAGAAATGGCCCCGGCAATTTGCGCAAAAGGCTTCATCGACGAGACGCAGCCCAGCAGCAACGCCGCCGCGCCGCAAGCGGTCAGTGCCGCGGCGATATGTGCGTGCCCCGCGACGATCAACGCGGCGTCGAACGCGCCGGCTGAGACCGCCAGAAAGTAGATCGTGAACCAGCGGATCAACTTGTGCGACACGTATTTATAGAGCGTGATTCCATCGAGCCTGCGCAGCTGCGGCCAAATCAGGCGGTGGACGTTGAACGCCTGGCACGCGATGCGTATCTTGCGCCTGAACTCTTCGCGCGCCGACACGACCGATTCCTCGTAGGCCACCGCGTCGCTGGCCTGTATCACCCGGTAACCGCTGCACAAAATCATCAGCGACACGTACATATCGTCGATGATGTGCTCCGGCGGCGGCTTGTGGAGGGAGCGCCTGATCGCGAACACCGATCCGTCGGCGCCCATCATGGAACCGCTTTCCATCTCGAGCTTCTTGATGGCTTCTTCGAACCGCCAATATGCGGATCCCGAGGAAGCGGTCGCGGATGCACTGTCGTTGGTATATACGAGGTTGCCGCACACGCAGCCGATGGCGGGGTCTGCGAAATAGCGGCGGAAATCGCTCACGCATTCCATATCCATGATGACGTTCGCATCCGTGAAGATGATTATCGGCGCCCGAGCCTTGGCGGCCAGGAGATTCATGCCGTAGGTCTTGCCATGGCGTTCCGTGGCGACGTGCAGATCGATCTGCGATTCGTACTCGCGCAGGATTTCGGCGGTGCGGTCGCTCGCGCCGTCCACGTAAACGAGTATCTCGAGGCCCGGTTCTCGCGCGCGCAGCGCCAGCAAGTTCTCCACTTTGCGCGCGATCGCGCGCTCTTCGTTGTACGCACATACGCAAATTGCGCAATTCAACTGAGCATCGGGAATGTTCTCCGAGCTCGATCGCTTGGCGGGGCGCAGCGCCTGGAGGACGATCAGCGACCACGGATAGGTGATGAATGGATGGCACGCCGCCAGCAAGCACAGAATCCCGAGAATGAGCAGCGCCGTCGCCATGCTCAGCCCCCGACCGTTGGCGTGAGCAAGGCCGTTGCGGGATTTGCCATTGGCCCACCTCGAGCGGATTCCTCCCCCGGGCGTTTGCGGTCCGCTCCCGCCCGCCGTCCCGCCTGCTCCTGCTTGGCATGCACCGAGTTCCACAGCAGCAAGCTCAAAGCGAGGCCATGCGCAAATGGCGTGTATATTCCGTTCAGGAAATAGGTAATCCCCACCGCGAGCATCAAGAGCCGCGGCGCCGGGGAAAAAAACAGGCAGCAAAACAGAAAGCCGAAATACGCCACCGCGCCGACCAGGCCGAATTCGAACACGATCTTGAACAGCGCCATTTCGGCGGCGGCATAACTGTGAACGCCTGAGGCGTAGGTTGTAAAAGCACCGGCGCCGTAGCCGAACAAGGTGCGCCACGGATCGTGCCATAGCAGCTGATCGAATAGATAGAACCCGCCGACGAAACGGGAGTAGCCGCTCGATTGAATCGAGCCGAACTCGGCAACTCTCGAAATGAGACGGTCTGCGTGCAGGTAGTCATGCAGCGGAATCATCACGGCCAGAGCCAATAGGCCGAGGAGCAGCAGATCCCAGCGGCGCCGTACGACTATGCATAACGGCAGGCAAATTGCCAGGACCATGATCCCGGTACCCGAGTATGAAACCAGCAGCGCGAGCCCGAACAGGGCTAGCCGGCTTGCTCTGCCCAGAGTACATAACTCTGCGACGATGGCCACGGCGAGCACCTGGCTGAAGAAAGACGGCTCGAGCAGAAAGACGCCGTTGGCCCGGTATTCTTGCGAGCCGTACGACATGATCGCCTGCTGGTTGAAGTGCTGGACGATGAAGGAGCTGGGAACGAAATTTTCGATGGGGAATAAATAGCGCGCACTGACCACGAACTGCAGGCTGTATTGCGCAATTCCACAGAATGCGAAGACAGTGACGACTCCAATGAAGAACTTGATGATGCGGTCGCCGTGGTCGTTGTCCGGCAACGTAAAGACATACGGCAGATGCACCGCAGCGAGCAGCAGCAGCGACAACACCGAAAACGAATCCGGCTGCACGATCTGAATCAGGCCGAGAATCCCAATCAGCGTGACGTAAAGCGTCAACCGCCGCGGTTCGAAACGGATGCAGCCGCCGATTGAGCCCGCGGCCAGCGCGGCCAGCACCAAGAAAAGAGAGATGTCGATGCCCTGTGCGCCAAAAGGCGGAATCGCGAATTTCGACAGAACCGTGGCTCCGATGAGCGGCGTGGCCAGTATGGCGAAACGCAGCCGCTCCGCCGCCGCTGATGTGCGGGGCGACGCTGTGCTGCCGGCGGACTCCGCCATCGCGAGGATAACCGTCATGAGCTTGTCATTCGTCGATCACGGCGCCGAGCAACGTCGCTCCGGCCCGCTCGAGTTGTGACTTGACCCGGGCTGCATCGGCTACCCCGGTACGATGACGTTTGGTTGCGAGCACTGCGCCTCCGGCGCGGGCCGCGATCAGCTGGGCATCGGCGCACTGCAGTGTCGGCGGGCCATCGACGATGACGACGTCGTATTTGGCCGGTGCGGTCTCGATCACGTAGCCGAAGGAAAGATGGCCGAGAAGCTCCTGCGGGTTCGGCGGCGGTGCGCCGGCACACATGACCGACAAGCCGCTGAAACTGGGCACCTCGGTGGGTATCTTGTCGAGAGCCTCGCGCCCTTTCAGAAAATCGACGAGTCCGTACTTGGGCATGAGTCCGAACAGCCTGTGCTGCGTCGGCGCGCGCAGATCGGCGTCGATGAGCAGCGTTCGCTCGCCGAGCTGCGCGAAGGTCACGGCCAGATTCGCCGCGAGCACGCTGCAGCCCTGTCCCTGCCTGGCCTCGACCACGGCGAGCACGCTGTTGCCGCGTCCGAACCAGCGCAATACCAATTCGCTGCGCAAGGTCCGTAGTTGTTCCGCCCGCTTGCAGTCGGGCCAATAGGCGGCGATCAACTCGTGGCTCAGGGCCGATTCACCCGGAGCCACCCGGGGAAAATCAACCTGCCGGGCGAGCGCCCGCCGAACATCCTGCTCGCTCACCAGACCCAAGCGCGAGGCAGCTTCGCCGAAGCGCTCTCCATGTTCCATCTGCGCGGCAAAAATGTCTTGAACATCTTGCTCGGTGAGAGTTCCGTCGGTGTGCAATAGCTCGCCCAGCCGCGTGTCCACCAGACTTGGCGCTACCAGACTCGTGGCTGCCGGCGCACGCCGGCTGGAAATTTTCGTCGCCGCCATCAGCTTTGTCTCCGCTATGCGGGTTCTACCCGCGGTCCCTTGTTGACAATTCGCACCAAGCGGGGGTCCCGCCGCCGCTTCAAAGCACGCTCGCGAGGCAACTCGGCAAGTACGGCGATACCGGCCCCTTCCAGCAAGTCATCACGCCAACGGACGCGGCGGTCCAACCGTTCCCTGGCCACGCTCACGCCCGCCGCCAGCATGCAGCCCAGAATCAGCGCCAAGGCGACATTGAGAAACAGGAGCGGGAACGAGGGCTTCATCGGCGCGAATGCACGGTTCAAAATCGCGATGTTCGTCTGATCGAGCCGGCTCTGCAGCCGTGTTTGGCCGCCGCGCTGCAACGCGGCGTCGTACGCATCGCGGGCGCTGTCCGCATCGCGCTTGAGCACCGAATACGCATCCTGATTGTGCTGAAGGTCAAGAATACGCTTGCGCTGCTGCTCCATGGCGCGTTGCAGATCCGCCGTATTTTGCCGGGCGACCTGTGCTTCCCTGGCGACCGTCGCGGTCGCGTTGTCGACTTCCGCCGCTACTTTGCTTCGCAGCGATTCGAGTTCGGCCCGCGCGCTCATATATTGCGGGTGATTCCGGTCATAACGCTGCGCCACGTCGGCGAACCTGGCTTCGGAGCGGGCGAGCTCGGTTTTCAAGTTTTGCAGCAGCGGATTGATCAGCACATTGACCGACGCGTCCGCGCGGTCGTTTGCCAACGCCTCGCGCATCTGCCGTTGCCGGGTCTCGGCGTCGTACATGGCGGCCTGCGCAGCCACCAAATGATTGGAAATTTCCGTCAGCCGGGCGGTCTCGACGTCCAGCCGGGTGTCGTCGGTCCCGATCACTCCATGCTCGCCTTGATAAGCCGATAGCTTGTGTTGTGCGTTTTCCAGGGCCGCCCGTAGATCGTTCAACTGTTGGTCGAACCAGCCCGCTTGACGTCGCGCGGGATCGACCTGGAGTTCGACGCTGGTCTGCATATAGTCGTCGGCAAATGCGTTGGTGATGTCAGCGGCCCTTTGCGGATCCTTGCTTTTGAACTGTATGTAAATGACATTGCTGTCGCGCGACGGCCGCACCGTGAGGGATTTGAGGAGCACGTCCGCCCCCCAATCGCGTATCGAGCCGGTCCCGTCGGTCGCCTCCTGAAAACTTCTGATGAATTCCGGATCCTTCGCCAGCTTCATGCGATCCATCACCTTCAAAGCAACGTTATGACTGGCGATTACGTCCACCTGCGTCGCCAGGTAGCTTGGTGCCAGCTGCGCAGGCATGGCCCCGTCCTTCGTAAGCGGATCGTTCCCGCGCACATCGACGACGATCGCGGACTCGGCTTTATATTTCTTGGGCAACAGCAGGCTTGCGGCGACAGCTACCGCCACTACGCCTGTCACGATGTAAATGGACGTCAACCGGTGTGCCCAGAGAATCCGAATCAATTGTGAAAAGCGCATAAATGGCTCGCGTGAGTTTCAGAACAAACTTTGCTTGATCAACAACACGTCGTCTGGCTGCAATACATCCTCATCCCCTACCGAATACCGATGTTCCTTGCCTTGTGCATCCAGGCGCTTGACGATCGCGCGGCGTTGCGTGCCGCGCGGCGTGAGCCCGCCGCCGATGGAGATGGCCTGTGATATGGTGGTATTTCGCGCCAGACGGTATTGGCCGGGATGTTGCACCTGCCCGTAGATGTAGAACTGCGGTGCGTGTCGCACAAATACGGTGTCGCCGTCATGAACGTCGAGATTCATTGCCGGATCGCCATCGAAGAGTTTTTGCAGATCAATGACGACGCGGCTGCCGTCGGCGCGCACCAGGGTCGCATCATCCGCGGCGGTATCGCTGAGCAAGCCGCCCGCCATCGCTATCACGTCGATGACTTTCTTCTGCGCATCGAGCGGGTACTGCCCCGGCTTCGTGACCTGGCCCATTACGGCAACTTTTTGGCTTTGATATTCCGAGACGAGAATTGAGACTTGCGGTTGCTTCAGGAAGGCACCGTCCATCAAACGCCGTGCCAGGAGCAATTCCGCGTCGCGGGTGGACAGGCCGGCGACCGGTACCTGCCCGACCAATGGGAAGGTGATGTTGCCCGACTGACTGACGCGCGCGTCGATGCTCAACTCATCATGATCAAACACGGCGATCTTGAGCAAATCGCCGGCGCCGAGCCGATAGTCCTCGGACTTCGAGGTTGCCGGCATCAGACCCACCAGGACCAGCGTCAAGGCGGCGATCAATGTTCGTGCAAGATGCCCGGCGCTCAATTGCGCGCGGCCGCTATTCAGATCAGTACGCATCGCGGTCGCTCCAGATCACCGAGCAAGTTCGCAAGATAATGCGCAGGTCGAACCATATCGACCAATTTTTCAGATAGTCCAAATCGAACTCGATGCGCTTGGTCATCGTGCGCAAATCGTCGCCGCCTCGAAAGCCGTTGACCTGCGCCCAGCCCGTAATGCCCGGTTTGACCTTGTGACGCAGCATATAGCTCGGAATCAGGCCGCGGTAATGTTCGTTCACGGCGACGGCGTGCGGGCGCGGCCCCACCAGGCTCATGGTGCCTTCCAACACATTCAGCAGTTGCGGCAGCTCGTCCAGTGACGTCCGGCGGATGAAAGCGCCGAACGGCGTTACGCGGCTGTCGCTGCGCGTCACCTGGGTGTAACTGTTCGCCCCATCCTCGGTAACCGTCATGGATCGGAACTTGTAAACCATGATCTCGCGCCCATCCAGGCCATAGCGGCGTTGCCTGAAGATGACGGGTCCCTCGGACGTAAGCTTTACGCCGACGGCCACCGCGATCAGCACGGGCGAGAGACAGATCACGGCCAGTCCCGACAAAATGATGTCGCTGGCGCGTTTCGCCAGGGGTCTCACGCCGAAGAAGGGCGATGCATACACGGCAAACATGGGTATGCCGTGCACTACGTCGACACGCGCTTGGATGTTGTTTAGAGCGTGCAGGTCCGGAACGAAGTACACCGACGCCACTGTGTCGCGCAGCGCGCGCAGCAATTTCGTGAGACCGGGGCGCGGCGAAATCGGCAGCGTAATATAAACCACGTTCACGCCATGCTGGCTCACGAATGCAGCCACATCGCCCATCCGTCCCAGCAGGCGCATCGGACGCCGCGGCAGGCGGCCCATGCGCCGATCCTCGAAGAAGCCCAGTAATTTGATGCCCAGCAGCGGCTGCTCCTCGATCATCTTGCTCAACCGAAGACCCTGTTCATTGACTCCAACGATAACGGCGGTACGCGGCCGCTTGCGTTTGAGTCCTACATACAGCAGCAGCTGTCTCACCCTGATGGCGCCGCTCCACAGCACCACGGGCGTGAACAGGAACCATACGATCAGGGCTCCGTCCGTCAGCGCGACCTGCAATCCGGATAGGTACAACAGCAGCGCAACACATGCGCAAATGGCGACCCATCGCACGATGATGTCCACCAACCAGCGGAATTCCCGCCGCGACGGTTCGTCGTGATCGACGCGCGAGTCGCCGAGGAACTCGGCGGCCCCGGCGAACGTCAGCACCGCAATCAGGAAGTGCGCCCCGGAATACGGGCGGCCTCCCACCCACAGACACAGCGCGAACAACGCGACTGTCGTCACCGGATAGAACAAGGCCTTGACCAGGAACACTGCGCCGGAATCAAACGAAGTCACATCTTGTGACAGATCATGCGGCGGCCGTCTGCGCGCAGTGGCGGCGACTGGCGAGTCGTCGTTCATCCCTTTTCCCTTG
>Ga0307470_10001177_pt1 | contig 10610 bp, 8 predicted proteins | sample atmos_gasesAM3C__FD_204565 | JGI IMG/M metagenome (GOLD analysis project Ga0307470, IMG submission 204565) | Hardwood forest soil microbial communities from Morgan-Monroe State Forest, Indiana, United States - atmos_gasesAM3C_05 | ecosystem: Environmental > Terrestrial > Soil > Temperate forest... | reverse complement strand
GATCGCAGCCGCAGGATTGCCGCTTCCTTATAAAGTCTGACGCGCCGAGGCGCGCTGTTAGCTGACGGGAGCGCGGTATTAGCCGGCCGAGGCGCGCTATAAGCTGACCGAGGCGCGCTATAAATCGATGATTTCGACCGTTTCGGCGTGCAACGTCTCGCCGAGAAAAATACTCCCCACGCGAGCGAAACGCGCCGCCCCGTCGGTGGCAAGCCAGGAGACGGCGCCGCGGCCGCCCGGCGCCCCGGAGTGGCCATCGAGCCGGCCCAGCACGGCGGCGGCGGTCGTTGCCGCTGAGTCGACGATGCTCACGTCCGGCGGCAGCACTGCGCTGATGGCCGCGGCCAGCGCCGGAAAATGCGTGCATCCCAGCACCAAGGTATCGGGTGCGTCGCCCGCCTGAAAAATCGGATCGAGGTAGCGGCGCGCGACCGCCTCGGCGATCGGGCCCTCGGACCAGCCCTCTTCCGCCATGGAAACGAACAGGGAACACGCCCTGGACGTGACTCGGGCCGATGGACTCAACCGATGAATCGCCGTTTCATAAGCACCCCCGCTGATCGTGCCTTCGGTCGCGATGACCGCAATGTGCTGCGATCGAGACGCTGCCACCGCCGCCTCCGCGCCCGGCTCGATGACGCCGATGACCGGAAGCGCGGGATGCTGCAGACGCAGGGCGTCAAGCGCGGACGCGGACGCCGTATTGCAGGCAACCACGAGAGCGCGAATGCGCCGCTTGATCAGCGCGGCGGCGCACTGCAGGGAATAGCGTATGACGGTTTCCGCACTCTTGGTGCCGTAAGGGAGCCGCGCGGTATCGCCGAGATAGACGAAGTTCTCGGCGGGCATCGCCGACCGCAGCGCACGCAGGACGGTCAACCCGCCCACACCCGAGTCGAACACGCCGATTGGGATCCCAGCCTCGCCGTTTGGGATGCCCGCCTCGCCGATCTGAATTCCGGCCTCGCCGATCGGGATTCCGGCCTCGCCGCTCCGGCTCAAAACTCGGGCCGCATGTGGGGGAACAACAGCACATCGCGAATCGAGGGCGAATTCGTGTACAGCATCACCAGCCGGTCCACGCCCAGCCCAAGTCCCGCCGCGGGCGGCATCCCGTACTCCAGTGCGCGCACATAGTCGGCATCGTAGTACATCGCTTCCTCGTCGCCCGCGTCCTTGCGCTCGACCTGGTCCTTGAACCGCTGGGCTTGATCCTCGGCGTCGTTCAGCTCCGAGAATCCGTTGGCGAGCTCACGTCCGCCGACGAAGAATTCCCATCGGTCCGTGATGAAGGGATCCGCATCATTGCGCCGCGACAACGGCGATACTTCGGCGGGGTACGCATACGCGAAGGTGGGCTGCACCAGCGTGTGCTCGCCGGTCCTCTCGAAGATCCCGATTTGCAATTTTCCGGGACCATCCCCGGCTTTATGGGGAATCTTCATGTGATCGCATACCCGCCGCAAATACGAGGCATCGCGCAGCGACATGGGATCCAGATCGGGATTGTTCGCCAGAATGATGTCTTCGATGGATCGGCGCGCGAAGGGCTGCGAAAGATCGATTTCAGTGCCTTGGTAGATGAGCTTGCGCGACCCCACCAAGGTGTCGGCGAGACCTTGAAACAGGGTCTCGATCATCTCCATGAGATCCGTGTAATCCGCATACGCCTGATACAGCTCCAGCATCGTGAACTCGGGGTTGTGCTGCGTCGACACCCCTTCGTTGCGGAAATTTCTGTTGATTTCGTAAACACGGTCGAAGCCGCCGACGGTGAGCCGCTTCAGATAGAGTTCCGGCGCGATGCGCAGATACATGTCTACGTCGAGGGCGTTGTGGTGCGTCTTGAAGGGCCGCGCGGCGGCGCCGCCCGGGATGGGGTGCAGCATCGGCGTCTCCACCTCCAGGAATCCGCGCGCATCGAGAAAGGCGCGCAGGTAACGCACGATGCGCGAACGCGTTTCGAACACCCGCCGGCTCTGCTCGTTCATGATCAGATCGACATAGCGGCGCCGATAACGCAATTCTGTATCGGCGATCCCGTGCCATTTATCGGGCAGCGGCCGCAGCGACTTGGTCAGCAATGCCAATTTCCGGGCTCTCACCGACAACTCGCCGGTTTTGGTGCGGAACAGGGTTCCCTCGGCGCCGATCACATCGCCGACATCCCAACCCTTGAATTCGTCGTACGCCTCGCCGAGCGTCTGCTGCTGCAGGAAAATTTGAATCGCGCCGCTCGAGTCTTCGAGCTTGGCAAAGCTCGCCTTGCCCATGACCCGCTTGGCGCGCATCCGGCCCGCCACTCTGACGCCAACGGCCGCCGCATCCAGCGCCTCCGCGCTCTTTGCGCCGTAAGCCGTCAAGATATCCCCGGCCAGGGCATCGCGCCGAAAATCGTTCGGAAACGCGTTGCCGCGCTCTCGCAATTTCGCAAGCTTCGCGCGCCGCTCGGCGATCAAATGATTCTCGTCGTCGCGGCCGCTCTTCTCTTCGGTGTCGTCGCTCATAGTCGCTTAATCTACAGTCCCTGCTTCAGGCTGGCTTGCATGAATTCGTCGAGCGCTCCGTCGAGCACGGCCGTGGTGTTGCCGATTTCCACCCCGGTGCGCAGATCCTTGATGCGCGACTGATCCAGCACATAGCTGCGGATTTGATTGCCCCAGCTCACGTCTGATTTCGAGTCCTCGAGCACTTTCGCCGCCGCATTGCGCTTGTTGAACTCGAGCTCGTAGAGCTTGGCTTTCAGCATTTTCATCGCGGTGGAGCGGTTCTTGTGCTGACTGCGCTCGCCCTGGCAGGCCACCACGATGCCGCTCGGCACGTGAGTGATGCGCACCGCGGACTCGGTCTTGTTCACGTGCTGTCCGCCGGCTCCGCTGGAGCGGTAGACGTCGGTGCGCAAGTCGGCCGGATTGATCTCGATGTCGATATCGTCATCGACTTCCGGCGAGACGAAAACCGAAGCGAACGAGGTGTGCCGCCGATTGCCCGAATCGAACGGAGATTTGCGCACCAGACGGTGCACGCCCGTCTCGGTGCGGAGCCATCCATAGGCGTAGTCGCCCACCATGCTGATGGTCGCACCTTTGATTCCGGCCACTTCACCGGCGCTCTGATCGATGATCTCGGTTTTGATGCCATGCGCATCCGCCCATTTCAGATACATGCGCAACAACATGGCCGCCCAGTCCTGAGCCTCGGTGCCGCCGGCACCGGCTTGAATGTCGAGAAACGCATTGTGCGAGTCCATCTTGCCCGGAAACATGCGCTGGAATTCGAGTTGTTCGACCTCCAGGCTCAGGCGGTTGACGTCAGCCTCCACTTCCTGGGTTGCCCGGGCATCCGCCTCATCGGCGGCTAGATCCAGGAGTTCCGATGCATCGCCCAAGGAGCGCTTGAGGCGATCCAGGCCGCCTACGACCTGCTCGAGCTTGGCGCGTTCCTTGCCCAGTTCCTGGGCGCGATCCGGGTTGTTCCAAATGCCGGGTTGTTCGAGCTCGCGCTCTACTTCCTGCAGCCGCTCGTGTTTGTTGTCGTAATCAAAGATACCTCCTCAAAGAGTCGGTGCGCTCTTCGAGATCTTTGATGAATCGCTTGATTTGATTGAGTTCCATGGTACGGAATCGTAACACATCCCCGGCGTTGGAGATCCCTTGGACTGACCACGATCCCGTCCGCGTCGGCGTACAAGTAGTAAAGACAATCCCGGCAACGATAATGCTAGTAAAGCTCGATTTGGCGGCTGTCGCCGATTACACGCTCGAAGTCCAGCCCCAGAGCCGCCAAGACCGGCTCCGCAACGGGTTTCACCTGCTTCGATACATAGTGCTCGCGATCGAGCGGGTGCCGCACATTGTCGAGCGGTTCGGCGCCGGCCGTCGTCATGACATAGCTGATCAGTCGGCCGGAAGCCTGGCCGGACTTGCGCGCGGCAGCCACATGCGGCGGCGTCGTCGCCGTGTACTCGCCGGGGTCCTTGCGCAGGTTCTTGCGATACACCAGCGAACCGTCCAGATCACCGTTGCGCACTTTCTTCACGATGCCCGCGAGATACTCGTCCACGGATTGGTCGGTGAACAGGCGCTGGTAGAGCTCGCGCTGCACCTGCTTTGCAAGCGCCGTCCAGTCGCGGCGCACGACTTCCATGCCGATGAACTCGACCTCGTCGGCATTCCCGCCGCCGAGCAAGCCGACATAGCGCTTGCTCGCACCGCGCGTGCTGTGCCGCGCACGCGGGAGAAACAATTTCAGATACAGCTTTTCGAACTCGAGTTCCAGGCGGCTGGCAACGCGCCAGCGCTCGCCGATGTGGCGGCCAAGCTCGCTGTTCAGCGCCGCGGCAAGTTCTCCGCCGCGCTCGCGCGCCCGGGCCGTATCATCGGCGCGCGAAGCGACGAACAAGCTGTCGGTATCCCCGTACAGCACCTTGAACCCTGCGGCCTCGAACCATGCCTTCGACCACAGCAACAGCTCCCGTCCCGTGCCGGTGATGGCGTTGGCCAACGCCGGGTTGAAGAAGCGGCAAGCCGGCGTGCCGAGCACTCCGTAAAAAGAGTTCATCAGAATCTTGATTGCATTCGATGCCACGTCGTCGCCGGCTTTCTTGGCGGCTTCGCGCCGCGGAAAGAGTTCGTCGAGCCTGCGCGGCAGGATCGCCGGCGTGCGGGCGAACGCGCCGCCCGCGGTCCGGAGGAGATCCGCATCCGGCGCCGGATGCTCCACGTACGACAGCGGATCGATGTTGAAAGTGCGGATGATGCTCGGGTACAAGCTCTTGAAATCGAACACCCAGACGTTGCGGTGTAGACCGGTCACGGGTTCCAGCACATGACCGCCTTGCTGGGCGGCATGAACGCGAGAATCGTCGGCGCGCACGGACGGCGCAACGACACCCCGGCGCTCGAGTTCGGTCAAATACAGAAAATCGAACGACGCGATGCTCGCCGCCACGCGATCGGGGGTCATACCGGTCAGACGGCTGCGCGCCCACGCGAGCTGCACGAGATTGAGCCGCGCCACGATCTGGTAGGCGAGCCGCGCATCGGTACGCGCATAGAGCGCGAACGCTGCGAGGTCGTGCCGGTAGTTATGGATGATTTCCGAGATCCGGTCATGTACGTCGCCGGCGACGGCCTTCCCCTCGCCGAGGACTTCACGCGCGACGGCGTCGAGCGAATACTCATCCATGCGCACGAAGGCTCCGCGCAGCAGGTCGATTCCATCCAGCACCAAACGGCCGGGAATCGAAGCCTGGCCGCTGCCAAAGTAACCCTCCGCCTTGCGCAGGCGGATCGCACCCGGCTCTCGCCCCAAGGGAAACGGGTGGTTCAAGCGCGCGGCGACTCGCTGCAGGATGGTCAGGTCGAAATCGATTACATTCCAACCCATCAGCACATCGGGATCGAATTCCCTCACGCGGGCACAGAAAGCATCCAATGCAGCGCGCTCATCGGCGCAGCGCGTGGCACGCTCCGGCATGGGGCGATTGCCGCCCTCGACGATCAGAACTTCGTCGACGCCGGGAGCATACAAGGAAATTGCCAGAAGACCGTCGCCCTTGCCGTCCGTTTCAATATCGAACGACAGCACACGCGGCTCGACACCGACTTCGGCCGGCCGGAGCGTCGGATTCGAATACACCCGCGCAACACCATTTCCCGGCACCCACTCGCCCTCCACTTCACAGCCGCCCTTGATACCGCGATCGATCAAGTAACGCACCGCGAAGCGCACATCGGCCTCGAATGTCTCTATGTCGGCCGCGTGCAATCGGTCGCGTACCCCGGGAACATCCTGCGGCGTTTCCGTCTCCAGCCGGCACACCGGGGCCCCCGCGAAACTGCGTTTGTCGGTGGCCTTCGGTTCCGGCGCGCGCAGCGCTCGAGCCCGTTCAGCGTCGACCGCGCGGATGTAGAAGTGCGGACGCTGCCGGTCGTCGCGCACCAGGAATGTATCGCCGCCCTGCAGCCGACCATGAAGGTGTACGACCGGCCCGCGCTCCCCATTGGGGCCGGAGACCACGCGATAGCTCGCTTGAAGAATGAAACCACGTGCCTTCGTCATGCGGCCATTCTGCGTCAATTTCACGGCAGCGGCGAGCGCGCGGACAGGCGTCGTGTTCCTCGCGGGCGCGAACGTCACACCGGCACACGATCCGTCGTTTTATGCCGACAAATTGCCCCCGCGCATAGCACTAAGAACGGAGTATGTGACCGCGGTTGAATATCCACCGGATGAGTTGAGAACTGATCGGTCGTCCACGCCTGCCCGCAGTTGCACTATCAACCTCGGCCCATTTCGTCGGTGTGTGACATAACGAAGCAGCTTGCGTTACGGGCAGTCTTGAGGCAGTCCGAGTATCCACACGATGAGAGGGAGCGTTAGTGTTCAGCGAATCGACAAAGCGACCACGGCCCGCGCAAGGAACGCGAAGGCCCTCACAGTTTCGAAGATTGGCGGCAGAAGGCAAGCCGATCGTCAGCTTTGCGCAAGCCTTCATCGGCAAGGTGGCACCATGAGTGAATCGAATGTCGGAACGAAGGAAGCAAGCGGCGCGGGCCGAGGCTTCACCCTGATCGAGTTGATGATCACCGTGGCCGTGATTGCCGTCCTCGCTGCCATCGCCATTCCGACCTATACCCAATACATCATCCGAGGCAACCGTTCGGCGGGCGAATCAGTGATGATGGATATCGCCAATCGTGAACAGCAGTTTCTGCTGGCCAATCGATCTTACGCCGCCAAGGCGACCCTCGTGGCGAACGGTTACACGTTGCCGAGCGACACCAGTCAAAACTACGCTTGGAACGTCACCGCGGGCATCGATGCCGTTTCCAGCGCCCCGATCTTCACGATCACCTTTACGCCGATCAACAGACAGAGCAGCGACGTGACCCTTACCCTGGACAATCAGGGTACCAAGACACCGATCGCGAGCTGGGCGCACTGAGGAGCGCATGTTCATGAACAGCCAACGCGGTGCCAGCCTGATCGAAGTGCTCGTGACGATGGTGATCCTTGCTTTCGGTCTGCTCGGTGCGGCCGGATTGCAGGCGCGCCTGCAACTGGCCGACATGGAGGCTTATCAGCGCGCACAGGCGCTGATTCTCGCGGATGACATCGCAAGCCGGATCGCCACCAACCGCGGGCAGGCGGCAGCCTACGTCACCGGCGCCACCAATCCGCTCGGCACCGGCGTGGTATGCGCCACGCCGGCGGCCGGGGCCGCCCTCCAACAGTTCGATTCGGCGCAATGGTGTAATGCCCTGCAAGGCGCGGCGGAAATAATCGGCGGCGGCAGAACGGGCGCGATGCTGGGCGCGCGCGGCTGTGTCGAGGCCCTGCCCAACAGCGAGTACCTGGTAACCGTGGCGTGGCAGGGCGTGGCGCCGGTCTCCGCGCCGCGGGCGAGCATTGCGTGCGGCGCGAATGATTATAACGGCGCGGCCGGATCGACCAGCTCCAATTGCACCGCCGACCGCTGCCGCCGCGTCGTTACCACTGTCGTACGCATAGCGACGCTGACGTGACCACGGCGACGCCACAATTGCCGCTGCGCGCCCGCGTGTGGGCGGCCCATCGATCCAGCAGCGGCCTCACGTTGATCGAACTCATGATCGCAATGACCATTTCATTGCTGGTATTGGCCGCGCTCGTCAGCGTCTTCGTCAACATGTCGCGCAGCACGAATGAAATGGCGAAGTCGAACAGCCTGATCGAGAACGGCCGCTTTGCCGTCGAGCTGTTGCAGGACGATCTGGTGCATGCGGGCTACTGGGGTGGGTATGTGCCCCAATTCGATAACCTGAGTTCCACCGCGGTTCCGGGCGATGCGCCCGCCGCGGTGCCGGACCCGTGCGCGGCATACAGCACCTGGGACAGCACTTACAAGATCAATATCCTGGGCACTCCCGTGCAAGCTTACGACGCCCTGCCGAACGGCGCCGGATGCCTGGCGCCGCTCGCACAGCGCGCCAATTCGGATGTGCTCGTCGTACGCCACGCGGAGAATTGTGTGCCGGGCGTGGGCAATTGCGGCGCGGCCGTCGCCGGCAGGCTCTATCTGCAAGTCTCATCCTGTGCGGCGGAAACGAACGCAGGTACCGCGCAGCTTGCGACCAGCAACACCATCACCCTGTCAGGCTCCGCCTCCGCCGTCACCGGCGACTATGTCGGACTCGGCATCCGCACGACCGGCGGTACCGGCCTCGGTCAGAGCCGCAGCATCAGTGCCTACAACGGCAGCACCCACGTTGCCACCGTCAGCACCGCCTGGACGACGATCCCCGACAATACGACCACCTATTCGCTCGACTACATGCTCGGCACGAATACCTATCCGCTGCATATCAGAAATTGCGTCGGCACCGGGCTTCCTGCGACGCTGCCCATCACCTCGGGTGCCGCGGCGGACAAGCGCCGGTGGATGTCGAATATCTATTACATCAGCAATTTCGTGAATCCGGACAATCCGAACGAGGTCATTCCTACCCTGGTGCGTTCGCAATTCGATCTCGCGGGCGGTACCCTCGCACAGCAAGCACCCCTTCCGATGATCGATGGCATCGAATCTTTCCGGGTTGAACTCGGCATCGACAACATCAGCAAATCGGGCGCTGCGGTCGATTACACGCAGTCGATCGTATGGTCGGACCCGAACAACCAGGTCTTGGCAACCAACCGCGGCGACGGCGCACCGGATGTTTTCGTCCGCTGCACTACCGCCGTCCCCTGCACGGCCGCGCAACTGGCCAACGTAGTCGCCGTGAAAATTTACGTGCTCGCGCGCAGCCGTGATTCGACGCCCGGCTATACCGACACCAAGAGTTACTGCCTCGGCGAGTCCAACCCGGACGGCACCTGCCCCGCGGCGAATCAGATTGCCGCCGCCAACGATAGCTACAAGCGTCATGTGTTCCGCTCGAGCGTGCGGCTGATCAACATTTCCGGCAGGAGGGAAACACCATGAGTAAATTTGCCTCCCCCGGTTCACAGCGCGGCGCCACGCTGATCGTGGGCTTGATCATGCTGGTGCTCATCACCCTGCTGGTGACCAGCGCTTTCACCGTAAGCACTTCCGGCCTCAAGTCGATGGGCAACATGCAAGTTCGCGACGAGGCGATTGCCGCCGGCAACAAGGCCATCGAGCAGGTTCTGAGTTCGCCGTTCACCAACGCACCCACGGGCGAGGCCATCAACGTCGATCTCGACAACGACGGCAGGACGGATTATGTGGTCACCTTCAATACACCCACCTGCGTCAGTTCCTCGGCGATCATCGGTACGACCGTGGCGCCCAGCAGCATCTCACTGGGTTCTACATTCAACCCCTCGACGAGCAATCTGTACGAGACCGTGTGGGATCTCGATGCGAACGTCTCCGACCCCAACGGGAGCGGCGCCGCGGTTCGGATGCACCAAGGCGTACGCGTATTGCTGACGCAAACCCAAGTCAGCGCAGTGTGCAGCTAAAGCGGCAATAGCCCAGAGTCCCCCATGAAAATCACTTACACCAAGTACGTACTGGCGACAGTTTTATTGATGTGTCACTGCGCAGCGCGCGCAGAAGACATCGATCTGTTCGTCAACAGCCCCGCCAGCTCGCAACTGCCCAACGTGCTGTTCATCGTGGACAACACCGCCAACTGGACGCAGGCTTTCACCAACGAAATATCGGCCCTCGCCAACACCCTCAACGGCCTGCCCGTAAACCCCGACGGCACCGCGAAATTCAATGTGGGCGTGATGTTTGCCGACGAAACCGGCAATCCCAACAACAGTACCAAGGGCGGGTACGTCCGCGCGGCCATCCGTCCCATGACCGCCGCCAACAAGATCAAGTATGCGGCCATGATCCAGGCCCTGGATGTCGGCAAGGACAAGGGCAACGCCGGCGCGGCCAGCCTGGTCATGGCCGAGGCGTACCGCTACTTTTCCGCGGGATTGGCCTACGCAGGCAATTACAAAGTAAAGGCTGATTACACCGGCAACACGGGTGTGACCTGGTCCAGCAGCACGTATACCGCGGCTACCCTGACCGCGATGAAGGCGATCTACGCACTGCCGGGCAATGCGCTCGGCTCCCTGACGGCCCCCAGCTACAATTCACCGATCGGCTCCGGCTGCTCGAAGAATTTCATCATCTACCTCAGCAACGGCGCATCTCAGGACAATAACACCGTCATCACGCAGGCGACTTCCATGCTGAGCGCGGCGGGCGGCGACACCACGCCGATTCCGGTTTCACCCAGCGGCTCGCAGGGCAACGTCAGCGACGAATGGGCGCGCTTCATGTTCGCGAGCAGCCTGGGCATCGTCACCTACACCATCGATGTCGATCCGGCCACGACGGGCCAAGGGCCCGGCTGGACCGCCATATTGAGGAGCATGTCCAGCGTCAGCTCCGGAAAATACGCCGCGGTGAGCTCGAGCACGGGTTCCGGACAGCAGATCAGCGATGCGCTCAACAAGGATTTTTCCGAGATCCAGGCGGTGAACAGCGTGTTCGCGTCGGTCAGTCTGCCCGTCAGCGTCAATGCCCAAGGCACGTATCTCGATCAAGTGTATATAGGCATGTTCCGGCCGGATTCGGGTGCCTTTCCGCGCTGGGC
>Ga0307470_10001176_pt1 | contig 10620 bp, 9 predicted proteins | sample atmos_gasesAM3C__FD_204565 | JGI IMG/M metagenome (GOLD analysis project Ga0307470, IMG submission 204565) | Hardwood forest soil microbial communities from Morgan-Monroe State Forest, Indiana, United States - atmos_gasesAM3C_05 | ecosystem: Environmental > Terrestrial > Soil > Temperate forest... | reverse complement strand
TGCCCAGAAGGCTCTCAAGCGTTACGCTCAAGGCGAATATATTTTGCGACTCGGGGCTGGCCATATGACAGACAGGTCAGCTATCGCCTTAGCAGTCCGCCGGATGAACGTTTCGCCGGATATCGGGCGGCTTGAACTGCAACAACGGACAAACGCGAACGTCAGCACGGCCGGGCTTTTACAGCGGTATCATGAGCTATTACGCGCCAACCTGCAGAAATCCCTTACTCATCATGGCACTGGCGCTTACAAGGCCTCGATGCCTCTTATGTATAGACGGGCAGGCGAGAGCGGCAGAACGGCCTATGCTCATGAGGTCATCATTCATAGACAGACGGCTTCTTTTGCCTAACTTTTACGGCAGGATTATTACTATAAAAAGGCCGGGTTGCATGCTGTCTTGGGTTGAACGCAACGGGCACCGAGCCGGTTGGCCGCCACTGTTCTTGGGCTGGGGCTTTTCGTAGGCCAGGCGGCGTTGCTGACCCTACCTGTGTTTGTCGGTTACTTCTTTTACTTGGCACTGCACCTACATGAACCGGCGTTTCTATTGCTCAGTGCTAGTATACTGATTGGCATCTTAGGTTTAGCTATCTGGAGCGATGAAGGCCAGACCTCTTTCCAAAAGCTTGGTTATACACTTCTATTACCGATTACTTTGCTAGTTTTTTACTTTCTCACACTTACCAGGCTAGTGGTTCTGGCTAGTACCATCAGAAAGGCTTAGTAGTCGTTGGGGTAGGGTGTTAACTGTGGAGTCGGGCTTGGCGGACGCTGTAAACGCGGTCGATGACGACGTAGGCAGCGAACAGTATGCTGCCGATGATCGGTAGCACCAGGCTGCCACCATGTGCTGTACTGGCCAGTTGTGGGCGAGGAGCCGACTGAGTTGCCCGGTGGGCTGCCAGGGCGGCATCACTGAGGGTATTGGTAGAACCGGCGCCAGTATTGCTGATGCTGCCCGATCCGTCAGAACCTGAACCGCCACTGTTACCACCGCTACTTGGTGCGAAACTGAAGACTGCGAACGTGGCCGGCGTAGTGGCGCCCGCACCGCTCTGGCTACTGTTGGCAGCTGATGGCTTGGGCAGTACACCGAAGTTACCGTGCCAGGTTCCAAACACATTGATGAACAGGATGCCGAACCAGCCACTGAAGGAGAGGCTGCTGTTCTCAACGTTCAGCAGATTGGCAGCTGTGCCGGCATTGCCGGTCTTGGCATTACCGGCTGTGGTGTTGTCCTTGACATTAGCGTTACCACTATGGGCGCTCAAGTTGATATTGTTGTTAATCTGTTCGTTAGTGTTGTTATTGACGGTCGTTGAACCCGAATTACCGTTGGTCGTGACGCCGCCGCCAAGTTCGGCCGCGGTAGCGCCGGCCGGCGCGTTGATGATCATGCCGACCCAGCTACCGACGACGTTGACGAACACCAACAGATCGTTGCTGCCGATGACATTGCTGCCAGTCAGGTTAAAAGCTGTGATGCTGGTATTGGCTGTGCCGGTCGTAGCATTGCCAGCCGTGGTGTTGCCGCTGACATCAGCATTGCCGCTGGCCGCCGAGCTGGTCACATTGTTATTGATACCAAGGTTGTTATTATTGTTGACCGTGGTGTTCTGGCCACCGCTGTTAGTAATACTGTTATTAGAGCTGGCACCGGTGTTAGTGATAGTCACAGTCGGCACATTAGCTGCCAGCAACTGGTTATAGAGGTCTTGGGGCACCAGGATATCGCCGTTCAGGTTGCCGTTGATATTGATAGTACCGATGAATGATTGGCCGCTGCTAATGGCGGAATCAATCAGATTGATGACATTTGCAATCGCCTCGGCACTGCCGGTAGTAGCGTCTCCGCCCGTGGTGTTGTCAGCCACTGTGGCGTCGCCGCTCTGTGCAGCCAGTGTGACATTATTATTGATGTTGGTATCGGTAGTATTATTAACCGTTACATCGTTGGTGCCGGGCGCGCCGGCAGATTGGATGTCGCCCAAGGTAGCCGGGTTAATCAATAGGTCCCCGTCAACATTGCCGTCAATGTTGGCCACGAATGTCACGGTATTGCCGGTGCCGAGCTGGTTGCTAGAGGATTGGAGCATGTTGACGATCGTGTTCTCATCCAAGGCATTTCCAGTGTTAGCGCTGCCACCAGTGGTGTTGGCCAGGACGATGGCATTGCCCGAGATAGCTTGGCCGGTGGATGTCGTGTCCAGTGTGACTGAGTTGTTGTTATTGAGCGTAGTATCAGAAAGGCCATCGCTACCGATCGTGTTGGTCGAGCCATCACCGGTGTTATTGATGGTCTGGCTGCCACTAGGACTACCGTTGTTGTTGATCGTGTTAGTAGAACCGTCACCAGTGTTGCTGATGGACTGGACCGGAGGTGGCGGACCACCGATGACAGTCGCCCCGGCCGGCGGCGTATTGACGGAGTGTGGAGTCAGCACATAATTGGCTTGGACGGCACTGAAGTCCCAGGTCTGGGTGTCATAAAGCCCGGTCGAGGGGTTATAGGTATAAACTATGGGATCCTTGGGACTCATGACATTCGTAATCGGGTCGTATGTATAATGAGAACTTTCCCAGAGATTGGTAGCACAATTATAAGAGAAGAGACTTGAGTCAGCACCAACCGGCTTGTGGTTGCCAGGCTGGTCGCTACCGACGATAAAACAAGAGTTACCATTGGCGTCAGGTGGGGTCATATCGGCCGCTACCAACGGCGCGACCGGAAAAGCCGCTAGCGCGAATGTCACACCACCGATCAGTATTCGGGTGACAAGTAGTCGGGGTTTCAGCATGGCGCCTCCTGATGTTTACGGTTGGTCATAAGCTTGGTGGAGAAGGGCTCAATCGGCCCTTCTCCGAACCCTACTTCAGCGCAGGATCAAATCAGTAACTTATATTAGTTGCTGATGCTGATGCTGTTAGTAGTAGAGTTAGTGTTGCTGGCGTCGCCTGTGCTAGCAGATCCACCAGTGGTGTTCTCGCTAGAAGTAGCGTTACCAGACTTTGCTGACTGGGCGCTGAAGTTCACGACGTCCACGTTGTTGTGGTTCGAAACTTCTACGCTGTTGTTGTTGGTGGTTGTGATGGTGTTCTGTGATTCCGCACCGGTCTGGTTGATAGAACCACCGCCACCGTTGGTGCTTGAGCCGCCGCCCCAGCTGACCGAGCCAGTGTTGCTCAGCGAAACGCTAGTGTTGCTGCTGTTACCATTGCTGGCGTTGCCAGTGCTAGCGTTGCCACCTGTGGTGTTCTCGTTAGAACGAGCATTACCACTTTTGGCACTCTGCAGGTTGGCGTTCAGCACGTCCACATCATTGTGGTTGCGGACTTCGCTCTCGCTGTTGTTAGTAGTAGTGATAGTGTTTGTGGAGTCATGACCAGTGTTGCTGATCGAACCCCCATCGGCAGCTGCAAAACCGGCAGTAAGGCTGAGGCCTAGTACGGTTGTAGCAGCGGCACGGATTAGTTGTTGTTTCATATCGCACCTCCCTTGGTTTGATAAGTTATTAATACGGGCTTAATCGCCCGACTCTGACCAGTTCCGTTGAACTAGCTGGAGTCGATCGACTACATCACGACTGGCTCAATTACCTCCGTCCTGACTATTAACTTGAACGGAGGTGTTGTTAACGGACGTATTGCTCGCATCGCCGCTATGGGTGATAGTCACGGTGCTGTTACCAACCTTTTTCTGGGTGGTGCCGTTGGCTGGTACCTGGACGGACTGGCCATTGACGGTTACACTGGTCGTCGATTGGCCGTTGACGGTAGTGGTCTGTGTCGTGGTGCTGGTCGAGCTGCCCTGGCTGGAGCCACCGGCGTTGGAACTGGTACTGCTATCCGTTGAGGCATTACTGCTAGTGCTGTTGCTAGCTGGTTGTGAATCTGCTGGACTATTGTTAGTACTACTGAGGTGGACGGTAGCCTGAGAATCTGTGCCAGAACCTTCTAAAGCGTAGATACTAGCCCCAGTCAGGCTGGCAATGATAAGACCGAGAGCGGCCACTAGTTTGAGACTGATATGACGTCCGAAAAGACGAAGGGAATGAGCAGAGCTGGCTATGCCATTGGCTTGGTGACGCCTACTTGGAACCTTCAACCAGGATGCTATCGTCATGTGTTTCCCTCCACGATGCCGCTGCTGTAACAGGCATTCTACCTTTTATACTGGCCGTACTGTCAAGCTTAAGCTGTAAGATTTTTCATATAGTAAACCACTTTTAAATAGCACTGCATAAGGCTAATGTTATTCAACACAGTGGTCAGCGCCACAAACTGCTGACTAAATAATATGTAGTAAAAAAGCAAACGAGTCGCCCTTGGGACGACCCGTCATGCTATGTTTTAAAGTTATCTTTGTTTATCTTAAAATGTCGTTCAAGCTGGAAATCTCGGCGATACGGACCGTACCGACGACCAGCGCGTAGACGCCCAGTATCCAGACGAAAGCAACACCTTGTTCTGGCTTAGCGAACAGTATGACTACTCCAGCGACCAGCGCGATTACGCCGCTGATATAACCGAGTGCCTTAGACGGCCTGCCTACTAGGAAAGTATCGACCAACTCAATGATGCCGCGGGCGATCAGCGTGAAGCCGATCAGCAACACGAAGGTCTTGAACGCGGCATGCGGATGCCGCAGCAGATAAACGCCGACACCTAGCTCAAACGCACCGAGTATTATCGGTAAGAACCAGGAGTCTACCTTTCCGGCGATACCCAGCCCGGCAAAGATATTGACTACTCCGCTGATCAGCACATACGCGCTGAACAGGTAAAGTAGCGTTAAGAGCGTCAGCCCAGGCCAAAAGACCGCCGCGACGCCGAATATTAATGTTGCCACACCCCCTAGGACTAAAGCCCACCAGTTCTCTTTGGTGACACTTACAGTGCTCATAAAACACCCTCCTTATGTTGACATTCACATCATCTACCGTAGTCGCAGTTATGTCAAACTGCTTATGTGGATAACCATGATTCCGTATCTATGGCAATACTGAGTATGATACTTACGCTTATGCTCGGATGCTACAATGAACCCATGGCAGAAAACACACAAATGGACGGGCAAGCTGACATCGCTGTCGTCGGGCTGGCGGTAATGGGCCAGAACCTTATCCTTAATATGGACGACCACGGTTTTACGGTAGTCGCCTTTAATAGGACTGTCAGCAAGGTAGACGACTTTTTACAGAACCAGGCTAAGGATACCAAGGTCATCGGCGCCCATTCGGTCGAAGACATGATAGCCCGGCTCGAACGGCCGCGTCGGGTCATGCTGATGGTCAAGGCCGGCGAGGCAGTCGACCAGACGATCGAACACGTTCTGCCACATCTGGAGGCCGGCGACATCATCATCGACGGCGGCAACTCACTATTCACTGATACTGAACGCCGCCTCAAAGCCGTCGGCGAAAAGGGTATCTTATACATAGGCACCGGCGTTTCCGGTGGGGAAGAGGGCGCCCGTCACGGTCCTTCTATCATGCCAGGCGGTTCGGCCGAGGCCTGGCCTCACGTCAAAGACATCTTCCAATCCATCGCTGCCAAAGCGCCGGACGGCCAGCCATGCTGTGACTGGGTCGGCGAAGGCGGTGCCGGACACTACGTCAAGATGGTCCATAACGGTATCGAATACGGTGATATGCAGCTGATCGCCGAAGCCTATCAGCTACTTGGTGCTTTCCCAAACCTGAGCGCCGAGGCTATGTCAGAGATTTTTGCTGACTGGAACAAAGGCGAGCTAGACAGTTACCTTATCCAAATCACATCTGAGATATTGGCTTTCAAAGATGAGGATGGTCAACCCCTGGTTGATAAGATCCTCGATGCCGCCGGGCAGAAAGGCACCGGCAAGTGGACTGTCCAGAACGCGGCAGAACTCGGCCAACCACTCAGCCTGATTACCGAGGCAGTATTCGCCCGCAGCTTGTCAGCTCTCAAAGACGAACGCGTAGCAGCCACAAAGGTACTGAAAGGTCCTGACGGTTCCGAGCCCCATATGACGGTCGACGACATCGGTCAAGCCTTATATGCCGCTAAGATTGTCAGTTACGCACAAGGATTTATGCTGATGCGTGCGGCCGCTGCCGAATATGGTTGGAAATTAAACTATGGCGGTGTTGCCCAGATGTGGCGGGGCGGTTGCATCATCCGTAGCCGCTTCCTTGGTAATATCAAAGAAGCCTTTGACAAGGATTCCGGATTAACTAATCTCCTTTTGGCCCCGTTCTTTATTGAAGCCATCGTCAGCCATGGCAACGCCTGGAGACGAGTCGTGAGTGACTCTATGATGAATGGGTTTCCAATTCCTGCCATGAGTAGCGCATTGAACTTCTATGATGGCTACCGTTCAGAAAAACTGCCAGCTAACCTATTGCAGGCCCAACGTGATTACTTCGGTGCTCATACTTATGAGCGTATCGACAAGCCGCGCGGCGAATTCTTTCATACCAATTGGACCGGCCACGGGGGCACGACCAGCTCAAGCAGCTACAATGCCTGATGTGGGTATACAAAGTATAGCGAGCCGTGTATAATAACAGGTAAGATATGGCGAGAAATATTATAATTGGCGCCGCCGGTGTAACTAAGAAGTTCGGCGACATTACCGCGGTTGACAACATCGACTTCGAGGTTAAGCAGGGCGAAATTTTCGCTTTCCTAGGGCCTAATGGCGCTGGCAAAAGTACCACCATCAAGATGTTGACCACCATGCTCCGACCGACCAGCGGCAAGCTGACCCTGGCCGGCCATGATGTCACTAAGGAACGCGACTCAGCCCGCAAGGCCTTCGGCATCGTGTTCCAGGATCCCAGCCTAGACGAGGAGCTGACAGCGTATGAGAACATGGATCTGCACGCCGCCTTATACAGTATTCCTAAGTCAAAACGCCGTGCCAGGATCGAGGAGTTGCTCAAGCTGGTCGAGCTGGATAATCGCATGGATTATAAGGTCAAGACCTTTTCCGGGGGTATGCGCCGCCGGCTAGAAATCGCCCGTGGTTTGTTACACGAACCGCGCGTCCTGTTCTTGGATGAGCCGACACTCGGTCTGGACACCCAGACCCGCAACCTGATGTGGGATTACGTCAAAAAACTCAGTGACGAAAAGGGCATGACCATTTTCTTTACGACCCACTATCTGGACGAGGCTGAGCACGTTGCCGAACGCATCGCTATCATCGACCATGGCAAGATCGTGGCGCTTGGTACCACCCCAGAGCTACGTAAGCTGACCGGTACCGAATCCCTGGAGGAGGCTTACCTCAACCTGACCGGTAAGACCCTGCGCGACGAGGCCAGCAGCGGCAACGACGGCCTGAACTTTAAGACAGCTTTACGTAACAGCAGGCTCAGGTAATATGGACATCTTATACGTACTCTGGTTGAGGCAGGTCCGACGCTACTGGCGCAGCGGTTCGCGGTTGCTCGGCACGCTCGGGCAGCCGATTTTGCTGCTGTTAGCACTGGGCTATGGTATCGGTGCCATATATCGCAAGGCAGGTGAGGGCAATTACCTGCAGTTCCTAGTGCCTGGCATCATCACCCAGACAGTGTTGTTATCTGGTATATTCTGGGGAATCATCATCCTGCAGGACAAGCGGTTCGGCTTCTTATCGGAGATGTTGGTCGCGCCGGTGTCCCGTACTAAGATCCTACTCGGTAGTGCCACCGGTGGAGCCACGATCTCGGTGTTACAGGGCATTATCATTTTCGTCGTTTCTTATCTGTTCGGCTTCCGTCCGTACGATTGGGCACTGGTCGGGCCGGCGTTCTTGGTGTTGGTATTGATGTGCGTGGCCTTGACCTGCTTGGGTGCCGGTATCGCCTCGATGGTAGATGACTTCCAGGGTTTCCAAGGTATCAACAACCTAATCATCCTGCCGATGTTCTTCCTATCCAGTGCCCTGTATCCGCTCAATAACGTACCGGAGGGGCTGCGCATTATCAGCACCATCAATCCTGTCACATACATGGTCGATGCCCTCAGGACACTGCTAGCCAACCAATCACATTTCGGCCTTACCAAGGATCTGATAATCATCGGCATAACATTTGTGTTCTGCCTGGTTTTCGCCGTCAACCGTTTCAATCGCATCCAGATATAGTTTATCCACAGCCATGCTTGACAGCCGGACGTGGGCGGGCGTACATTAAGATTACCACTGTGAGGTGGTGGCTGCCGATAGGCGGTCCGCAGTTTCAGCAATGGAACTGCCGGGAAGAAGAGCCCGTCAAACGGCTCTTCTTCTTTTTTTGAGTTGGACGATACAGTAGAATGACTAGGAATGGCAAAAATATTTGGAAACCGTAACCGCTTATATGAACCTGTCTGGCTTGTCCAACTGATCATGTTAGTGGCCATCGTACTGCAGCTGTTGTTGCCGGACCGCTATATTTTCGGTTCACGGTTCATCCTGATCGCCGTGGAAGTCCTGCTATTGGCCGCTCTGTCGTTCACCACCCCTAAGGAAGAGGTGTTTAAATCGCTGAGCCGGCGCATCAACGTGTTCTTACTGATAATCGTAGCTGGACTGGTCAACGGCTACGCCTTGATCGTGGTGTTACAGCATCTGCTGCAGACGGGCCACGTCAATGATGGCCGGGAACTTATCCTGACTGCTGTCAATATCTACCTGACGAATATCATTATCTTCGCCCTCTGGTACTGGGAAATGGACGGCGGCGGCCCCGGTGAACGGCGGTTCGCGCCTAAACACGAAAAAGATTTTCTGTTCCCACAGAACCAGCACGAGGACTACAAGCATCCCCACTGGCAACCGACTCTGACCGATTATCTGTATGTCTCCTCGACCAACGCCATGGCTTTCAGCCCGACCGACACTATGCCGCTGAGCCGCCGTGCCAAGCTTCTGATGTTGGGCCAGGCGACCTTATCACTGGTCTCGGTGGCGCTGGTGGCGGCCCGCGCCGTTAATATCCTGCACTAATGGTCGAACAGCCGACGACGCTGACAAATGACTAGAGCAGCAGCACCTGGTACCAGCGGCAGCCAGTAACTTATCAAGCGGTAGAGCAAAGCGACCGCCAAAGCTGTCGGGCTTGCCACCGAACTGGCGATCAAGCCAGCCGTCAGACCGGCCTCAAAACCACCGACACCACCCGGTGTCGGCACTGCCGTCCCGGTGCCTGCCCCAAGGCTGAAGATGAGTAATATCGCTAAGAAAGGTAGGTGAACGCCAAGCGCCAGACAGCAAGCCGCCAGGCCAAACACGTTACCAAGCGTCAGCACCATGGAACTAAGCAGGCCGCCCGATAAGCGCCAAGGCCGGTGGCGGTAATCCCACGCCTGTCGGGCCAGCGCCTGCAAGCCTTTGGCTATCCGTTTCCGGCCGATCAGTAACGCCAGAATTGTTACGATAACGGTGATGGCTATCAACCAGCTTAGAAAATGATGATTCGCCGACCATCGGAAGGTATGTTGATAATCAGGTGCTAATAGCAGCGTACCGGCCACTAGTAAGCTGTGGCCGACTATACCAAGAGTGTTGTTTAGCGCCACCATAGCGGCAGCTTGAGCCTTGGAATGGTGTTCATGGCGTAGATAAGCATAGTTAGCCCCAAGTCCACCTATACCGCCTGGTAATAAGCGATTGACGAACATGGCTCCGACCTGAACCAGAACGGTCAGCCCATAAGACAGACGATTGAACGCGAGTAGGCAATAGGTCAGCGCAGCTGCCAGATAGGTTGCTGCTATGGCAACCAGGCCCGCTGCCACCCATTTTAGCTGGGGATGAACCAGGAGATGCCAACTTGACCGGAAAGAACCGAGCTGTGGCGCCAATACATAGAACGCTAACAGCAGGACGGCTACGAACATCCAGTAACGTCTACGTCCTGACAGGAACTGCTTGGCGGGCATACGCACATTATCACCAAGCTTGGAGCTAAGCACAAGGCGTTTCGCTGTTGAATATCTTACCGTTAGAGTTGGAATAATATGGTTTAATAGACTCATCAATGGAGTAACACAGGCAGTGCGTAACCGACGCATGCCTAGAACCACCAGTCGACTAGTCCAGCCAGCCGTCATTTCGGCTGTAGTTTATATACTCCTGATTTTCATCTTGCCAGCCAATAAATTGAGCATGGCCACCTACCACTTATCAGGGTTTGAGTATAAGGCCCTGCTGTTCGCTGTTTCTTTGCCCACGATCGTCACCTGGGTCGCGGCTTTCATCGGATATTTCAAGCTGAGACAATATGTCGAGGTCATCGGTAACAGCCCCGAAGGTCAGGACTTTCACGCCATGAGCCGTGGCTACGCCTGGTTGGCCTGGAGCCTGCCAGTCGCCGCCATCGTCAATTTATTGCTCAGCAGCCTGGTCAACCAGTGGCCGCACTTCTTACCGACCGCTGTCATCCTGCATAATTACGTCAACCTGTTACTACCCCTGATCGCTTTTACCATAATGGGGACGGCCTCGCGGGGGCTGGTCAACCGCGCCAAACTCGCCTTCACTTCGGCCAGCATCCGTGGCATCATGTTGATCTTTCTGGCCGGCGGAGTACTTTATTGCTTCCTTACTTTTCAGCAGTTCGATCTGAGCAGCCTTAGCTCGACGGCAAACCCGTACTACCTTCC
>Ga0307470_10001175_pt1 | contig 10623 bp, 9 predicted proteins | sample atmos_gasesAM3C__FD_204565 | JGI IMG/M metagenome (GOLD analysis project Ga0307470, IMG submission 204565) | Hardwood forest soil microbial communities from Morgan-Monroe State Forest, Indiana, United States - atmos_gasesAM3C_05 | ecosystem: Environmental > Terrestrial > Soil > Temperate forest... | reverse complement strand
TGTGATGGAGGCCGCAGGCCGAGTTTTGCGCGCCGCCCGCAGCAGCCATGCCGACGGCCTCCTCTGCCTTGACCCGTTGGGGGGATGGGCCCACAATAGCTCCATGAGCGACCCCACCCAGGAGCTCCGCATGGAGATCAAGGGGCTGATGCTGGACCCGTCCTCCAACACGCCGATCGTCATCCTCAAGGACGTCGACAGCCAGCTTTTCCTGCCGATCTGGATCGGCGTCTTCGAGGCCAACGCGATCGCCCTCAAGATCGAGGGTGTCGAGCCGCCCCGGCCGATGACCCACGACCTGTTGCGGGCGGCGATGGAGCGGCTGGGCGCGCGGGTGGAGAAGATCGTGATCTCCGATCTGCGCGAGAGCACGTTCTTCGCGCTCATCCACGTGCTGCGGGATCAGGGCGAGCTGGCCATCGACGCCCGACCGAGCGACGCCATCGCCCTGGCTCTGCGGACCGACGCCCCCATCTTCGTCCTGCGATCGGTGATGGAGAAGGCGCAGGCGGTCGATCTCGCCACCCAGGCGAGCGACGAGGAGAAGCTCAAGAAGTGGCTCGAGGAGATCAGTCCGGAAGAGCTCGGCAAGTACACGATGTAGGCGAGGTCCGCTCGCTCCACGCCTTCAACTCCCACATTTTCTGAGGTTTACCGTGATTGTCGGCGCGCCGACATCGGGGCGCGGCGCGGTGCGCAGCCGGCTCGTCAACCTTGACCCACCCCGGGGTCTACCGTACACTCCCGCCGCGCATGATCATCGCGATCGCCAACCAGAAGGGTGGAGTCGGCAAGACCACGACGGCCATCAATCTGGCGGCAGCCCTCGCCAGCAAGGGCGTCAAGACCCTCCTGCTGGACCTCGACCCGCAGGCCAACAGCTCGATGTCGTTCCTCGACATCCATCAGCTCAACGGCTCGATCTACGACGCGCTCACGGACCAGGGAGTCTTGCTGAGCTCGGTGGTGCGCCCCGCCGAGCGCATTCCCAACCTGGACATCGCTCCCTCGACGATCTCGCTGGCCAAGATCGAGGCCAAGCTCATCGGCGAGCTGGACAGCCACTACCGTCTGAAGGACGTCCTCCAGGAGATCGTCGACCGCTACGAGTACATCGTCATCGACACGCCGCCGACCCTGGGGATCATCACGGTCAATGCGATGGTGGCCGCGAGCCACGTGCTGATTCCCATCCAGGCGAGCTACTTTGCCCTCGAAGGGACCGATGACCTGCTGGAGACGATCGACAAGATCAAGCAGCGCGCCAACCCGCAGCTCCAGATCCTGGGGGCGCTCATCACCCTGTACGACAAGCGCACCACGCTGGCCAAGGACATCTACGAGCAGATCCAACGAGTCTTCGGCGTCAAGGTCTTCAAGACCGTCATCACCAAGAGCGTCCGCCTCGAAGAGAGCCCTGCCTACCGCGAGTCGATCTTCACCTTCGCGCCGCGGTCGACGGGGGCCTACGAGTACTACCGACTGTCCGAGGAGGTCCTGAGCCGTGTCTGAGGTCTCGAAGAAGCGCGGGCTGCCGATGCAGGTCAAGATGCGCCACGACACGCACTTCGTCGAAGAGCTGGCCGCCCGCAGCGAGACGTCGATCGGCAAGATGGCGCCGCTCTCGGCCATCGAGCCCGACCCCAGGCAGCCGCGCTCGACCATGGGGGATCTCTCCGAGCTGGTCGCCTCGATCCGCGACAAGGGGATCCTCGAGCCGATCCTCGTCCGGCCCTATCCCGAGGCGGGGGGATCCGGCGCCCTCTACCAGATCATCTCCGGCGAGCGCCGTTTCCGCGCGGCGCAGGAGGCCGGCCTCTACGAGGTGCCGGTGATCGAGATGGAGGTCTCCGAGCAGGAGGCGCTCGAGATCGCCCTCATCGAGAACCTCCAGCGCAAGGACCTCACGCCCTTCGAGGAGGCGGAAGGCTATCGCGCCCTGGCGGATCGCCACAGCTACACCCACGAGGAGATCGCCGAATCGGTCGGCAAGTCGCGGACCGTGGTGACCGAGAGCCTGTCGTTGCTGCAGATGCCGGCGCGCGTCCGCGACACGGTCCAGGCGCTGGGAATCACCTCGAAATCCCTCCTGCTCGAGGTCCTCAAGGGCACCGACGAGCCCGAGATGATCCGGCTGCTGGAGGAGGTCGCCCGCCAGGGGCTCAACCGTGACGACCTCCGGCGCCGGCTGCGGCGCGAGCCGGGAAAGGCCGGGCGCCGCAAGCCCTACGTCTTCAAGTTCCGCTCGCCCGACAAGACCTACAGCCTGTCGCTGACCTTCCGCCAGAGCGAGGTCGAGAAGAACGACCTCATCGGCGCCCTCGAGCAGATTCTCGTTCAGCTCCGCGCAGCGAAGAGCTGAGGGCGCGAAACCCTCAAGCGTCATCAGCAGTATCTGCGCCCCGGAATACCTCGAAGGTTCCGGGGCCCGTCGGCATGGTGCGAGGACGAGCGCGCAAGTGTCTGAGGCCGAAGGCCGAGTTTTGCGCGCCGCCCGCAGCAGCCATGCCGATCGGACCCCGTGGCAATTAGTCTGTTAAGGCGTATTATGTGAACCAGTCGAGCCGCGAGGGGGTTCCAGCGCCGCCGTCTTTCAACCAGCGGCCACCCACTCGGCTGCCAGGTCTTCGTCCTCCTCCAGCCGCAGCCGGACGAGCTCCAGCGAGCCTCCCGCCGCCACCACGATCTGCTCGTGGATCCACTCGACGAGGCTCTCGCTCGACGGGATCTTGCCGCCGGCGCCGAACTCCGCGATGGCGCTGTTGACGTGCTGGTGATCGAGCCGGTCGACGACGGCTCTCTGGACCAGCTCGTCGAGGCGCGGCAGGTCGACCACGAAGCCGGTTCGCGGATCGGCCTCGCCGGCCACCGTGACGAAGAGCCGGTAGTTGTGTCCGTGGCCGGGCAGGTTGGCGCAGCGGCCGAAGCGCGCGCGGTTCTCGTCCTCCGACCAGTCCGGACGGCGGTACAGATGGCTGGCGCTGAACCGGTAGCGGCGTTCGAGGCGGATCCTCATTCGGGAGCTCTCCTGGGAATGCCGCCCGGGGGCGCCCGGACGATCGCCCGTATAATCCGCTGGTGCGCGTTCGACTCGACCGCTACATCCTGGCCGAGATCCTGGGGCCGCTCGCGCTGGGATTTTTAGTCTATACCTTCCTCCTCCTGCTGCAGTTCCTCTTCCAGTCGGCCGAGATGATCATCCGGCGCGGGCTCCCGGTGTCGATCGTCGGCCGCCTGCTGCTCTACACGATGCCGAACATCGTGGTCTTGACCATCCCGATGTCGCTCCTCTTCGGCATTCTCATCGCCGTCGGCCGCCTGTCCTCGGACAGCGAGCTCATCGCGATGCGCTCGAGCGGGATCAGCCTGCTGACCCTCTATCGGCCGATCCTCCTGATCTCGGGGCTCTTCACCCTCCTCAACACCTTCCTCATGGTGTACTCCCTCCCCTGGGGCAATCACGCCCTCCAGCAGCTCCGGCTCGACATCATCACGCAGACCGTGTCGCAGCAGATCGAGCCGCGGGTCTTCTTCGAGGAGTGGGAGGGCAAGACCGTCTACGTCTTCGACGTCGACAAGCGCACCAACCTGTGGCGGGGCGTGTTCATCGCCGAGGCGATCCCTGCGACCCAGGAGAACCAGGTCACCGTGGCGGAGAGCGGCCAGGTGCGGGTGGACCAGAAGGGCGAGCGGGTCATCCTGTCGCTCAAGAACGCGGTCCAGCACAAGGTCAACCTCAAGTCGCCGGAGACCTACGAGATCACTCGCCACAACCAGCTCGACCTGATCCTGGACGACCAGTTCGCGAGCTCGCAGCGGGCCAAGATCTCGGTCTCCAAGGGCATCCGCGAGCTGACGCTGCCCGAGCTGCGGGCGGTGCTCGCCAACCCCGCGTCGCCGCCCGAGCAGCGCAACCTGGCCGAGGTCGAGATCCACAAGAAGTTCTCCATCCCCATGGCCTGCCTGGTCTTCGGCCTCTTCGGGCTGCCCTTGGGGTTCAACAACCGGCGCGGCGGCAAGGCGTCGGGGTTCGCCATCTCGATCGGCGTCATCCTCCTCTACTACGTCCTCCTCAACAACGGCGAGGAGGCGGCGCACTTCGGGCGCATGCCGGCGTGGCTCGCCATGTGGAGCCCCAACATCCTGCTCGCGGCGATGGGCGCTTTCCTCCTCGCCCGCCGCAACCGCGACAAGAGCCTGCTGCTCACCCGCGTCGACCGCTGGGTGCGCGAGGACCTCTGGGGCGGGCTCCTCTTCCTCAAGCGCGTGCGCCGGGAGCGGCGGCACGAGCGGCCCGCCATGCGGCAGCCCGCCGGCCACGGCCTGGTCCTCCGCCTCCCCCGCCCGCGGCTCCTCTTCCCCAACATCATGGACCGCTACGTGGTGCGGACCTTCCTCTTCATCTTCCTGCTGGTCGTCCTCTCGGGGATCCTCCTCTTCATCCTCGCCGACCTCTCGGGCAACGCCGACCAGATCATCAAGAACAAGATTCCCGCCGGCGTGGTCCTCGACCTCTACAAGTACAAGTCGCTCGAGATCTTCTACGAGATCGCTCCCGTCATCGTGCTGGTGACGACGCTCCTCACCTTCAGCCTGCTGTCGCGCACCAACGAGGTCACCGCCTGCAAGGCGCTGGGGATGAGCATCTATCGCATCGCGCTGCCGGCGGTCGCCGCCGCCCTGCTGATCGCGGTGTTCGCCGCCTTCCTCGAGTCGCAGGTGCTGCCGGCGTCGAACGAGCGCGTCGCCCAGCTCCAGGACCGCATCAAGGGACAGACGACGGTGCGCACCTACCGGCGAGCCGACCGGCAGTGGCTGTTCGGGCGCGGGCGGTACATCTACAACTACCTGCACTACGACGAGCGCACCGAGAGCCTGCAGCGCCTCCAGATCTTCGACTTCGACTCGCGCCACCGCCTGGCGCAGCGGCTGGTGGCCGACTCGGCCCGCTACATCGGCGGCGCGTGGGTGTTCAGCAACGGCTGGACCCGCTCGTTCGACGGCGTCGTGGTGACCGACTACACGCCCTTCTCCGAGCCGCGCATCGTGCGCTATCCGGAGAGCCCGAGCTATTTCAATTCCGAGATCAGGCCGCCGCAGCAGATGCGGTACCGCGAGCTCCAGCGGTACATCCGCGAGCTGATCGAGAGCGGGCAGTCGGTGCCCGAGCTGCAGGTCGAGCTGCAGAACAAGATCGCCTTCCCGGTCATCTCGTTCATCATGGCCGTCGTCGCCCTCCCCTTCGCGTTCCGGATCGGGCGGCAAGGGGCGCTCTACGGCATCGGTCTGTCGCTCGTTCTGGGGATCGTCTTCATCGGCATCTTCGCCTTCTTCACCAAGCTCGGCGAGGCCGGGGCCCTGCCGCCGGCGGTGGCGGTGTGGAGCCCGGGGACGGTCTTCGGCCTGCTGTCGATCTACCTCTTCCTCGGCGTCCGCACCTAGGGCCGCGGCCCTAGGCGGAGGGCTCGAAATGGAGGCGGTGGTCGTTGCGGGCGCGGCGCAGATAGGCGCCGAGGTCGCGCAGCAGCTTGGCGCTCAGCTTCTCCATCTGGATCGACCGCTGGAAGACGATGAGGGCCGCCACGGCCTCGCGATGGAGGTCGCGCGACTTGAAGATGGCGAGCATCTCCTCGGCGAGCGCCCTCATCTCGGCGCTGCGGCCGAGGGCGGCGTAGAGCTGCGCCAGGTCGAGCGACACCAGGGCGGCGTCGAAGCCGATCCCCTGGCGAATGAAGCCCGCGCGCGAGAGAGAGAGCGCGCGCTCCGCCGGCGCCGACAGCCCGCGCGCCTGCTGGAGCTTGCCCTCGAGCCACAGCAGGCGCAGGCCGAGCAGGTCGCCGCCGTGGCTCTGGAACTCGCCCTGCGAATCGCGCAGCAGGAACCACGCCTCCTCGTGGCGGCCGCTCTCGTGAAGGAAGAGCATCAAGCTGTGCCGGCCGGCGAGGTCGAGGCCGATCTCTCGGCTCGGCTCGATCAGCGCGAGCCCTTTCCGCAGCCAGTGGATGGCGCCGTCGAGGTCGTGGCGCTGCCCGTACAGACGGCCCTTGTGGATGTACGCCCGGCCGACGAGATGGAGGTCGCGATAGCGGCGATAGGTGGCGATCGCCTCGTCGAGAAGACGCTCGGCCTCGGCGGTGCGCCATTGATCGCGGCACAGACAGGCTCTGAGCTCCTGGACGGCGGCGAGCTCCAGGGGATCGCCCGTACCGCGCTCGAGCAGCTCCCGCGCGAAGGTCAAGGCCTCGTCGGCGCTGCGCAGATCCGAGGTGACGCGGAAGACCTCGCCGACCGCGGCCCAGGCGCGCGCGCGCATGTCGTGCACCAGCTCGTGGCCGTAGTGATCGCGGTCCAGCTCCTCCGTCACGGTGACCGCCAGATCGGCGAGCTCTTCGGCTCCCGCCCGCTCGGCGTAGAGGCTCTGGTGACAGGTCTCGATCAGCCGCTCGCAGAGCGCCCAGCTCTGGAACCGGCGGCAGACGCGCACCGCCGCCTTGCGCTCCACCACGGGCAGCGCGAGCAGGCGCTCCATCGCCTCGTCGACCCGCTGGCGCTCGCTCCCGAGGGTGTCGGCGTGCCGGTCGAGCTCAGCGGCGCTCTGCGCGAAGACCCGCTCGTAGCGGAACCCGTCGGCCGGAGGCGCCGCGGCTCGGCGGGCCAGGGGCCGTGCCGCGCCGTCGAGCGCGGGGCGGGGGGCGCGCCGGGGTGCCCGCAGCCCATGGACCGTCGGACGGCTCTCGCCTCGCCGCGACCTCTCCGCCAGGAGCCTAGCGATCTCCTCGCGGTCGGGATGCTTGACGGTCATCTCGGTGGCCTCCTCAAGTAATCTAGTGCTTTAAGAGCCAGGAATGTGTGCCGCGGCCCGGCCGGCTGCTCCTGCTGACGACTTCCGCCCTGCAGGGATCCTGCCGGCGGCCCGGGATGGCTCTTTGAGAAAATTATAGCTCATCTCGTAACGAGGATGGCTTCCCGATGGCAAAAGTACGCGCGGACCGGCCCTGGCGGTCTCCCTCGCCGCCGGGCGGCGGCTAGGAGCGGCGGAGGTAGCGGAGGTCGGGATTGTGGCGGCAGCGCTTGAGGAACCTGGCGACGTCGTCGATGAGCTGGGCCTCCGCTTCGTCCTGCATCGCCGCCTGGTGGAAGACGAGGATGGCGGCGAGCGCCTCGCGGTGGATGCTCAGCGACTGGAAGATCACCCGGATCTCTTCGGCCACGCGGCGGGTGTCGGCTCTCCTGCCTTGCGCGGCATAGACGCCCGCGAGATCGAGACCGGCGAGGGCGGCGTCATAGGCGAGACCGAGATCGGCCAGCGCATCGCGCACCTCGCGAAACGCCATCTCGGCGCGGTCGAGCTGGCCGAGCCCCGCCGCCACCGATCCCTCCAGCCAGCGCAGGCGGACGAGGTTGAGCCGGTCGCCGGTCTCGAGGTAGAGCGGCCGCGTGTGGTACATCAGGGCGAACGCCTCGCGATGACGGCCGCTCTGGCTGAGGGCGAGGACCAGGTTGTGGCGCGCGGCGAGGAACATGCGCGGATCGGCCTGCGGGTCGAGCAGGTCGAGGGCCTGCCGCAAGAGGACCATCTCGGTCTCGACGTCCCCCACCTCGTCGCACACCATCGCCTTCTGGGCGAGGGCGCGCCCGAGCAGGTGCCACTGGCCGAGCTTGCGATAGAAGGCGATCACCTGGTCGAGGAGCCGGAACGCCTCGCCATGGCGCCCCTGGTCGCGGCGCAGAGAGCCGAGCTGGTCGAGCACGCGCGCGCGATCGAGAGGGAGGATGCGCGGGTCGAGGTCGAGGAGCGCCGTCGCGGAATCGAAGGCCTGACCCGCCGCGGCATGGTCGCCGCCGATGCGCAGAGCGTTGCCGAGCTGCGCCCAGGCGCGCGCTTGGATCCCGCCGACGATCTCGCTCGGCGTGTCGTCGGCGGGGAGCCGGTCGGCGACTCCCACGGCCAGATGTCCCAGGTCGATCGCCTGCCGAGGGTCCTGGAAGCCCGCCTCGTGGCACTTCGCGAGGAGCAGCTCGCACAGGCTGCGCGAGCGGAAGCGAGGGCTGTTGCCGATGAGGAGGAGCTGATGGGCGATGGGATGGCGGTGCAGCTCGTCGTAGATCTCGCGCGCCTGCGCCGCCTCGCGCTGGAGGGCGACGTCCTTCTGCTGGATCTGCCAGAAGACGCGGTCGATGACCTGGTCGTAAGCTCTGTCGGCGGCTCGGTCCGCGACGTCGACGGCGCTCGCCGTACCGGCTGACGGATCGGCGGCCGGCGCGACCTCCCACGTCGCCGCGGTGGCCGCGCGGCAGACCTCGCAGCCGCCGACCAGGTGCGCCAGGACGGCCCTCGTCTCGGCGAGCGAGAGCCGGCCGCGCGCGAAGCGGTCGAGGAGGTCCTGCCGCGGATGCTCCCCCATCTCAGGATCCCTTCTTGTAGAGCCCGGCCACGGTGAGCTGGCGCAGCAGCGCGGCGAGGCACCGCGTGGTCACCTTGCTGATGCTGGTCTGGCTGTAGCCCAGGTGCTTGGCGAGCTCCGGCGGCTCGTAGCCCAAGCCGTAGCGGAGCTTCAAGAGCGAGCGGCAGCGATCGGGCAGGCGATCGACGACGCGGGTCAGATCGCGCGCGAGATCCGCCCCCTCCTGCTCCGGCGGCGTCGGCGCGGCCATCCAGTCGAGCACGACGGTGTCGACGCTGTCGTACAGCCTGCGGCGGCGGTCCCGCCAGTAGATGAGGCAGCGATTGCGCAGGGTTCCGAACAGCCACGCCTCCGGATCCCGTATGTTGGGCCGCTGATAGACCAGCGCCAGGAGGGCCTGCTGCAGGATGTCCTCGGTGTCTTGCGGGGGGATGCGGTAGCGCGCGAAGAGCGACTTCAGCCGCGGCCTCACCCGCTCCAGGAGCTGCTCTAGGGGGACCTCGACTTCAGGATGATCTAGAGCACTCATTTAGGATGACTCTTTTTGAGCACACTACCACCCCTCCCCCGGACCTGTCCAGGAGAAGGGACGGCGGTTGCCGCCCGGTCACCCTACGATCGGATCAGCCGTTGCCGTCGATCTTGGCTCCCGAGAGGCCTCGGAGAGAGGTCAAGAAGTGCCAGAAGGCGTGCGGGAAGGTCCAGGCGTCCCGGGTCTCGGCCGCCCCCGAGCGGAGCCGCGGCGCGGCGCTCGCCGCCTGGGCGCCGGCCGGAGGCAGGAGGGCGAGGAGACTGACGAAGCCGAGGACGACGGCGCTGCGGCGGCAGCCGGACATGGCGCGCTCCTTTCGAGCCGGCGCTCGGTCCGGCTCGGATGCGAGCGGACGGGACGGCTCAGAAAGGAGTTACCGCTGGCCTATCCGGGAGAGACAATCGAAGAGGAAGGAGCCCGCTGCCGCTAATCCATCGAGTCGTCGAGGGGCGGCGTGCCGAGGGGGCGGAAGCCCTGCCCGAGGAGCTGGTCGGTGAGCGACGCCAGGCAGCGCCGCGTCACCTTGCGGATGCTCGACTTACAGTAGCCCATGCGCTCGGCGGCCTCGGCGGTGCTGCATCCCAACCCGTAGCGCAAGCGCAGGACGGAGCGGCAACGGTCGGGCAGCGCGGCGATCAGCACGTCGAGATCGTGCTTGAGGTCCGAGCGCTCCTGGACCGGCGCCTCCGCCTCGGCCATCAGCTCGAGGATCGTGGTGTCGACCAGGTCCCAGAGCCGGCTCCTGTACTTGCGCCAGTAGATGATGCAGCGGTTGGCGAGGGTGGCGAGGAGCCAGGCCTCCGGATTGCGGATGGTCCCCCACTTGGAGACCATGATGAGGAAGGTCTCCTGCAGCAGGTCTTCCGCCTCTTGCGCGGGGATCCGGTAACGGCTGAGGATCCGCTTCAGCCGTGGCTGCATCTTCTCGAGGATCTCCTCGAGCGATACCTCCTCCACGGCGGGCGGATCCGGAAAAGCCATTAAAGAATTTCCCGCATGTACCCTAGCAGCGTTCTCGAATCCTGTCCAGGCCGGAATGAGAAGATTGGCTTCACTTGCGCCTCGTCCGCGCCTGCCACGCAAGATGGGAGTAGGTGGTGGTTCAGCTCGGTCCCGAGGACGGGCCGCCTGGCAGGGTGTGAGGGCGGGCGGACACGAAGGCGGCCCGCCCGCAGCGGACCGAGCTGAACCACCTACCCGCAGGGTTCCAGGGGCGTGCGCCGCCGGCGCAGCGAGCGGGGGCCGGGAGGAGGAAGGAAGAGGACGGGCGGTGCGCCCGGCGCAGCTCAGAGCGGATCGCGGAAGCGCAGGCCAGGGGTCTCCCGGCACTTGCGGAGGAATTCCGCCAGCTCCCGCACCAGGCCCAGGGTGACGCGCTCCATCTCGGCCGCCTTCTGGAAGACGATGAGGGCGGCGATCGCCTCCCGGTGCACGTCCCGCGACTGGAAGATGGGGATCATGTGCTCGGCGAGGCGCCGCACCTCCGCGCCGCGCGACTGGCGGGTGTAGAGGAGGGCGAGGTCGAGCGAGAGGAGCGCCGCGTCGTAGCTCAGGTCGAGCTCGGCGAGATCCTCGCCGACCTGCTGCAGCAGCGGCTCGGCCAGCTCGAGGCGGCCGAGCGAGAGGGCGATCTTCCCCTCCAGCCAGCGCAGGCGGATCAGGTTCATCCGGTCGCCGAGCCGGACG
>Ga0307470_10001174_pt1 | contig 10626 bp, 12 predicted proteins | sample atmos_gasesAM3C__FD_204565 | JGI IMG/M metagenome (GOLD analysis project Ga0307470, IMG submission 204565) | Hardwood forest soil microbial communities from Morgan-Monroe State Forest, Indiana, United States - atmos_gasesAM3C_05 | ecosystem: Environmental > Terrestrial > Soil > Temperate forest... | reverse complement strand
AAGATTTTTCAAAGCTCCTGATTCGCGCAAGCCCGTAACGCTTCGCACGGCGGGGCAGGTGTTTGAATATTTAAAAGATATGCGCGATTTGCCAAAAGAACATCTTCGCGGATTATATCTCGATGGCCATTACCGGCTTGTCCATGACGAAGTGATTTCGATCGGCGGGTTGAGCGCGAATATTATCCATCCGCGGGAAGTGTTTCGTCCCGCGCTCGAGTATTCCGCGTCGGCCGTCATTTTAGCGCACAATCATCCGTCGGGTGTCGTTACGCCGAGCGAATCAGATCTTCTGATCACGGGGCAGATTATCGAAGCGGGGAAAATTCTTGGCATCGGCCTTTTGGACCACGTTGTCATAACGAAGTCAAAATTCGAGAGCATTCCCGCCGAATATAATTAAGCCATTTAAGCGTTGTGATAACGGATGTTTACTATCCGTATTATTCAGCGGTACCTTATTATCCCAAGGAGGAAGTTAACCGGTGAGAGAATTGAGGAAATTACTGTTTGCGATTTTTTTATTGGCGTTGGCGGGAGTGCTATTTATGGAGGGGCCGCAACGGAGTTTCTTCATGGGCCATCGCCTCGTGAATGCCGTGGTGTTCGCTCTGGTTCTCGGAGCGGCATCACTCGTCTTCATGATCGTCCGTTACGAAAGCATCAATCATTTTATTCGTTGGCGGATATTTTGGTTTCGCCGGCGCAGCGGATTCCGTCCTTTTCCGAATGATGAAGATGAGCGGAGGGCCGCTGCGGACATCATCCGGAGAGACTTGCTTCGTTTCATCAAATGGGTTTTTGATTATGACAGGGAACTTTTTGAGATGCGGGAAGCTTATGAAAAAGCAACACGGGATTTTGATGATTCGCCCGAAAGCAGATCGAAAGTTCAAAAAGCCCGCAACGCTCTCCATTTCGCACTTGCGGCATACTTCGTCGCCGATCGCGATGTGCAAGCGTTTGAAGAATTACTCTACGACATGGATGCGCTTCCCCATGATTTCGAGAGCCCTGAATTGTTCAAAGAGCGGCACCGCCCGCCGATTGCAAAACGCATCAATGCGGCATAAATCGGTTATAGCGACTGTTCTCGCGGCCCTCGCAAGGGGCCGCTTTTTTTGCTATTATCTATCGTATATAAGAGGTACTTTTATGGTTGAATTTTCTCACCTCACGAAGACATATAAAAAGAAGGGGAACGCCGTCGACGATTTTTCGCTTACGGTAAATGTCCCCATATTCGGGTTTTTGGGCCAGAATGGGGCCGGAAAGACGACGGTTATGAAGATGACAGTGGGACTCCTTGAGCCGACGAGCGGTTCGATTACGATCGATGGCGTTCCTTCGCGGGATCTTGCTTCGCGGCAAAAGATCGGGTTTATGCCCGAGACGCCCTATTTTTATGAACGGATGACGGCGCTCGAATTCATGCGCTTTTGTGGCAGCCTTTTTCAGAATGCCGGAGGCCGTGATGAGGCGTATGAAGCGCTTCTCAAGAAAGTCGGCATTTACGGCGCGCGGAATTTTGAGATCAAGACGTTTTCAAAAGGGATGCGGCAGCGCCTTGGCTTCGCGCAAGCGCTTGTGAATGATCCGGAATATTTATTGCTCGACGAACCGCTCGACGGACTTGATCCGATCGGCCGGCGCGAAATGAAAGAAGTGATGCGCGATCTTAAAAAAGAAGGGAGAAAAGTTTTTTTGAACACCCATATTTTGTATGACGTCGAGGAGGTCTGCGATGAAGTCGGGATCATTCACCAAGGAAAATTATTGTATGCAGGTTCGGTGAGGGCGTTTTGCGCCGGAAAATCGCTTGAAGAACGCTTCACTGAAATTGTCGAAGCGCACGATGCAAAAGCGGATGCGGCAAAAACGGTTGCTGTCGCGTCGGCTTCGGAAATCGCCCAATCATAATCCCATGAAAAATATTTTTGTCATTGCAAAGAGCACGTTGAAGATGGAGATCAGGGATAAGATTCTTTATGCGATCGTCGCATTCGGCATTTTCTATATTGTCCTCACGCTTTTCTTTTCGCAGCTCACCCTCGGCGAACTGCAGATGACGAAAAGTTTCGGGCTTGCGGGTATTTATTTCTTCAACGCAATCATCGCGCTCTTCCTCGGCACGACGTCGTTCTATAAAGACGTCGATCGCAAGGTGGTATATTTCCTTTTTTCCAAGCCCGTCACCCGTGCGCAATTTTTACTCGGAAAATTTTTCGGGCTTTGCCTCGTGCTCCTCGTCGCGAGCGCGATGCTTGGCCTCGTCTATTTCGGCATCGTCCTTTATGAACACGGCGGATTCGACTTCGTGGGGTTGCTCGCCATTTTCATGCAGTTTCTTGAGATGGCGCTTTTCATCGCTTTTGCAATTTTCGTATCGACATTTTCGAGTTCGCTCGTTTCGATCGTTTTCACGTCCGCCGTATTTTTCATCGGCCACGTCGTGAGCGCGCTTCTTACTGATGCGAAAGCGATCGGCCTCGGCGGAATCCAATATCGGCTTGTCCAGCTGATTTATTACGTGGTCCCGAACCTTGAGAAGTTTGATATTCGCGATCTCGCGATCCACTCCGTGCCGATGCCGCTTGCGTCATTTGGTCTCGCGCTTGCCTATGCGGCCGCGTATATTACCTTGCTTCTCGGTGGAGCGATCTGGATTTTCGATCGAAAAGAAATATGAAGACCTATGCATCCCGGGCCGTCGTTCTGCTTTGCCTGCTCGGCCTCGTGGTCGCGCTCCAGGTGGAATACGACAAAACGGCCGTTCCTTTTGGCTTCCCCCAAGGTCAATCTTCAACTTCGCCCGAAATCATCCGCATCGTCGACTTGGGATTCCATTCGACGGTAGGCTCGTTCCTTTGGATTGGTACGATGCCCGAGATCATCGATCTTTTCCGCAAACGGACGGAATATTTGCAGGACGTCGCCTTCATTAATGCGATCGACCCGAAGCTCAGCTATCCGTATGCGTTTTCGGTGCTCACGCTTCCGGCGATCCCGCCGCAGGTTTTTCCCGACGGCGTGAAGGATGCGCTTGCGATCGGCGCGCAGGGGATTGCGCAAAGCGATCCCGATTGGCGCATTCCGTACTATATGGCGACGAACTATTATCTCAATCTGAAGGATCAAAAATCGGCCCTCGAATATTATGATATCGCTGCGCGCACGCCCGGCGTTCCGGATTTTGCGCGGCGCTTCGCCACGAACTTCGGCATAGGGGACAACGAGCGCGACACGACGATAAAGCTCTGGGAATCCATTCGCGACACGACGAACGATGACTTTACGAAGGCACGCGCGCAGGCATATGTCGACCGTTTGAATATGTTCAATTATCTCGACGCGGCATCGGCGGTATATAAAAAACGATTCGGCAGTTTCCCGGCGTCGCCAGACGATCTCGTCGCGAAAAAAATCATTCCCGCGGTTCCCGAAGATCCATTTGGGTATACATTCATTATCAATTCCAACGGACAGGCCGGCATCGATCTTACGAAGATTCCCACAGATCCGCAAACCGCCATCGGAGAATAAAAACACCTCTCGTATCGAGAGGTGTTTTTTGTTAGTATCCCGTTCCCGAAGACCCCGCGCTTGGCGCCGGTGTTGATGCCGGTGCTGGCGTTGTCGGCGTCGTCATCGATGGCGTGCTATTTATGTTTGAGTTTGTCGATGGAGCGATGCTCGGATTTGTGGCGTTCGTTCCCGGCGCGATACTTGGATTCGTGCTGTTCGTGTTGGTGTTTATCGTTGTGCTATGAAGGATGATGGCCGAGATTTGATTGATGAGAATCTGGATTTGGCTGATGATCGCCTGGATATTTGCGATCGATACGGTTCCCGTCGCCGTGCTCGTCGTTGAGGTGCCGAGTACCGTTCCCGGCGCCGGGGTGATTACCGTCGGCTTTGATATATCAGTCAGCGTGCTCGCTTGGATGATGCCGTTGCTTGCGAAACCGGAAACATTCACCATATCTCCCGGCGTGATGTTGCCGAGGACGCCCACCTGGCCATTGCGAAGCATGATATTCGTCGCGCTCGTCACGTTAATCATGAATTGCCCGTTCGTCGCGGTCCCCGTGCTTGTCGATGTTGTCATTCCGCTTGCGAAGATCGTCGCTGGAACAGTGTTCGACGAAAGGCTGTTGACGATAAGCCCGTTCATTTGAATGAAGCCCGAAAATGAATTTATGGATGATGTGGTTGAAGTGCCGAGCACGGGTCCCGTTACTGGAATCGACGGCGAAGTTACGGAGCCGGTGGAAGTGGTAAAGTTCGTCGGCATCGTGCTCGTTGTCGTGGTTGCGGTAGTGGTAGGTGTCGTCGTCATTGACGTTGTTGTCGGCGTCGTTGTCGTTACCGTGCTGGATCCCGTAAATGGAAATAGCTGTGCGTTTGCGGTAAGCGTTCCGAGTAATGCGAACGCGGACATCAGTAATAATGTTTTCTTTATCATAAGATTAATTTATTTTGATTTTGACCTTTTCGCTTTTTGGGCGAATTGATACTTCGTAACAGGAGTGGGTTACTACACGGGGAATAATAGCGCCGCCCCGGTTACCCTGAGTCATACGAGGTCACTTTGGAAGTATTACAGCGCGATTATTCGTTTGTAATCGCATGATATTTCGTTTACACTGGTAGCTATTAATCCCTGAATATGAAACTCTCCATCGGCATTGTCGGACTTCCGAACGTCGGCAAATCGACGCTTTTTAAATTGCTCACGAAGCAGGATATTACGATCGCGAATTATCCGTTCGCGACGATCGACCCGAATGTAGGTATCGTTTCGGTGCCCGACGAGCGCCTTGAAAAATTAAACGAACTGAGTAAATCGAAAAAGAAAATTCCGGCGGTCGTCGAATTTTACGACATCGCGGGTCTCGTAAAGGGTGCGAACAAAGGCGAAGGCCTTGGCAACCAGTTTCTTGCGCACATCCGCGAGACGCAGGCGGTCGTCGTCGTGCTGCGCATTTTTCAGAACGAAGACATTATTCACGTCGAAAATTCGGTGGATTCTTTGCGCGATCTCGACATCATCAATCAGGAACTTATTTTGAAAGACCTTGAAGCGATCGAAAAGCGCTACGCAAAGTCGGAGGCCGAAGCGCGCACCGGAAAGAAAGAATCGATACAAGACAAAGAACTTTTGGGACGGTTAAAGAAAACGCTTGAGGACGGCAATCTTCCTTCGGCCGACGCTCCGCTCGCGGCGGACGTGAAGGCGAATCCGCGCATGGCCGATTTGAATATGCTGACGCTCAAGCGGCAGGTGTATCTTTTGAACGGTGAAGAAAAAGACATTCCGCCGGGACTCCTCGAAAAAATAAAATCATTGGGCGCGGGATACGTTGTGATGGACTTATCAAAAGCTGACGGCGTGCCGGAGCTCGTGAAGAAGGCATATGAAGTATTGAACCTTGCAAGCTTTTTTACGACGGGCGAAGACGAGACGCGCGCGTGGACGATCGAGCGGGGAACGAAGGCGCCACAGGCGGCGGGTGTGATCCATACCGACTTTGAAAAGAAATTCATCCGCTTGGAAGTGATCGAAACCGGGAAATTGCTTGAAGCGGGCGGATGGGCAAAAGCGAAGCCGAAAGGCTGGCTCCGGCTCGAAGGAAAAGACTATGTCGTGCAGGATGGCGACGTGCTTGAAGTGCGGCACGGATAGCGCTATTCTCATGGGAGGAGGGATTTTCAATTATGGCTAGTACTGCCGTTTCTGGACCGGTCGATCTTCGCCCGTTTTTCGGCCGTCTTTTCCTCGCGGTTCGGACGAAAAGCGGCCTTTCACAACGAGAAGCTGCGGATCGGTGCAAGGTGGGGAGGCAATGGCTTTCCCGCGTGGAAAATGGGCACACATTACCAGGCGTTGAAAAGGTTGTGCGGTGCGCGGCGGGTTACGGGGTTCCAATCATGGAACTTCTCGAAACGCCCGAAGAGATTAAACTCAATCAATTCATGTCCGATCTCGAAGCTGCTGGCGTTATGGGGCTCACGCGCCGGGATCAAGTGATTCTTATCACGCAGCTTCAAATCTGCTCCGTAAGATCGAAAGCGACTTCCGCTTCATCCTAGATCTTAGCCTCGTTCATTTCGCCGAATATCCGGCCATTTTCTCCCCGCATACCACCGCGGGGATTTTTTTGTATAATTACTGCATGCGAAGATTATTTCCGAGCAATATAATAAAGGAATTTCCGAAAGAATTCGGCATTTTCAAAAAGTTAAATACGCCCGCCAAGGTGCAGGATTTTTTGGAACCGTTTCCATTCAATTTTCAAAATCGCCGCGAAACGTGCTGGTCGCCGCTTGAAACGATGCGCAATAAAAAAGCTGATTGCATGGAAGCCGCGATGCTCGCCGCCGCGATTTTTTGGTATCATGGCCGCCCGCCGATTTTGCTCGATCTTGTTTCGACGAAAGGCGACGACGATCACGTCGTGGCGTTATTCAAGGAAGGCAACCGGTGGGGCGCGGTGAGCAAAACGAACCACGCCGTGCTTCGGTATCGCGATCCCATTTTTCGCGATGTACGCGAACTCGCGCTGTCGTATTTCAATGAATATTTTTTGCATGACGGCGTGAAAACGCTTCGCACCTATTCCCGGCCCTTTGATTTACGCAGATTCGGCCATGAATGGCTTGTCGCAAAAGAAAATCTTTTTGTTATCACCGACGCGCTCGATGCTTCGCCCCATACCCGGATAATGAATGCAGAGCAGATTCGCAACCTTCGAAAAGCCGATCGCATTGAACGGAAGACGGGGAGAGTCGTCGATTGGAAAAAATAACGGCGGACTCGGTATCCGATTGACGAATAAAAGCAGTTGCGCTATAAAACGAAAAGAGGTGGGTGAACATGAACTTTTCGATGCAGCGCAGCCAAAATGGCGGTACGGTCATATTCAGCTGTTCCGGATCCGAATTTACTCTCGCTGACGCGAGAAAACTCCTCGAGGCGTTTCGCGCCGATTTCCAAAACGGATTCAGGAATTTTATTCTGGATTTCAAAGGGGCGACGATATGCAGTATCGCGTTTGGTAATGCATTCAGCGATGTCTTGGATGCGGTAAAATCCGGCAACGCAAAACTGGGAGTTATCAATCTTTCTCCGGTTACGGCATCGCGGCTAAAGCTTTCAGCAATCTATGACCGCTGCGATATATATCCCAGCGAATCAGCGGCGCTTCATAGCAGCCAATTCCGATAACGAGATTCCGGGTCGACCCGGTCAATGAAACAGGGCGGACTCTTTTGAGCCCGCCTTTTACTTTTGGTTTTTAATTTCTTCGGTCAAGCGCGCTACCGAGGGTTTCGTCGTCGGCGAATTCGATTTCTCCGCCGGTGGGCAATCCGCGTCCGAGTCGGCTGATCTTTTTCGTGAGGGGGGCGAGCTCCTTCATGAGGAGCGATGCTTGGAAATCACCAAGCGAGGTCGGATTGAATCCGAAAATAATTTCTTCCGCTTTGCCGTCGGGTTGGTCCTCGATAAATCGTTTTAAACTCTGTAGTCGCTTTTTTTGCCACTCTTCGAGGAATCCCGTTTTCGGCACCGGGCCCACGATGAAATAACGCCCAAGATATTTTTTGGTATTTTCAAGCGAAAGATAATCGGTTTCTTTTTCGACTACCATAATGACCGATTGTTTGCGCTGCGGATTGCTACAAATATCACAAAGAGCACCTTCATTTTCATGAATAAAAAAGCACCGTTCGCATATTTTAATATCCCGCAGGCCGTCCACGCTTTCCGCGAGCGTGCGAAGATTTTCTTTTCCGGTCGCGATCAAATAAAACGCAAGCCGAATCGCCTGGCGAGGGCCGATGGAGGGGAGTTCCGACAGCGAATCAACGACTTTTCGAACAGGGTCGGGAAGTTTCATCCGAGAAGTATTTTATCATTTTTTAATGCTCCGCGCGCTATCATCAGAGCTGCGGAAGAGCTTCGCTGTAGCGCTTGTCGATGGTTTTGAAGCAGGCGCGTTCCGCATCAAAGTGCAGATCGATGTCTGCCAAGCGTCCGTTGCGGTGTTTCGCCACTTTTAAGTGAACAATGCTTTGCGCTTCGGAAGGCGTGTCGTTCGGATTGAATTCGTCCCGGTAAATAAACATAACGACGTCCGCATCTTGCTCAATTGCGCCTGATTCGCGCAAATCCGAGAGCCGGGGGACTTTGTGATCCCGCTGCTCTACGCCTCGGGAAAGCTGCGAGAGCGCCAATACGGGCACTTTTAGCTCGCGAGCAAGCGCTTTTAAGCCGCGGGAGATTTCCGTGATCTGTTGCACCATGTTGTCCGAGTTCGTGCGCGGGCGGATGAGCTGCAAGTAGTCCACCACCAAAAGGTCGAGGCCATGTTCAACCTGAAGTCTTCGGGCCATGGAGCGCATTTGCAAGACATTGAGCGATGGCGTGTCGTCGATGAAAAGATTCGAATCCGAAAGCCGGTCGAGCGCGCCCTGGATCATGGAAAACTCCATATCGCTCGATATGCGGCCCGTGAGAATATTCCAGAGCGGAACTTGCGATTCGGCGGAGATGATGCGATCGACGACTTGTTCCCGCGACATTTCAAGCGAGAAGTAGCCGACCTTGTATCCCGCCTTTGCAGCGTTGCGCGCAAGGTCGAGCGAAAGACTTGTTTTTCCGACCGAAGGTCGCGCGCCCAAGACGACGAGCTCTGATTTTTGAAGTCCCGACAATATATCGTCGAGCTGTTGGAATCCGGTCGGTACGCCGCGGAGTTTTCCGCCGCCCGCGTGGAGTTTTTCGATGCGTTCATAGGCGCCTTTCAACTCGTCTTTCACCGCGGAAAAGTTCTGCGGCATGGACTTCTGCGAGATAGCGAGAATTTTTTGTTCGATGCCGTCGAGTAGATCATCGATTTCCCCTGAGGGCGAAAAGACATCTTCCGCGATTTCCGCGGATGCTTTAATGAGGTCGCGCAAAACCTTTTTTTCCTTCACGATCCCTGCGTAGTGGGCAACATGCGAGGCGCTCGTTACCTGGTTCGTGAGGTCCGCAAGATAGCTTGATCCGCCAACGTCTTTCAGCGTGTCGGCTTCTTTAAGGTACGTCGTGAGGCTTAAGACATCGATCGGCTGACGTTTTTCGTAAAGGTGAAGGATTGCTTCATAGATCCTTTCGTGTCCGGGAGAGTAAAAATCATCGGCAACCAAAAGATCCGCAACACGGAAGATCGCGTTTTTATCGATCAGCAAACTGCCAAGAACGGTCTGTTCCGCTTCAATATTTTGAGGGGGAATTTTGAGCTGATTCTTTTTTGTTGACATGAAGTTTTAGTCTTTGGGCCAGAGGAAATATCCTTGTGGGGTATCCTCAACTTCATATCCTAGTCTATTCATTTCCTTACGCAAGTCATCGGAGGGCATAAACTGTTGATTGGCTCTTAATTTTTCACGGGTTTCGGCCATTTCGACGATTTCTTTGGGTATTTTTGGTTGAGGGAGAGCAATGCCAAAGAAATCGAAAAAGGATTTAATCTGCTGGGCGGCAGTGGCCGCTTCTTTTGGATGTATTTTCCATATGTCCGCTTGGCGTATTGTCATAAACGCGAAAATATTTCCAAGAGCCTTCGGTGTGTTGAAATCATTCTCAAGAGTATTGGTGAAGCCGCCGATGCCATCTATGCTATCGGGATTTTCTTTTCCAGCCACGATTTCGAGCTTTCGGACAAACGAGCCGATTGTTGAAAGATTCCGCCGTGCCTCATCGGCCACCGCATCGCTGTAATCGAGCGGCGATCGATAATGGTTTCTCAGCACGAGAAAGCGCAAGACATTTGCATCATACTTTTTGAGGAAATCGCGTATGGTGATGAAATTGTTCAAGCTTTTCGACATCTTTTTTCCTTCGACGAGAAGTGCGCCCGTGTGCATCCATAATCTGACGAAAGGTTTTTTTCCGGACGCCGATTCTTGCTGGGCTATCTCTGCTTCATGATGAGGAAATTTGAGATCGACTCCGCCGCCATGGATATCGTATTGCGGGCCGAAATAAAACTGGGATATCGCCGTATCTTCGATGTGCCAGCCGGGGCGACCTTCGCCAATCGCGGATGGCCATGATGGTTCGCCGGGTTTTGAGAATTTCCAGAGGCAGAAGTCTCCTTTGTTTTTCTTTCCGATCGCTTCGTCAATTCGTGATACGGCATCTTCGGCTTGTTCCGTTGTGCGATGGCTCAACTTGCCATAATCGGGGAAGCGCGAAAGGTCAAAATACCATCCGTCATCGTCTACTTTATATGCATATCCTTTTTCAATCAGCGTTTCCACTTGTGCGACGATTTGCGATATGAAATTTGTCGCCGGGGCATATTCATTTACCGAGGCGTTGCCGATCCGCGCCATATCCTCTTGGTAAGCCGCATCCATCATCCGCGCGAGGTCGAGCGGTTTTTTTCCTTCTTCGGCGGCCTTGCGAATTATTTTATCGTCAATGTCGGTTATGTTTTGAAGATAAAAGACGTCGTACCCTTGGGAACGTAGATACCGGGCAAAAAAATCAAAAAAAATATATGTTCGCGCATGGCCGATATGCGCATAATCATAGACGGTGATGCCGCAGACGAACATCCGTATTTTTTTTTG
>Ga0307470_10001173_pt1 | contig 10634 bp, 3 predicted proteins | sample atmos_gasesAM3C__FD_204565 | JGI IMG/M metagenome (GOLD analysis project Ga0307470, IMG submission 204565) | Hardwood forest soil microbial communities from Morgan-Monroe State Forest, Indiana, United States - atmos_gasesAM3C_05 | ecosystem: Environmental > Terrestrial > Soil > Temperate forest... | reverse complement strand
CTCAGGGATCGAGAGGTCGACGACGAGCGTCGAGCCGCCGCGGAAGACGTGGCTCGGCGTGCCGTCTTGCTTCCTGACGTTGATCGACTGCGTCAGCCCGACGATGAGCTGCGGGACGTACCTGCCGTCGGGGCTGACGCGTATCGCTCGGCGCAGCTCGTGCACCTCGAACCTCTTCGTGGGGTCGAGCCCCAGCTCGGTGGCGAACTGCGGCACGGCCTTGAAGGCCACGTCGAGCTGGCTGTGAAGCGTGCGCCGCTGGTCCCTCGTCGCCTGGAACAGCTTCGCGCGGTCTTCCAGGTAGAAGCAGGCATTGGCGTACTGCTTCAGCCCCTCGACGATCTCTCGATATTGCTCCTCGATCGCCACCCACACTTTCTTGGTAAAGCTTGAACGGTCGAGCCCCTGCCAGCGCAGCGTGTCCACCGACAGCGTGCGCAGCGTGTCCGGGGTCGGGCCGCCGAGGTTCAAGGGATAGATGCCGCGGCGGCGGAAGGCTTCGACGAAAGCGACGCGATAGTTGTGGTGGTCGTCGCTGACGAGGTCGAAGTCGGCCGTGATGAGCGCGCGCAGGTATTCGAAGAAGGTCACGTCCACGGGCGGCAGGTAATCGAGCGCGCGGATGCACATGTTGAGGACGTGACCGGCGGACTTCGCCGCCTCGCCGGCGAGGCGGCGCACGAGGTCGGGGTGGATGGCGCCGCTCGGCAGCACGCCCGTTCCGCCGGTGTAGATGCGGAGCAGGTCGGCGATGCGCTCGTTGTAAATGGCGATGAAGGCGTCGAAGACCGCGGCGACGAGGACGGCCCCGCGCTCGTGCGGCGTCAGGCGCTTCTGCAAGTCCGCCGGGTCGGGCACGAACCGTTTCCAGACGCCGCCGTCGATTGTGCCGATGGCGTCGCGCAATGCGCCGCGCCCGCCCGTGGCGTAGCCGAACTGGACGGCGAGGCTACCGAGCACGGACTCGGCTTCGACGTTGCCGCGCGTCCGGCCGATCTCGCTCTCCAGCACCTCCGGAATCGTGAAGTGCTGCAGCAGGGCGACGATGTCGGCGAAGCCCTCGTGCAGCGCGAGCACGTCGAGGTTGGTCGGCTCGTTGAAGCGGCGGTGCATCCCGTCGAGGATCGCGTGAGTGGTCTCGTGGGCGACGATGTCGTGCGAAAGGCAGGAGTAGACGCTGCTGCCGGGCATGTGGTCGCCGGGGTCGTCCGCCGCGGCCTCGAAATAGCCGAACAGGAGGGCGATCTCCTGCGGGCTGTAGAAGGCATTGGCCTGCCGCAGCGCATGCGGGTGGATGGTCAGCCGCTGGACGAAGAGGCTGTCGTCGTTGGCATTCTTCGGATTCAACCCGGGACGCCAGAGGACGGGGCGGCCGAGGGCCTTTTCGAAGTACTCGATGGTCTTCATCGCCACGGCATAGACCATCTGCTGGTGAAACTGCGGATTGCCTTCCGATGGCGCCCAGCCGTCTTGCGCGAGCAGCCGCGGGTCGTCGAGGTCCACGGGCGCGTACCGTTGGTTCGCGGCGTCCACGTCGTCGACGCGCAGGTACTCGCCTGCCGGCCCCCGTTCCAGCGCCTCCCAGCGGACCTTGAGCGTCACCTCGTTGATCCCGGCGGTGGCGAGCCGCGTCGAGAAGCTCGGGTCCACGGCGTAGACGCGGACACGGCGGTACGGCGGGTTGCGGAGGGCGGGCTGCGCGTCGCAGGCCACCGTCCCGGGGTTGGGGACGACTGCCTGCGACCGCTCGTTGTGCGGGGCGGACCGGCCCGCGGCGACCGGGTAGCGCGCCGCCACTTGCTTGCGCAGCGCGAGCGAGGCCCCGGCGTCCTCGATGACGGCCTCCATGAAGCGGCGCAGCGTCTCGGCGTCGAGCTGGGCCGCGGCATCGGGGTCGGGCACGATCCTCTGCAGCTCGTCGTTGACCAGCCAGCGCTGGGCGAGCTCGAGGTTGAACATCCGCTCGCGCGGCGGCGCCTCGGCGACGCCGAGGCCGGTGACGACGCGGAGGAAGGCGAACGAGTTGTCCGACCGGTCGCTCTTCGGCAGCCCGAGGACGGGCTTGACGTCGAGCGCCGAGCGCGCCTGGAGAATCCCGTTGCCGAAATGCTGCTTGTCTCCCTTTTTCGCCTTGGAGAAGATCGCATTGCGGACGGCCTCGATGCGCCGCCAGTCGCGCGGCAGCTCGCTCTTGTACTTCTCGAACCAGAGAGCCACGGCGGCGGCCACCTGCGGTGTCGCGGCCGACGTGCCCTCGCCGTTCAGCCGGACGGTGTCCTTGCAGCCGAAAACCGCCCATGGGATGTTCGGCGTGTAGGTGGCGATGGCGGCCTTCATGACGGAGTCGGGGCCGAAGCTGCCTTCGAGCGTCTTGCCGGTGAGGTTCGCATACGGCTGGCCATTGGCCATCACGCCGCAGACGGCGATGACGCGCCGGTAGCGCGCCGGATAGACGAGCACGTGCGGCGGCGTGATGCCGATGTGGTTGCCCGCCGCGGCGCAGATGCAGAGGCCCGCCTCATAGGCGTTGTCCACGGCTTCCGCCCAGGCGTCCGAGGGCAGGCCGCCCATGCTCAGGGTGACCACGTCGCAGCGCTGTTGGGTGGCGTAGACCAGCGCCCGTGCCAGCGCGCTCGTGCGCAGCAGGACAACGCTATCGGCGACGCGCAAGGGTACGATCTCCGCCTCGGGAGCGCCGCCGAGAACGGCGTCGCCGAAGGCCGGGACCTTGCCGCCGGCGAGGATGCTGATGGTGCCGGTGCCATGCCCCGAGTTGTCGAGGATCAGCGGGTGGTTGCCGGGGTCTTCGGCGCTCCCCGGGTTGGCGTCGTCGGCGAAATTCCTTTCGAGGTCGTGCCGGATGTGCGCCGGCACGGTGTCGTGCGCGCCGTAGTAGCCGGTGTCGATGTGCGCGATGCGCGTCGGCGGGTCGGTGAACACGACCGCATCGCGTGCCTTGCCAAGCTGCGAAAAACCGTCGCCGAGATGCCAGGCGAACACGCCGGCGGGGCCGACCACCTTGCCGTTCGCCCCATCCTGCGGGTTGGCCGCGCAGCCCTCGCCCACGGCGAAGGCCTGGCCGGCCTGCCTTTCGTTGGTGTCCTGAAAAACAGTATGCAGGATGTCGGGCTCGGCGAAGAGGACGTCGGATGCGGAGATGCCGAGCTGCGCGGCGACCTGCGCGTGCGCGAGGTCCCAGGGCGTCGCCGCCCCGTCGGGCAGGTCGGCGAGGAACCACTGGGGGGCGGAGTCGAGGCCGAAGCCGGCCGCCGTCGCCGGAGGCGTGTCATACAACGGTTCCAGGTTGACGCGCGACTCCGTCGCCCGCAGCGCGTTCGACGGGCGGAGCTTGACGAGAACGCGATTCGTTTCGGCAGGTACCGGCTTGTCATTCGGCACGACGTCCTCCGTTCATGACCGGGGCGAAGGCAAGCTCCATCCGAGCTACAAGGGTGCGCGCTCGCGCCGCTACGAGCACGAGGGCGGGCTGCCGAGCTCGCTTTCGGTCATCTCGAAGAGCTCCTCGAGGGTCGCCCCGACGGGGAGGTTCTCGAGGATCGTCTGCATGACGTGCGAGCCCAGCTCGCGGTAGCTCTCGAACTGCGACTCCGTGTAGAGCTGGTTGGACGTCGGCTCGTGGGGGAACTGCGGGTGGAGCCGGGCGTAGTGGAAGACGTCGGTCGGCTCCGTGCCGTTCAAGGACGGCTTGATGTAGAGGAGGAGCCCGTCCTCCACCGTGCCGCCGGCGAGGCCGTCGACGCAGGAGTAGCAGATGCGGGCGAGGGCGCAGTAGGGGCGGGTGGTGTGGGCGGCGGCGCGGTCGCGCTCGACGTCGTAGACCTCCCCGGCCGTCTGGCGCGGGCGCATCAGGAGCTTGTCGAACTGGATCGGCACGCCTAAGTCGACGCGGATCTTGGAGATGGCGTTGCCGAGGTCCTCGAAGCTGAACTCCGGGTCCTGGCCGCCGTCGGAGACGACGATCAAACGGCAGCGGCGCAGCACCATCTCGTAGAGGCCGAGGTTCTCGAAGTGGCCGCCGTCGGAGAGGTAGACGTACGGGTGCCGGGCGTCGGTCAGACCGAACGCTTCGGAGAAGAGCGGCCCGGGCGCGAAGCGCGGCCCCTGGGTGGCGTAGGTGCGCTCGCCGGCGGGGCCGGGGTTGCCCAGCCACCAGCCCAGGCGCACGTTGAAGAGGGCGAGCAGGAAGGTGACCACCGGCGAGGAGTGGTAGCCCATGTTGGGGCTCGCCGCGGCGCCGGAGATGGCGACCGCGGTGCCGAGCGACAGGGCGACCTTCTGCTCGCGGTGGAGGCCGTACTCCGCGCTGTCGCGGTAGCCCATGCGGAAGCTCCCGGCGTGGAGCGGCGAGGCGGTGAAGGTCTCGGCCTTGCGGTCCTGCCAGGCCAGGTTCTTGCCGGCGACCAGGTTGAGCGCCATGTTCACGACGTGGAACGGGCGGTTGCCGCGCAGCGTGCTCATCGCGAGGTTGTCGTCGTCGTCGAAGCCGGTGAACGGGTTCGGCCGCCGCTCGCTGCCCCGCGACGCCCCCAGGTAGGCGCGGATCAGCCGGTCGCGGTAGGCGGCGTGGAGCGAGAAGCGGTTGATGTCGACGAAGAAGCCCATCACCAGCCCGACCGCCGCCAGCAACGCGAGCACGGCGAGGACCGGCTTCCAGGGGGAGTAGTAGACGACGCTCAACGGCCACGTCCAGGCGTGGCGCGAGACGTGGAGGAGGGGAGGCCAGGCGTAGCCCTGCATCCAGGTGTTCGTCAGCCAGCGGATGAAGAGCGTCGTCCCCAGCGACAGGAACACCAGGACGCAGACGGCGAAGATCGGCGCCGCGAGGACCAGCAGCTTGTCGAGGACGGCCGCGGTCAGGTTCTGCTTGCCGTGGGGATCCTGCGTGCTCTTGGCCCGTCCGCTGCGTCCGAGGAGGAGCGTCACCAGGCCGGAGATGCCGCCGATCGAGGAGACCCAGTAGACGAACCGCAACACCGCGACCGGTCCGAAGATGACGATGAGCGAGAAGGCGGCGCGCACGGCGATGGCGATGAGCACCCAGGCCCCGGCCCGCGCCAGCCACTCGCGGTCGGCGTCGGTGGTGTAGTAGCTCGACAGGCCGACGAAGAGGGTCGCGGCGACGAGGAACAGGAAGAGCAGGGTGGGCGCGGCGAAGCAGACGTAGAGCTCGGTCGAGAGGCCGGTCCCGACCGCCGGGAAGAGCTTGGAGACGGCGAGCCAGGCCGTGGCGCCGCCGAGGGCGCCGGTGAGCAGGGTGACGAGGAGCTCTCCCATCACGTATTTGCGCACCCAGATCCGGGCGAGGGCCCACCCCGCGAGATGGAGCAGGGCGCCGAAGAGGACGAAGCCCACCAGCGGCGAGGTGCTCCAGCCCAGGATGACGAAGCGCAGCCCGGCGAGCGGCGTCCCCCGGCCGCGCACCCATGCCCAGTAGGCGGTGATCAGGATCGCCATCAGGCTGAGCGGCAGCAGGCAGAGGACGAGGAACCAGCTCTGGCTGCGCCAGCGCGGCGCCAGGGTGCCCTGCTTGCCGAGGCCCGGGCGGTTGGCGCTGATGTAGGCGATCGAGCAGGCGCCGAGGAGGACGGCGGCCCAGAAGACGGCGGGCAGGACCCACCCTTCCTGGGCCTGGAACCAGGGCCGCGTCCCCAGGCGGACGACGATGACGCTCAGCCGCGGGATCATCAGCGCCGCGGCGAGGAGGGGCAGGAGGACCAGCCAGTTGAGGAACAGGTTGCGGAAGGCGATCGCGACGAGCGTCCAGGTGTCGGCGGAGAGGAGGCCGAGCTGGGGGCTCATGTAGCGGCTGTAGCTGCGCAGGTAGCGCAGCGGCTCGGGCTCCGGGTCGAGCGGCGAGTCGGGGAGGCTGCGGAGCTGGTCCTCGACCTCCTCGAGGGCCTGCTGCGGATCGCTGGGGCGCTGGCGCTCGCGGTAGATCCATGCCGTCAGCCAGCCCCCCAGGTAGCCGCCGCCCGAGACGGTCGACAGGTAGTCGAAGCGGCCCAGCATGCGGTGGCGGGCGAGCCCCTGGACGAGCCCGAGGCCGAAGGTGGCGCTGCGGATGCCGCCGCCCGAGAAGCAGAGGGCCGAGCGCCGGACGCCGTTCCGGTGCAACCAGGCGTAGAACCCCTTGACCCGCTCGGCGTCGAGCCGCCGCTCGTACTCCTCGGGGTCCGCGTCGCGCAGCGGCGCGAGCTTGCGGTCGAGGTCCGGCCGCCGGGCGGCGAACTCGGCCGCGACCTCCACCTCCGGGAACGGCGGCTGGATCCCCTGGCTCTCGTACTCTTCGACCAGGACCTGATACAGCGGAACCACCGGGCTGGGCATGGCCCACCTCCCCTTGGCGCATCCTGTCTTTTAGAAGCTGAGGTCATGATATCCGCTCGCCGGGGTCAGGGCAACAGCATTCCCGCAGACGTTGCCGCAACGCTGGAACTGAGGTAGCGTCGTCGGCATCGATCCTCCAGCGAAGCAGGTCCGGCGCATGCACAGCGGAAGAACCTCTCGGACGATCCCGCCGGCGGTCCTCGGCGCCGCCCTGCTGGCGGGCTGCCTGCGCACCGATCCGGTCCTGGTCGACCGCGCCAAGGCGGCGGGGAGGACGGCGGCCGACTTCCCCCCGTCCGCCGCCGACTACTTCCGGGAGATGGACGGCGGCATCGCCCTCGCGGCCGGCGAGGTCGAGGGGCGCAACACCTGGATGACCTGGACGGCCGGCGACGAGGCCTTCTGGGACTACCTGACGAGCCACAGCTTCGGCGCCTTCGACCTGCTGAAGGTCCTCGACGGCCGCGACCGCGCGCGGCGGTTCCAGCGCTACGGGCTGATGAACGATCCCGGCTTCGAGCCGGCCCGCCGGCCCGATGCCTACGGGCTCTGGCTGGACGAGCGGACGGCGCCTCCCGAGCCCTTCGACGCCGCCGTCTACGGCCGCCCCTCGGGCATCGTCGGGCTGCGCCTCTACCCCAACCCGGCCTTCGCCGGCGCCGCCCGCGCGCGCTGGGACGCCGAGCGGTTCTACGCCGACCCTGCCTACTATGAGGACCCCGCGCTGGTCCGCCCCTATCGCGTGGGGATGGCCTGCGCCTTCTGCCACGTGGGCCCGCACCCGCTCCGCCCGCCCGCCGATCCGGAGCGGCCGGGCTGGGCGAACCTCGCCGCCAACGTCGGCGCGCAGTACCTGCGGCAGGGGGCCATCTTCGCCAACGAGCTGGCGCCGGACGACTTCGCCTGGCAGGTCTTCAACGCCAGCCCGCCGGGGACGGTCGACACCTCGCTGATCGCCACCGACAGCATCTTGAACCCGCGCACCATGAACGCCCTCTACGCCGTCGGCCCGCGCCTCGCGGCGGCCCACGTGGAGACCATGGCCGGCGGCACGCTCGCCTTTCCGGAGGTGCGGGCCAAGGGGCGGACCTTCGCGGTCCCCCGCGTCCTCAAGGACGGCGCGGACTCGGTCGGCATCGAGGGCGCCCTCGCCCGCGTGTACCTGAGCATCGGCGAGTTCCACGAGGAGTGGCTCCGCCACTTCAACCCGCTCGTCGGCGGCCGGCGGCAGACCCCGATCGATGTCGCGACGCTGCAGCGGCGCTCGACCTACTGGCTGGCGACCCAGGAGCGGTTGCCCCACCTCGCGGCGTTCCTCGTCAAGGTCTCGGCGCCCCACCGGCTGGCGGCCGCGCCGGGGGGCGCGGCCTACCTCTCCCGCGACCCGGCGGTCCTCGCGCGCGGCGGAGAGGTCTTCGCCGAGCGCTGCGCCGGCTGCCACTCGAGCCAGCAGCCGCCGGCCGGCGTCCATTCGAGCCAACAGCCGCCGCGCACTCCCGAATCCCTCGCCTGGATGCGGCGGGCGGTCCAGGCCCCCGGCTTCCGCGACGGCAACTACCTGTCGACCGAGGAGCGGTATCCCATCACCCGCATCGGCACCAACGCCTGCGCCTCGCTCGCCAGCAACGCCGTGCGCGGCCACGTCTGGGACGACTTCAGCTCGGAGACCTACAAGACCCTGCCGGCGGTCGGCACGATCGAGGTCGAGAACCCCGTCGACGGCGCCCGCTCGACCTTCGCGATGCCGGGCGGCGGGCGCGGCTACCTGCGGCCGCCGACGCTGATCAGCGTCTGGGCGTCGGCCCCCTACCTCCACAACAACTCGCTCGGGGCGTTCAATGGCGACCCATCGGTCGCCGGTCGGATAGCCGCCTTCGACGACGGCATCGGCAAGCTGCTGTGGCCGGCGCGGCGCGCCGCCGACGACTGCCGGGAGCGCTGGGGGATGCCCTTCTGCGGCCCGGTCTACCGGACGACGCGGGAGAGCTGGCTCGTCCTGCGCCAGGCGTCCGTCCCCGCCCCCCTCCGCCCCCTGCTCGCCGGCGGCGAGCTGCGCCTCGGCCCCATCCCCCAGGGGACGCCGATCGGTCTCCTGGCGAGCCTGAATCTCACCGTCGAGCCGCGGGACGTGCCCGACCTGCTCCATTTCCTCGCCCGATTGAAGAGCGACCTGCTGGCGATCCGCCTCCAGCACCTGGACGCGCGGCAGAGCGCCGAGCGTTTGAAGGGGCTGGTCCCCGCCCTCCTCGCCCACAGCAACTGCCCCGACTTCGCCGTCGACCGCGGCCACACCTTCGGCAGCGACCTCGCCGACGCGGACAAGCGGGCGCTCGTCGAGTTTCTGAAGACCCTATGAACGGATCACTCTACGGACCACCCGATTGCGAGTTCCTCGTCGTCGGCTCGGGCGCCGGCGGCGGGCCCCTGGCCGCCAACCTCGCGAGGGCCGGCTTCCGCGTGCTGCTCCTCGAGGCGGGCGACGACACCGGCGACGACTACAACTGCCAGGTCCCGTGCTTCCACGCCTTCGCCTCCGAGGACGAGCGGCTGCGCTGGGACTTCTTCGTGCGCCACTACGCCTCGGACGAGCGGCAGGCGGCCGATCCGAAGTTCGTCTGCGAGCGGGACGGCGTCCTCTATCCGCGCGCCGGGGCGCTCGGCGGCTGCACCGTCCACAACGCCATGATCACCCTCGTCCCCCACAACAGCGACTGGGACCACATCGCGGCGCTGACCGGCGACCCGTCGTGGGCGAGCGACCGCATGCACCGCTACTTCGAGCGGCTCGAACGGTGCGAGTACCGGCCCTGGCTCAAGCTCATCGACCGGATCGGCATCGACCCGGCGCGCCACGGCTTCGACGGCTGGCTCGCGACCAGCGTGGCGAAGCCCGACCTGGTCTTCCCCGACAGCCAGCTCAAGGACCTCATCTGGCGGTCGGTCAAGGCCGTCCTCCCCGAGCTCGGCCTGTCGGTCGAGGAGGCGGTCGAGGACGTGCTGACGCTCCTCGATCCCAACGACTGGCGCGGGGTCCGGCGCAGCGCGCAGGGGATCCGCCTGACGCCGCTCGCCACCCACCGCGGCCGGCGCAACGGCCCCCGCGACTACCTGAAGCAGGTCGAGCGGGAGCATCCCGACCGGCTGACCATCCGGACCGGCGCCTTCGTCACCCGCGTGCTGTTCGACGGGGCCAACCGGGCGGTGGGCGTCGAGTACCGGGCCGGGCGCAATCTCTACAGCGCGGGCGCCGGCGGGGGCGGCGGGGGCGAGCCGCGGCGGGCGTACGCCGCGCGGGAGGTCATCCTGGCGGGCGGCGCCTTCAACTCGCCGCAGCTCCTCATGCTCTCCGGCATCGGCCCCAAAGATCACCTGGAGCGCTTCGGGATCCCCCTGCGGGTCGACCTGCCGGGAGTGGGCCGGAACCTCCAGGACCGCTACGAAATCGCCGTCGTCAACCGCGTCAGGTGCGACATCGGCCTCCTCCGCGAAGCCACCTTCAGGGCTCCCGCCGCGGGCGAGGCGCCGGACCCGATCTTCGCCCAGTGGCTCGCCGGCAAGGGGGTCTACACCACCAACGGCGCGGTGATCAGCGTCATCATCCGCTCGGCGCCGAGCCGCCCCGAGCCCGACCTCTTTCTCTTCGGGCTCGCCGGCCTCTTCAAGGGATACTTCCCCGGCTACTCGCGGCTCTTCCGGGAGCACAAGGACTACTTCACCTGGGGGATCCTGAAGGCGCACACCAACAACACCGCCGGGCGGGTGACGCTGCGCTCGGACGACCCGTTGGACGTGCCGCAGATCGACTTCCGCTACTTCGACGAGGGCAACGACGCGTGCGGCGAGGACCTGGAGTCGGTGGTCCGCGGCATCGAGCTGGCGCGGCTGATGACCCGCGGGGCGCGGTCGGTGATCGAAGAAGAGGAGCTGCCGGGCAAGGACGTGCAGACGCGGGATCAGCTCCGCCAGTTCGTCAAGGACAACGCCTGGGGGCACCACGCCTCGTGCACCAACCGGATGGGCCCGGCGGGCGACCGCATGGCGGTCGTCGACAGCGCGTTCCGGGTCTACGGGACGCAGGGCTTGAGGGTGGTGGACGCCTCGGTCTTCCCCCGCATCCCCGGCTTCTTCCTCGTCACCCCCATCTACATGATCAGCGAGAAGGCGAGCGACGTGATCGCCGCCGACGCCCGGAAGTGACGGGCGCGCGCCCCCGAACCCTCCTCACCGGTCCTGGCTCAGCTTGGTCCCCGAGGACGGCCGCCTGGAAGGGTGGGAGGGGTGGGTGG
>Ga0307470_10001172_pt1 | contig 10636 bp, 6 predicted proteins | sample atmos_gasesAM3C__FD_204565 | JGI IMG/M metagenome (GOLD analysis project Ga0307470, IMG submission 204565) | Hardwood forest soil microbial communities from Morgan-Monroe State Forest, Indiana, United States - atmos_gasesAM3C_05 | ecosystem: Environmental > Terrestrial > Soil > Temperate forest... | reverse complement strand
AACGCTTTTGAGCATCTTGCTGTTGGCCCTCGCTGCCGCCAATGGAAAGTCCATCAAAATCGTCACGAGTTGGTTTAATCCCACCTACAAAGGACAGATCTTCCACAAGATTCTTGTCATTGGCGTCGCGCAGAATCTAAAGGTGCGCGCTGACTTCGAAGACGAAATGGCCGCCGAGATTGCGCGTCCGGGCATCCAGACAATTCCCGGCAACCAGATCCTGCTGCGTCCAGACCCCAAGGCGAAACCTGACCTCGGCTACCTACGCGAGCAGATCCGTGCAAATGGGATCGATGCCGTGGTGGTCTCACGTCTGATGAAGATCGACAAGAAAGTGACCACCGTCCCGAGTTCCACGTATATCGCCCCGTTTCCCTACTACTACTCGTTTTACGGCTACCTGGGCGCGGTTTATCCCGTGGTTTACGATCCGGGATACACGCGCGAAGACACCACAGTCAGCATCGAGACTAATGTTTACGCGACCAGTAAGCCAGATGGTGACCTGGTGTGGACCGGTGTCAGCGACTCGTTTAATCCAAAGTCAGCCGAGAAGGTCGCTGATGGCCTGGTGAAAATACTTCCAAAGCAGATGGAGAAAGACGGCCTGCTCGCGAAAAAGCCCGTGTCGAAAGAATAAACCTGTGCCCCAGCGACGACCGTGCACTCCGGCGAGGGTGGCTACGCCGTGGCCCGCATCAGGGGTTCGTCCTGGCTCAGATCAGTAATGCCGAGCTGGGATCGTCCTAACGCAGTCAGATCTGCCATCGTGCCGCGACCCACAAAATCGACTTCAAAGTCGTCCGCAGCGAAATCGGGAGGGGTCTTCCCTTCCAAAAAAGTCGCGGCCTGCCGCTTGAGGTAGGCGCTGTTCTTGGGACATCCCGGCGCCGAAGCGATGTACATGACATTGCTGTAATCGCTGCCGCGATGCTCGTTCTCGACGGCATGGACCACGTCGCAATGCCAGAAAACGGTGTCGCCTGCCTCGATCTGCGGGATCGACGATACAGCTTTCAGCAGCAAGCTGTGATATTGAGGGTTGATGGAGAGCGCTCGCCCGGGCTGTGCACCGCATAGATCATCCGCCGGAACGTCATCCTGAAGCGCGCGCAACAGCACGTAGACCATCGACTCGGCGATCGGAATGAGTTGCAGCGTGCCATCACCCCGGCCTTGACGCGTCAGGGCCGTCCATCCCTGAAACGTGCGGTACATGGAACAGACTGCTGGCGAGGGTACCTCGCGCGCCTCGGGGCGATACGCCGCATCGAAGGCGCTGTATTTTCTCCAGTCGCCCGCGAAGACGTGGCGGTACACCTTACGGAAGTTTTCGTCGAGCCAACGCTCCACAGACCCTCCGTCCACGTGAGGCGAAAGGCCGAGCGATGCCGATCCGGGTGGACGACGGCGAATGCGATCGGCATAGACGGGCGCCTGCTTCGGATCGAAGTGGCGCTGGCCTTCGCTCTCGGATTGCCACAAGTTGTTGAGGAAGACGCGCACGTTGGTCAACGATTCAGACTGCCGCGCCTGAACCTGAGGACGCGACCAGTAGATGCCATAGATCTGGGGTTTCTGAGAGGCGAGGGTGCCGAAGTATTTGTCTTCGGCGGCATTCGCGAGCTTCGCGTCCAGGTTGTTGCTTTCGACGTAGGCCGCGATCTCTTCATCCCACGCACCGGCCTGTTCCCTGCTGAACGTGCTGCGCACCACGCACGCTCCGCGGGCCTTGATTTTGGCGATCAACGCAACTGGAACACGCTTGGCTTGGACGTCGGCGTATTGAACAATCGGAATCACGTCTTGCCCGGCTTCACGCTCGCTGACGATTTCTTCCACGCGATGACGCATCTCCGCCTCGATCTCGTGAAAGACCTCTGTGTACTCAGGCAGTGCCGATCGAAGCTGCTGTTTTGTGCTCTGGATCGCTTCTGGAAGGTTTTCGATTATCAGCGACATGAAGGAGCTACTCCTAGCGCGAGCGCGCGCGATTCAAATCGGTGCCTTCGGCATTTCGGTCCAACCAGCGATTCGAGAAAGGTGCGAGGTATAGCGAAACCCGCCAATTATGCCACTACTCTGCCGACGGGATAGAAGGAAAAGCTGCTAGCTGGCTGAAGCCGCACCAACCCGCGACCGATCTTTCGCGAATTTCCACGCGGACAGATCCCGTTTGAGGATCTTTTCCAGTTCACCGATTTCGGGAAGGAACAGTTCTCTGAGTTGGGCCGACAACTCGTGGGATGGGCTCCCAAAGGGCTCGCCGCCACCGAGAAATAATCGTCGCAACGGCGAATTTCGGACCGCCGCCACTAGCTTGTCCATACGCTGCGCCTTGAGCCAGTCGGCCAGGCGGGATGCATTCCGGGTGCGTGCGAAGCTGCGCGGGTGAGTCAGACTTTCGGAGGCATGCACTGAACTTTTCTGTGCCGCGCTGAGGGCGAAGCGCGGGATTTCGAGGAAATCCACAATCTTATTCAGGAAAGCCTGTGGGTTCGTGCGAAGGTCGTCATAGATGGTCGCTAGAACATTCTCGTGACCAAATGTCCTTTGCCAGGCCTTGAGATTCGAACTATAGCGGCTCGTCTCGAGAAACTCGGGATCATGAATGAGAGCTTGTTCGAAATTCCATGGCACAAGTCCAAAGGCGCGTTTCACGCGGTAGAGAGAGACGAGGCGTTCGACGGGATCGCGGAAGATGCAGACCACGCGTGCCGAAGGCACGAGTTCGGCAATACGCTCACGCGCGTGTGACGAAGCGAAATACGTGGGAGCGATTTCACCCACGCGCCGTCCATTGATCCTTCCAGGATAGTGCGCCCGATACCAATCCAGACCGCGATTGAAGTGAGTGTCAAAAAAACGTGTTTCTTTGGTCGGGCCGGGCAAAATCACTTTTCCGCGGAGCACTTCATGCAGCCAAGTGGTGCCGGTGCGCGGAGGACCAACGATAAAAAACGAAGGCAGTAGTAGTTGTGCGGCGTGCGTTGCCCCTTCCTTCTGATTCCGATTGACAAGGCGGTCAAGCCAGGAAATTTTGCGCGGATCCTCTGCCGCACGCTGGGACGCGTCCATAGGTCGAAGATACGAATCCTAACAATGAGATTGCCCCGTGGCGCTCTTCCCTGCTGCACCCCGCCGGCCAGCAGGCGTCTGGCCTTGGATGGATGGTTGTGCAGGAGGGTTGGCCAGGAAAACTCAACATGACTTGGAAATTCTGTTGACTCGAGAGTGGCGTTGCCATTTTGGGACGGACACGACAAGGTTCGAGGTTGATCATGCAGTGCTACGGAATAAACCCTTTGCCGGAACAAACCTTGAGGCGTACTCTTGCGATGAATCGAGGTAATTTCGCGCGTTCGAAAAGGAGCTGCATTCATGGCAGAGATCAAGGATCAGGATCTGGAAAAAGGAGCTGTCGAGCAGGACGAACGGACACAGAAAGGCAACACCTCGATGCAAGGACAGCTGGGACATCGCGATCAGGATCCCATGTTGAAGTCTGCCGATTCCGATTTTCCAGAGCCCGGTGAGAGTCCCGAACATTCCGGCGGTGCCTCAGCGGTGGACGAGAACGCGATCGACGAAGTGGCCTGAGATTTCGTTTCCAAATTGCGCAAGAAAAAAGCCCTCCAGAAGGAGGGCTTTGTGTTTCAGAAACGACCGTGCTTTGCTTACCGCAACTCTTCCATGCACTGCTCCAGCACTTCCCTTCCCGGACGCGTCACGGATTCCGGCAACGTGGCTAGCGGCTGGTCAGTCATATTGAGCAGATCAAGGAAGGTCGGCGCCTTGGGGTTGACGTAGAACACTCCGGTCAACACTTCCTGCTTTTCATGCGCGTCGAGCAGGCGATGGATGGCGTCGATTCGGTTGGTCGGATCATAATCCTGCTCCAGTTTACGCAGGCGCAGACGCGAGCCGTCGTGCATCGTGACTTCCAGCGTGCTGCCCGGGTCGTAGTCCACGTCGATTTCTTCGAAGTGGGGCACGAAGTTGATGTCCTGCAGCGGCTCTTCGTGATCCTTCATGTACTTGTAGGATTTGGTCGAGCCGTCGTGATCGTTGAAAGTCACACAGGGAGAGACAACGTCGAGCATGACTGTGCCGCGATGCGCGATTGCTGCTTTCAACATGCTGAGCAGTTGCTTCTTGTCTCCGGAGAATGAGCGTCCCACGAAGGTTGCGCCCAGTTCGATTGCCAGCGCACAGGTATCGATCGCCGGAAGATCGTTGATGACCCCGGTCTTCAACTTAGATCCGAGGTCAGCCGTCGCTGAAAACTGACCCTTAGTCAGCCCGTACACGCCGTTATCCTCGATGATGTAGATCACCGGCAGATTGCGCCGCATCAGGTGAACGAACTGTCCGATACCGATCGAGGCGGAATCCCCGTCGCCGCTCACGCCCAGCGCCAACAGATTTCGGTTCGCCAGCATCGCCCCGGTAGCGACTGAAGGCATGCGACCATGGACCGAGTTAAAGCTGTGCGAGCGACTCATGAAGTATGCCGGGCTCTTCGATGAGCATCCGATGCCGCTCAGCTTGGCGACACTCTCGGGCTTCACGCCCATCTCGAACATCGCGTCGATGATGCGCTCGGAGATCGCGTTATGGCCGCATCCAGCGCACAGCGTCGTCTTGCCGCCTTTGTACTCGAGAACGGAAAGATTGATGCGATTGGTCTTGGGCGCTGGGGTACTAGGAGTGGTCGCCATCTTACTTGCCCTCCATCGTCATGATTTCGTCGGTGACCGAGCGCGCGTCCAGCGGCAGCCCGTGAATGTGGCTGACGCTGCGCAGGCGGGGGAGCAGTTCTGTCCGAACGTCGAGCTTCAACAGGCTCAGCATCTGCGCGTCGCGGTTCTGCTCGACCACGTAGATGCGCTCGTGCTTCTCGATGAACTCGTGCACTTCCCGCGTGAAGGGATACGCCTTCAGCCGCAGGTAATCGGTCTCGAAGTTGTACTCCTTGCGGAGTTGGTCCCGGCTCTCGACGATCGCCCAGTGTGATGTGCCGTAGGCGAGGATGCCGATCTTCGACTTCCCGGTATCGACTTCGGGTCGCGGAACGAACGACCGGGCCGTCTCGAACTTGCGATTGATGCGCTCCATGTTGTGTTCGAAATCGTCGGGCCGTTCGCTGTACTGCGATTTCTCGTTGTGTCCGCTACCGCGGGCAAAATACGCCGCGGCCGGATGATCGGTGCCCGGCAGCGTGCGGTAGCCGATGCCGTCGCCATCGATGTCTTTGTAACGGGCAAAGCTGCCGAGCCGATTCAGGTCTTCCTTGGTCAAAACTTTGCCGCGCTTGATAGGCGTCTCGGGATACTTAAACGGGTCCGACATCCAATTGTTCATGCCCAGATCAAGATCCGACATGACGAACACCAGCGTCTGGAACTGTTCGGCGAGATTGAACGCGTCCTGAGCCATGTCGAAACATTCAGAAACCGAGCTCGGGATCAGCAGGATGTTCTTCGTGTCGCCGTGGCTGAGGAACGCCGTGGAAAGAATGTCGCCCTGGGAAGTGCGCGTGGGCAGACCGGTTGACGGACCAACGCGCTGGATGTCCCAGATCACTCCTGGGACTTCGGTGTAGTAGGCGAGTCCGGCGAACTCTGCCATCAGCGAAATGCCCGGTCCGGCGGTCGCCGTCATGGAGCGCGCTCCCGCCCAACCGCCACCAATGACCATGCCGATTGCGGCCAGCTCGTCTTCCGCCTGCACGATGGCAAATGTGGCTTTCCCGTCGGGGCCTAGGCGGTGCTCCTTCATGTAGTCGATTAGCGTCTCAACCAACGATGACGACGGCGTGATCGGATACCACGTGACCACAGTGACGCCTGCAAACATGCACCCCAGCGCTGCCGCGGAGTTGCCATCGATGATGATCTTGCCCGCGGTTTTATCCATCCGGGCGATGCGGAAGGGATCCTGCTTGGTCAGATTGGCTTTAGCGTAGTCGTATCCGGCCTGGGCGGCGGCCATGTTCAGATTCGCCGCCTTCACTTTCTTCGCGAACTGCTTGCGGATCGCCTTCTCCACTTCCGCCATCTCGATGTCGAGCAACTGCGCCACGACACCGACATAAATCATGTTCTTGACCAGCTTGCGCAGCTTGGCTTCGGGACAAACCGTCGCCACCAGCTTGTCGTAGGGAACGGCGTAGAAGATCAGGTCGTTGCGCAGCGTGTTGAGCTTCAGGGGCTCGTCATACAGCGCGGCTGCGCCCGGAGCCAGCGACATCACGTCTTCCTGCGCGGTCTCGGAGTTCATCGCGATCAGGAAGTCAATTTCTTTTTTGCGCGCAATGTAGCCATCCTTATTGGCGCGTATGGTGTACCAGGTAGGCAGGCCCGCGATGTTCGACGGGAACAGATTCTTGCCCGAGACGGGCACACCCATCTGGAAGATGCTGCGAAGCAGAACGGTATTGGAACTTTGCGAGCCGGAGCCGTTGACCGTTCCGACCTGAATGCTCATGTCGTTGACGATCGGTTTGCGCTCCAGGCGACCCGCCGCATCCTGAAGCGTCACATCCGTGGTTGCCATCCCTGTCCTTCCTTTATGTGTCGCGGCTTGCGCTGGCGCGCCCGCCCGCGTGAATAGGTGGGGAAAACTCTTCAGTATACGGGAATGTGCGTGGGTTTCACAGCACCAGAACGATTACCGACGATGTACCCAGTCCCGAAGACTAGCCTTCTGCTCGATAGAACTGGGCCATATTGCGGAACTTATTATATCGTGATGCGACCAATTCTTCGATGGGCTTCGACTTGAGCTCCTGGTACTGCGACTGCAGAACTTGATCGAGCATGGCGGCAGCCGCTTCGTGATCAGTGTGCGCGCCGCCTTCCGGCTCGGGAATCACCCCGTCGATGCACCCCAATTGGCTCAGATCTACCGCGGTAATCTTCATGGCCTCGGCGGCGAGATCCTTTTTGCTGGAATCACGCCACATGATGGACGCGCAGCCTTCGGGAGAAATGACCGAATAGACTGAATTCTCCATCATCAGCACGCGATCCGCCACCGCAATGGCCAGGGCCCCGCCACTCCCACCTACGCCAATCACGGTGGCGATGATGGGAACTTGCAGCCGGGCCATCTCGCGCAGGTTGCGGGCAATCGCTTCGCCCTGACCGCGCTCTTCCGCACCCAGTCCGGGATGCGCGCCGTCGGTATCAACAAAGGTGAAGATGGGACGGCTGAATTTTTCCGCGATGTGCATTACTCGCAGCGCCTTGCGATATCCCTCGGGATGGGGCATCCCAAAATTTCGATAGACGCGCTGCTTGGCGTCGCGCGCTTTCTGCTGGCCGATGACGACGACCTCGTCGCCGTGGAAGCGCGCCATGCCGCAAACGATGGCCGGATCGTCGGCAAAAGCACGGTCGCCGTGAATCTCGCTCCAGTCGGTGAAAATGCGATCGATGTAATCGAGCGTGTACGGCCGCTGCGGATGGCGAGCCAGCTCGGTTCGCTCCCATGCTCCAAGGCCGGCGTGCACCTGCCGGCGCAACCCTTCCACGCGCTCATGCAGTTGCTCAATCTGTCGGCGAACCTCGTCATTCTGGCCAGGCACCGCCTGCAGTTGCTCGATCTGTTGCTCGATTTTTGCCAGTTCCTGTTCAGCTTTCACTCGGACTTCCAGTTTACGGGCATCGCCGTTGCGATCGGACCAGTGTGATTCCACCATCGAAAGCAGGAACTCCGTACCCGACACGACTTGCCCGTGGTCGAAGTCTGGGGGAACTTCGGGACTTGCGGGCGCTGCTTTCCTCGATTTCGGGACTTTCATCCGCCGCCGATCTTAGCCGTTATCAGTTGATGATCCGCACACTTCCACGGCCGCAGAGCTCTTCCACGCGCGCGATGAAATTGCGATCCGGATGGACATTATAGCCTTCCGCCTCCATCACCACCATGAAATCCCCGTTACGTTCCACGTCAAACAGCACCCGGGCTTCCCCTTTTCGCTCCGTAAACAGATTGTGCAGGGCATCTACCGTGTTCTCGGTAGAAACCTCAACCGGGATACGAATGCGTAACGATCGCGGAAGCGGCACCTTCGCATCTTCAAGCGGCGTGATGTCAGCGACTGTGATCTTGGGATTCGAGCCTTCCTCCGCGCGAACGCCCGTCTTTATCAGCACTGGAACCTCGAGCTTCACTTTTTCTTGCAGCCGCCGATAGGCTTCCGGAAAGACGATCATCTCAATCGATCCTGACATATCTTCCAGTGTGCCCTGCGCGTAGAAGTCGCCTTTCTTCGATTTCAGCACCCGGACGTTGCAGATGATGCCAGCCGTCGTGATGGTCTCGTCTTTGCCGGTGGAAGCTTTCATCCCTGAGATGTCGGCGACGGTCAGCGCATTCAGGCCCATAAGCTTGTCGCCGTACTTCTCCAGCGGATGGCCGGTGATGAAGAAGCCCAGAATTTCTTTTTCGGCCGCGAGACGCTGATGCTCGTCCCAGTCGGGCACGTTCGGCAGCTGTTCGTGGGCGGGAACGTCATCCTGCTCGAACACGCCGAACAACCCGTGCTGTCCGGATTCGGCGTCCCGTTGCGTCTTCTGCGCGCGTTCGATCGCTCGATCGATCACGGCCATGAGCTGGGCGCGCCGTCCCATGGAATCCATCGCTCCGCTTTTGATCAGGGACTCCAGTACCCGCTTGTTCAGAAGGCGCAGGTCGACACTCTCGGCGAATTCAAAGATGTCGCGGTACCTGCCTAGTTTCTTGCGGCCGGCCACGATCGACTCGATGGCGTTGTGGCCGACGTTCTTCACCGCCGCGAGTCCGAAGCGAATCGCCTGATCATGCGGCGTGAAGTTTGCGTCCGAGACATTAATATCGGGCGGCTCGACCGCGATGCCCATCTCGCGGCATTCGTTGATGTACTTCACGACGTCGTCGGTGTTGCCGGTCACCGAAGTGAGCAGCGCCGCCATAAACTCAACCGGATAATGCGTCTTAAGATAAGCCGTCTGATACGCGAGCAAGGCGTAGGCTGCGGAGTGCGACTTGTTGAAGCCGTATCCGGCGAACTGCGCCATCAGGTCGAAAATCTTCTCGATCTTTTTCGACGGGTAATTGCGCTGCGCCGCGCCTTCCACAAAACGCTCACGCTGCTGCGCCATTTCCTCGGGCTTCTTCTTGCCCATGGCGCGCCGTAACAGGTCGGCCTCGCCCAGCGAATATCCTGCCAGTTTGTTGGCGATCTGCATCACCTGTTCCTGGTACACGATCACGCCCAACGTCTCCTCGAGGACTTCCTTAAGCTCGGGCAGCTCATATTCAATCTTCTTTCGCCCGTGCTTGCGGTCGATGAAGTCGTCGATCATTCCGCCCTGGATCGGTCCCGGCCGATACAGCGCGTTCAAAGCGGTGAGGTCTTCGATGGAATTCGGCTGATAGCGCCGTAACACGTCGCGCATGCCGTGGGATTCAAACTGGAACACGCCCGACGTCAGTCCCTTGTAGAAAACTTTCTGATAGGTCTCGTCGTCGCTCAGCGGCAAACTTGCGAGGTCGAGTTTCTGGTTCCGTGTCTGCTGAATCAGCTTGATGGTGTCATCGAGAATCGTAAGCGTCGTGAGCCCGAGGAAGTCCATCTTCAGCAGGCCCAGTTTCTCGATTGCGACCATGTCAAACGCCGTCACGATTTCGTCGTTCTTGGTCTTGTGCAGCGGAACTAGTTCGTTGAGCGGACGGGGCGAGATTACGACTCCGGCGGCGTGTACACCTGAGTTCCGCACCAATCCCTCGAGCTTCTTCGCCGTCTCTAAGAGTTCGCGAACCTGGGCATCCTTCTCGTAGGCTTCCTTGAGTTGCGGCGACTCCTGGATGGCATCGACCAGCTTGATATTCAGCTGATTGGGAACCATCTTCGCAATTCGGTCGACGTCGCTGTAGGGGACATCCATCGCCCGGCCGACGTCTTTGATCGCGGCCTTGGCGGCCATCGTGCCGAAGGTGATGATCTGCGCCACGTTCTCGCGCCCGTACTTGCGCGTCACGTACTCGATGACCTCGCCGCGCCGATTCATACAAAAGTCGATATCGATATCCGGCATCGAGATGCGCTCGGGATTCAGGAAGCGCTCGAACAGCAACTCGTGCTGCAGCGGATCGATATCGGTGATTTCCAGCGAGTAGGCGACCAACGCGCCCGCCGCCGATCCACGGCCCGGGCCCACCGGAATACTGCGCTCCTTCGCGTAGCGGATGAAGTCCCAGACGATCAGGAAATATCCCGAAAACTTCATCTGCTGGATGATGGCGATTTCACGGGCGAGCCGCTGCTCGTAATCGGCCAGCGAGTGCTTTAGACGGCCCTGGCTATCGAGAGTGCGCAACACCTCCATCCGGCGCGCAAAACCCTCTCGCGTGATGTGCTCAAAATAACTGTCGAGCGTGAAGCCCAGGGGCACATCAAAGTGCGGGAACGGGCTGCTGACTTTCTCCAGTTTCAGGTTGCAGCGCTCGGCGATATCCATCGTCCGTGAAAGGACCGACGGTGCGTCCTTGAAGACGCGGTACATCTCGTCGTGACTCTTCACGAAGAACTGGTTGCCGTCGAACTTCATCCGGTTCGTATCCTGGATCGACTTCCCTGTCTGGATAC
>Ga0307470_10001171_pt1 | contig 10637 bp, 14 predicted proteins | sample atmos_gasesAM3C__FD_204565 | JGI IMG/M metagenome (GOLD analysis project Ga0307470, IMG submission 204565) | Hardwood forest soil microbial communities from Morgan-Monroe State Forest, Indiana, United States - atmos_gasesAM3C_05 | ecosystem: Environmental > Terrestrial > Soil > Temperate forest... | reverse complement strand
CGCCCCGGAAGCGCTTCTGCTTGCCGTAGACGACCCAGGTGGTGTCGATTTCGCCGATGTCGAGGTCGAGCCGCAGCTCGTCGGCGTGCTCCTCGACGTGCTCCATGTGGGTCAGCCCGGAGTCGTAGCGTCCGGCGAGCAGCTCTTCGGCGACGATCGGCTTGGAGGCGACGTCGATCACCTCCTCCCACTGGGAGAGGTCGACGTAGCCCTTGGTCGCGGGGACGATCCCCAGCGAGCGCGGCCGCTCCACCTCCTTGCGGCTGAGCAGCACCAGGTGCTTGGTCGGGAAGATGAAGGTGTCGACGACCCAGACCTCGGTCCAGTATTTCTCGGTGATCTCGTGCACCTTCGGGTGCGCGCTGCACTGGACGAGGAAGGCGCCGGGCGTCTCGCGCAGCATCTCCAGGCCGACGAAGAAGTCGGTGATCAGCTCGATCCCGTAGTCCTCGATTCCCTGGAACTCGGCGTAGCGCATCACCGCCCGCTCGTGACAGGTGCCGGTCGGCCCGAGCGTGATGAAGGTGAGGGGCGCCATCTGGCGCTAAAGGATACTCGACTAAACGAAGCGCTTGACGAAATCGAGCGCCTTGTCGGCGACCTCGCGCCAGCCGTTGTCGATGACCAGCGAGTGGCCCCGGTTCGGCATCTCGACCAGCTCGGTCACGCCGTCGTTGCGCGTCTGCTTCTTGAAGGCGGCGTTGCTCATCGCCGGCGGCACCGCGTGGTCGGCTTCTCCGGTGAAGATCAGCAGCGGGCCGCGGTCGGGATTCGCGCTGTCGACCCTGGTCTCGGCGGAGGGGTTGAGGTTCGCCATCGCGGCTTGGAAGATCGGCAGGCCGGGGGCGGCGACGTGGAACTCCTCGTAGAGCCGCTTCGCCTCCGCCTCGTCGACCGCGTTCGCCCAGCCGTAGCGGAACTGATCGGGCGTGAGGGTGACGGCGCGACCGCGGTTGAGCGGGTTGCGCGTCACCGGCAGGGTGGAGCGCAGCGCGGCGATCGGCAGCGGCAGTACGCCTTTGAACGGCGCTGGGTCGACCGCGACCGTGGCGGCTGAGATCCCCCGCCCGGCGACTTTCTGCGCGATCAGCCCCCCGAAGGAATGGCCAACCACCGCCGGCTTCGCGTTCAGGGCCGCGACCACCTCGGCCATGTGGTCGGCCACCTGGGCGACGCCCTTGCCGGCGAGGGCCTGCGGGTTCGCCCGCGCCTCCTCCACCGTCGCCGGGTCGTCGGGCCAATCGGCGAGGACGGGGGCGTAGCCCGCCTGCTCGAAGAGCTCAGCCCAGCGCTGCCAGCTGCCCGCCAGCAGCCAGAGCCCGTGGATGAAGACGACCGGCGTCCGCCCGCCCGCGTTTGCCGCCTCGATCTGCTTTGCCTCGCGCTCGGTGATCGCCATTGCCCTAAGTTACCGGCGGCGGCGTGCCTTCGGCGCTTGCCGCGAGCGTCTCGTCCCAGCCACACACGGCGCAGGCATGTTGGAAGGCCGAGCGCGCGAACTCGAGCGCATAAGCGCGCGGGTCCGGGGCGGCGCGCACGTCGTCCCAGTCGAGCACGTACTCGCCCAGCGCGTCGTCCCAGCGAGCGGCCTCCGGGTCGAGGGTCCCGCGCTCGAATCCCTCCGGCGCAGGATGCGCGTAGGCGTAGAACGCCGCCTTGCCGTAGCGCCCATCGCCCGGCCACCAGCCCACCTCGATCTGCTGCGCGTTCCCCGCGTTGCGCATGATGAAATCGTCGGAAGGGGGCTCCGCCGGCTGGCCGGAGAAGAGGCTGACGGCGAGGTCGAAGGAGCCCCACCAGGCGTTGACCGGGCTCGAGCGGCCGCGATAAGGGGCGCGGAAGGCGGTGAGGACGAGGGCGGCCTGGGCCGCGGCGGCGAAGTATGCGGCCACCTGGTCCGGCTCGTAAGTCGCGTGCTCGGTGTCTTGGTCGAGCGCCACGTTCCAGCTCACCTCCTGCGGGGTGGGGTCTATCTCCACCGGCCCGCCCAGCTCGGCGACGGCGGCGAGCAGCTCGCGCGTCACCTCGCCCACTGCGCGATGCGGCGTCAACGGCAACCGCGACGCACGCCCGTCGCTGTGCTCGGCGACCGCCTCGTGCTCGTTCAGGTCGAGCGCCACGACCAGCGCTCCGGATCCGTCGGGCGCCGGCAGCGGCGCCGTCTCCCAACCGCGCGCCGTCAGACGCAGCGCCGCGTGCTGGAGCTGCGGCTCGGCCGGCGCCAGTTCTGCAGCCAGCTTGCCCAGCACCTGGGTATGGGCGTGGAGCGTGTCGCAGCTGGGCGCCCAGTCCTCATAGGAGACGGCGGGCCATGGCGGGGGCATCTACCGAAGATAGCGTCAGGTGGAAGAGTCGTCCTCGCCCGGCCAGCGACCGGTCAGCGAGGCGAAGCCGAGGCGGGCGCTGCGGTCGGTCATGCCTTTGACCAGGCGGAAGATCGCGCCCTCCAGGGCAAGTGCTGCCACCAGCTTCGGATAGGAGACCTCGCGATCCTCTGCCTCGGGCGCCTCCTCCTCGTCGAAGACCGCCCAGAGCCGCTCGAAGCCCTTCTGCGCGGCGAAGCCGGCCGCGAGGCCGGCGAGGATCCCGATCGGAGCGAAGAGGAGCTTCATGTCGCCGGGCTACCCGGTGGTGTACGCGCGAAAACCGCGATTCGTCCGCCTAGCCCTCGGCGTCTTCGCCACTCGGCTGCAGCGCGTACCACTCGCCGCCGTACGAGCTGAAGTCGTTGCCCTTCGCTTCCCCGGGCTTCTTGTCGACGACGTAGGTGTAGAGCGGGTGGCCGGCGTAGGTCACCTGCACGGTGCCGTCGGAGCGTTTCGTGGTGCCGAGCTTCGACTTCTCGACGCCGCTCATCGCCTGCGGGGCAGCGCTCGTCGTCAGTGGTGGCCAGACACCCGCGCAGGCCCCGTAGCAGGCCGACTTGGTGCCTTTGTCCTTGTGGAAGTCGTAGAGCGTGAACCCCTTGGAATCGACGAGGATCTTGCCGAGGTCGGGGTTCGTCGCCACCGCGACGACGCCATCTCCGCCGGGCGCCGCTTCGCTCTTCGCGGCCTGCGTGGAGCCCGTGTCGCCACGCGAGCCGTAGGCGCCACCTGAGCCGGAGTTGTCGCTTCCGCCGCAGCCGGTCACGGTGAGCAGCGCCCCAATTGCGAGGATCGCGATTGCTGGAACGGTTCTGGTCATGCTTGCCTCCTGGGTTCGCGGTAGCGGGGATGCCGCGGTTCGCCCGGTGTACGGAGGCTTGGCCATCCGGGTTCACGCTGCGGGACGATCGCGGGCGTTGTCGATTTTGCGCTTGCCCGTTCGTCGCATGGGTAGAGACGCAAACAAACCAGTGAAGGAGAGTCAGCATGGGAAAGATCGTCGTCACCGAGTTCATTTCCCTCGACGGTGTGGTCGAGGATCCGGGCGGATCCGAGGATTACCGCCACGGGGGCTGGAGCTTCGAGATCGATCGGGGCGAGGAGGGCGACAAGTTCAAGCTCGAGGAGACCTTTGAGGCAGAGGCGCAGCTCCTGGGTCGCGTGACCTACGAAGGGTTCGCCGAGGCCTGGCCCTCGCGCGAGGGCGAGTTCGCCGACAGGTTCAACTCGATGCCTAAGTACGTCGTCTCCTCGACCCTGGGCGAGCCCGAGTGGAGCAACTCGACCGTGCTGCGGGGCGACCTGGCGGAGGAGATCGCCAAGCTGAAGCGCGAGGTTGGCGGCGTGATCCTGGTGGCCGGCAGCGTCCAGCTCGTGCAGGCGCTGCTCGAGCACGACTTGGTCGACGAGCTGCGGCTGATGGTCTTCCCGGTCCTGCTCGGCGAGGGCAAGCGGCTCTTCGGCGAGGTCAGCGAGAAGAAGCGGCTGAGGCTGACGGACTCGAAGGTGGTGGGCGACGGGGTCGCCCTGCTCACCTACGAGCCCGCCAGCTGAGGTCTATTTGCGGCGGCTCTGACCGACCTGGGTGGTCAGGGTCGCTTTCGAGCCCGAGCCGACCTTCGCCGCCTTCACCTTGAAGTGCAACGTTCCTTTGCGCAGCTTCGAGACTTTGAGGATGGTGAAGGTCGAGCTCGTCGTTTTGGTCACTTTGAGCTTCCCCGGTGCGCGCGAGGCGACGGCGAGGAGCCCGTTTTTGCCGATCAGCCGCAGCCCGACGAGCTTGAATTTATCCAGCGGGTTGGCCCAGGTCAGGGTGATCTGGAGCGTCTTGGTTGCGGCGCCGACCGTGACGCTGTGCAGCTTGCTCTGGCCGTTGGCGAGCGTGTCGGTGAACTGGCGAGGCGGCGTCTGGCAGGTGAGCGCCGCGCCGACGCTGTTCATCACCGCCTGTAGCTCGCTGGCCTCTTTGACCGGGAAGTACTTGCCGCCCGTGTCGCTGGCGATTTTTTTGAGCCGCGCCTGGTCCTCGCCCGAGGAGAGCCCCGAGCCGAAGCCGATCACGTAGGTCGGCACCTTGTGGGCAAGGTGTCCGTCGGTGTAGGGACCTTCGATGTGGCCGCCGTCGGTGAGGAAGATCTTCGCGTCGGCGCCCGGGTTGTCGGCGTCCGCCTTGGCGAAGGCGGCGTTGTAGTCGGTGGCGCCGTTGTCGGCGTGGATCGCCGCGTCGAGCGCGCTGCGCATCGCGGTGGCGTTCGGCCCCACGGGCTCAGGCGGGAACAGCGTGTCGGCGGCGGGTTTTTCGAGGAATCCGGAGCCGAACTCGATCGCGCCGAGTTGCGTCTTGGGGTCGAGCGTGCCGATCAGCAGGTTCATCGCCTGCACCCGGAGGCGACCCCCGTCGCTGAATTCCATCGAGATCGAGTCGTCGACGATCGCCTCGATGTTGCTTGCCCTTGCGCAGGTCGATGCGCTCGTCGTTGCTGCCGTGGCGGCCGGCACGGCGATCAGGCCCATCACGAGAAGTGCGATGGCCCCCGGTCCCAGCAGCAGCTTTGCGACTCGTCTCATCTCGCTCTCCTCGATCGAAGGTCTCTGCGGGGCACCTTAGCGCTGCCGGAGGGGGCCGCAGCAAGGCTCGGGATCCGCGCGGACGTTTATCGCAGCAGGTCAGGGGTACCCGTCGAGTCCGCAAAAGATCGAAGGAAGGAAGACCAAATGGGAATTCTCGACAAGCTCACCGGCAGAGCCAAGAAAGCCGCAGGCGACCTCACCGACGACGCATCGCTGCGCCGCGAAGGCAGGCTGGAGGAGAAGAAGGGCGAAGCCAAGGAGCAGCGCGACCGGGCCCGCGAGCACGCCGACGAGAAGGCCGAGGAGGCCGCCGAGCTCGAGCGCAAGACCTGACCCTTTCAGGTCAGACTTTTCAGACTTTTTACGCCGGACTGTTGCCATGCTGGGCATCCTCGCCGTGAAGTTGTAGCCCCGCCACGTCGTCGACGCTTTTGCGCCTTGCCGGCCTCTGGCTATGGTCGGTGGGGAGCCAGATGGCCTCTGAGAAGCGCAAGAAGAGCGGCAAGCTGGGCGAGTACGAGCGCAAGCGCGACTTCAAAGCCTCGCCGGAGCCGCGTCCCCGCCAGCGGCAGGGAAAGAAGGGCGCTCCGCGCTTCGTCGTGCAGGAGCACAGCGCCCGGCGCCTGCACTGGGACCTGCGGCTGGAGCACGAGGGGGTGGCGGTCTCCTGGGCGATCCCCAACGGCATTCCCGAGGACCCCAGCGAAAACCGCAAGGCGGTCCACACCGAGGACCACCCGCTCGAGTACATGGAGTTCGAGGGCGAGATCCCGGCTGGCGAGTACGGCGCGGGCGGAGTGAAGATCTGGGACCGGGGAACCTACGAGTGCCACAAGTGGGAGGCGGGGAAAATCGTCCTCAGCTTCGCCGGTGAGCGGCTCGGCGGCCGCTACGCGCTCTTTCGCGCCGGCGCCGACGAGCGGGACTGGATGATCCACCGGATGGACCCGCCCAGCGCGGAGCGCGATCCCTTCCCCGAGTCGGTGGTGCCGATGCTCGCCCGGCTGGACGAGCTGCCGGCCAAGGAAGAGGGCTGGGCGGCCGAGGTCAAGTGGGACGGGGTGCGCGCGATCGCCTACTGCCGCCCGGGGCGCCTCGCACTGCAGACCCGCAACCTGCGCGATGTCACCGTGCAGTACCCGGAGGTGAGGCGCCTGTCGCGCCAGCTCGGCGCCCGCGACGCGGTTCTCGACGGCGAGCTGGTTGCCTTCGACGATGACGGCCGGCCAAGCTTCGCCCGCCTGCAGCAGCGCATCCACCAGACCTCCGAGGCCCTCGTCCGCAACCGGATGAAGACCCACCCCGTGACCTACGTGATCTTCGACCTGCTCTATCTGGACGGGAAGGACCTGATGGCTGAGCCCTACCGGCGCCGGCGCGAGCTGCTGGGGGAGCTGGAGCTCTCCGGCCCCAACTGGCAGACGCCCTCCTACTCGACCGATCATGCCGAGGAGCTGCTGGCGGCGAGCGGCGAGCAGGGCTTGGAGGGCCTAGTGCTGAAGCGCCTCGAGAGCGCCTACTCGCCGGGCAAGCGGACCGGCGAGTGGCTGAAGGTGAAGAACATCGGCCGCCAGGAGTTCGTGATCGGCGGCTGGCAGCCGGGGAGGGGGCGCCGGCGAGGCCAGATAGGCTCGCTCCTGGTTGGTTACTACGATGGCGAGGAGCTTCGCTACGCCGGCAAAGTGGGCACCGGCTTCTCCGACCAGGATCTCATCATGCTCGGGGAGCGGCTCGGGCCGCTGGCGCAAAAGGAGAATCCCTTTGCCGGCCGCAGGGGCCCCAGGGGCGCGCGCTACGCCGAGCCCGCCCTAGTTGCCGAGATCGAGTTCCGTGAGCTGACCGGGGACGGAATGGTGCGCCACGGCTCGTTCAAGGGCTTGCGCGAGGACAAGCCGGCGAGCGAGGTCGTGCTCGAGTAGGGGTGAGGGACAGCGGTACCGAAGTGCGTTCGCGAATCAGACAACGCGGGCAGCTTCCGATCGTCGCAGCGTGCATCGCGCTGTAGCGGCTGCCGCACCTCTCGCACTTGAACATTGTTCCTCCCTCTGAGCGTCTTGGAGTACGGCGGCCGGGCTTGATGCCCGGCCGCCGTGGGAACGCTGTCCTGCTGGTACCCGCGGTGCGATCCTCCCAATCGCGGGCCATTCCGTGCGTAAGAATTTTCAGAAATCTTGCATTCTGCGCACCACCCGCGCGCATCGTTCTGTCTACAATGCAATCATCATGGAGGCAATGAGAGACAGCTGGACGGATGAGCGCCTTGACGACGGCTTTGACCGCGTCACGGCGGAACTGCAATCGGTTCGAGAGGACCTCCGTTCTCACCGAACCGAGGTCCGCACCGAATTCGCCGCCGTCCGTAACGAGCTCCGCACCGAATTCGCCGCTGTGCGCTCCGAGTTGCACGACAGCCTCGGCTCCCTGCGCACTGAGCTACACGACGGGCTCGGCTCCGTACGCACCGAGTTGCGCTCAGAGCTGCAGGACGGACTCGGTTCCCTGCGTACCGAGTTGCACGACAGCCTCGGCTCCGTACGCACCGAGCTGCGCTCAGAGCTTCACGAACAGCTCGGCTCGGTGCGCTCCGAGTTGCACGAACAGCTCGGCTCGGTGCGCTCCGAGTTGCACGAGGGGCTCGGCTCGGTCCGCTCCGAGCTGCAAGTCTTGAACCGCACCTTGCTCTTGACCAGTGGCGGTGTGATCGCCGCCTTGATCGGAGTTATTGCCACCCAGCTCTGACCGTGTCAGGGCGAGAGCAGCGTGACGGACCACCCTTCGCCGTCGCGCTCGTAGAGGTGCCGCTCGTGGATCCGGTCGGGGGATTCGCTCCAGAGCTCGATCGCCTCCGGATGCACCCGCAAGGCGCCCCAATCCGGTGGGCAGGCGGGGGCGGTCTCCTGAACCTGGGCGAGGTGGGCAAGCCTGCCGCGCAGGGGATCGAGGTCGTCGATCGGCTCACCCTGGCGGGAGACCACGGTCTGGAGCTGGTGGAGGAGGTCGCGCTGGTCGAATAGCTCCTCGGCCAGCGCGCGCTCGGCGACCGCGGCTTTGCCGGCGACGTGGGCTTGACGACCAAGTGCCGGCCAGTGGAAGAGCAGGGCGACGTGGGGATTGGCCTCGACCTCCCTCGCCTTGCGGGTCCACAGCGCGGTGGTGAAGACGAGCGCATCGGCCTCGAGACGCTTGAGGTTCACCGTTCGAGCTGAGGGCCGCCCCTCCGATCCGACGGTGACGAAAGCCACCGAGCCCGGTTGGGGAACGCCCGCTGCTCGCGCCTCCTCGATCCAGTTGCCCAGCTCCGCGAGGGGATCGATCTGGCTCAACCTCGCGGCTCCTGCGGCATGGCGGCATCTTGCCAGGGCCGGGGGGCGATACGACCTGCCAGCATTTGGGCGATGCGTCGCAGCTGGATGGCAGGGGTTGCAGTCGCTCTCGGCAAGGCCGGGATGCTCCTGCCGGGCGCTGCGGATGGGGGCGGCAAGGCACGGGCCGGTGTCACCGCGTCGGCGTCCGGTCGGGCCGCGATCGAGCGCGGGATCCGCGATTGCGCCAACCGCAATCGCGCTGCGAGGGGCCTCGACCCGTTGCTCCCAAGCCGACCACTGGCCCGCGCCGCCCGTCTGCACGCGCGCAACATGGCGCGCCTCGGCTTCTTCGACCACACCGACCCGCAGGGTCGTGGGGTGGGCGAGCGGGTGGCGATCTTCGATCGTGGGCACCGCTACACCTACCTCGGCGAGAACATCGCCGCCGGCTACCGCTCGGCTGCCTCGGCCTGCGAAGGCTGGATGAGTAGTGCCGGCCATAGGCGCAACATCCTCGATTCCTCGTTCACCAACATCGGCGGTGGCTTCGCCAGCGGTGGGCCCTACGGCCGCTACTACGTACAGGTCTTCGGCGCACCCAGCCCATGAGCGAAATGCCGGACCACACGGCGAAGGCTGAGCTGGTTACCGAGCTGCACCGTCGCCAGGGCGAGATGTACGCGGGGGGTCCGATCGACCCGGTCGCCGAGCTGCTGGCCGCGGACGTCGTCTGGCACGTGCCCGGCACCAGCCCGATCGCGGGAGATCACCGTGGGGTGCGGCAGGTGATCGAGTACTTCGAGAAGCGCCGCGCGCTCGCCGATGCGACGATGGAGATGCGCCCCGGCAAGGTGATCTCCGCAGGAGACGCAATCGTCCAGTTCGTCGAAGGCACGGCCGTTGTGGGCGGCGAGCGGGTCTCCTGGCAGACGGTCGGCATCTACCGCGTCGACCTCGAGCGACGCTGCGTTAGCGAGGTCTGGCTGGTGCCGCTCGACTCAGAGCTGTTCGACCGGATCTGGTCCGGGTAGGGACCCGTCCCGCTTCATCGCACCGCGACGATCAGCGCCAGCTCGAGCCACTTGAAGTGGCACTCGACCTCGCCGAAGCCGGTCTCGCGCAGCCAGTCCAGCTGGAGGAAGAGATCGGCGAGGCGGTCGGTCGGGTCGTCATCGGTGCGGCCGATTTCGCGCCGGAAGCGCTCATGGAGCCGAGGCGAAGCTGGGCTGACGAGATCGAGGTTGGCGAAGACGCCGCCTGGCGAGAGAAGCGCGTGGACCTCGCCGAACAGCTCGCGCTTGCGCTCGTCCTCCAAATGATGGATCGCCAGGCCCGACACCACGGCGTCGAAGGGGCCATGCTCGCCTAGCGGCGTGCTGAGCTCGTGGGCGCGAAGCTCGATGCGGGGGTCGCCCCCGAACCGCTCGGCGGCCCGGACCAGCATCGGCTCGGAGGAGTCCAGGCCGACCGCCACCGCCTCCGGATGGCGTTCGCGGACCAGCGCCAGCAGGCGCCCGTCGCCGGTGCCGAGGTCGAGCAGCCGCTCGACCCGCTGCGGCAGCGCCGCGAGCAACATCTCCTCCGCCGTCTGTCGGTGCGGTATCTCGCGCGAGAGGTACTCGGCAACGCGATCGGGATCAGACCACTCGGTCGACAAGCTCAGCTCTCGTCGGAGCGCTCACCGTCGAAATATTCGACGCGGTCGCCGCGGCGGAAGAAGGCGCGCAGACCGCCACCGCGCGGCAGGCGCTCGCCGACGCCGATCTTGTCAGAGTCCGGATAGACGATGACATCGGGGCGACCGCTGCTCGAGATCGCGAGGAAGGTCGCGGTCTCCTCGGTGGTGTTGAGGATCTTGTGCGCACCCTCCTCGCCGAGGGGGAATCGCACCGCCTCCCCCTCCTCCAGCTCGCGGACGCCCTCCGGCGTGCGCAGGCTCGGCTGCCCGGAGAGCACGATCACCAGCTCCTCGTCGGCGTAGTGGAAGTGATACGGGTAGGCGGCCTCGCCCGGCGGCAGCTCCCAGAGGCTGGCGCCGATCAGCTCGCTGCCGAGCTCGTAGCCGATCCGCGCTCGCTTCGAACCAAACCCCTTGGGGCGCTCGCCGTCTTCGAAGCTGGGCCTGTAGATATTGGGCATGGACCGGAAGCGTATGCGAGGGGAGTTCAGGCAGGGTCACTACGTCCTCGGCATCGAGGGGCTCGCTTTGCTGCGCGCCGGCGCTCGCCGGGCGTTCGACCGGGTCGAGGCGCGCACGGAGGAGGTTCGGGAGATCGTCTCCCGGCTCGACCAGCCGCCCTACTGCGAGCGCCGCGACCTGCCCGAGGCCGAGGTCGACGCCGGCTACACCCAGTGGGCGGAGGACTACGACGATCCGGGCAACGACACGATCGCC